>FZPS01000031.1_pt162 | contig 19814 bp, 15 predicted proteins | sample 1817821 | NCBI WGS metagenome assembly FZPS01 (sample SAMEA104158645, study PRJEB21678) | metagenome | place: Germany | collected 2015-04-21
TTTGGTCAAGCTAAATCGATTTATTTGCTAAAATGTTGTGGCTTGCAAAGTCGATTATAATCATGCTTATTTGATTTTTGAGGACTGCAAGTTGCGGCCATATATGGCAAATTCAAGGGGTATTCCGCTTGCGCTGATGAGCTGTTTTGAGGATTGCTTTTCCCAAAGCGACTCATCAATGGGTGGGAAATATCTGTCGGCTTCGATCTCGGCATCGATGTGGGTGATATAAAGGTAATCGGCAAAGGGCATTGCTTGTTTATATATCTCTGCGCCGCCAATGATGAAGGCATCATTTTCGCTTTCTATGGCGTCTGTGAGGCTGTTATAGACGATTGCATCGGATAGCTCAATATCGCTTCTGCTAATGACAATATTCTTTCTTCCGGGCAGGGCTTTGCCGAGAGATTCGTAGGTTTTGCGTCCCATGATAATGGCGTGTCCCATGGTCTTTTCTTTGAAGTATTTGAGGTCTTCGGGCAAATCCCAAGGCATGCGGTTATCTTTTCCGATTGCACCATTTTTAGCCACCGCTACGATGATCTTGAGGCTCAAAACTTACCTACCTTAAAGAAGCGATCCATCTGGGGGATTCCAGCTTTCTCTGCTTCTTTAAGCGTGCCACAGAAGAGCATCTCGCCTGAATCCAAGAAGATGATCTTATCGGCAATACGATGGATGGAAGCAAGTTCGTGCGTGACGATCACAAAGGTCATATTTAATTGCTTTTTGAGAGTTAAAATCAGGGCGTCGAGGGATTCAGAGGTGATGGGATCAAGTCCGGCGGTAGGTTCGTCAAAAAATAGTATTTCCGGATCCAAAGCCATGGCTCTTGCCAGTGATGCTCGTTTACGCATTCCGCCTGAAAGTTCGGCAGGAAGCTTGTGCATTGCATGGCTGAGTCCGACGAGTTTGAGTTTCACTTTGATGATCTTATCCATCAAATCTTTATCGAGATTGGTGTGCATCTCCAGCGGTATGGATACATTGTCATAGATACTTATGGAATTTAGCAGTGCACCACCTTGGAAGAGCATGCCTGTCTTTTTGAGCACTTCGTCAAATTCTTTTTCGTTCATCTCAAGCACATTTTCATCCCAAAAATGAACGCTGCCGGCAAAGGGTTCATAGAGGCGGAGCATATTCTTGAGCAAAGTGGTCTTCCCGCATCCGCTGGAGCCTAAGATTACGGTTATTTCGTGCGGCATTATATCCACAGTAATTCCTTTTAAGATGGTCAGATCACCATATTTGGCGACGAGGTCTTTTATGCGGATTACGGGTTTGATACTGCTCACTTAATCCTCACAGATATAAGAGGCTGAAGATTGCGTCAAAGACGATGACGGCGAAGATGGATGTCACAACAGCGGATGTAGTAGCTTTTCCCACGCCTTCTGCCCCACCTTTTACTTGAAATCCATAAAAAGCACCGACAATGACAATAACCCAAGCAAACCAAATGCTTTTGGAAAAACTGATGATGATGTCTTTGATGGAAAGGATGTTGATGGAGCGTGCGACGAAGTTTTCAAACGAAGTGTCCAAGACGCCGACGGCAATAATTGCTCCGCCGATCTGACTGACGAGTATGCTGAACATGACTAAGATGGGCATCACAATGGTGATTGCATGGAACTTTGGTACGACGATGAACTTGATGGGGTGCAGAGCCATCATGCGCAGGGCGTCGAGCTCCTCTGTCACCTCCATTGTCGCTATCTCGGAAGCGATTGCACTGCCGCTTCTACCTGCCACGATGATTGAAGTGATGAGCGGGCCCATCTCACGAACCATGGTGATGGACAAAAGGTCGGCTAAAAAAACGCCCACGCCAAAGTTTTTCAGTTGCATGCCGGACTGCAGAGAAAGGATGAAGCCGATGATGAAAGAGAGTAGGGCAACGATGGGCAAAGCTTGACTACCCAGGATGAAGGCCTGCTGGATCAATGAGCCTTTCCGCGCCGTCTTGCGAGAAAAGATTCCGACAAGGCTGTAATAGAATATCTCGGAAGCAAGGGTGAGCGCTGTGACCATCATCTGATAGAAGTTTAGTGCAGACTCACCGACAGTCTCCCACAATCCTGTGGGTTTAGGGACTTCCACGAACTCCAGTTTGGTCGTGCTGAAGGTCTCAATAAGGCTTCTCACGGAAGCAGATGCACCTCTCATCAAGAGTAGCTTGGCTTCGCTCTCCAAAAGCTCCTGAAAGCTGTCTAAAAGGGCAACTCCCGCACTGTCTATCTCCTGCACAGCTTCGAGGTCGATCACACTCACGCCTTGTAATTCACGACTTTTCTTTAGGCGCAAAAACTGCTCTTTTAGCTCAGAAACGTTAAATTTGTCCAGATTCGTTTGGACGAAAAGGATATTGTTCTCGACCTTAAGATTCATCAGTAGAAAAGACTCATGCGCAGGTAGGCACTATAATCATAGACCCACCAGTCTTGATTTGAAGATTCATCATAATGCAGGTTAAGTCGGAAATCTAACGACACATTCCGATATATCCTGAAGTTTAACCTGTTTTCATTCTCGATGCGCGGCATGACGCCAACATCACCAATCGGGAAAAGCGCATCTACAGAGCTGTTTAGAGAGAATAACTTGAAGATATTTCCTGCAGACAAAATCAGAGTTGCTTCGATGCCGCGGTCATATTTGTTCGGTAATTCCATATAAACTTCGTAGGGCACACCATCAACTGTCTTGCTCTCTTTGTGGCTAAAAGCACGGCTGCTTAGGTCTTGTTGCCAACCATAACCTCCTCTGAGGCTGACGGTGCTGTTTGGCCCTAGATTGAGTCTATATGTGAGTCCGCCTCCTTCTTTGAGCTTGATCGGGGATAAAGCGACCTTTGTGCGCAATTTATCTTGGTTTAAAATCGTTTCTAATTCGTTGTTGTCCCGGTCTAAGAGTATGATATTATAATCTTTGTCAAAATACGTGTATTCATCAAAAAAGTGGGTGTTTAGGTCTGCTCTGGCATAAACGGCAAAGTTATTCAGCAGTTTTTTACCCTTTGACCAAGGATACAAAAGAAATGTGTTCTTCATGGAATAACCATCTAAATTGATCCTGAAATCATTATTCTTTGAGAAGTTTGCACCCACATCATAAATGCTTCGTAGATTGTAGTGGAATGGTTTAAACTCATGATCAATGGTGTTTTCCAATGTGCCGTTCAGGTTCAAACTATAGGTGGGCTCGTCTTGTTTTGTCTCGTTGTTTGAGCTGATGTTCACGTTTGCGTGTATCACTCCTTTGTGAAACTTAGAACCGCCGATGTCCATTTCATCGGCTAATATGCCTGCACCAACAAATATTGTGCCGCTACTTGATGAGGGATCGACAATGATCGTCAAAACATGGCTGTCACCATGATTGAGGCATACCGTGGTAAAGTCTTTGAGATCGCTCCAAGAATAACCGCTCAGCGTGACCATATAATTTCCGGGAGGCAATATCCACAGCTTTTCGTCGATACCGTGCTCTTCATCGCTAATACTGAAATCTTGACCTACTCTATCATATCCCAAAACGTCTTCATTGCGCGACCAGATGTCATAGTTTTGCCTTACTCTGTCTTGAGAGAGATCGAGAATGCGCACGCGAAGTTCGCTCCAATCACGAGGAACGACAGTGCGTTGCATGGGATGAACATCCAAGATCATGCTGATATCCTCGTTATGACCGACAATGACACGATATCTGCCTGTGAGCAATTGTATGGGCTCGTTAAATTCCGCTGTATATGTCGCTATCACGGTATTTAAGCTGTCTAAGGCCTCTATTGAATATTTCATTTCAGTGTTTACGTTTGCCTTTGTTCTCAGAAGCAATTCACCAAAGGATGGATGGGTCTCTTCATTTTCTAATTGTTCTGTGAGATATCTCTCAGGGGCTGAAAGGCGACGTGCGGCGTCATCTCTTGAAGACACAAAGGGTCTTCCCGCTGATTGAGCTATATATTTTGCGGCAAAGGTATTAGTTTCTTCCATGATCATGTTGTTTATGACCTGAACGAAATATACGGTGCTGTTATCAATGAGTTGGCTATATCTCTCGGCACTGTGTGCTACAATCGTCTTCTCGCCGGAACTATCCCTTAGGATAAACTCAATTCTCAAAAAGGCTCGCGGTTGCTTCCCTTCTATCTTCTCTAAGTTCAAGATATTTGTTTCGAGATAGTAATCAGGGTCTTTTTCAGTGGCTTCGCGACTTACACTCGAAAAGATGTTATAGGCTCTCAATCTTTGCGAGATAATTGCGGGGATAGCGTCGGACAAGCGGTTTGCCCAAAGTTCATCAGCAAGAAAGCGAACCTGATAGAAGCTTTCTTTGACCACAATCTGATTTCTATTGTAGGTTCGGTTGACACGTCCGTTCATGACATGTAAAGCTTTGCCGTTGTTGTTTTGCATCACCAAGTCAGGCACCTCTGTGCTGCTCTGATAATCAAGGACATAATAATTTGTTGCCGCTTTATCAACTTTAGCAAAACACCCTGTCATGAGTAGTACTAAAAGTGATAAGCCAAAAATAAAACTCTTTTTCATAAAACTCACCTCGTCTAATTGCCGCGAATAAGGATAGCCGGGTTATCGGCTAATTGTCGAGAAAACTCGTTGAGATTGTCTGTAGCATCACGAAGGTTTTCAAGGGTTTCGGCGAGGTCATCACGAGACCTTTGCACCGTTCTATTCAAGTTGTTTATCAAAGTTCCTGTGCGTTTAACCGTCACCCCAAGATCAGATGCAAGCTCGCCGAGATTTGCTTCGTTCAGTTGCTTCGCAAGGATGTTGAGGTTGTTGACGATAGAATCAAACTCTTCGGAGTAGAATACGCTGTTGATCTTATCCAAGGATCTGTTGAGGTTTGAACTCAGCAGCACAATTTGCTCGGTGCTTTCTACCACGAGAGTATTTGCATTCGCGCCGATATTGTTGAGGTGGAAGCGACTGTCGTCCAGCAATGCTGTTGCTTGGCCTGTAAGCTCTTCAACCGTCGTATTCAAGGTTTGAGTGATGTTGAGTAGCTCCGCATTCAAAGTCTCGGTGATTTCTTTTACAGATTCAATGGTAACGCCAGCCACATCATCGATATTGCCTGTCACGCTCGTGGTCAGCGTTTCGATGTTTTGGCTCAGTTCGTCTGTCAGGACTGCCGTATTGTTTGCAACTCGAGTAAGGGCAGCCATGGTCGAGCTCACATTTTGTCGTGTTTCATACAAGATCAAGCCCGTTTCTTCGAGGATCTTTGCGATGTTTTCTCTGTTTTCAGCGTTCGTCATCTCATTGATGTTTTCTGCGATCAGATCGAGTTTATCAACGATAGACACAGCTCTGTCGGATATATTATCGATCATAGTAGAGCCCGCTTTGATATACGACAGTGGCTTTAAGGTCATCGCTTCATTGGTGCCGCCTTTGATCTCTACAGCTTTAAGCCCTGTGATTCCCACCAATGAAAGCACAGCTTCCGTATCTTCTTTTATTGGCGTTCCCGGCTCGACCTGTATTGTTAACAAGACTTTCTTCACATCATTGGGATCAATGCGTATATCTTTGACACGCCCCACCTTGATGCCTTGATAGTTCACGGTACCGCCCAACTGCAAGCCACTCACGGGATAGTCGTCAAAAACTATGTAGTATTCATCCCAATTCTGTCTAAGCTTATTTCCTGCTACCGCAGCAGCGAAGATGAGAATGAGCATAAAACCTACAACCAGAAATACGCCCAAACGAACTTTTGTCGCTTTTGAAACCATATCTTTGCCTCCTCAATCCAGCTCGATGTTACCGGTATAAAACTTATTGCGGATAGTCTGCGGTGAAGATGAGCTGATGTTCACCCTTCCGTCGCAGATCACTTCTTCGCCGAAGCTTATGTCTCCCTGAACGATCAATTCCTTACATCCTGCGAGAGATGGAATATGTGGGAAACGCTTTTGCATTGCACTGAGATCGTTATAATATCTCTTATCAAGCTCGATATACGGAGATTTATAGAGTCCGCGTCTAAGCTGTATCTGATATTGGTCATTGAGCTCATAGGCATCCGACCACACCGCGAGCAGGTCATTGGTTGTTTTCACGGGAGCAAATCTATCGCGAGGAACAACCAATGCTTTCGCCCCGGAAAAGCTACTGATAGCTGCGCCCATTGCCGTCTCGATCTGAAAGACTTTGGTTCCATCAACTTCCTTTGGATTGACTATCAAGGGCAGAAGCATCATGCCGCCACCTGTGATGAGATGCCAGTCCAATGCCTGCAGATCGATCCAAAGGTTATTGGTATTAAAGAACTGATATTTCTCGATGTTTTGAAAGCTGTCAATATCTTCTTGAGGGCATTGTGCCACCTCTCTTAGGAGCAATTGACCATCAAGGTCTTCGGCAAGATGCCCGCCTTTCTTATCCATCTCCAGACGGTCGCAGACTTCCATGATAAACGGAACTTTATGCTCCTCCATATAGGCCGCAATGCGAGGATCAACCGTTGCCCCGAGATTGTCGGAATTCGAAACAAAAGCATAGCGATAGCCCTTATTTATCATCTGTTCCAAGAGTCCCGTTGAAGAAAGCACGGTATAAATATCCCCATGCCCAGGAGGATTCCAATTCATCGCCTTTTCACTGCCATCCAGCGGCATAAGACTTTCTTGCTTGATACGCGGATATTTGTTTTGCACGAAAGTAGCAGGCAGCTCCTGTTTCATCAGATCGGGATATTTTTCCAAGAACTTGAGCGTATCCTCTTCCGTAGCAAAGCTGTTCATGAACATCAATTGAATCTCATAGCCGCTACCGGAGCGCAATGCAAGAACATGCCGAACAATGATATCCAAAAAGGTCATGCTCCCTTTGACGGGAAGCAAAGATTTGGCGCGGGAAAGTCCCATGGAAGTGCCGAGACCTCCATTGAGCTTTATCACTGCTATTTTCTTCAGATAGCGCGAAATATCTTGTGCTGAGAGGTCTTCATAGCGAATCAAGGATGCTGTTGATGGCGGCCTTATTGCCTTGTCCGGAATCATGCCCTTTTCGCCTTTCTTCAATGCTTCATAATAAGATGAAAAGGTGCGGATAACAAGCTCCGGCAGACCTTCAGCTTTCATCATTTTGGTAAACTGACTAAGCATTTCGCACTTCCTTTTTCAAGTTTTCTTAGATTAAGCTATCAAGGTAATCATCATCCGCCTCATGCGGAATGGTGATAACACCCTCATTTCCATGTTTTTCATTCCAATCTTCAGAGGTTGACACAGCGCCTTGGTTACAAGCCCAAGCTCTGCGAGCAACTCCGCCCATAACATCCCAAGAGAGTCCTTTGCGGATGACTTCATCGATGAGATCGCTCCCATCAAGAACAATGCCGTTCCCACCATTGATGCTCCTGCCGATGCCCACTCCGCCGCCATTTGAAAGCACGGTGAGCGTCATACCACGCGCAGCGTTCCCGGCAAAGCAATGAGTAGCCATATCTGCCATAAGGTTCGATCCATCATAGATGTTAGAGGTTTCTCTGAAAGGTGAATCAGTCCCGGAGACGTCATGATGGTCTCTGCCCAAGATGACGGGACCTATCTCGCCTTTGCGCACCATATCGTTAAACTTAAGCGCAATCCTCACACGTCCTTCTTCATCGGCATAGAGTATTCTCGCTTTTGTGCCGACCACGAGCGCATTCTCCTCCGCAGTAGTGATCCAATGATGATTGTCTCGATCCATCGAATTACGCGTGGGATCGATCAACTCAGCAGCAGCCTTATCGGTAGCCCGCAGATCGCTATCCTTGCGGGAGAGACACACCCAACGGAAAGGGCCATAACCAAAGTCAAAGCACATTGGCCCCATGATATCTTCCACATAGGAAGGCCAGATGAAGCCATCATTCGTGCTCTTTTTATCTTTGGCAATCTCAAGTTCGCCGGCATCAAAGACAGACGCCATGAAGCTGTTGCCATAGTCCCAGAACCTCCCGCCCTTTGCAGTAAGAGATTTGAGCACGCGGAAATGCCGTTTCAACGATTCATCAACACTATTCTTAAAGGCTTTTTCATCCTTTTCAAGCAGCTTACGCCCCTCTTCAAAGTTATATCCCGCAGGAGTATATCCGCCCTCATAGACGGCATGACAAGAGGTTTGGTCACTGATGAGTTCCGCCTTGATATCGTGTTTGTCCACATATTCCAAGAGGTCCACGATATTCCCGTGATATGCGATGGATAGCGGCTCTTTGGTGATTCTTGCTTCATCCACCCAGCGAAATACTTGCGCCAGATCGGAGGACACTTTCTTCACCCAGCCCTGTGAATGGCGGGTTTCGATGCGAGAATAATCCACTTCAGCGATGATACCAATTCCACCGGCAATCTCGACGGCCTTAGCTTGCGCACCGCTCATCCCACCCAAGCCGGACGAGATAAACAATACACCCGCAAGGTCTTTATCCTCCGGGATTCCCAAATATTTACGCCCAGCGTTTAGCAGCGTGATAAAGGTTCCATGCACGATGCCTTGAGGCCCGATATACATCCACCCACCAGCCGTCATTTGACCGTAATTCGCCACGCCAAGTGCGGTGAGACGCTTGAAATCTTCAGGATTATCCCACTTACCGATCACAAGTCCGTTGGTTGAGATCACTCTCGGCGCATGCGGTGCTGAAGGGAAAAGCCCAACGGGATGTCCGCTTGCCACCACCAAAGTCTGGTTTTCTGTCATCACCTCAAGATATTTCATGATAAGTCTATATTGCATCCAGTTTTGGCACACCTGCCCAGTTTCACCATAGGTAACTAATTCATAAGGATATAGCGCAATATCAAAATCAAGATTGTTATCAATCATCACCTGCAAGGCTCGGGCTTGCACGATTCCCTTATACTCATCAATAGGCTTGCCTTTGAGCCTACCCTGAGGGCGATAGCGATAGCCATAGATTCTACCACGAGTCTTGAGCTCTTCCAAAAACTCGGGAGCGAGCTCTTTATGCAGGCTTTTTGGCACATATCTCAGTGCATTCTTCAAAGCGGTTTTGATCTCTTTTTTAGAGAGGTTGAGTCCTCTATCCGGTGCGCGCCTAATTCCTTCTTCAAACACGGGATCGGGCGGCAGCACGGGGTCTAATAAAACTTGAAAGGGTCTGTTAGACATCATTTGCCTCTTTATTATTCTTTTTATTTATCATAATATTTAGTATCGTTGAATCGGTGTTTTGCATACCCGTTTTAACGATCTTTGCAAGATTATCAATTGTTTCATCCAAATCGTCGGTCACGATCCCGTCATTAGGTGAAATACTGCGTCCCATATTGGCCAAGAGAGCAGCTTGCACAGCGGCAGAAGTCGTGGTCGCCACCTTGAGCGAACAGCCCTCTTTCGCTCCATCACAGAGCATGCCTGTGGTGTTACCAATCATGTTTTTGATGGCATATTCCATCTTCTGAAAATCACCGCCCAAGAGGAGAACAATCCCGCATGCAGCGCCCGCAGAAGCAGAAAGACATCCACAGATGCTGGAAAGCAGCCCTGTCTTATTCTTGATGTGGATGCTCACCAGATGTCCAAGTGCTAAAGCCCGAACCAGCTTTTCATGCGATGAACCCAGCTTTTCAGATGCTGCAATAATCGGCAGAGTGATGGAAAGCCCTTGATTCCCGCTTCCGGAGTTTGAGATCACGGGCAGATTGCAACCACTCATACGAGCATCAGTTGCCGCAGCAGTAAGCGCCGTAGCATAGTTGTGGATATCATCACCCAAGATCCCATCTTTAATGTTTTGCAGAATGGTCTTCCCCACTCCCATGCCGGAATCCTCACTGAGCCCGAATTCGGAAATACGACGATTAATCTTCTCACCGAGGTCAAGCTTGAGCAGTTCTTCATAGGCTACACCATTGGCAAATTCAAAATAATCTTTAAGGCGAAATTCCTCAGCACCGGCAACATGACAGTTTTCATCCTGCTTAATCTCCTGTTGAAAGATGGTTTTTCCATCCACTTCCAATTGATAGAGAAAGTTATGCCGACATCTAATCGTCGCAGTTGCACTTTGACTTTTGCTTTTCACGATCGCTTTGATATAGACCTTTTCGCTACTTGCTTCCATCTTGGTTGTGATCTTGTCCATAAGAGCTTTGCCTTGCGCTAATTGACTTTCGTCCAAATCCCCGAGAATCTCAAGTTCCTTCTCCGGTTCTGCAACGATTGCGCCCAAGGCAGCAGCGATATCCAGCCCGACTAAGCCCGTGTTGGGAATCCCCACCCCCATCCCGTTTTTGAGGATGGAGGGGCTCACAAGCAGTTCTATTTTTTCTATTTCACCTTCAACTTGATTTGCAGCATAAGCGGCAGCCAATGCAACGGCAGCCGGTTCGGTACAACCCATAGCGGGCACAACCTCATGCTTAATCAAGGCGATAATCTTTTCAAACTTTTGCATATTTATCCTAACTCAATTTAATTAATCTTTTTCAGGAGCATAACAAAGCATCAGCCTTCAACTCTTCTGATCTTTGCGCCGATTCCGCTGAGCTTTTCTTCAATTCTGTCATAACCGCGGTCAATGTGATAGATGCGCGAGACTGTGGTTGTTCCTTCGGCGATCATTCCGGCAAGCACAAGAGCAGCACTCGCCCTAAGGTCTGTCGCCATCACCTCTGCACCACTAAGCTTTTCAACACCTTTAATCGTTGCAACATTGCGCTGCAATTCGATGTTGGCTTGCAAACGATTGAGTTCTGCAACGTGCATAAACCTATCGGGGAATATGGTATCTTCCACAAAGCTCACCCCATCGGCAAGACTCATGAGAACGGTGAATTGTGCCTGCAAGTCGGTGGGAAATCCCGGGTGTGGCAAAGTGAGAATATGACAAGGCTTGATGACTTTCGGCGGGATAACCGTGATATCTTTTCCATTGATATCCAGCTCACAGCCTGCTTCCCAGAGCTTATCCAAGAGTGCTTTGAGGTGATTTGGTTCGCAATTGCAAACCGTCACCGGCTTTGTTGAAAGAGCGCCTGCAATGAGGAAAGTTCCTGCCTCAATCCTATCGGGAATCATCTCCATCTCAATCGGATAGAGTTCCTTAACTCCTTCGATCACGAGAGTAGTCGTGCCTTTCCCGCTGATCTTTGCACCCATCTTAACTAACATATCGATAACAAGGTCAATTTCCGGCTCCATCGCAGCACTCAAGAGGCGAGTTGTCCCTTCAGCTAAAACCGCAGCCATCAGCGCATTTACAGTTGCACCCACGGAAGACTTCTCAAAATGGATATCAGCGCCGATGAGTTTATCGGCAGTTGCAATTATATAGCCATGCTCGATCTCAATTTTTGCGCCAAGTGCTTCCATGGCTTTGAGGTGGAGGTCAACGGGTCTCGTGCCGATCGCACAGCCACCCGGGAAAGACACACGAGCCTTACCTAAACGAGCCAAGAGAGGCCCTAAAACATAGATTGATGCACGCATCTTGCTCACCAATTCATAAGGTGCCTCAGGATAGCAAACATCTTTACTATCGATATACATCTCACCGTTTTCATATTCAACGCGTGCACCGATGACTCTTAATAGATGAGCCATAGACTTAAGGTCTATGAGATTGGGAACATTTGTCAGCCTTGATTTACCCGGCGCCAAAAGGCAGATTGCCATCGCCGGTAAGATGGCGTTTTTTGCACCATCAACATAGATCTTACCGCTAAGATCACGACTTTGTTCGATAATAAATTTATCCATTTTATCCTCTTAGGAAATTATTTTTGCAATAACAAATCGGTCTCGGAAAGATAAATCCTTCCCCATCTGCAGTGTTTTCAATCCATAGCTTTCTGTCAAGTTTACAATGCGCTCTTGCTGATCAAAACCATGCTCAAAGGCAACTATAGCATTGATATTCATATATCTTGCCAGATCATTACAAATTCTCAGATAGTATTCTAAACCCTCTTTTTTTGCCAATAATGCCGACTTTGGCTCATGCTCTTTCACCCTGATATCCAGCTTTTGATACTCATTTTCGCTAATATATGGCGGATTGGAAAAGACGATATCAAAGCCGCTTTCGCCAAGGGGAAACAAATCAGCATGATGAAATGTTATGTCGCAATTATGCAGCTCTGAATTCATCTTAGCAACAGCGAGCGCATCTTCGCTGATATCCGTGCCATGCATCCTAAGAGCCGGGTATTCTTTTTTAAGTGCAATGCTCAGCGCAGCACTCCCTACCCCTATCTCCAAAACCTTTTCATTACCTTTTATATACTGCGAAAGAGCTTCAACGAGAACCTCACTATCAAAACGAGGGATCAAGACCCTTTTATCCACATAAAAGGACAAGCCATAAAACCATGCTTTATTTACGATATATTGAGGCGGTTCACCCCTCTGCAGCCGTTTAATTGCGCTTTCGAATTGCTCATTTTGCGCATCATTAAAAGCTAAGCGTGAATATAGTCGGGATGGAGGCAGTTCCAAGATTTCAGAAAGGAGAAACCTTAAGTCTTCCGGTTTCAGTTCGGGATATTTTTGGCAGATATCATCTGCAAACATTTCACGTTGAGCTATTCAAGCTTTTTTTGATGATTACGGTGCTGCCGCCATTGTCAAAAACGACTGAATCGCACAGATGGTAGAGCATGGAAAGTCCACGTCCATGGCTAACAAAATCCAAAAACGGTTCTTGTTTCACCTTCTCGAGCCAGGTGCTATGATCAAAGCCATCCCCCTCATCAGATACGCTGATTTCAATCATATTCTCGGAATTATCAACTGAGAGCCCCATCGTCACCTTTTTGCTTCCTATCTCATCATTTGCCAGCTTGTTCTCGATCACACTCTTAAGCTGATCATGAGGAAGGTTGCGCTCGGGAACACTTAGCCTCAAAGTGCCGTGTATATATGCATTATAAGCCATTTCATCAAGGCAGACAAGCAGTTCGTTCATGACCTTTGGAACGCTACGAAAATAGGGCTTTAAGAGAGATTTGAATATCTTGGAAACACCATATTTAGAGAAATCTCGTGCCGATATCTCAAATTCCAAGCTGGCTCTATCGGTATTGCTAAAGATAGAGAAAGATTCCTTGCGTTCTTGTTTCCTAAAAATAATATCGCGTATGGAACTGATAAGCTGTTTGCTATCAATAGGCTTTCTGATGAAGTCGCTTGCGCCCAATCTTATCGCGCTGATGAAATAATCGTGATCCAAATATCCTGTCATCAAGATCACATCAAGGTCATCATCAAATTCCTTCTTAGCTCGGCCGAGAAATTCGAGGCCGTCCAAGCCGGGCATCTCGATATCGCAGATAACAATGTCATAATCTTTTTGATGAATCTTGCGTAAAGCTTCGCTACCGCTGAAGGCAGTATCAACGCCATAGCCACTGATTCGCAAGATCGCTTCAAGAGATTCAACGATGACTGAGCTATCATCTACAACGAGAATATGTTTTTCTGAGGCCATATCACCCAAGATTTACGGTAAACAATTGATTGAGTTTCAGCATGGTAAATAGTTCATAAACACTATTTGAGCTACGCACAACCTCAATCTCACCACCTCTGGAAATGAAATCTTTATAAAACAGCAAGATCTTACCAATTCCGGTAGATGATATATTACGACAATCAAACAAATCAAGTTCGAGCAAAAGCGCATCACTTTTCATCACTTCAGATAGCTTCTCTTGCAATAAGTGTGCATTTTCGCTATTGAGTATCCCATCAATCTTCATTGATGCTACTTTTTCGTTGAAGTTAAGTTCAATATTCATAACATTCTCCTTATTCCTTTTCTTTAAAATGTATCTGATTCATTGTCTAATGTCAAGATTAATCTACGTAACCGCGAATTCTTCTTAAAACATCATTTTGCACCTGACTGGGCGCAATGTCGAACTTATTGAATTCCAAGGTATAAAGCGCTCTGCCTTGAGAGATGTTGCGAATACGCGTCGAATAGCCGAAAAGCTCGGATAAAGGCACGTCTGCAACCACTTCTTGCAGGTATTCACTATGACGTCTCATCACTCCGATCTTACCGCGCTTGGCGTTGATATCTGAGATGATGTCGCCAATGAATTCATCCGGCGAATGAACTGTGAGCAACATCACAGGCTCCATGATCACCGGCTTGGCTTCTTGCAAACCGCGGCACACAGCCATTGAAGTTGCGATGCGGAACGCCAATTCATTGGAATCCACTGGGTTAAAGTCACCATCAATGAGCTCGATTGCCACTCTTTCCACCGCTCCGCTGATAAGAGGTCCATCACTGAGCGCATTAAGCGCACTTTCTTCGATCGCCTTCCAATATTCAGCAGGAATCTTATCCGGAGTCACCGAAGAGGCAAAGGTGTTTTTAACGTTATCGACAATTTCCTCTTCAGAAATCGGAGTAAGACGCAATTTCACGGATGCATAGTTGCCCTTACCGTTCATCTCACGACGGAATTCTTCGCTTATTTCAACAGTCTTGGTGATGGTTTCTTTGTAGGAAACTTGCGGATTACCAACGTTGACGGAGACACCAAACTCACGCTTGATCCTATCGACGATGACCTCAAGATGAAGCTCACCCATGCCGGAAAGTATGGTTTGACCGGAATCCTTATCGATGTGAACATGAAAAGTGGGGTCTTCTTCTTGCAGGCGTTCAAGTGCATTGCTGAGATTATCTTGATCAGCCTTTGAACGAGGTTCGATAGCAATCGAAATCACGGAATCCGGGAATTGCATGCGCGAAAAGATGATGTCTTCCTTGCCGTCGGTAATCGTGTCTCCGGTCACCAAAAAGCGCGGTCCCACGATTGCGCCGATATCACCGGCATGCAGATTATCAATATCGTTTTTCTTGTTCGACATCATCTGCAAGATGCGCGAAACCCTCTCTTTTTTGCCATTAGTCATATTGACGAATGCAGCGCCTTTCTTCAGCGTTCCGGAATAGATGCGAACATAGATCAATCTGCCCACATATTTATCCATCTGAACCTTAAACGCCATACCTGCCAAAGGTCCATCTGGGTCTGGCGGCAAATCAATCGTATCATCACTATTTAAAAGCATAGCCTGCGTGCTGCCGATATCCAAAGGCGAAGGCAAGAAATCAACCACAGCATCAAGCAAGAGTTGCAAACCCTTATTTTTGAGCGAAGAGCCACATAACACGGGGATAAATCCATGCTCTAAGGTTCCTTTGCGGATAGCTTTACAGATCATTTGCGTGGTGATTTCTTTGTTTTCCAAAAAGGCCATGATGAGCTCATCACAATATTCTGAAACGGTTTCAATGAGATGCTCACGCGCTTCTTGCGCCTCTTTCAAGAGGTTCTCAGGGATCTCAATATTACGAATATCACATCCCTGAGTAAGTGGGTCGAAATACCAAGCACGCATGCTGATTAGATCAATAACGCCGTCAAAATCATCCTCTTTGCCGATGGGAATGTTGATCGCGCAAGCCTTGGTGGTGAGCCTTTCGTGAATCATTTGGATCACGCGCGAGTAGTCCGCACCCGTTCTGTCCATTTTGTTCACATAGGCGATCCTTGGAACGTGATATCTATCCGCCTGATGCCACACGGTTTCAGATTGGGGCTCCACTCCTGCAACCGCACAAAATACCCCCACTGCACCATCTAAAACTCTCAACGAGCGTTCCACTTCGGCAGTGAAATCCACATGACCGGGTGTGTCGATGATATTTATCTGATGGTCTCGCCAAGGGCAAGTCACAGTCGCTGAGGTGATCGTTATCCCTCTCTCGCGCTCCTGTTGCATCCAGTCAGTGAAGGCATTTCCATCATGAACCTCACCCATTTTGTGCAAAAAGCCGGTGTAAAAGAGTATGCGTTCAGTTGTCGTAGTTTTTCCGGCATCAATGTGAGCCATGACGCCAATGTTTCTAATCTTAGAAAGCGGGTTATCCGCATCGGTTTTCATAATAAATCCTCTATATGTATATGCGATTATTCAATATTTTCACTTATAAGACATTTTTAATATCCTACTAATGTTGTCCACCAAAATTATTGGTTTCGGGGCAAGATCACACATTTTTCTGCTTTTTCTGCCACTGCTTACCTACTGGGTTCAGCCTATGTTTTGCTTATGATCTGCTCATGCCCATGACCATATCATGACCATATCATGACCGGAACCCAGTAAGGAAGGAGTGGAAAACCAAGAAATAACAAAGAAAAAGCCCTGCCGGGAAATGTCGAGGCAGGGCTTAATATTAACGATTAAATCGTTATTTAATTTTGATCATTTTACCGGAAAGTGTCTTTCCTGAAGATTCCATCTTATAGAGATAGACTCCGCTTTCAAGCTCTCTTCCCTGTTTGTCTTTTCCGTCCCAAACAAGATTGGCTTCACCATTGATGTCAGCAATTGCGTTGAAAGAATTGACCTGCTGTCCTTTGAGGTTATAGACAGAGATCTTTACATCGCTTGATGGCAGTGACTTTGCGCTGAAGCTCATCGTGTCTGCAAATGGATTGGGAGATGAGGAAATGCCGAATTGTGCATTGCTCACTGCATCTTCGTTTGACGGTGCTCCGACTGCGATCGTGACGATATTTGAAGGATCGGAGACTGCAACAGGGTTGTTGAAGAAGGTGCAAACCCAATATTCATGAGTTCCGTCGGGGACATAGGTATCACGGAAGGTGAGGTTGTTGACGTTTGTTATCGTGGAAATATTCAGGCCATTGCGATAAAGCTTATAGCCGACGAAGCCACGATCTCTATATTGAGCAGGCTTTTGCCAATTGAGAACAACTGTGTTCGGTGGTTCAAGCACTCCGGTAAGGTTTTCCGGTGCGGGAATATTCATAATGGGTGCGGTTGGTTCGCTATAGACGGTCTCGCCGGGCATGCCGTGAACGTCTTTGGGAACAACGCTAAAGCAAATCTGAAGTCCGATATCGCTGCCTTTAACATGATAGACCGAATTGTTTTCACCATCGAGTTGGTAGTAATTGCCGTTTTCGTAGATATGCCAAGCAAGTTCGGTGTCACCTTCGACGTCTTGATCTTGGTCGCTATAAGAATAGGTGCCGACAAGAGTTTCATATACGATAGGTGCGCCGGAGATAACTACGTCTTCTGCAATTGGAGCATTGTTGAAGAAGGAGCTGCCCGAAACTGCAATGCTAAACTCGGGATGGAATTCAAAGTTTCCTACCACGTTGATGGTTCCTGTGAAATCACCCACTTCTTGCGGGGTGAAAAGGATGTTAATGGTGCGAGACTGTGAGCCGGGGATGGCAATCGACGCAAATTCGGGAGCGAAATGCGGGCTGTCGCTGGTGAGTGTGGCATTAACCGGAGTATCGAAGAAGTTGTGGAAAGTAACGGGTTTAGGTTCGGCTCCGCCTACAAAGATGCCATCAAAATTGATGTTTTGTGTGGAAGCGGGCATAGCACCGGTGAGACCGGGGATGCTATACTTTTTGCCTTGAAGGATCTCTTTGTTTGCATCGGACTGTACAAAAAGAACAAGTTCAAGATTGGGAAGCTGCCAAGTGCTGGTGAGATTGAAAACAAGAGTCTCGGTCACTGAATCGCCGGTTGCGAGGGTGATTGCAACACCGTTGGCATCGGGACTCATAACTCTGTTTACGTTGTCAACCGTTGTTTGGTTACCCCAGTTATGGGGGATATTAGACTCCGTGACAGAACCGCGAATTTTGAGGTTCGTAGCATTGTCATCAGAAACTTTAGTCACGGTGACATCAACAGTTAGAACTAAGCCTTCAAGTTCTGCTTCAGCAAAGATGGTGTAGTTTGAGGGCACGTTGAGGCGTGCGTTTACCTTAGGTAAATAGTTAGAATACATCGACTGAGTGGCGCTACCGCCGGATGTTGGGTTCAGTCCATCAAAGTATGCGGTTGGAAATCCGCTTGGGTTATAATAGTTGTTTCTTGCATTTGAATAAGTGTTTGCATAGTTATCGCCATTGTGGTTTTTGATAACGGCAACGGCGTGTCCGTTTGCAATAAGATCATGAGCGCCCATGGCTGCTCCGGGACAGTATCCACACCAAGTTCCGGTTGCGATCTCAACGACCACCATTTCGCGAGGGACTGCGAACAACCCGGTGATGAAGACTACGAGTATCAAGAGGAATATGCTCTTTTTCATGATTAAGGTCTCCCTGTTCTTTTTTTTATTTTATACTGATTTTGAATTAGCTATTTTTATTCCTATCTACTATATATTAAGTTAAAAAGCTCAAACGAGCTTCTAATTATTTTTCACACTATTAAATATATCATTTGTTAAACGATATTTTGTAAGGTTCAATTGTAGTCAAGAAATATTTTCTTATTTGGCTTATTTCGCTTGGTGATTTGCAGTTTTAGAACTATCTTGTCTATAGATTTGAAATTTATATGGAGACTTAAGTAATGATTAATTCATTCGATAGTATTTTTGCAAAGATAAAGAAAGAACATGACGCCCTTTTGGGAGAAAAAGCTTTTAAAGATAATAATGCTTGGCGCATTAAACCGGAGGATCAAGATATCCTGCGTTCAAGATTTGCCATCGATAGAGACCGTATTCTCTATAGCGGCGCATATAGGCGTTATCACGGCAAGACTCAGGTCTTTTCCTTTACCAATCTCATCGATGAAGAGATGACAAATCGCAATCTTCATATCGCTTATGTCTCGCAAATAGGCAGGACAATCGGCAAATATCTCGGGCTCAATACCGAGCTCATCGAAGCTATTGCCTTGGGACACGATCTGGGGCATTGTCCCTTTGGTCATGATGGCGAAAAAGCTTTGAGCGAGAGCTGTGAGAATGCGGGAATCGGGCAATTTCATCACAATGTTGAGTCGCTTCATATCGTGGATAACATCTCGAACCGCGGTGAAGGGCTCAATCTCACCTTTCAGGTGCGCGATGGCATCATTTCGCACGATGGCGAGGTGCATAACACTCGGCTCGTTCCGCAAAAAGATAAGACGGAAGAAGATATTCAGGAATATATCCGCATCAAAAAGGAAGGCGGGAAGGCGGATTGGATGCCCTCCACTCTTGAGGGTTGCGTGGTGAGGATCACGGATACGATCGCCTATATCGGACAAGATATCGAAGATGCGATTCGCTATAACATCCTCAGAAGAGAGGAGTTGCCGAAAGAACAGGTTGAGTTCTTGGGGGATAAGAATAGTCAGATCATCGACACTTTGGTGAAAAGCGTGATCATCAATAGCTATGAACAGGATTATATCGGCTTTGATCCTGAGACCTCTTATCATCTGAATGAACTAAAGAAATTTAACTATCGCCGCATCTATACCGATGAAAACGTGAAGAAATCAAACGCCATCATCCATCGCACCATGCGCATCATGTTCGATAAATATCTCTCGGATATTATGAATAATAATCGTGATTCAAAGATATTTAAGCACTTTCTAAATCACAAAAATGACATCTATTTGAAGGGTTTTTTACCTGCTGAACAGGTGCGTGATTTCATTGCTACAATGACGGATAGGTATTATAATGAGGAGGTTAAGAGCTATATGTTGCCCTGGCGCGGGTGATTAGCTCTTTGGGGCAATCAGGCTCGGGAGAAGTTCTAAGAATCGCTGTGCTTCTTTTTTGAGTGCTTCTTTTGTGCCGTTATTGAAGATCACGAGGTTGGATTTGTCTATCTTGATTGCGTCCGCCATCTGTGCATCAAGGCGAAGCTTCATGTTTTCAAGTTCATCGGGATTGCGGAGGGCGAGGCGTTTTAGTACTACGTCTCGGTCGGCAGTCACTAAAAC
>FZPS01000063.1_pt507 | contig 19802 bp, 25 predicted proteins | sample 1817821 | NCBI WGS metagenome assembly FZPS01 (sample SAMEA104158645, study PRJEB21678) | metagenome | place: Germany | collected 2015-04-21
TTCAAAGGTTCCTGATACACTATTTAATATATTATTATATTTGATAATAATAGCAGGAGAAGTAGCTTTTTTTATCATCCCTTTTATCACTTCCATTTGATAACTTTTAATGAGTATTGTCCTATCATTAAAGTCTTCAAATATTTCAAGTATAGTTTCTCTATAAACTTCATTTATTATTATAGCGCCAACTTTACCACTATATAATGCATCAACTTGTGTACCAAAATCATCAAAAGTAAGTAGCATTGGTCTCTTCTCTAAATTCTGTCAAGTCAGCTGTTTGCTCAGTTATAGCTTCTAATTCCTTTTTTATTTCTCTCTGCCCTTCTTTTAGACTTCTTAGCTCTTCTAATACTATTTTTTGAAATTCTTCGTTAAGAATTTGAACACCTCCGATTTCATCTTTCACTTATATTTATATTATATCATGTATTGTTCATAAAGATAACAGCTATAATAATTTAGTATACATTTTCTAAAAAATAACTGGGACAGAAGGTCTGACCTCCTGTCCCAATGTGTCTATTGTTTCAGCAGCTGTTTCCTTCTTTCCTGAGCAATATTGTTTATCTTTATTTGCTTTCTATAGGCTTCTTTAAATTCCCTAACATAAATGCTGTTACAATAGCTCCTACTAATATAGCAACTGCATACAATAATGCTCCTTCAACTGCATTAGGTATTGGTAGTACAAATATGCCTCCATGGGGTACTGCTAGTTTTACCTTAAATAACATGGTCAATGCCCCAGCTATTCCAGATCCAACCATTAAGGAAGGAATTACCCTTATAGGATCTGCTGCTGCAAAAGGAATTGCTCCTTCAGTTATGAATGATAATCCCAAAACCAATGCTGCTTTTCCAGCTTCCTTTTCCTGTTTAGTAAATTTGTTCTTATATAACAATGTGGCAATGCCTATGCCTAAAGGTGGTGTCATTCCTGCTGCCATAACTGCTGCCATAACAGATGAGGATTGTCCTGCGGCAATAGTACCCACTCCAAAGGTATATGCTGCTTTATTTATAGGACCACCCATGTCAAATGCCATCATAAGTCCTATTACAAGTCCAAGTATTATAGCACTGCCTTCTTGTAGATTGTCTAACCAATTAGATATTCCAGTATTCATGGCTGCTGCGGGAGTACCAATTACGTATATCATTAGTAAGCCTACTATTAATGATGATAATAAAGGTAATATTAATACTGGCATAAGTCCTTCCATGGTTTTAGGTAATTTAATCCATTTTTTTAGTAAAACTATGGTATATCCTGCTAAAAATCCTGCAATAATTCCTCCTATAAATCCTGCACCTATTTGACTAGAAAGCATACCTCCTATCATTCCAGGAACCAATCCAGGCCTATCTGCTATAGAATACGCTATAAATCCTGATAATACTGGAATCATAAGAGCAAAGGCAGAACCACCGCCAATTAGATTTAATGCCCAAGGCAATGTCCCTTCGTTTTCTGCAGCATGTATTCCAAATGCAAAAGATATTGCTATTAATATACCTCCTGCTACTACAAAAGGAATCATATAGGATACCCCTGTCATTAAATGCTGATATGGTCCTTTTTTACCTTGAACTTTTTTCTCATCTTTTTTAGAAATCTTTTCAATTGGTTGTTCACGTTTTTCTAATTTCATCGCTTCTTGAATTAACTTTTTAGGATTTTTTATAGCTTCTTGAACACTTCCTTCTACAATGGGAAGTCCTTCAAATTTTTCCTTATCAATTTTAGTGTCTGCAGCTATTATAACTGCATGAGCTTCTTTTATGTCATCTTCAGTTATTTCGTTTTCTACACCAATTGAGCCATAGGTTTCTACCTTGATTTGTACCCCTAGTTCTTCTGCTGCCATTTGCAGTGCTTCTGCTGCCATATAGGTATGGGCTATCCCTGTAGGGCAAGATGTTACCGCTAAAAGTTTCATGCTTTTTTCCCCCTTTTATTTATTATTTAAAAGCTTCTAATATCTGATTATAGGTTTTAGCTTCTTTCAACCTATCCCTTACTTCCTCATGCATAAGCCTTCTGGATATATAGCTCAAGATTTTTAAATGTATATCATCAGATTTATCTGGTACTGCTATTAAAAATAACAGATTAACTGGTTCTCCATCCATAGAGTCAAATTCAATTCCAGATTTACTTATTCCGAGGGCTATAGCTGCTTCTTTCACAGCTTTGCTTTTTCCATGAGGTATACCTACTCCATAACCAATTCCTGTAGAAAATTCCTTTTCCCTTTTCATAACTGCTGATTTAAATTCTTGTTTGTCTTCAATTACTCCATCTTTATATAATATTTCAATTAATTCCTCTATAGCCTCCTCTTTAGTTCTTCCTTTCAATTCAAAAGTAATTCTGTTTGGAGTCAATAATTTTTCAATATCCATATCCATTCTCCTTTATCTTAAATATTCTATTACAATATCATTAGATATTGATTTGATTTTATTTACACTAGGTATTTTTGTACCTTCAGTCATGACTTTGGCTGTTCCACAAGCTATAGCTAATTTAAATATTTGTTCATCTTCTAAATTATTTTCTATGCCATATACCATGCCTGCAACCATTGCATCTCCTGCACCTACTGTGCTTTTTACAGGTACTTTAATCCCTTTAGATATATAAGCATTTTCTTTAGTTATATATATAGCGCCCTTATCTCCTAAAGAAATAAGTACTTTCTCTATTCCTTTGTCTACTAGATGTTTTCCACCTTCTAATAGGGAATATATATTACTTTCATCTACATCTACTATGGCTTTTAACTCATGTAGATTAGGTTTAATAGCATAGGGAATAGCTTCTACTCCTTTGAGTAAAGGGGGACCATCTGCATCTAAAATTACCTTTATAGATTTTTGTTTTAGATTTTCTATTATGCGTTTGTATATAGTATCTTCAATCCCTTTGGGTAAACTACCTGATAATATAACTATATCCCCTTCTTTTACTAAAGAAAGTAGATGATTAAAAAAACCTTCAATTTCATCCTTTTCTACTTCAAATCCTTTGTCATTTATATCGGTTATAGTATTATATTTTTCTTCAACTATCTTTATATTAGTTCTATTTTCTCCTGATATGATATAGAAATTAGATTGGATATTTAGTTTATTTAGATAATCTAGAAAAAAATTAGCATTTTCATCTCCTAATATACCTGTACATGTGCTTTCTACACTAAGTTCATTTAGTACCTTAGATACATTAATTCCTTTGCCTCCTACATCTTTTCTAGAATTTTTAATTCTATTTACTTGATTTCTTTTGTATTCATCTATTATTATAGTTTTATCTATGGCTGGGTTTAATGTAATTGTGTATATCATATTATCCTCCTTCAGCTTAATACCTTAACCCCAATGTTTTTATAATAATCCATCTCCTCAAGGGGCCTTTCCTTATTTGTTACTAGATAATCAATATCATTTAAATCGCATATCCAAGAAAAATATACTTGTTCAAATTTGGATTCATCTACTAATAAATACACCTTATTGGCCACATCTATCATGGATTGCTTTACTGATGCTTCTTCCAATGTAGGAGTAGTTATTCCAAATTTTAGTGATACTCCATTGGCTCCTAAAAATACCTTATCCACTCTAAATTGTTTTATGGTCCTTTCAGCAATAGGTCCTACCTGTGCTTTAGTATTGCTCCTTATGAAACCTCCTGTATTTATCACCTTTATATCATTTCTATTGGATAGTTCATAGGCTAATGCTATAGAATTGGTTATTATAGTTATATTTTTTGCTTCAATATATTTAGGTACATGCCAAGTGGTAGTTCCTGAGTCTAGGATTATGGTATCCCCATCTTTTATTTCTTTAGCAGCAATCTTTCCAATTTTATCCTTTTCCTCTGCATATTTATCTTGTTTTTCTATAAATGTAGCTTCCAATCTATTTATCCCCTTGGATACTGCTCCTCCATGAGTTCTTAGTATAACACCAGACTTTTCTAGTTCATTTAAATCTCTTCTAATAGTAGATTCAGAAACATTAAATTTTTTAGCTAATTGGGATACTTTAACACTATCCCCTCTATTTATTATCTCTGCTATTTTTAATCTTCGCTCTTCAACAAACATATTTTTTCTCCTTCTTTGCATATTTGTGAATGATTTGTATAACTTTTATAATTGATTATGCTTTTTTATGATTGATTGTGCTTAATTTAATTTTATTTGAAATTTCAAAATTTGTCAAGAGACATAGTGAAAAAATACCAAAAGATCCGTCCTTGGTGTACGAATCTTTATATACATATGCAAAAAACAGCTAATAATAAATTAATTTATTATTAGCTGTTTCGTCATATAATTTCTATATTTATTTAGTTATTAATTTCAATTCTACAGGTATATTGGAATCTACTTTTTCACCTTTTAATGCTTTAACTGCTGTTTCTACAGCAATTTTACCCATCAATTCTGGTTGTTGTGCTACTGTTGCTGCCATATCTCCAGCTTCTACGCTAGCTACTGCATCATCAGTTGCATCAAATCCAACTACTAATATGTCTCTTTTGCTTGCCTTTATGGCTTCCAATGCACCTAATGCCATTTCATCATTTAGTAAATTCAAAGCATTGTTAAGTACACCTATTATCAATGCACCTATTATTGTCCCAATTATAGTACCTTGTCCACCTGCTAAGGATGTTCCTCCTAATACAACTGCAGCAATAGCATCTAATTCATAGCCATCTCCTGCTGTTGGTTGGGCTGAAGATAATCTAGAAGTTACAATAATTCCAGCTACTGCAGCTAAAATACCGCTTATGGTATAGGCCATTATCTTTATTTTATCTGTATTAACTCCAGATAACTGTGCAGCTTTTTCATTTCCTCCCACTGCATATATATCTTCCAAATTTAATATGATTCAATAGGTAATAGCACAATACAAACACAATAGCCATTATAATTATAGGTGTAGGAATTCCAAAAATATTTCCAGTTCCTATCCATCTAAATGTAGAAGAAATATTCTCTCCAGTAACGGGAATAGGTTTTCCTGAAGTAAATACTAAAGTAGCACCCCTTAAAAGTATCATAGTAGCAAGGGTAACTATAAAGGGTTGTACTTTACCCTTAGTAATAATAAATCCATTGAACATTCCAGCTAAGCCACCTATTAAAATTGCTACAAAAATGGATAAAAAGATACCATTTCCTTTAACAAGCATATTTGCTAATATAGCACCAGTAAATCCCAATATGGAACCTACTGATAAATCTATACCTGATGTCAATATTACAAAAGTCATACCTGCTGCAATTATTACATTTATTGAAGTTTGTCTAAATACATTTAATAAATTGCTTTTTGTCAAAAATCTTGGACTCAATAGGCTCACTATTATAGAAAAAATAATTAAACCAAGTAGAGGTCTCATTTCTTCAAATCTTTCTTTATTTTTCATATTCATGCTCCTTTCCTTTGACTATATAGCTCATTATTTTTTCTTGAGTGGCTTCTTCTCTGGATAATTCTCCCATCACTTTTCCTTCATGCATTACCAAAATACGATCGCTCATTCCCAATATTTCTGGCATTTCAGAGGAAATCATGATAATAGATCTACCATCTTTTTTAATTTCATTTAATAAATCATATATCTCTCTTTTGGCTCCTACATCCACTCCTCTTGTTGGTTCATCTAAAATCACTATCTTTGGATCTGTTAATAATGCTTTAGCAATTGCAACTTTTTGTTGATTCCCACCACTTAAATTTTCTACTTTTTGTTGAAGAGAAGGAGTCTTTATATTTACTTTTTCTCTGTACTCCAACCCCACTTTTTCTTCTTTTTTCTTATCTAAACTAAAAATTTTCTTAAATTTTTCTAATGATGACAAAGTAATATTGTGACCTACGCTCATCATCAATATTAGACCTTCATTTTTTCTATCTTCAGATACATAGGCTATTCCCTTTATTAAAGCATCTTTGGGGGACTTTATGTCTATTTCTTGGCCATCCACTATTATTCTTCCTGATTCCTTTTTGTACAGTCCAAATAGGGTTTTAGCTAATTCAGTCCTACCAGCGCCAACTAATCCTGATATTCCTAATATTTCTCCTTTATTTAATGTAAAACTGATATTATCTATATGTTCATTAGTTAATCCCTCTACTTTAAGAATTTCTTCTGAAAAATCCATTTCTATATAGGGAAATTGCTTATCCAAAGGTCTACCTACCATTAATCGAATTATCTCATCTTCATTCACTTTAGATATTTCTTTTTCTGCTATAAATTTTCCATCCCTTAAAACTGTTATCTTATCAGCTATTTTGAATATCTCATTTATCTTATGGGATATATAAACTATACCTTTACCATCTTTCTTTAATTCATCAATTATATTAAACAAACTATATACCTCTTGGTCTGTCAATGTATCTGTTGGCTCATCCATTATAATAATCTTTGCATCTAAAGATAAAGCTTTTGCAATTTCTACCATTTGTTGTTGTACAATGAACAATTGACTTACTTGGGATACAGGATCTATATTTACATTTAATCTTTCAAACAGTTTCTTTGATTCTTCAATCATGGCCTTTTTATCCAATCTTCCTGAGGATAGCTTAAGTTCTCTGCCTAAGAAAATGTTTTCATATACCGTCAAATAAGGTATTAAATTTAATTCCTGATGTATTATTGCAATTCCTTTATTCATAGCATCCCTTGGGGTTACCCTAGTAATGCCATTACTTCTCCCTTGTATATATTAAAACTTACATCATCCAATGCTTTTACTCCTGGGAAACTTTTGGATATATTTTTCATCGACAATATAGGTTCACTCATAAACATCCTCCTATCCATTAAAATTTTCTACTTCATCTATTGTAGGAAGAGAACTTTGGGCTCCAATTTTTTGTATCGTTAAAGCTGCTGCTTTCTGTCCCATATCAATAGCTTTATCTATATTTTTATCCTTTATATAAGATGAAACAAATCCTCCAATAAAACTATCTCCTGCAGCAGTAGTATCTACAGCCTCTACCTTATAAGCATCAAATATTTTATAGCCATCTTTATTCACATAACATACTCCTTTGGAACCTAATGTTACAATAATCTCTTTTACTCCTTTTTCTAAAAGTACATTAGCTGCATCTACTAAAGATTCTTTTGTATCTATATTCCTTTTAGCTATTCTTCCTAGTTCATGCTCATTTGGTATCAATATGTCTACATTTTCTATAATTTGTTCATCTAAATCATAAGCAGGTGCAGGATTTAATACAGTAATTTTTCCCAGACTTTTTGCAATTTTAAGACCTTCCTTTACAGTTTCAATGGGTATTTCCAATTGGAACACCACCACATCTCCTTTTTCCAAGGCAGATATATGTCTATTTAAATAGTCCCTATCTACATTCTGATTTGCTCCAGGAATAACCACTATATTGTTGTTCCCTTTCTTATCTACATTAATTACAGCCACACCTGTAGAAGTATATTCTCTTTCAATATGCTCTATATTTACACCTGCATTTTTCATAGAATTAAGTAGCTTGTCCCCAAACTCATCATTCCCTACTTTTCCAAGAAATATTACTTTATTGCCAAGTTTAGCCATTGATACTCCTTGATTTGCACCTTTACCTCCTGGTATCTGTAATAGTTCATTGCCTAAAACTGTCTCTCCAATATTAGGTATTTCATCAGTTCTAACTACTAAGTCCATATTAATACTTCCCACTACTACAATAGTTGAACTCATTAACAGCTCCTCCTTTCAACTAATTCCGTTTCAAGTACTATATTCCTATTTATATCTCTTTTCTCAATAATCGCCACCAACATATTAACTGCTTCTTCTCCCAACTTATATATAGGCTGTCTAATAGTAGTTAATGGCGGATCTATAAACTGAGCTATGGAGATATCATCAAATCCAATCACTTTAACCTTTTCTGGAACTTTTATTTTTTTCTCCTTTAATGCTTGTATAGCACCAATTGCAACTAGATAAGTTTAATCCATGATTCTTTAAAGCTTTTATATATCCACTTAGACGCTCAGCAGAAGGTTTGTTTTTCTTCTTTAACTTCCTTATTATCAGAATTACATAATATAACTGAATAACCCTTTTTCTCAGCAGCATCCTCTACTCCCCTAGCCAGCTCAGAGAAAAACAAGTTCATCACATCAGGCACTATAATCCCTATGGTTTTAGTCCTTCTCATTTTTAAACTTTTTGCAATCCCATTGGAGATATAGCCTTCCCATTCAACTATTTCTAACACTCTTTGACGTGTTGCCTCACTTATATATTGATCCTTACCATTTAATATTTTAGGTCCCGTTGCCGTTGAAACCCCTGTCATCTTGGCAATTTCTTTTATAGTAGCCAATCGATTTACCCTTTTTGAATGATACAATTGTATCATCTTTTATTAAAAATCAATATATTTAAAAATTTTTTGTTATTATCTTATGATAATGTCATCTCATAATTATCTGAGGTGCATTATCTATTGACTGAAAAACAATTAAATAAGTATAGAGTTATCCAAAATCTAATTGAGGGAAACCTTAAGCCTTGTAAAGTAGCTAAAACTCTAGATTTAAGTGAAGGACAAATTTATCGCCTAAAATATAATCAGTTTTTGTATACTCTTCTAGGATTGGCAATTCATAACTCACCTCATCCTTGTTTAAAAACGTCTTAGCTAAAAATCTTACTAAATCTCTTATCTTACGCATTATATAATCTTGTTCAAACATAATATATGCCTCCAATCTTTTCTAAATTAATTTTATTAAATTATATAAGTTCAGATAGAACTGACTACAATACACTTATACCAATAGTTGAAAAACATTATGAAATGACTGGTATAAATCTTTTAGACATTACTGCTGATAGTGGATATTGTAGTGAAAAAAATCTTAAATTATTAAAAAATTGGAATAAAAAGCTATATAAAACTTCAAAAACACGAAAAAAAGAAAACCAGGAAATATTATCAACAAATTGGAAAACACTATAATATGAATAAAGTAGAAGACAATGGGGCTGTTGCAAAACACCTCAAATAAAAATCAAAAGGACTCCATCTGGTAATTAGCCAGATGGAGTCCTTTTTTGATATAATTGATTTATGAACACAACTTCAATAAATCATTTTAATAATATCAAGTTTAAACGATCAGTGCAACTCAAAATGTCTTTTGATGTTGATGTAGATATTCTAGATAATGGCGAGATACAATTGATTGAATATATCGTTGAAAGGATGGATTTAAGTTCGATAATCAATTGCTATTCAACACAAGGTCGTAAACCAGCGGTTTGGCCTCATTCAATGTTGAAAATTCTTTTTCTTTGCTATTCAAATGGAATCGTTTCCTGTCGTAAAATTGAAGAGTTTTGTCGTTATGATTTAAGAGCAAAATATTTTTTGTCTGACCAAAAGCCACCAAGTTACTCAACAATTAATCGTTTCAGAAACCTTTTAGAAGACCATACAACTAACTTACTTCAACAATTTGTAGACATCTTAATTGAGATGGGCCATATTGATTTAAGTTCTATTTACATTGATGGAACCAAAATTGAATCTTATGCTAATCGATACACCTTTGTTTGGAGGAAGAATATTGAAAGATACCAAGAAAAACTTAGGTTAAAAATAGCTGAATACTTCAACTTTTCAGCGGATACAAGTTTAGAATATTTAACAAAATTAGTTCATGAAACTTACAGAAACAACAAAATATATTGCACAGAGAATAATATCGTCTTTGTATATGGATCTGGTAAAAGAAAAACTCAAATCCAAAAAGAGCAGGAACTACTAGAAGAATGGATAGAAAAATTAAACCGTTACAAAAGAGATTTAGAAATTATGGGAGAAAGAAATAGCTATTCTAAAACAGACCACGATGCTACATTCATGAGAATGAAAGATGATCACATGATGAATGGACAACTAAAACCCGCATATAACGTGCAAATGGCCTCATCAGGGAACTTCATTGTTGGAGTTAGTGGATATCAATTAGCAAGTGATATGCATACTCTAATACCCTTTGTTAACCAAATTGATGACCTTCACCCAGGTCAATTACATAAGATAGTAGCAGATGCAGGCTACGAGTCAATTGAAAACTATAAATATTTAGATGAAGAAGACTTGATTGCCTACATCAAACCATCGAATTATGAACAAAAGAAAAAACACAAATATAAAAAAGATATTAGCAGATTTGAAAACATGACCTATCATGAAGATATTGATGCCTTTGAGTGTAGCCAAGGTAAATTACTTAAGCGTCAAAAAGATACATATAGAACACGTAAAAAAAGTGGCTATCGAGAAATTTTGCATTGTTATGCATGCTTCGAGTGTAAAGATTGTCCAGTAAACAAAAAATGTGTTAAGTGGTCAAAAAAGGAGAACCCAGATCAAAAAAAGATAATTTTCTCACCAGAGTTTTGGGCATACCGTGAAGAATCAGAAGCAAATTGCAAATCAGTAGAAGGCATAAATCATAGAATTAATCGATCAATACAAGCAGAAGGAGCCTTCTCGTATCTAAAAGATGGATTGCGATATGATAGATTCAGGCATAAAGGTATGAAAAAGATAATTTCAGATTTAGAGTTAATGTCAATTGGGATAAATCTAAATACGCTTTTATCTAAATTAAAAAATGGGAAAACAGAGCCTACATATTACAAAAATGTGGAAAAAGAACTAGCCTAAAATCAAAAAACTAGAAGAAAGGTTAGGGCTTATTAAGGTTGCCTATTTTTAGATCAATACTAGAAGAAATATAGATTTGTTGAATTAAATTGATTAGATGAAAGCCCTGGAAAACTCAAAACAATAAAAAGGAGCTGCCACAAAACTAATTTCTTAGTTTTGCAACAGCCCCACTGTCTCCCTTTTTTAATGAGTTTCTCCTTCTGAAACTATTATATCCTCTCTATTTTCTACCACTGCTTCAATAGCAAGAGTTAGGGCCTTAATGATATCATTTAAATTCATACTTGCTGTAGCTCTTTTGTCAATTACTTGTTCTGGAAGGAAGGGCACATGAATGAACCCACCTTTTATATTTGGATATTTCTTATCTATTAAATAATGTAGTCCATACATAATGTGGTTACATACGTAAGTTCCAGCGGTATTTGATACACTAGCAGGGATGCCCCCTTCTCTTATTTTTTGAACCATAGCTTTTATAGGGAGCTGTGAAAAATATGCTGACTCTCCATCTTCAAATATTGGCTCATCTATAGGCATGTTTCCTTCATTATCTTCTATAGATGCATCACTTATATTTATGGCTACTCTTTCAACAGTTATATCAAATCTTCCACCAGCTTGCCCTACACATATAACTATATCTGGATTTTCTCTTCCAATAGCTTCATCTAATTTATTTATAGATTTTCTAAATACTGTAGGTATTTCTACTTTTACAATTTCTGCTCCAGCAATATTATCATCCAGTCTTTTTACTGCTTCATAAGCAGGATTTACACTTTCCCCACCAAATGGGTCAAATCCAGTAACTAATATTTTCATTTTTATAAATCATTCCTTTCGCTTCGCTCAAAGCACAAAACTTTTGTTGTTGCTTGCATTGCTTCAACTAATGATAAAGGTATTACTACTTATGTAAGTAAGGATAGTAATAAATATATTATTAGAAATAACAATATGCATCCAAGTATTGTGTTGTATGTTGTTTTTTCATTGTTTTTCATATTTTTAATTATTGAAATATTATTTACATAGAACGAAATTGAAGTAAAAATCATAAAAATAAATATATAAAAATTTAACATTTGTGGCCCCCTTTGTATTAATAATATATTTAGTATATAATATGGTAAATTAATCTTATTTTTAGTCTATTATGGTAATGGATGTTTTGTCAAGTATAAAACACAAGTTGTGTTTTATATAAATACTATTTCAATAATTTTCAATAATTAAGAAGGGGAATAAGTGTGTCTGCCACTTTGCCAATAGAATCACTAAAAGCCATATTAGCCATTTGAAACATGACTATTCTAAATTTTCTTGTGATGCTATGGATTTCTTTATCCTTCATTTGAATTAAACTATTTTTAGGGTATTCCCTCATATTCCCTATACAAGGGATACAATAATGGGACAGTAAAAATTATCCACTGTCCCATTCCCTAAATATTTTTTATAATTAATCAACCCTAGGGCTTATACTTCCTTTACTTACCATTATAGTAATAACCTTTCCTTCAAACTTAGGAGGAATATTTAACATATAGTATCCATCTTTATTACTATAAGTGTGACCAATATATTCAGTTGCCCCTTCTTCATCTATATAATAAACTTCAACTATTGCTCCTTCTACAAACCCATTTTTACCATTTTTATATATTTGTCCATGTATAATTACATCATCAATCTTTCTCACACCTATATCCTTTCTAATCCATATATAGCCTTTTTTATATTGAGGGGGATAAAATTGAGGGAAAGGTTTTTTATAAAATTCATCACATATATAGTCTTCAAATTCTAAACATGGATCAGGTTCTAAGAAGTATTCTAAATAGGGAATAAGCATATGAACTTTTTTAACGGCACTTATTATTATATAGGTCTCAAAAGAAAAGTATGATTTATTATCTATTTCAATTATATCACCTAATAAATAGGAGCTTGTATCAATTTTCAACCTTTCAATATTCTCCGTAAACAATATTATATTTTGTTTGATACTTGGAGTAATACCTTTATAAATTGTTCCATCTTCAGATTTTGCTTCAAATGGGATTTTTATTTCAAACATTACCTTTTTATAATAAGGATCATCATCAATATCATAAATCATTAATGTTCCATCTACAATAAAACCTTGTTTAAAGCTAATTTTTTCTATATTATTTAGTGGAATTTCAACTTCCAAAATATTTGCCTTATTGCTACATTGATAAAAAATCCTATCACAATCAATGCACAAAGACCTATTTTCCCTTTCCAACACCATATTTTCCTCTCTCCCTTTATATAATACAGGGGGCATTTGCCCCCTGTTAATTACAATTTTTTACGTTGGCACTTCAGGGCACTCACAAGGATCTCCTACATTTTCAGCACCTACAGCTTGTATTATTATTTCTTCTCCTTCTAGGGAATGAGAAATCATTTCCTCTGCATTCTCTGGATCTTGAATTTCTACAGTAGGTGGAATATATAGCATATAGTTTCCATCACAACCTGAAAAAGTATGGGTTATCCCTTCTAGTTCTTCAGTGTTTGGATTTGTAAAAAATGCTTTTACAATTGCACCCTCTATTGGTTCCTCAGTTTCACAATCTGTAATCACACCATGAACTACTACCCCTTCTACTTCAGTAATACCTAAGTCTACTGCTAATTGTTCTTGTTCCATAGGTGTAGGCATTGTAACTGAACCTGCACTTAAAATATATGACATTAAATTTCACCTCTCTTTACTGGGACTACTATATAATATTACATAGATGTTAAAACTGATACTAATTATGTTCTTTAAAATCCGCTTCAATATTTATTTCAACTTCTTTCGTACTATTATCAAGCTTCAATTCTTTTTCAAATATAATCTCTCTATCATCAATGGGAATTTCTTCTTCATCTTTTAATTTATTTAAATTAGCAGGTTTGTCTACCTTTTCTTGAATTTCTTGAACCAATTTAACAATATTCTCAGATCTTTTGACTAAAATAAATGCTAATATATATTGAAATAATAGCAACCCAAATAAAAATATAGCAATAAATATGCTTTTAAGCATGATTTTCACCTCATATCTATTTACCTTGTACCTGTATATATTCAATATATGTGTTTTAAAAATGAATGGTTCAAATTTAGATAAAAAAATGAGGCAGCTTTTTTCACTGCCCCATTTCCATCACTTTGTTTATTTTTTCCTTAGCAGCTTCAACAGAATCTGCATTTGGTATCATAACATATAATGGTCTAGTTTTATAGGAATATGTGGTTTTTCTTGCACCTTCACCAATTACACTATTAGTCTCTACCTTCCAGGGTGTCATATCATTTATTTGCATCTTAATTAAGCTTGTAATTTCCTCTAATCTCATATTAGTTTCAAAGGTTCCTGATACACTATTTAATATATTATTATATTTGATAATAATAGCAGGAGAAGTAGCTTTTTTTATCATCCCTTTTATCACTTCCATTTGGTTTTTCCCTCGTTGATTATCTCCTGAATTGAATGAATGCCTCTCTCTGGAGAAAGCCAATGCTTCTTTACCATTTAAATCATTATAGCCCTTATTAAATTTATATCCTCCTGCAGAAAATTCATATTGTGAATACACTGTTACACCGCCCAGAGCATCTATCATTTCCTCTAAAGTTGTAAAGTTAACCCTAGCATAATAATCTATATTAATGCCATATAGATCCTCCAATGTACCAACAGAAACATCTATACCATATATTCCTGCATGAGTTAGTTTATCCTCCATGCCATTAGATATAGGAAAAGGTAAATAATAGTCTCTAGGAGTTGAAGTTAACAATATATGTTTGGTTTTAGGATTAATTGTAGCTATAATATTAACATCACTTCTACCTGTGCTTCTAATAGAGCCATAGGTATCTATACCACTTATATATACATTAAATGGATCTTCAGTTACTTTTACATTGCTAGTAGCAAGTTCTAATAAACTTTCTATTTGATAATTTTCAATGACTCTTGTCCTATCATTAAAGTCTTCAAATATTTCAAGTATAGTTTCTCTATAAGCTTCATTTATTATTATAGCGCCAACTTTACCACTATATAATGCATCAACTTGTGTATCAAAATCATCAAAAGTAAGTAGTTCGATTTCTGTTTTTAATTGTTCATTAATTTTATGCACAACTTTAACTGTATTCTCTCTGTCTATGATTTCTTGAATTCCAAATACATAATCTGTTAATTCTTCTATGCTTTGAGCTGGATCCTCTTTCATTACAATTACAGATATATCATTAACTTTTATATTGGCACCAGAAATATCCTTAAGAACAGCTTTGGTTTTATATAAATAATAGGAGCCAAATACCATAACAATACATAAAAAAACAGAAATATATTTTCCTAGCTTTTTACCTTTTTTAGATGATTGAGTATATATGGTTAATGCTTCAAGTATAGCTAGTACAATAATTATTGCCGCTAGATATTTATTAGGAATAACATCCAATTTTAATATTAATGCTAAAAATATAATACTTATGATTAATTGTAAAATAGGTAGAATTATTTTAAATTTTCCTTTTTTATTCATTTTATTTCTCCTTTTTCTCCCTTTTAATAAGCGGAAACTAATTTCATAATGCCAGAACTATATGGCATAAATAGTCCCATTTTGATCGTTTATCATATAAGTAAATCTAACATATTCAAAATATTTAGTAAAATACTATTATTGTTCATTGTTTAGATATATGCTTAATTTATACGCTTTTTCATATTTTCACCTCATTTATCTTAGCTTTTTTATATATTCTTTAACTTCATCAATAAACACTCCAGCTGTGATTAATAAGCAAGCTATTTAGCAATTCTTATTCTCTTACATTTATTTCATCTTTCATATATATGTAATTATACAACATATACTTATAAAACTACAAGTATATATTAATTTTCTTGTTGTAAAAAACCAAAATCTACCACATTATGTGAATCTAAAATAATATATTTATATAAAACAATTTGTCGTCGATTCTTAGGGTTTTACACTACCTAAGGTCGACGACAAATTTAAATAATCATTTATTTATGAAATTTTCCTAGTAGTTCTAGCTTCTTCTGCTGCTCTTTTTATATCTTCCATATCCTTTGATATGGAGGCTTGCACTGATACAGCTATACTACCTTCTACTATAGGAGTGTCTAAAATACAAGTTTTCTTCTTTATATCATCCTCTAACATTTCCATGGCTAATTCCGAACTCATAATTGAACTTCCTATATCTGCAAGTATTGCCACTCCATCACCATCATAGGCTTTTTCTATAGAATCCTTTATCAATATGGGATCCGTGCCTATCCTTCCATCAGAAGTTCCTCCTGCTGGTATTATATTTAAATCTTTGCCTGCCATTTCATAACATAAATCTACTATACCTTCTGCAATTTTATTGCTATGAGATACAATAACCAATCCAATCATATATATCCCCCTAATTTTGTTCTAATACTTCATTTATGGATTTAATCATAATATAAGTTGAGGTAGCACCAGGATCTTGATGTCCAATACTTCTTTCTCCTAGATAACTTGCTCTGCCTTTTTTAGCAATTATATCCTTAGTATATTCTACTCCTTCTAAGGCAGCTTCTTCTGCCATTTTAAAGGCTGTTTTAGTATCTTTTCCTTCTTCATATGCTAATTTTAAAGCATCAAAAGCTGGTATTAAGGCATCTAATATGGTCTTATCTCCTTTATCCGATTTTCCTCTCATTTTTATACCTTCCACTGCCTGTTCAAACATATTTATAATATCCTCTTTATCTATTTCCATTTTTCCATCTACAACAGTAGAAGCTCTTAAAAAAGCAGTTCCATATAATGGTCCTGAAGCTCCTCCCACTGTTGATATTAATGTCATAGCTACAGTTTTTAGGATACTCCCCCAATCCTTTCCATTCATTTCATCTAGTTTTGCATCTACTGCACTAAATCCTTTGCTCATGTTTATACCATGGTCCGCATCCCCAATGACCCTATCTAGTTCAGTTAAATAATCCTTGTTTTCTATTATATTTTTTCCCATATTTTCAATTATCTTAATTAGTATATTTGAATTACACATATAGATCCCTCCGTAGATTATAAGATTCTAAAAGCGGGAGTATCAGCTTTTGCATCTAATAATTGTTTTAGTTCATCATCTAATTTAAGCACTGAAATGGAAGCTCCTGCCATTTCTAAAGATGTCATATATTCTCCCACCATGGTTTTATATATTTTGATGCCCTTTTCATTTAATAGATTATGCACTTCTCTATTTAATATATACAATTCCATAAGTGGAGTACCACCTAATCCATTGACCATTACTGCTACTTCATCATCTTTTTCCAATTTCATATCTTCCAATATATTGCTTAATAATATATTGGCAATTTCCCTTGCAGGTTTTATCTTCTCCTTACGAATTCCTGGTTCTCCATGGATTCCTAGGCCAATCTCCATTTCGTCTTCTCCTATTTCAAAGCTTGGTTTGCCTACTGCTGGCACAACACAAGGAGTTAGGGACATACCCATGGATTTAACATTTTTAATGGTCTTTTCTGCTACCCTCTTTACATCATCTAAATCCATTCCCTTTTCTGCAGCAGCTCCTGCTATTTTGTGAACAAATATGGTACCAGCTATTCCCCTTCTACCTACGGTAAATGTAGAATCCTCAACTGCTACATCATCATTAACTATTACCTGCTGAACTTCTATACCTTCCATTTGTGCTAATTCTGCAGCCATTTCAAAATTCATCACATCACCAGAATAATTTTTAATAATCAATAATACTCCTTTGCCTCCATCTACTGCTTTTATTCCTTTGAGTATTTGTTCTGGTGTAGGAGATGTAAACACTTCTCCTGCAGCTGCTCCATCTAACATGCCAAATCCTACAAAACCACCATGAGCAGGCTCATGACCACTACCTCCACCACTTACAAGTGCTACTTTCCCCTTGATTGGTGCATCTTTTCTAACCAATACATTACTGTCATCTATTCTTTTTAGGTATTCTGGATGGGCTTTTACCATCCCTTGAAGCATTTCCTCTACTACATCTTCCTTGTGGTTTATAATTTTTTTCACGACATCTCACTCCCTATATATTGTGTGTTTCCTTATATTTTTTACCAATTTTATCCGCCGTTACTATTGCAGCAGCTACCTGATTTTCTGTAATTGGAAATGGCATGGAATGAATAGACTCTTCAGGTATACAAGATTTTTGTGCTACTTTGTATAGTTCTTCTTCTGATATAGTATCTACCCCTATATCCTCTAGACAAACTGGGAGCCCTATCCTTATACAAAAATCTAATACTTCTTCTAACTCTTCCTTTGGAGCATTTTCTAATACTAATTGGGCAATTGTTCCAAAGGCTACTTTTTCTCCATGGTAATATTTATGGGTCCCTTCCAATATAGTTAGACCATCATGAATTGCATGGGCTGCTGCTAAGCCACCACTTTCAAATCCAATTCCTGATAATAAAATATTAGCTTCAATTATATTTTCTAAAGCTGGAGTAACTTTTTTAGATTCACAAGCACGAATAGCTTTTTCTCCATCTTCTAATAGGGTTTCATAGCAGAGCTTTGCAAAAGCAAGGGCTGCTTTAGTCCCCTTAGCACCTTCAGCTACTCCTTCCCTTACGCCACAGGGCAATCCTGCATTCACATTGGAATAGGAAGCTGCTGTAGCTCTAGCCTCAAAATAAGTGGATAGAGCATCTCCCATCCCTGATATTAAAAAACGTGTTGGAGCATTGGCTATTATAGTGGTATCTACCAATACAACACTAGGACTTTGCTTAAAATATGCATAATCATCAAAAGCTCCATCTGGTGTATATAGTACTGCTGAATGACTGGTAGGTGCATCAGTTGCAGCTATAGTTGGAACTATGATTACCTTTTCCCCTTCTGCCACACATTTTGCAGTGTCTATAGCCTTTCCTCCTCCTAAGCCTACAGTACAATCACATTGGTTTTCTTTTGCCATATTTTTTATTCTTGCAACTTCTTCTCGGGAACATTCTCCTGAAAAACCGCTTATTACAAATTCAATATTAAATCTTTCTTGTGTTTCGTCTAATTTATCTTGTACTCTTTTTACATCATCAGGATGTCCTATCAAAAGTGCTTTTTCCCCAAAGGTTTTTACAAAATAACCTAAATTTAAAATCTCATCTTCCCCTTGTACATATTTGGTTGGGCAAATATATGCTTTTCTCATAATAAAAACCTCCCCATTTTATTCTTATAGAATATGAATTTAGATAAAAATTTATGCTAATTTTTTATTACTACTTATTTCAAGAATATTTTGACATATAAAGGCATGTATTAGAAAAGGTTTTCCTTTAACTAATATCTTGTATTTACAGTATAGCAATAATATCAAATAATTACATTAAACTATATAATACCATTATGATATTATGTTGTTGTATTATTTTGTACTTATTTAATTATTTTGTACTTATTTGACTGATTTTTCAAAATTCTTCTATAATTCCCTGGAGTAATCCCTTCAAATGCCTTGAAACGTCTACTAAAATATCCTGCATCATTAAAACCAACTTCCATTGAAATTTCCTGTACAGTTTTATCAGTGGTTTTTAATAATTTTTTTGCATTTTCAATTCTTATTCGGGTGAGATAATCTGAAAACTTTTCTCCAGTTTCCCTATAGAATAGTTTACTAAAATATCCAGGAGTGATAAAGCATATATTTGCTAAATCATCTAATGTGATCTTTTCATGAAAATTTTCATTTATATATTTTATGGCAGGCTTTAAAATATCATTCATTTCATTTGAAACATTGGAAAGATTTTTATCTGTATTATGGTTATCTAATTTTATATTTGAATAATCATCTTTTAATACTGCTTTTAATTGTTTTTTCATATCCTGATTTTCCTGTAATAATTTATTTTTTAATATTGATTCTTCAACAATATATTTTACTA
>FZPS01000133.1_pt23 | contig 19796 bp, 19 predicted proteins | sample 1817821 | NCBI WGS metagenome assembly FZPS01 (sample SAMEA104158645, study PRJEB21678) | metagenome | place: Germany | collected 2015-04-21
ATGTCACTTAAGATATACAGTCTTGAAGGACTTGCAGAAACCGATCCAGAAGTAATACCCGTAGAGGTAGTCGATAGACCCGCAGAAGGTTCCTTGTTTGCTTCCTACAATGGATATGTTGAAGGCGGTGGAGCTATAGGCGGCAGACCTGGAGGCGGATCTACCGCAATAGATGAAAGAGATTATTCCAAGGTATTTATGCTCCACGACTTTGAGGTAAGAAACTACAGCTTTGTATCGTCAAATAATAATGTTAAAGGCAATGTAGAACCTTCAACTATAAAGAAGTCGGGGAAATATTCACTGAGGTTTGAATACAATATGTTTGCCATCGGGCCGGAGAACAGGGCTTATATAGATTTAGGAACAGACATTATATTTAATTATCCTCCACAAAATATAAGCATGTGGGTTAATGCCTTCGGGTATTCTTCCGGGACCTTAGGCTTAAGATTCAGGACCCAGGACGGGCAAAACATAGATGTTGAAATGTCCAAGGGGATATCATGGCTAGGCTGGTCGGAAGTAGAAGCTGCTCCACCGCAGGAATTAAATCTATATCCTTTGAAGCTTACTCATATATACTTTGAGATGCCCTATAACAGAGACGATGTAGGAGTCTTCATTATAGATAAATTACAGGCCTTCTATCCTGTAAATCAGGATTCAGCCGGAAACAATCAGCCAATCTATGACTTCTATGTTGTTAAACCGGGGGATACAATATCTGATATTTCCAGAAAGATATATGGTACAACGGCTTATGCAAATGAAATCATGAAGAACAACAGCTTGACTGCAGGAGATGTATTGCCGGTAGGTAAAGTTTTAGTCCTTGTAAGGAGGTAAGCATGAAAGTTATTAATAGATTTTTATCAATTTTACTGGTTATGTCAATCCTTTTATGTCAGGGAACGGTCTTCGCCGCTAATTCTGAAAGCTACGATGCCGGGTATGACGCAGGGTACGACTATGCCTATGTTTACGACGGCAGACTGACATCCGGCAGTCTTGTCTACAACAACTCTTATAAAAACTCTCGGGCACACCGCAGTATCAAAAGTGAATTGGGAGATGATTATGATGAGAGTGACTTCAAGAGGGGCTTCATTGAAGGGTTTAATGACGGTTATTACGACTCCGATGATGGCACACCCACAAATTATGCTGCAGAATTAGGGAGAATGCTGGGCGGAATATACGGTGCCAGAGATTATCAAGACGGGAAAAAGCCTGATTATAAAAAGGCACTACCGGGCAGAGACAGCCTTAGAAAAATGTATGACCTGGACAGGCAAAAAACTGCTTATATAAATTCCTTTGTTACCGCATTCAATGAAGCCTTTGAAACGGCATACGAGGCAGCATACGAAGAAGCTATGTTTGAGCCTGCTAAAGTTACCATGGAACAAGGTATTGCTGACGGAGAAGCTGCCGGTTTCGTTATCGGAGCCGCCTATGGGGCCAAAGATTTTTACGAGGGCAACGACTTATATGTTCACAGGGATATGCCGACGGCATCAGAAATCAGGTCCATGTATTTTCTTAATAAAGACAGTGACGAATACGAGGACGGGTTTATATCCGGATTTTTGAGAGCCTACGAAGAAGCATACAATCAAACCTATAGAGAAGCAAATATGCTCAATGCCGAAAGAAAGGTAACTTCAGAGGTCGTTCCCATATCAGGCGCCCTTATAACAACAGGAGATAACAGGTTTGCAATAAATGTTCCGGCCGGGACATATTATCATGATGTAAACTGCTTTATCACCACCATATACGATGCAGGGACCAAAATGTCCGGCAGTTTAATAAAAGCTTCTGACAGCTATGAAATAAAAATAGCTAATTCATCGGGAAATGTCGATGATAGTAAATATATAGAGATTGCCTTTGAATACTATGGGGATAAGGCACAGGGAGGTATATACAGAAAAAGCGGAAGCCAGTGGCTGTATGTACCAACGGTAGTGCAGGACGGCATGATGAGTGCCAAAATCAAACCTTCCACCTTAGGCTCAAGCGGGACAACTTTCAGTGCTTTTGCAGATACCAATGTTAAAATATTCCGTGATGCAAGGGGACACTGGGCCAGCAATGAAATAGATGCTTATGTAAGGAGAGGTATTATCAGCGGCTATGCCGACAATACCTTCAAACCGGATAATAACATAACCAGGGCTGAATTTCTGACCCTCTTAAGCAAGACTTACAATTGGAACACATCCTATTACAGCGGCAACACAACTACCTTTAAGGACGCAAGTACATTTGGAAACTATGCGAGAGTAATAAACTATGCAACAAGTTTAAAATACATATATGGATATGATGACGGAACCTTTAAACCAAATAATCCAATCAGCTATTTAGAAGTTGAAACAATCATGAGAAGGTTATTGCCTGCCTGGAATTTCAAGTGGACAACCATAGCCGGCAACATGCAATTTGATAAGAAGGTACTTTCCAACAGCATATACAGTATGAACAACAAGATCACCAGGGCAGAAGTTGTATACATGCTCTATAACATAACAAACTAGAAAAGAGGACGGAATACCGTCATCCTAGTCCAGAGGGGACGGTTCTCAGCGGACACTTAATTACAAAAGGACGGAGTACCGTCATCCTGAGCACAGCGAAGGATCTAATTTCAGTGAAAAATGACGATGAAAATCGTCATTTTTTATTGCAAGTTGCAGATAAAAGCGTCTAACATAAATGGAAAAATTTAGCAACAAATAATTCAATTCTTTTAATTGTATGTAATTAAATGTAGCTGTTTACTTAACCAAAAAAACATTTAGTTAAATTGACTAGAGAGGGTGTCCATACTATAATTAAATTCCTAAACATACAAAATATTTTATAATCAAAATAAAACAGGCATGAAAAGAGCGAAATAATGAGTAGTACATGCAATTATCTAAAAATTGGAGAGATTCTGTTAAAGCGGAAAAGTATAACGCCATCAGAGCTGGAGAATGCTTTAAGGCAGCAAAGGATAGATAGAGGAAAGAAACTTGGGACCATCCTTATTGAAAACAATTATATTACGGAAAACATCATGCTATTAGCATTATCCGACCAGTTAAGTATTCAGGCAATAGATTTAGACAATTATTATTTCGATCCTGATGCCGCAAAGCTCCTCTCTGAAAGCACGGCCAAAAGAACTTGCTGCATGCCCTTAAGAATATTGGATGACAGAATATTAATCGCTATGGATGATCCTCTCAATATATTTCATATTGAAGATATTGAGGCTGAAACAGGTAAAAAAGCAGAAGTAGTCCTTGCACGTAAATCTCAGATAATGACTTCCATTGATAAATATATGGGAAGAAGAAGTGCAGAAGAAGCAGCCGAGGATTTCGACAAGGAAGTATATTTGACCAGTGATGATGGGGCTGAAGCAGATAATATTATCAGCATAAACAATGCACCTGTTGTGAGATTAATTGACTCATTGATAAGTCAGGCAATTAAGACGGGAGCCAGTGATATTCACATTGAGCCATTTGAAAATAATCTAAGGGTACGAATCAGGGTTGACGGAGACCTGCAGGAAATTCTTACCCCTTCAAAGCAAATCAGCTCGGCCATAACGACCAGGGTTAAAATAATCGGAGGAATGAACATAGCCGAAAAAAGGCTGCCTCAGGATGGAAGGATTGAAATGAAAATTGATGATTCTGTGGTTGACGTAAGAATCTCGGTGCTTCCCACCGTTTATGGAGAAAAAATTGTAATGCGTATATTGGACAGGAATAATTTTTTGAAAACGAAGGAAGAATTGGGTTTCACCCAGGATAATATGGAAAAATTCAACTCATTGCTGGAAGTTCCCAATGGGATTATTTTGGCGGCAGGACCTACGGGAAGCGGCAAAACCACAACCTTGTATACGGCCTTGTATGAGCTTAATAAGCTGAATAAGAATATTGTCACCATAGAAGACCCCGTTGAATATAAAATTGAAGGCATTAACCAGGTCCAGGTCAATACAAAAGCAGGGCTCTTATTCTCAACAGGGCTCAGGTCCATATTGAGGCAGGACCCTAATATAATTATGGTAGGCGAAATCAGAGATGAAGAAACGGCTGAAATTGCTGTAAGAGCTGCCATTACGGGACACATGGTTATTTCAACCATACATACCAATGATGCTGTGTCTACCATCATGCGGCTAAAGGATATGGGGGTTAAGCCTTACATGGTAGCAGCTTCCTTGAGAGGGATTGTGGCCCAAAGGCTTGTAAAAAAGATTTGTCTAAACTGCAAAGAAGGATATATAGCAAGTAAAGCTGAAAAAAGATTGTTGGAGGTAAATGAAGATCTGATACTGCAAAGAGGCAGGGGATGTCCCAAATGCTATTATACAGGTTACAGCGGGAGAACGGCGATACATGAGATATTGAAAATTGATAAGTCAATCAGAAATGCCATCCAAAACGAGAAAAGCAATGATGAAATTGTACTTTTAGCAGAAAGAACTGGAATGAAAACATTGAAGGATAACTGCAGAGATTTGGTCATATCCGGAGTCACTACCGTTGAAGAATATTTACAAGTTATATATAAAATATAGATTGTCATCCTGAGCGAAAGCGAAGGATCTCATGAGATTCATAACTTTTTTCAAAATCATCACTTGTTATCCACACCACGATAAACGAGTACCCTTTGTCATCCTGAGCGAAGCACAATTGTCTCATATGTTGTCATAATAAGTGAATGTATATGTCATTGCCAAAAACATCCCACAATTTGTCATTCTGAGAGCTTTAGCTCGAAGAATCTCAAGGAGGACAAAATGATTTCATATAAATGCAGTGTTATCGATACATTTGGTAAGAAATGCAATATTTCGCACACCGGGAATTCCCGAAAAGAAGTAATTGATTTATTGAAGCTGCAAAAATATACAGTTGTGGAGGTAAAACATAAACATACCCCATATCCGGAAGGAATAATTCCAAGAAGAGTTAAATCAAAGGAATTAGCCCTATGCTGCAAACAGATACATGCTATGCTGAAATCTGGCGTAACTTTTGCAAATGCTTTGGAGATATTAAAGTACCAAACTGAAAACAAGAGATTACGTGAATACATAAGGTCAATGCACGAGGACCTGCAGAAGGGACGTACATTTTCGGAGACATTGAAGCAGAGAAAGGGTGTATTCCCGGATATTTTCGTCAGCATGGCTGAAGCCGGTGAATTAAGCGGCAATATGGATGTAATTATGGACAGGCTCTCAAGGCATTATGAAAAAGAATATAAAACAGAAAACAAAATAAAATCGGCAATGATTTATCCCATCATTCTATCGGTTGTGTGTACTGTTGTAGTTTTATTTCTAATAACAACTATAATGCCTACTTTTGTTGAAATGTATATGTCTTCCGGAGTTACTCTTCCATGGTTGACAAGGGTATTAATCAGTTTTAGCAACTACCTAAAACAATATTGGTATTTATTTATATTAGGAATTATAAGTTTAGTGTGCAGCCTTTCTTACGTTTTTAAGATACCTAATATAAGAATAAAAAAGGATTACATAAAACTGAAAATTCCACTATTAAAAAAGCTTATCATAAAGGTTGCAGCTTCGAGATTTTCAAGAACCTTGGCAACTTTGACAGGCAGCGGAGTTTCACTGCTGAGTGCATTGGATACCGTATCAGGGGTGACAGAAAACCTTTATGTGGGCCAAAAAATATTAGAAATGAAAGAAGATGTCAGAAGGGGCTTGCCTCTTTCCGTCTTGCTGCAAAACCAGGGGATTTTCCCTCCTCTAGTCTGCCACATGGTTAAAATAGGAGAAGATTCCGGTTCCCTGGAAGAGATGTTGGACAAGGCGGCTGATTTTCAGGATGAAGAGATTGATACGGCTATTTCACGACTCACAACTTTGATAGAACCGGTTATGATAGTAATTATGGCGATTATAATAGGTTTTATAGTTTTGTCAATGGTTATGCCCATGTTTGAAATGGTTAAAACTGTTAAGTGAGAATAAAATTCTTAAAAGAATTTTATGAATATAAGAAAAGGGGAGTTGGAAATGGTAAGAAGCATTGGTATGCTGCGTAAAAAGAGGGGGTTTACGCTGATTGAATTGATTGTGGTATTGGCAGTCCTCGCCATAATCATGGCTATTGCTATACCACAGTATGCGGGGGTAAGGGAAGATGCAAGGGTTGATGCAGATATGGCAACACTTGCAAGTATTGCTAAGTTGGCTGAGTTTGAGTATGTAAGGCAGGATCTTGAAAATTCAGGTTCAACTGAACTTGAGGATCCATCATTAAGTGTTTTGATTTCCGAAAATTTTTCTGAGGATGAACTATTCCAATCAGAAGGTTTAAAGGGTGTCGATGTTGACAGTATAGTTGTCTCATTTGATAGAGGAAAAGTAATTAGTTTTACTATTGATGAAGCAACATATTCCTATAGCGATGGAAAATTTGCACTTGATTAAGATTAAAATCCATAAGATGAGATTCTTCGGGCTGAAGCCCTCAGAATGACAAGACCTATAGATGTTAAAAATGGTCATTATGGTCATTATGGACATCCTATATATAAGGAATCTCATATAGGAGTGATATTATGGCAATGTTTTTATCCTTAGAAATTAATAATAGTATTAAAATCATCGAAGCATCGAAGAAGGGTATAACATTGTCTGTTTTAAGTTGTATGACCATTGACGGTTCCTGTGTAATGGACGGGAGAATCCTTGACATGGACAGGACCGTCAATGTGATTAATGAGGCATTAAATAATAAAGGAATAAAAACCGGAAAGGCAATATTTATTATCAATTCGAGCCGGATTATGATTAGAAGGATTAAGCTACCCTTGCTAAAGAAGAAACAAGAAATATTGTCCATGCTTCAAATTGAGTTGCAGCAAGAGGTAAGGACAGATTTAAGCAAGTATATGATATTGTATGATGTTGCGGACATTACAAAGGATAAAAAAATAGCATATGCTCAATATGTTGCGTATTGCGTTCCGGAAGAGTTAGTCAATGACTGCCATGAACTTGCGGTAAGGTTAAAGTTAAAATCATTGAAAATTAACATTGTCCCTGTATGCATCAATGAATTATATAAAAACAAATTTATGATTAATGGTTTTGCTTTGAATAAAAGGGGAATTGTAGCTTTTGTCAATGTGGATGAAAACTCTGTTTCTTTTTCTGCTGTAAATAATGGGATTTGCGATTTTCAGATAATATCGGAACCTATGATAAATTTCTATGAAAAGGAAACAGAGTCACTTTCTTTTGATAGGAGCTTTGTTATTTCTCAAATAATAAAGCAAATACGGCACTATTATTCTGTAACCGGAAACAGGTCAATAGATAATATTTATATATATGGCATTAATAATGAGAAAGTCAATGAAGAAATAAACAGCATCTTAAGTATAAAAAGTGAAGTAATAGGAAGCATCTCATGTTTGCCGGAAGAAAGCTCGCCTGATGGTTTTGAACTGAGAAAATTCTTTAATAATATCATAGTTTTGTTTTCCGATAACAAAGACCTGGCTAAAAACACAAATACAAAAATTAAGATTAAGAAAGGATTTGCTTATGCTGCGATTATTTCCATAATTGCAGCGGCATCATCACTTTTATTAGGATTTATCAATACCAGAGTTGCCGTGAAAGATGAAATGGCAAAAATGACGTCATATATCGATGATGCGGAAAACTACGAAACTTACAGGGAGATTGAGGACATAAAAAGTGAATCGGAATATTTGAAGCAATATTTAAGCAGGGTGGAAGAACTTATGCTTGAAATAGAGCAAAATGATTATATTGATACAAGCATCATTAGAGAAATCCACAGATTGAAACCGATTGAAACAAAGATAGCATCAATTCATTCCGACAAGGAAGGGATACAGCTCTTGTGTCTTTCTCCTTCTATGAGTGAGGCTGCCTTGTTTTTTTCTGACTTAAGAGGATTTGACCGGGTGGGAAAAGCCTATATGTCCTCTATTCAGTCAAAAACCGGTCAATCCTTTTCATATTCCATAGTATTAAAGCTCAAGGATGTGATTGATAATGAAGAAGAGTTTTAAACATAAACCATTGATTTATATAGTTTTTATCGGAATAATTGTTTTTATGATAACCTTAGACCCTTTTAATCTGTCCTCAACATTGTCGGTAGGACATGCATACGGAAACATTTATTATGAATACGAAAATATGAACATGGATATAAAAATGAAAGACAAACATGAAGAATATAAAAATAATCTTCTAAAGAAGGTTAATGAATTTAATATAGATACCGAAATCTTCCATGATGAAATCATCAATGAATTAAACGCAATATCAAAGAGAAACAGAATAGAATTAAGCTCAATCAAGTTCAGTGAGATCATGCCATGCCTTTCGGACAAAGCCGGTATATGCATGAAGGTTACAACGGAGTTTGATAGCGAGCTCAATGACATGCTTAACTTTACGGATGATGTAAAAAACAGTGAATTAATGATTTCAGTCGAGAATGTAAGTGCTTTGACAATAGAAAAGGGGATTCATGCATCCATTGATTTGATGGTCTATGCTCTGCCCTTGATGCCGGGAGATGTCAATGAAGAGGTTTATCAATAACCAGGGACTAACCTTAGTAGAAATAATTATCACCTTGGGATTGCTCGGAGCCCTGATAGGTCCTTTGATGAATTTAGTGGTTGTATCTCAAATTATGAACTCAGCAGGTGAAAATGAAACAAGACTATTTCAAGTTGCGCAATATTATATGGAAGAAACACGGTCAATGGACGAAATCGATATGGAGCTTTTCCTTTATAACAGTGAGAAAAACAACTATGAGAGATATATTTCAGACGCCTTGGATGATTACAGCATTGAAATAAGACTAATCCCTGCCAGATACGGAATGCATTATATTGAAGTTGATGTTATAAAAGATTATGAAACAGTTTACGCCTTAAAAGGAAGTATCATCTTGTAATAGGAGTAAAACAGTAAAGTTTTTAGGTTGAATAATCTGTTTTTAAAAATGCGTTTTCAAAAAATTATTAACACATTAATTGAAATTTTGAGCAAATAGGTTTGTCAACTACTATAAATATCCTTGCTTCTGCTCAGGATGACAACCTGAGATATATCTCAAAAGCCTGAGACCAGTAGCTGTTATTGGGGGTGACAGACAAACAGAAGTCATATGAATAATAAAGGTTCCACTTTAATTATTTTAGTTATTGTAATTGCTCTTGTAATTGTTTTGGGATTATCCGTTATAAATACTACAGTTAATCATTATGAAATAAAAAAGTTCAGCATTGATTCAAAAGAATCCTTTTATATCTCTGAAACAGGAATAAATGAAGCCTATGTGAGAACGTGTGATTTAATAAACGAATCAATCGAGGCAGCCATGCAGACGGCGGAAGATTATTTATCTGTTGATCCTTCGGACAAAGCCGAAGCTGAGAACATCTTTACCGTAAATTACATGATGCAAATAAGCTCAAGTATTGATGACAGTATTGAAACCAGGACAAATCCTTCCGTAAAAATATGGAATGAGAATTTGGCTTTTGCTGATAACACGTTAACGGTGATACTAAAATCCTCTTATATAAATGAAAATAAGGTTTATCAGATTACAGGAGCGGAGGTTGTCATAAGTGTGCCGGACTATGAGGAAGTCTCCGCCGGCAGCTATGATGTAAGAAATTATATAAAAATTCAGAATTGGAACAGTTAATATGAGAAACAAGGGTTTTACCATGCTTGAGCTTTTGGTATCATTGGGGATATCCTCTCTTGTTGTGGGATTAATTCTTTCATTTTTCACTAATGATTACAGACTGTATAAATCGGTAAGAAATGATACGGAGCTGCAATTTCAAGCGAATTATATATTAGATTTCATATCGGAAAAGGTCATAGACTCAAGCTGCATGACTTTAGCAAAGAATTACACAGATATTTATTCCATGACAACCGTAAGAAGCACAGGAAGAGAATATCCGATAAACAAGGTTGCTTTTAAATATGGAAGCGATAGTGAAAATTATGTTTTTCATATAGTAAATACTATTGCTCGGTATGGGAAGGGAGTAAAAGATATGACACCTACCGTTGAGTTTGGGAATTATGTTAAGGGAATGTATTTATCAGTATTAAGGGATGAGAGTTTTCAAAATACAAAGGTAGTAAAGCTAAGAATCATCATGGAAAAGGGTGGACAACAGTATGAGGCTTCTCAGACAGTTTATATGAGAAACAACTGAGATTTTTTAGTGCCATACTGAGGTGAGCGAAGGATCTCATGAGATTCTTCGAACTCTCAGAATGACAAATATGTTATTTGTTGCAAAGACACTGTATGATTTTATATAGTTATCATATGTAATTGAAATAACACTACATGAACCAATGAGCTTCATTTATTGATTCAGTATGACATTCCTTGTCATCATTAGCGAACCGAAGGATTTAGTGAGCTTTTTCGGGCTAAAGCTTTCGGAATAACAAAATGAAATAGCCAAATTTAATTAAAATTCATTGACAAACACATAAATAATTTATAAAATGAACTATGGTATATTTTAGGTGACTTATGCATAATAAGGGTTTCACACTGATTGAATTGCTCGTTACAATATCAATTCTGTCCGTGGTCATGGCATTAGCCGTAATAACCATTGATAAGGATATGTTTTATCTGGAAAAGGCGGCCCATGAATTTGCTACAGATGTGAGATATGTGCAAATGGAATGCATGAAGAGTGAAACTGCCGGCCATAGCATAAGCATTGATACTGCCAATGGCTGCTATTATGTACATGATATTCATGCTGTTAAGAAAACAGTTGTATTTAACGGCAGGTATCGAATAGATTACTCTAACCCGAGCGGGACCTACATAAGCTTTACCCATGAGGGTAGTCCCGTTAATGCAGGGACTTTTACAATAACGGATACAAAAACCAAGGAGACTATCCAGGTATCGATAGTTCCCGGAACAGGCAGAACGTTAATTAAGGAATAAGCAGCAATCTGCGGGTTATAATATACATAAGGAGGATACGAATTAATGATTTCAGCCGGTGATTTTAAAAAGGGTATAACTTTATCATGGAATAACGGTTTGTGGCAAATTGTTGATTTTCAACATGTTAAGCCGGGAAAGGGCGCTGCCTTTGTAAGGGCAAAATTGAAAAACATTGTGACCGGAACTACGAAGGAGGAGACTTTTAACCCCACGGAAAAGTTTGATTTGGCTCATATCGAAACCAAAGATATGCAATACTTATATAATGACGGACAATTGTATTATTTTATGGATCCGGAAACATATGAACAAATTCCTCTGAATTATCATCAGGTGGAAGAAGCTATCAAGTATTTGAAGGAAAATGACTTTGCCCAGATGAGATTCTATCAAGGCAATCCTTTTGAAGTTTCTGCACCTAACTTTGTTGAGTTGGAAATTGTTGAAACAGAGCCCGGATTTAAGGGTGATACCGCAACCGGGGCTAATAAGCCTGCAACAACTGAAACCGGTGCAAAAATAATGGTGCCGCTGTTTATTGAAATAGGTGATAAAATTAAGATTGACACCAGAACTGGTGAATATTTATCGAGAGTATAAGGAGGTAAGAAATGGTGGATTTTTTATATGAAAAGATATCTTATTTAAGAGGTTTGGCAGACGGACTGGAAGTAAAGGATGACACAAAAGAAGGTAAGTTGTTCTTTGCTTTGATGGAAGTAATCGAAGAAATGGCTGATTCAATTAATGACTTAGCTGAAGATCAAGATGAATTGAATGAATATGTAGATTTGTTGGATGAGGATTTGTCTGTTGTTGAAGAAGAATTATTCGGTGATTTGGAACTATCCGAAGATTATTACGACGACGATGATTACGACTTTGATTTTGATGATGAAGATGATGATTATGACGGCGAGTTTGACGATGATTTTGATGATGAGGTACATGCCGCCGGAAGCACTGAAATGGAAGACTAATAAAAGTTGATACATAAAAAAGAACATTTCTTTCGAGGAGTGTTCTTTTTGTATTGTCATCCTGAGATTCTTCGAGCTAAAGCTCTCAGAATGACACTGATCTATTTCCAGATTTCATCGGGGTTTACTCCGTAAATTTGGACTATCTCAAACAAGTCACTGTTTGCAATATCCTTTGGAGTCACAAGCCAGGTGCCGTCCGAATCAATATCATATCCGAATTGCATGAAAGGATACCAGACAATGTGGGCACATTGGGTGGTTTTTATGCTATCCGGCTCAGGATTTTTCTTGCTGAAAAATCCTACGGAAAGGCCGTAAGGTACATTAAGAAGATTATTCTTTGCAAATCGGGCTATTTCATCCAAGTCTTCCTGAGAAGCATCTTTTAATTTAAGCATCATAAAGGAAGGAAAATTCCTCCACTTATTAATATCTTGAAGCATTGAATCCTGTCCCAACAGGACAGCTTCCAAGGTTTCTTTGTTGTCTGCATCGGTTACTATTCCTGCGTGCCCATGCCTCCACCCTAAGGAATGGGTCGCTTTTGTCACTAAGACATATCCGTTTTTATAGGGTGCCAGGTCAAAGCCGTATATTTTATTTTCATCCTTGTCAACAAGTGATTCATGGTTTACGATTACTGCAAATTTTTGGCTTGATATATTGTGTTCAGTGAAAAAATTATCCTGGAACTTTAATATTTTTTCCCTCGCTGACGGGTCATTTTTCAATATTTCATCTATAGCACTTCTTCCGAGGCCTGTCTGATAAAAAAGCTCTTTATAGTCATCATCGCTGAGGGTTTCTTTTTCCAGTATAGGCCCGATGTCTGTACGAGGGTAATCAGGGTAAAAATAGCCCAGGGGCTCCGTGAGCTTTTCCGCTATTGCAATTGCAGCAAATATTATAATAATTGTAATCAGAGCAATAAGTGCTTTCTTTTGATATGATTTAGTTTTCTTCTTCATGATTTTTTCCGCGTCTTTTTGATTTAGTGCTCAAAAATTCAATTAATGTGTGATTTTTTTATGTAACAAATTCGATTTTCACACAAAACTTGAAAATTTGAGCAATAAAATGGCCTTTTTAAGAAAATATCCACACATTACTTGAAATTTTGAGCAAATTTGGTTCAGTCTCATTCTGAGAGCTTCAGCTCGAAGAATCTCCTGAGATCCTTCACTACGCTCAGGATGACAAAGCATTAGGCCCTTCACTACGTTCAGGATGACAAAACCTGAGATCCTTCGCTTACGCTCAGGATTACAAAGCGCTAAATCCTTCCGCATTGTTCGACAAAATCTGAGGTTCTTCGCATACGCTCGGAATATCAAAGGGTTTTTCTATCATTATATAATATGCAACAAAAAATACAATGGAAAAGGCAAATTTTTTGTGTTACAATATACCATATTATGAGTTGGAGGACTGAAATGAATAAAAGGACAAGTAGAATTACCAGAGCTATTTGTTTGATATTGGCGGTGGGAATGATTTTGACAGCTGTGATGAGTTTATTTATGTATTTATTTTAGCTAGTGTTTATCGCATTAAAGGTAATGCAGGCGGTATTGGTGCCGGTATATTTATTTTAAATAATGTTCAATTTTGGCAAGCATTTCAGGTCCATTCCGGAATGCCGAAAATTTATGGTGATAAATGGAGTACTTTGATTATTTGAAAAATACCAAGGGGTTGGAATTAAGCAGCCAACAGATGAAAGCGGCCTCTTTCGATAAGGGAAATGCCCTGGTTCTTTCCACGGCGGGCTCGGGAAAAACAACCGTTATTATTGCTCGGGCAGGCAGGCTTTTGTTTGAAAATAAGTGCGGCAAAAAGATTCTGACTCTTACATTTTCTAAAATGGCAGCCGATGACATGAAGAAAAGATTTTCTTCGATTTGGCTAAATGACGAAAGAAAAACTGAATTTTCAACCATTCATGCCTTTTCTTACAAAATTGTGAGGGATTTTTACAGAAGAAAGGGCATTAGTTTTAGATTACTTACGAATAATTATCAGGCACTTTCGGAGATACTCAGAAACTATTATTCCGGGTCATATTTCAGCTATGTCAGCGATGAAGAAATAGAAAATTTATCTTCCGCAATCGGATATGTGGACAATATGATGCTGGCTCCGGTAGAATACAGGGACCATGGGATTAAGATAAAGGGGTTTGACAAGCTTTACAATGATTATAAAATGTACAAGTCCCAAAATAAATTGATAGATTTTGACGACATGCTCACTTATTCATATCAAATATTATCGAATTCTCAAAGTTACGTAGACAAGATTTTAAATACTTATGAATATGTGCAGATTGATGAAATGCAGGATACGTCAAAAATCCAGCATGAGTTGATTAAGCTTATCACCCGTGACAATTTGTTCATGGTGGGGGACGATGACCAGGCCATATATTCATTCAGGGGAAGCTATCCGGAATTCATGCTTAAATTCAAAGACATATATGATGACGGCAAAATCTTTTATCTGGACAACAATTACCGGTCGGACAGGTATATTGTGGAAGGTGCAAAGAATTTTATCGAAATAAACAAAAACAGATATAAAAAACCTATAAAAACAGACAACAAAAAAGTAAAAGAAATCAACATAATCAAGGTTAAGGGCAGAAAAGAGCAGGCTGAGCTGATTACGGAAATCCTTGCAAAGTCAAAGGATGAAAACAAGACCACAGGCATTTTATTCAGGTACAATATGTCTGCTATGATACCGGCTAACCGCCTGCATGAGAATAAGATTGATTTTTACATTAAAGAGGATAAAACCAAGTTTTTCAGCAGCGGTGTACTCTACGATGTTCTTGCTTTTTTGAATTTGGCAGTCGACCACAAGGACAGGGATGCTTATGCAAGGATTTATTACAAAAGCTACACTTATTTTACCAAAGGTATGTGCAGGATTGTTCAGGAAAGCAAGGAGGATAAGAGTGTTTTTGACATTTTATACGGTTATAAGCACTTTGACTATAAGGTCTACGACAAAATTAAGCAGTTTAAAAGAGATATCGATTATTTGAACAGGCTAAGGCCGTCCGATGCTATAAGATTTATAAAATTTGACCTGGAATATCTAAATTATTTGGAGAGAATGCAGGAGGAAGGTCGATACAGCTTGTCAAGTTCTCTTCACATATTGGAGATTTTGGAGGAAATTGGGGCATATTGCGGAGATATAGGGGAGTTTATCAATAAAATCAAAAATTTGAAAGATGTGATAAAAAAGGCATCGGAGAACAAGGGTTCAAATATCACCTTAACATCCATTCACAGTGCTAAGGGGCTGGAGTATGACAGGGTTTATATTATTGATAATTTGCGGGAGATGAATTTTGATAAAAAGAATTTGGACGAAGACGAGTATGAAAAGAAATTAGAGGAAGAGCGCAGAATCTTTTATGTGGGCATGACCAGGGCAAAGGATGAATTAAACATAGTGGTTCCGGGAGAGCCCTCCCAATTAATTGAGGAATTACTCATGGCAAACAGAATAAGGACTTAATATTTTTTAAGAATTTGTAAAAAAAATCGATAATTTGGCATCAATTTGTTGAAATTTTGAACAATAAAAAACTTTTTATTGAATTTTATGGTAATATATAATAATATAAGTTGCAGGTATATACTTAGGGGGGAAACAATGAAACTTTATATTTGTACTTTAGGGGAATTTGATATAAAGGCAGATGGCAAGTCGCTACTTAAGGACTCAAGCCGGATGTATAAGATATACAGGCTTTTTGAATACTTTCTAACCTTTAGGAATAAAAAGCTCCTTCCTGAAACCATAATTGACAATCTCTTATCTGACAGTGAATCTGATGATCCGAAGAACATGCTGAGGACGCAGATTTTTCGTCTCAGAAAGGTAATCAGTTCCGTGATTCCCGAGGGGGAAGATGGCGAACAATATCTGAACCTTAGTTTTACCAACGGTTACTACTGCCTTGAATTCGGAGAAAATACTGAAATCGATATTGATAGATTTGAGTCTTTCATTCAACAAGGGGAAATAGAGTTACAAAAAAATAATATTGGCGAAGCTGCCGATTGTTTTCAAAAGGCAATAAGCCTTTATAAGGGCTTGTACTTGTCGGATAATGCTTATGAAGTCTGGCTGGTTCCCACAAGAAATTACTATCAGAGACTGTATCTGAAAACGTTGTTCAGATTATTAGATTTATTGAAGAAAAATGATAAAAATGAAAGAATCGTAACCCTGTGCGAAGAAGCACTCCTGATAGAGCCCTTTGAAGAAAATATACATATTGAGCTGATGGATGCCCTGCTGAGGATGGGTCAGAACAAGACGGCATTGAATCATTACGAGTATGCATTGAATATGCTGGAAAAGGAATTTGATGCTAAACCGTCCCAGAGGTTTACGGTTTTCTTGCAAAAAATCCACAACACTTCTTTGCAAAAAAATGATTTGAACATAAACATAATTAATAAGAACTTTGAAGAAGAGTCTCCCATGGGGGCTATGTACTGCAGTATCGATTATTTTAAATTCCTTTTTAACATTCAAAAAAGGAAATGTCTTCGGAATAATGAAAATGATTACCTCTGTATAATAACAATCAATCGCGGTTCCGATGATTATCGTGAATCGGGGTTGAAAAAGGGTATAGACGATGTATTCCCGGTTCTTGAGAAGTCTTTAAGAAAAGGAGATGTTTTCACCTCTTGGAATCATAATCAGGTTTTGGTATTGCTTCATGATGTAAGAGAAAACGGAACAGAGGTTATAAAAGAGAGACTCACTGAAAACTTAAGAGATTATACAAAGATAAACAAGAGTGAAATAAGTATGATTTTCCAGCCCTTGCTTTCGGAGAATACAAGTTTGTGATATAATAGCTCTGTCATCCTGAGTGGTAGCGAAGGATCTCATGAGATTCTTCGAGCCGAAGCTCTCAGAATGACACCCTGCCGGTCATTTGCAGCAATGACACACGTATATTCATGGCAATGCCTATATATTGAATACTTGGTCACAGAACTGCAACCACAAAAGTGGTTGTATTTTTTTATATATTTTTAGTTAATTTTATAACATGTTTATACGATTTGCCAGCGGGTATATATGTTCTATTCAATGCTATTCCATTGTCTTTGGAGACTGTCATACGTTCATAGAGTATCCCTATACCATTGTAATTAAATTGTAATTAAAAAGTAATTAAAATTAAACCGATGATAAATAGAAATGTAATTGCCGAAAATTATAATGAAGATAATTAAGCGGCCAGTAAATATTAATGAGGTGATCACGTGGAATATAATTCAAAATTTGACTTTTATTTAAAATTCAAGCCGATTTACAATAAAGAGGGATACTTTATTGATTATATAATGACATATGCGAGTGATTCTTTTAGCAATGCTGTCGGTATCAGCCCCAGCATGGTTTTAGGCAAAAGGTTTTCGGAAATAGTGGTAGACATGGATGTATTTGGTTTTAAGGAGTTTTATTCAACCATTATTCCCAATTCAAAAATAAAGTATGAGTTGTATATGGAAAGGCAGGATAGGTGGTATCTTGTAAATATTTTTACTGATTCCGACAATTACGAGAATGAGCTTATAATCTACTATGTTGATATTACGGATTTAAAACTGAAACAGCAGTTTAATGGCAGAAATAACGTATTTTATCTTAAAGACAAAAGCGATCTCCTATACAGGGATAAACTTACGGGATTATACAACAAAAACTTCTTTGAGGAAGAAATGATAAGGCTTGATACAAGGAGACAGCTTCCTATAAGCCTTATAATGGGTGACATAAACGGACTAAAGCTGATTAATGATGCATTCGGTCACAGCATGGGCGACAAGGCACTTAAGAAATCAGCTGAGATAATGAGCAAGTCATTTAGAGATGAGGATATTATCAGCAGGGTTGGCGGAGATGAATTTGTGATTTTGCTTCCCATGACAACTGAAGAAACTGCTTTTAAAATTGTCGAAAGAATAAAGAGAAAATGTGAAAACAATCCTTTGGAATACATTAAAATCAATATAAGCTTTGGGGTAGCAACCAAGACTTCCCTTGATGAAGATATTAATAAGGTATTGAAAAAGGCAGAAGACAGGATGTACTTCAACAAGCTGACGGAAAGCAAGGAAGCCAAGCTGTCCATGATAGAATTCCTGAGGAATAGGCTGGAAAAAATCACTTATGAAACCAAATCTCATTACGACAGACTCAAGCAGCTAACCATGATGATGGCAGAAGCTATGAATCTTTCTGAAAATGAAAAGGAAGAGCTGGATCTTCTCTGCGAATTTCATGATATAGGGAAAATCGGCGTGCCTAAGGATATTCTTCAAAAACAAGGCAGGCTGAACAAGGAAGAGTGGGAAGACGTAAAAAGGCACAGCGAAATCGGCTACTACATTGCAAGAGAAATTAAAGGAGCATCGACTATCGACGAGCTGATTCTAACACATCACGAGCGATGGGACGGCAAAGGGTATCCCGGCTTGTTGAAAAATGATGAAATTCCTTTAGTTGCAAGGATATTTGCCATAGCTGATGCATATGACATGATGGTTAATGACAGACCCTTCCAAACCAGGATGACAAAAAATGCAGCTCTGAGAGAAATACAGTCACAGTCAGGAAAGCAGTTCGACCCGGACATTACGGAAATTTTCATCGATTTAATGGCGGAAGAACAAATTGTTTAGCCATGGATGGCATAAATGTCAGAGGATAAAAACGTATGTAAATTTTAGGTTAAATAAAAACAGAATATTTCTTAACAAATAAATACTAAAATCATATATGGGCAAACCTGCTGAAAGACAGGGACGCAAAGCTATGAAGTCTAAAGCATAATGCTATGACCGTTCGGCTGCAAAATAATTACTATTTTGCAGTTTTTTTATCGAATAAGACAGATACCGGGAGCCGGGCATTTTCATTAAATCATAGCCAAAATAACATCTTTTGTTAGCAACAACAACCTTTCCAAGAGGTGCTTAGTTGTTTCTATAAATAGATTTATCAATGTCAGAATAAGGAAGACTAACTATTAAAAGTCAAGGTCTAAAATAAAAAATTTGAAAAAAAGTTCGCCGCCCTTGACAAACAGCATTCAGATGCTAAAAAACGCAAGCGAGGGCGACGGAGAGAATAGCAAAGCAAGCCCAACAACCCTCGCAAAAAAATCGTAGCATCTGAATGCTTCGGTTTGTCAAGGGTACGCTGCGCCGGCTGGCTTGTAATTTAATTTAGCTCAGGCTCAAGAGAGAATAGCAGTTGGACTGTATGTTTCTCCTGTTGTTTCAAGGTGATATAAAACTCTCACAAGCTTTTTTGCTGCATGTGAAAGTGCAACGTAGTAGTGCTTACCCTCAGAACGTTTCTTTTGAAGATACGCCGCAAAGGTTGGCTCCCAATTGCAAACATAAGCAGCAGCATTGAGCAGTGCCCATCTAAGATATCTTGAACCGCGTTTTTCCATCTTTGCATGGGAAGAGTATAGCTGCCCCGATTGATATGTAGACGGAGAACAACCTGCAAAAGCAAGTATTTTGTCTGCACTGTCAAAGCGAGAAAAATCACCAATCTCGGCAATAATCATTGCCCCGAGATTCTGACCAATACCGGGAACCCCAAGGATTGGCGAATCAATAGCATCCATAATCTTTTTAATCTCAGCTTCGATTTCGGTTATCTCTAAGGTAATCTCACGAATAAGCTT
>FZPS01000083.1_pt278 | contig 19792 bp, 17 predicted proteins | sample 1817821 | NCBI WGS metagenome assembly FZPS01 (sample SAMEA104158645, study PRJEB21678) | metagenome | place: Germany | collected 2015-04-21
GTCCGCACCTGTAACATCGAACAGCATTATGCGTCGTGTGCCGATTGTACGGAATACCGTGATGTCATCGACTGCAAGAAGTTCAATAACATCATTGCCAAGCTGTTTGGTCTTGTCTTCCGGTCCAATCGAGCCGCATGCATTTCCCGAATCAAGGCTCTTGGGCTTCAGGGTCACGCAACAGAAATGGCACGAATTGGAAGGCAGTCCATAGGGCGATGACTTCCGAACCAGTCGTTGTAGCGACGCTTCGGCCTGTCACGGGTTGTGCGGGGCACAACCCGCGGTATGCCGCCCGGCGGCTAAACGCAACGTCCGTTGGACGGACAACACGAATGGCGGCAAAATGGCATCAAGACGGAATCGGGATCGCATCGGTGAGGGCATCGCCGTCGGTTTGGCCCTCGGCGTTGGGCTCGGAGTGGCGATGGACAATATCGGGGTGGGAATGGCGATGGGTGTCGCCCTCGGAGTGGCTATCGGCGCATCCATGTCTAAACGCTCCCCTGGTGACACGCCGCCGCAGGCAGATGATGACGCCGACTGAGGGTTGCAGCCGTCACGCTCCACCGGCGCTCCGCGTACGGCTGAAAGCGGTGGCAATAGGTGCAATTGGTGGCCGAACAGCGGGCAAATGGCATTATGTAAGTGTGTCAATCGCGATCGGGCTGATCATAGGCGCGGCATATGCTGAAGCCCATATGGCCGATTATGAGATGGGGATAATTGAAAGCCTATCCACAGGGATTGCCAACGAGGCATGGGGTTTTCTTGTTCCCGGTATTCTCGCGGCTTTTGCCGGCGCCGGCCTTGCCCACGTCGGCGTTATTCGAAAAAATGGCAATAAGGAAAGCAACAGTCAACAAGGCGTTGAACGACCGCCCTATTTGAAGGGATTGTGGCAGGACTACTGTGACAATCGGGGTTCCTGGGGGGAATGTGCTGCGGAATGCCTCGAGGCAGCCGGGAAACATTGTCAAGCCGGCAATCGGGGTGTTCGCTGATTGCCGGATTGTCCGAACCTGGAGAAGTGACGCGCCGACGGGTGACTGTCCGGGGAGACAGGCTTCTTAAATGAATCGCTCCCGGCCGGCATCCGGGCTTCATCGAGGAGGAACCAACCCATGCCCATTACTCCGGAAACCATACTCAGCCTCAGCCAAAAGTTCATGGAATCGCGGATATTCCTTACCGCCGCCGAGTTGGACCTGTTCTCCTTGCTGGCCAAGGGGCCGCTGACCTCAAGCGAGGTTGCCGATCGGCTGAAGATCACGCAGCGCGGCGCAGCGATCCTGCTCGACGCGCTGGTGCCGATGGGGCTGCTGCAGAAGCAGGACGGGCGGTACGTCTGCCCGGCGGAGGTGGCCGAGTTGCTGTCGAAGGACTCGCCCGGCTCGATGATGCCCATGATCCTGCTGAGCGCCGGGGGATGGCGACGGTGGTCGGAGCTCACCGAGATCGTCCGCCATGGTGCGACCAGGGCCTGGCCCGAGTTGTACGACATCGACCCAAGCGAGTATGCCACGTTCGTCCGCGCAATGCACGTGATCGCATACCGGATGGCTCCCGCCATCGTGGCGGCGATAAACCCGGGCGGTGCACGGCGGTTGCTCGACATCGGCGGGGCGCTCGGCGCATACACCCAGGCATTCCTCGAGGCCGCCCCTGAGTTGTGCGCGACCCTGTTCGACCTTCCACGGGTCATTCAGATTGCGCGGGAGCGCTTTACGGGTACCGACCTGGCTCGCCGCATCACCTTTGTCGCCGGCGACTTCTACCGGGACGAGTTGCCGGCCGACCACGACCTCGCCCTTCTCTCGGCAATCATCCACCAGAACAGCAGCGAGCAGAACCTTGAGCTGTACCGGAAGGTGTACAGGGCGCTGCGGCCTGGAGGGCGACTGGTGATCAGGGACCACGTGATGAGCGCCGATCACACGCTGCCGGCCGGCGGTGCCTTCTTTGCGGTCAACATGCTGGTCGCGACCGTCGGCGGATCCACCTACTCCTTCGACGAGATCCGCCGGAGCCTCGAAGAAGCGGGATTTGCCCGCATCTCTCTATTGCAGTCCGGCGAACGGATGGACGGGTTGGTGGAGGCATTCAAGCCCTGATAGTGCCCCGGGAGCGCCATCGGAGCTTGCCGATGCGGGGCGCATGCCGAGATAGTAGGTGAAACGCGCACGGCGAATCAGGTACGGGGCTTCGCGACTAGGGCCCTGAACTCGCCGGGTCGTCCAACAATAGTTTCGACCGGACCGCCGGGAAAGGTTTGCTGAAACGCCCGCTTCCCCTCAAATAAGGATCCGCCTGCTCGTTTTTAAACCATAAGCATAGCCTATGGTTGCATAGATAAATAATATTATACATCAATGTAAAAGTAAGTATTATGCGTAGGATAAGGTAAGAATAAGTAAGAATTTGAGATTAAACGTCGTGGGAAGAAAGCAGGAAACTCCTGCCCGGCACGGGAAAACGTGACGGATCTCCTGCGAGAACATGAGTTTATGGGCATAACAATGCCGATGGTGGTTTCCGGGCATCTTGTGTCCGGAGAATCAACAAAGGGGGCGAATGCAGAAGGTAACGCTTACAATTAATGGTGTTCCCCAGCATGTCCTTGCAACGCCGGAAATGGTTTTGCTGGACCTGCTGCGAGAGGACCTGCACCTGACGGGGACGAAACAGTCGTGCGACCGCAAGGGACAATGCGGCGCCTGCACGGTGCTCGTCAACGGCAAGGCGACTCTTTCCTGTATTACCAAGGTAACGAAGCTGGAAGGTGCAGAAGTCATCACGATCGAGGGACTCGGGACCCCGATCAATCCGCACATGATCCAGGAAGCCTTCGTGCTCTCCGGGGCCGTGCAGTGCGGATTCTGTATCCCGGGCATGATTATGGCCACCAAGGGGCTGCTGGAGAAAAACCGCAACCCCGATGACGAGGCGATCAAGAAGGCGCTGGCGCGTAACCTGTGCCGTTGCACCGGTTACACGAAAATCATCGATGCGGTCAAACTGGCCGGCCAATTCGTCCGCAAGGAAACCACGCCGGAAGAAGTCCGCGGCAAGCTCGATCCCACGAAGATGCTGGGAGTATCGCACGTACGGCCCACTTCGATGATCAAGGCTTGCGGCGTGGCGAAATTCGGCGGAGATATCTATCCCAAGGGCGCGCTGGAAATCGCCGTGGTGCGCAGCACGGAATTTCACGCCAACATCAAATCGATCGACACTTCGGCGGCGGAAAAGATGCCGGGCGTAGCCGGAATCGTGCGCGCGGCCGACATCAAGGGGACCAACCGCCTTCGGCAGGTGCATCCGGACCAGCCGGTCCTGTGCGACGACAGGGTCAAGATCCTGGGCGACGCGATCGTCATCGTAGCCGCCGAAACCAAGGAACAGGCGGATGCCGCGGCCAAGGCCGTGAAGGTCGTCTATGAACCGCTGCCGTACGTCATGGAGCCGGAAGACGCCCTGAAGCCGGGCGCCCCCGTTCTGCATGCGCATGCACCGGACAACATCTGCGCCCGGCAGCCGATCATCAAGGGGGATGCCGAAAAGGCCCTCGCGGAAGCCAAGTACGTCGTCGAGGCCAACTTCACCACCCAGACCAATCACCAGGCGCCCCTGGAACCTGAAAGCTGCGTCTGCTGGTGGGAAGGGGAAGGGGAGAAAGAGGAACTGGTGGTCGCCGGACGCAGCATCAACATCCACTTCCACCTGAACCAGCTCAAGGAAGCCCTGGGCCTGCAGAACATGCGGTACGTCGAGCCCTTCTCCGGCGGGCAGTTCGGTATCAAGACGTGGATCACGTCCGAAGCCATCGCCGCGGCCGCCGCGATTCATTTCCATCGCCCGGTGCGCTACATCCCGTCGCTGGAAGAATCGATCCTCATCTGCAACAAGCGCCACGCGTATCATATCTATACGAAGCTGTGTGCCGACAACGAAGGCTACATCACCGCCATGTTCTGCGACTGGCTGATGAACAAGGGCGCCTACACGCTGAACGGACCGGTTTTGCTGGGCCGCTCGATTATGATGCTGTCGGGTTCCTACCACATCCCGAACCTGAAGGTGCTGGGCAGATCCGTCTATACCAATAACGCCTACACCGGTTCGGCGCGGGGCGCCGGGCCACCGCAGACCACCTTCTCGACGGAAGTCGCCGTGGAAATGCTGGCTGAAAAGATGGGCATCGATCCGCTCGAGTTCCGCCGCAAGAACTCCCTGAAGGCCGGCCAGACGAAAGCGACCGGTATGCCCGTCTCGGAATGGTCGTTCGTGGAAGTGTGCGACGCCATCAAGCCGGCTTACGACAGGGCTGTAAAGTCGGCGCAGGAATGGAACGCCAAGAACCCCGGCCCCGTCAAACGCGGGGTCGGCATTGCGGCGCACTCCTTCGGCGTCGGCGGCGCGGGTGATTCCGCCAAGCTGACGATCGAGGTCAACCCGGACGATACCTTCACCCTGTATGCCGCCATCGCGGACCCGGGTGAAGGCAACGACGCCATGATCGCGCAGATCATGGCCCATGCGCTCGGCGTGCCGCTTGAGAAAATCCGCCTGTACCTCCGTGACTCGGATAAAACCGTGCTCATGGGGCCGGCGGCCGGCAGCCGCATGACGTTCATGGCGGGCAATGCCGTCCTGCTGGCGGTGGAGGAGCTGAAAAAGGCCGCCGCGGAAGCGGGCGGCATGACCTACGAAGCTTTGACCAAGGCGGGCAAGCCGACCCGTTACGAAGGCCTCCAGAAGAACGAGGGGCCGGCCGGGCTCGACAAGGCCACCGGCCAGGGCAAGGCCCAGGTCACCGAGTGCCACAATATCCAAATGGCCGAGGTCGAAGTCAACAGCGAAACCGGCGTAACCCGGGTCAACAAGATGACGGTGTGCGTCGACGGCGGCACGGTCATCAACCGGCATGCTTTCGAAGGACAGCTCGAAGGCGGGATGGACCAGGGCGTAGGCTACGCGCTGCGTGAAGAGTACACGCTGGGCAAGGAGAAGGATTACGTCCAGTTCAAGTTCCCGACGATCCGGGACAGCTTCGAAGTGGAGACGATCATCGTCGAGACGCCGCGCAAGATCGGCCCGCTGGGCGCCACCGGCGTTGGTGAAATGACGATGGTGTCCACGGCCCCGGCCGTGATCAACGCCATCCACAACGCCGTCGGAGCCTGGGTGCTCGACCTGCCGGCCACGCCGGCCAGGGTGAAGGCGGCGCTTGCGGCGAAAAAGTAACCGCGTTTGAGCAAACCAAACCGGCAAGTCTTCGGCTGCAGCCGAGGGCTTGCCGGTTTATGATTGTTGCTTGATAATGGAGATCGTTCGCCGTTTTCCCGATTCCAACGTAGGAACCGCAAAATGAAAGACAGCGCCTTCTCGCCCGATGCATATAGAAACGACTTTCCTTCGCTCCGCCGCAAGCGTGACGGCAAGGGGCCCATCTACTTGGACAACGCCTGCACAACGCTCACGCCGCAGCCCGTCATCGACGCGATGACGGAGTACTACACCGATTTCCCGGGATGCGGCGGGAGGAGGAGCCACCATTGGTTTGCGGGCGAAGTCACGCGGCGCGTCGAAGCCGACGGCACAATGGGCGGGAAAGGTTCGCGCCGGCTGATTGCCGATTTCCTCAACGCCCGATCCGAAAAAGAGATCCTGTTCACACTCAACACCACGCATGCCATCAACGCCGTCGCTCTCGGCTTCAATTTCCGGCCGGGAGACACGGTGCTGCTCACCGACCGGGAACACAATTCGAACCTCATTCCATGGCTGCGACTGCAAAACGCCGGGCGGCTCCGGGTGGATCATGTCCCCATGAACGCCGCCGAGGAATTCGATATCGATCTATACGAACAGAAACTGAAAGGCGGCAAGGTGCGCCTGGTCAGCATGGCTTACACTTCCAACATGACCGGCTACACGATCCCGGCGGCCGAAATCATCCGGCTGGCGCATCAATACGGGGCGCGGGTGCTGCTTGACGCCGCTCAGACCGTCCCCCACCAGGCCGTGGATGTCCAGGATCTCGACGCCGATTTCCTGGCCTTTTCACTGCACAAGATGTGCGGCCCCCGCGGCCTCGGGGTGCTCTACGCCAAGGCCGAACTGCTCGACAAGGCCGCGTCGGGCAGCGCCGACCGGCTTGAGCCGGCAATCGTGGGGGGCGGCACCGTGGAAGACGCCACCTACGACGCCTACTCGCTCCTGGGCGCGCCGGACGGCTTCGAAGCCGGCATTCCCAATTATTCGGCCGAGGTCGCGGCGGGCGCAACGGTCCGTTATCTCGGTGAAATCGGCCTGGACCGCATCGCGGCGCACGAGCGCCGGTTGAACGACTTCCTGACCGGGGAACTCCTGGACCGTTACGGGGACCTGGGCTGGTTCCGGATTTTCGGGCCGGCGGACCCGGCAAAGAGAAGCGGCGTCCTGTCGTTCGAGGTCCACCGACCGAACTCGACCGGCATAGCGACGGAGCTCGACCGGAAGAACAACATCATGATCCGCGACGGTGTTTTCTGCGTGCATTCCTATTTCAATGCGCGGTACGGACAAGGGTGGATCCGTCCGAGGTCGCACAAGGAACATCGCATGATCTACCGGGCGTCATTCTACTTCTACAACACGATCGAAGAGTGCCGGGCGTTTGTCGAAACCCTCGACGAGATTTTCACCGAGCGCTGCTATATTTAACGGGGCGATCAGAAGCAAGCCGTGAACAAGGCCATCATCCAGTACTACCGCCGGCTGCTGAAAGCCGATTTCGGGAACTCCGGGGAGATAGAAAACGCCTCGGTGTTCGTGGAGGCCATCGGTGAGAAGATGGTCCATTGCGGCAATTCCGGCAATTACATGCAGATCTACCTTGATATCGAAGACGATACCATCGTCGATATCCGTTATCTCTGTTCCTGCGAGCCCACGGCCAACGTGGGGGTCGAAGTCCTATGCGACCTGGCGAGAGGGAAGACGCTGGACGAAGCCCTTGCCATCGGCGAAGACAGGTTTTACCGGGAAATCGGATGCGATGACGACGAGCTGAAACTGAAGGTCCGGGGCCTGATCGAAATGCTGCATGAAGCGGTGGCGCGCTACCGGAACAAGGAATCCGGGAATCCCGCCGCTGAAAACATCCAATGGTAGAAGCGCCAAGCAACATGAAAAAGGTGACCGTCCGCTGCGGTCACACCCCGAAAAGGCTTGTGCTGGAAGTGGCCGAAGAAGACATCCACTACATCCAGTGCCAGCTCATCCAGGTGCGGCTCAGCCCCGAACAGGCCAGGGCCGTATGCGGCCATTGCGACTGCATGGCGCCCCAGATGTGGTTTGATGCCGAAGGGGGCGGCGCCTGCATGACCATAGATCCTTCCCAGCTCGATCTCAGGGGCAAAACCGTCGTCATCCAGCCTGTCGGCTGAACCGGGGCCGTCGATCCCCGGTCGAGATATTTCCCGTAATCGGGATTGGGCTTTTGTAACCGACAGAATGAGGATGGTCTGCGGCGGGGAGGGGGACGTCGGCACCCAAACGGAAACGGCGGCTGGTTTTCCCGCCTTGATGCTTCCGTTCCCACTCGCTCCGGGGAGCGGGCTGGGGAATCAGCTCTGCAGCAGGCAGGGTCAATTTCCGGAAATCATTGCGATGGCGTCAATCCCGGGCGCCAATTAGGGGCGCGTCGGGCTTTAAAAATGTACGCTAGCGTCTGTGGATAAGGTCCTCGAGAATAAATGCCCGGATGGCATCACGCCAGATTATCGAGTTTCTTACTTGTCGTCCATTGGAGCTTACGGCGACGGACATGTTTTCATGTTGAAAGATGGCCGGAGAAAGGAAGTCGCAATCCCCCGAATCGGATGCCGAACTGACCAAGGCCCCCCTGTTTTTCCCGTTTTGGCAAATGCGACGATTGAGGTCGGAATCATTCGTGCATGCATAAACCAGTGATGCTTCCGTGAGCAAATCATCACTGTATGGGCATTCCGTCCAGGAGACAGGCAGCAGCTTTATTTCCGGCAGGATTTCCGGGGCATATACATGGATATCGTTGGCATATTGCACGATCGTGCGGAGTTTTCTATGCGCTACTTTGCCTCCGCCGATGATCACGATTCTGGCTTTCGAAACTTCAATGGACACGGGCATGAATGATTTCATCGCAACTCCGCAAGATGCCCTTCAAAATAGCCCACAACATTGGTTTTGTCTATTCGCACCTGGTTTTATGGGGGTGGTCGGATGCTGAAACAGGCGCTGTTATCATTTCAAGGTGCACGATAGTGATGATCTCCCAGGACTTATGTAGATGTTGAAGCGGAAATCGATGAGGAACGGGTGAAACGCAGGATTGCTCGAATGAAACCGGTGGATCGACCACGGATCCTGACGCCAGGCCGTACAAGAAAGCTGCCTGCCGGGGCGGCGGATATTCATGATTCAGCCGGACCGAATTCCTCTCCATTTTTCCATGTTGACACGTTGGAATCATTGCGTGCACAATGCCGCATGATTCTTCCGAAAGGGGAGAATCCATATTTATTGAATTCAAGTCTCTCTGTGTGGAGCTTGGATTCTGTGTAGCAAAACAGGGAATCCCGTTGAAATCGGGAACGGTTGCGCCACTGTAACGGGCTACGAAACCTTATCAGCCACTCTGCTGGGCTTCACAACGCATGGGGAAGGCAAGGCGGTAGACTTGATGCCCGAAGTCAGGATACCTGCTGCGATGCACTCAATACGGTCTGTTCTCCGTTAGGAGAAACGGCCGAAAAAACTTGTTCGCAATAAATAAGGTTGAGGCTTCGCCATAGCCCGGCGATCGGGAAACAGGACCCCGATGTCTTTGTCAGGCGCAGTCCTCAAAGCGTCGATAAAGTGAAACGCCTGTTACTTCTTGGACATGCCAAGTCTGCAGCAATCGAACCAGGTCGATTCCAGGGTGTTAAGGATGTTGCCCACGACGCTCATGGATGCAGCCAGGCTAAAGCCTTAGCGGCCACTCTCAAATATAAACCCGAATGCGGTTTTTGCAGTCCGGAAACCCGCCGTATCGCCGATCCGCCTGAGATTGAAGCCAATTCGGATCTTCGTGAAACAAGTTTCGGCCACCGGAAAGGAATGACGCCCGGCGTAATTCGGGAATCGGATTCGTGTGTCGTAAAATGGGCGGATTTTTCTCCCAAGCCACACTGGACCTGTTTGATGAAACCGGCGTTTTAACTGGACACGACCAACACTGCCAGAGGGAGGGTTTCGCACCTTGAGCCAGATCATCCTTGTAACGGGCGGCAGTCGCAGCGGCAAAAGTGCATATTCACAGAAACTGGCGGAATCTATGCCCGGCCCCCGGACGTTCATAGCGACCGGCCTTCCAATTGACGATGAAATGCGCGAACGCATCCGGCGTCACCGGGATGCCCGGCGCCTGCGCGATTGGGCAACGATAGAAGAGCCCGTGGATCTTCGGGGAGCGATAAGCCGCGATCCCGGTGCAAATGTGATGATAGTGGACTGCCTCACTCTCTGGATTAACAACCTGATGTACGAGGCGGAAAAAGCAAACGTGACCCTGTCTGAGAACGATATTGCAGATCGATGCCAACAGGTGATCGAGGCCTGTGGTACGTGCAACGGAACCGTTGTTTTCGTAACCAATGAGATCGGGATGGGACTTGTCCCTGAAAATCCGGTTGGGCGCCTGTATCGCGATCTTGTCGGACGATGCAATCAGATCATGGCGGAAGCCAGCCATCGAGTCATCTTTCTTGTCTCGGGACAGCCGCTGGAGCTTAAAACCGGAATTGTTGTATGACGAATCCGCAGATTGCCAACAAAGGGATGCCATGAGCTCATTTGCGGCAGCTTGTTTGACTGTTTTCCCGCTTGCCTCCAAAACCTCGTATGGAGAAGAGGAGTCGGGTAAAGGCGTGGATTTTCTTCCCGCCATCGGACTGGTCACGGGCGCGATGTCCGCGCTGGTTGATCGGGGCTTCAGACGGTTATTCTCCCCACTCACTGCAAGCATTGTTGCGGCCCGGAGGTGCCCACAATGATACATGGTGGTAATTTGCGGGCGCTGGCAAAAGCCGCCGGTCGGGCGGAGGAACAGATTCTCGATTTATCCGCCAGCATCAACCCGATGGGTCCTCCTGAATGGCTTCGGCCGCTGATCAGTTCCCACATCAGCTCGCTGGTACATTATCCCGACCCCGATAGTTTTTCCCTGGTAGGCGCGATTGCGGAAAGATATGGGGCGGAAGCGGACGAAGTCATGGTCGGCAACGGGTCGAGTGAAATTCTCTATTTATTGCCGCGCATTCTGGGGGGAAATGCGATTATTCCGGTTCCTTCCTATGGCGATTATGCTCGAGCCTGCCGGGTTGCAGGAAAGCACATCCTTACTTTGCCGCTGCGTGAAGAGGACGAGTTTCGCCTGGACCTGGATTCACTGGGAGCCATGCTGCAGGGGGGTGAGCTGGTTTTTATCGGACAGCCCAATAACCCGACCGGCATGCTGTGCGATCCGGATTCCATACGCGCTCTCGCGGTCAAAAATCCCAATGCAACATTTGTCATAGATGAAGCGTTTGCGGATTTCGTAGAGGGCCTCGACCGCCTTTCCCGGGACCGTCCGGCGAACCTCATCGTGCTCTTGTCGCTAACAAAGATTTTCGCCATGCCCGGTCTGCGCCTGGGATGTGCCATTGCGGATCGCGTGCTTGTTGAGCGCCTGCGTGAACTGCAAGCGCCATGGCCGGTCAATGCCCTGGCCCAGGCGGTCGGCACGGCGGCATTGCATGACCGGGAATATCTGCGGCGAACGCAGCGATATGTGACTCAGCGACGCGATCATTTAACGGAAGAATTGCGGGCGCTGGGATATCTGACGGTTTTTCCGGGCTGCGCCAACTATCTTCTGGTTCGCATCGACCGTCCGGACCTCGATGCCCCCGCTCTTGCGGCCAGGCTTCTTTCAAACGGAGTTGCAATCCGTGATTGCAGCAGCTTCGAGGGCCTGGATAAGCGCTTCTTCAGGATCGCCGTACGCACTGAAGAAGAGAATATGCGACTTTGTGAATTGCTGGCAAAACCGGATCGTGTCGCCCGCAAATCCAGGAAGCCCGCCATCATGTTTCAGGGCACAAGCTCGAGCGCCGGGAAGAGCATATTGACCGCCGCGTTATGCCGTATTCTGCTTCAGGATGGATTCCGCGTAGCGCCGTTTAAATCGCAAAACATGTCACTCAATTCATTTGTGACTCGCGATGGCGGGGAAATGGGACGGGCTCAGGCCGTTCAGGCGCAGGCCGGCCGAATCGATCCGGATGTTCGCATGAATCCCATCCTTCTCAAGCCCAATTCGGATACCGGTTCGCAGGTAATTGTAATGGGCAAGCCTGTAGGCAATATGAACGTGGAGGAGTACATCCGGTACAAGCCCGCGGCTTTTCAGACGGCAAAAGAAGCCTACGATCAACTTGCGGAAGAGTATGACGTGGTTGTGCTGGAAGGGGCCGGCAGCCCGGCGGAGGTGAATTTAAAGAGTCACGATATCGTGAATATGAATATGGCCCGCTACGCCAATGCGCCGGTATTGTTGGTGGGGGATATCGATCGCGGCGGCGTGTTCGCTTCTTTTGTCGGCACCATGGAAGTGCTTGCAGAGTGGGAACGGAAACTGGTGGCGGGGTTTGTGGTGAACCGTTTCAGGGGAAGGGAAGCGCTCCTGGAAGACGCGATGGCCTACATGCGGAGGCATACAGGGCGAGCCGTTTTGGGAGTGGTGCCGTATTTGCAGTCCCTGGGGTTGCCGGAGGAAGACTCGGTCGCCTTCAAGAGTCAAACGGCGGCGAAAGAAAAGTCGTCCCCGGACAGGATCGAGATCGCCGTCATCGACCTGCCGCACATATCCAACTTCACTGATTTCGATGCGTTTGTGAATGAACCGGATGTCATGCTGCAAATCGTGCGTTCTCCTGGCGACCTGGATGCGCCGGATGCAATCATCCTGCCGGGAAGCAAAAATGTAATGGATGATCTCTCGTTCCTGCGACAAAGCGGCCTGGCCCGGGTCATTATGGATTGTTCCCGAACCGCCGAGATTGTAGGGATATGCGGTGGATACCAGATGCTGGGAACTGAAATCAACGATCCCATCGGTGTGGAATCGGCAAAAGGCTCCGCGCGGGGACTGGGCCTGTTGCCCCTGTCTACGCGCATGGCTGCGGGAGAAACGCTTATGCGCGCAAACGGCACTCACCTGGATTCGCAACTGCCGGTGCGCGGCTACGAAATCCATCATGGGGAGAGCAGAGGCGAAAACCTTCAGCCGGTGGTTAGGCGATCCGACGGGATTGTCGCAGGCATGGGCCAAGGGCGCATATGGGGAACCTATCTTCATGGGATTTTCGACGCTGATGAGTTCCGCCGGTGGTTTATTGACCGCCTGAGGGAAAGACGGGGCCTTGAGCCCTTGGGAAGAGTCTGTGCCCCTTACGATTTGGAGCCGGCCTTTGACCGGCTGGCGGAGGTTGTGAGGAAAAGCCTCCAGATGGATGAGCTTTATCGCTTGATGGGATTGCAATGAGCCTGGAATGCCAGATCCTGGCCGCATTTGCACTGGATCTTTTAATCGGAGATCCCGGCTGGTTCCCCCATCCTGTGCGACTGATCGGTGCCTTCGCGCAGTTAAGCGAAAAGCCCCTGCGGCGCCTTGTCGTGGATCCCCGGCTGGCCGGCATTCTGGCTGTCTGTCTTGTAGTGGGGGCAGCTGGTTTAGGCGCCTTCATTTTGGTGAAATGCGCTGCATGGCTCCACCCTGCGGCCGGTGATGCCGTTTCGGTGCTGCTGTTGTATACGTCGTTCGCAGCGCGGGACCTGATGCGGCACAGCCGCCGCGTATATGCGGCGCTTAAAAACGATGACCTGGCCGGGGCGCGACGCTGCGTCGGCATGTTGGTAGGCCGCGACACCGAGGTTCTTGACGAGCCGGGCGTAATACGTGCGACCGTGGAGAGTGTTGCCGAGAGCACCGTAGACGGTGTCACGGCGCCCATCTTTTTTGCGGCGGTGGCGGGCCCTGTAGGAGCCATCATGTACAAGGCGATCAATACGCTGGATTCTACATTCGGCTACAAGGATGATCGGTATCTGCTGTTTGGATGGGCTTCTGCGCGACTGGACGATGTGGCCAACTACGTGCCTGCCCGCTTGACCGCACCTATCATTGCATTGGCCGCAGCGGTTTCAGGGTTCAGTCCTCGACAATCCATCCGCATTATTATGCGCGATGGAAGGAAGCATGACAGTCCGAACGCGGGCTTGTCTGAAGCGGCGGTGGCAGGTGCGTTGGGAGTTCAACTGGGAGGGGTGAACTACTACTCGGGAGAGCCCTGTGAAGGCCCAAGGATCGGGGATCCTTTGCGGATGCTGCAACGGCGCGACATTATTGCCGCGAACCTGTTGATGCTGGAAACGTCGGTTTTTTGTTTGGTGCTTTTGCTCGGCACTCGAATGGTGTTTTTGGGTTCTTGGGGTGGATTGCCATGAAGCGGGTCCTTCTTTTCACCGGTAACGGCAAGGGGAAAACGACGGCGGCATTGGGAACCGTATTGCGCGCCGCGGGTCATGGAAAGCGGTCCTTGATTGTTCAGTTCATGAAAGTGAGGGCCGCCACGGGAGAACTGGCGGCGTGCAAAAGCCTTCCTGGTGTCGAGATCGTGCAAATGGGGCGCGGCTTCCCTCCGAAGCAGGACAGCGATCGCTTTACAGAACATCGTCAGGCTGCAGAGGCGGCCCTGGAATTTGCAGAAAGTGCGCTCGTATCGGGGAAATGCGATCTCCTTGTGCTTGATGAGATCTGTGGGGCAATTGCCAAAAAGCTGGTCGATGAAGACCGCGTGATCGCACTGTTGACACAGCCGACAAGCGTTTCATGCATCATCCTTACGGGGCGGAATGCGAGCCAGCCTCTCATGGAACTGGCTGATACCGTGACGGAAATGGTCTGCATCCGGCACGCACTGCAAGCCGGCATAAAAGCGCAGGAGGGGGTGGAATACTGATGGCGGCAATCCCACGCATTGTCATTGCCGGCACTCGCAGTGGAGCAGGAAAGACCTCGCTGACCATCGGCCTTGTCGCATTGATGCGCAGGCGCGGGTTGAAGGTGCAGACTTTCAAAGTAGGCCCCGATTATCTCGATCCTACCTATCTCGCAATGGCTTCCGGGCGGCCTTGTTACAACATCGATGGATGGATGACAGGCCGCGATTACGTGGAAGGCTTGTTTTGTCGCGTGACAAGGGATTGTGATATCGCGGTCATCGAGGGAGTGATGGGGTTTTTCGATGGCGCGGATGCTGTTTCGGAAGACGGCAGCACGGCACAGATAGCAAAGTGGCTGGATGCCCCGGTTTTGCTGGTGATCAATGCCCAGGGAATGGCCCGCAGTCTGGCGGCCACCGCGCTTGGATATGCAACGTTTGATCCGAACGTGCGCGTTGCCGGGGTTCTGGCAAACCAGTGCGGATCAAAACGACATGGCCAAATATTGAAAGAATCGCTTCAAGCCTGTGGAGGCGCCCCCTTGCTGGGGGCGGTTCAGAAAGGCAGCCTTCCTCCCTTGTCCAGCCGACGCCTTGGATTGGTAAGCGCCCGCCCGACCCTGGTTTCTTCAGATATCATAGATCGGCTTGCATGTGCGATGGCGCCGGGCGTGGCCGTGGAGAAAATCATTGACATTGCGCGTTCCGCATCCGCACTCGCCGTCCCTCCCATCGAGGAGACTGTTCTGCCGCGACGATTCCGCCTGGGCATCGCTTGCGATGACGCTTTTCATTTTTACTATCCCGACAATCTGGAGGCTTTGGAACGGGCAGGCTGCGAGCTGGTTCCATTCTCTCCTCTTTCAGATGAAGAACTCCCCGAAAAGCTTGACGGTCTTTATATCGGCGGCGGTTATCCCGAAGAGCATGCCGCCGCTCTTTCGGCAAATCGGAAAATGCTGGAACAGATCGGACGATTTCCCCGCCTGATTTATGCAGAGTGCGGGGGACTGCTGTATCTGTCGGAAGGCATCGAGACCTGTGACGGATCGCGTTATCCCCAGGTTGGGCTGGTGCCCGCATCGATTCGAATGAGGACAAATCGAAAAGCCCTCGGCTATGTTGAAGTCACTTTCTCCGAATCCACCTGCTGGGGAGCTCCGGGCCGCTCCTTGCGTGGGCACGAATATCATTATTCAGAATTTGTCCACTTTCCGGATTGGCAAACGGCATACGCCGTAAAACAGAGGAGCACCGGCAAAACCTATTCTGAGGGTTTTAAACGCGGGGCGGTTTTGGCCAGCTATATCCATTTGCATTTCGCATCGCGGCCTGAAGCAATCCAGGCTTTCATGCAATGTTTGGAGAGTAAATGAAAAGAACTGCGCATATCAATAAGATACTGGCCAATCCTGTAAGCGGTCCGAAGATCGAGGAATTGTCCTTTGCCGCGATTGATAAGGAAGCCAATCCTTCTCGTTTTGACGAACAATGGGAAATCACTCGGCGCATGATCCATACCACAGGAGATGTAGGGCTTGCGGACAGCGTAAAGATTTCCGCAGATGCCGTTCAGGCCGGGATCAATGCCCTGCGCGCAGGGCGCCCCATTTACACCGACTCGAACATGATAAGGGCCGGAATTTCGCTCGCCCGCTTGAAGCAGGCAAATCCCGCCTATTCACGGGACTGCATACATTGTCATGTCGCGGATAGCGATGTCGCCGAGATGGCGGCATCAAGCGGATTGCCCCGTTCATTGTTTGCGGTGCGGAAGGCGTCGAAGATGCTCCAGGGAGGCATAGCATTATTCGGAAACGCCCCTGTCGGTCTTTTGGAACTCAATCGGATGATTATTGAAGACCAGTTGCTCCCGGCGGTGGTGATGGCGATGCCGGTTGGTTTTGTACATGTCATCGAAAGCAAGGAGGAATTCCTGGCACTGGGGATTCCTTACGTGGCGGTAACCGGAAGGCGCGGCGGGAGTGCTCTTGCCGTCAGCGCGCTCCATGCGCTTTGTACCTTGGCGGCGCGCGATCCTGAGAGGTCTTAACGGCTGGTTTCACCGGATGAACGAATGGCTGATTTGCGGAATGGTTTCACAACCGGAGCGTGCGCCGCTGCGGCCGCCAAGGCTGCCGCGATGGTCTTGTGTGGAGCTTCCCCTCCACGGCACGTCGAAATATCCCTTCCGGACGGATCGCGTGAGGCCTTCCCGGTGCTTGACGTCAGGATTTCGGAAGAAGCATGCGAAGCCACGGTACGAAAAGATGCGGGCGATGACCCCGACATTACGGACGGCGTCAGTGTTGTAGTGCGAGTGCGTTTCGCTGCCGATGAAAGTATCCGGTTCGAAGCGGGGGAGGGGGTTGGCGTGGTTACAAAACCCGGGCTTTCTGTGGCTCCGGGTGAGCCGGCCATAAACCCGGGGCCGCGAAAAATGATAAGCGCCGCTTTGTCGGAGGTGACGAATCGGGGAGTTCACGTGCGCATATCCATTCCCGGGGGGAATGAAATGGCATTGCGCACTTTCAATCCGCGTTTGGGGGTTGAAGGAGGCTTGTCAATTTTAGGAACCACGGGACGCGTGCGCCCTTTCAGCGCCGCTGCGCTGCTGGATTCCTTGAAATGCTCTTTGTCGGTGGCGGCCGCATGCGGAGTAACCTCGCCGGTGTTGGTGCCGGGCCATATCGGTGAAAGATCCGCCCGCCGGAATTTCCGTCTGACTCCGGAACAGGTTATACCGGTCAGCAATAAATGGGGGGCAATGCTGGATGAAACCGCGCGCTACCCCTTTCTAAGGCTGTTGGTTCTGGGGCATCCCGGGAAACTGGCCAAGCTTACGGTGGGCGAATGGGATACTCATTCCGGAATTTCGCAAAGCGCGGTGCCGATAGTTGAAAAGCTGGCGGCTAGGCTGTTCAAGAAGCCCGTCTTAACCAGCGTCACGGTTGAAGGCGTCTTTCAGGCACTGCCGGATGACCGGCGGCTTGCGCTTGCCAACGAGTTATCCGAGGATATTCGCAAGTGCATTGCCCAACGGCTGGGGGGGCGTGTGGAGTCTGCGGTTGCGATCATCAATATGAAGGGAGATATCCTCGGCACGAGTGGAGACCTGCGGCCATGGCGTTAAAAAAGGCCGGGGTCGTGATTGTGGGATGTGGCCCGGGAGCGGCGGAGTACCTGACGCCCGTGGGGTACGCGGCCATTCAAAATGCGGATGTCCTTGTGGGCGCCCCGAGGCTGTTGGAAGCGTTTCCTTCCGCCGCTGCCCTGAAAATTTCTTTCGGGACTGATATTGTTGCCATGCTTGAGAAAGTATCCGCCTGTGCCTATGACAAGAACGTTGTCGTTCTTGTCACCGGAGATCCGGGAATAAGCAGTCTTGCCAGGCAAGTGATCGATCGTTTTGGGCGTGAGAACTGCCGCGTCATTCCGGGCATTAGTTCCGTGCAAACCGCATTCGCGCGGATTGCAGTGGATTGGCAGGATGCCCGCATTATTTCGGCGCATGGGCGGATTCCGGAGATTCTTCCTGGTTCTCTTTCAGGCCACGAAAAGATCGCCGTTCTTGCCGGGGGAAACGCCGCGCGTTCATGGATTTGTTCTCTGGCCGCGGCCCTTGGCGACAGCCATGAAATATTCATCTGTTCCAATTTGACATTATCGAATGAGCGAGTGGAGCGTGTCGGCGCCTCGGCACTTGAAAGCGTGCCGCTGCCATCGAGAACGATTGTTTTGTTCATTGATAGAGGGTGCTTGTCATGAATACAGGTTGTTTTTATGGAATCGGCATCGGGCCGGGCGATCCCGAGCTTGTGACGGTGAAAGCCGCGAGGATACTTTCCGAATGTAATAACGTTTTTGTCCCGAGGCCCGAAACCAATCAGGAAAGCATGGCCTTCGAAATCGCCCGGCAATACATAAGACCGGATGCGCAGATACATCAGCTGATATTTCCAATGACCACGGACCCGGACACTATTTCCCGGCAATGGTCGGATGCTGCGCGGCAGGTTCTTGCCGTATTGACGCAAGGCAAGGATGTGTGTTTTTTAACTCTCGGGGATGCGCTGCTTTATTCAACCTATATATACCTGTTACGAGAGCTTAAATCGCTGTCTCCCTCTCTCAAAATCATCACCATCCCCGGCATCACCTCTTTTTCTGCGGCCGCCGCGCTGACCGGTTTCTCCCTGGGCGAGGGCAAAGAACGCCTGAGTATTGTGCCGGCAGCGGATGACCTCGAGTCCGTGCGCCGCGCCCTTTCATCCGGCGGCACCGTGGTGTTGATGAAAATCGGAAAGCGGCTGGCTGACATTCTCGATATTCTCGAGGCGGCCGGTTTGATTGAGGATGCGGTTTTTGTGGCCCGCGCCGGTCAAGCCGGACAATGGATAGAGACCGATCTGAAAAAACTCAAGACAAGCAATGCGAAGGCCGGGTATATGTCCGTGATTTTGGTGCATTGCGGAAAGCGGTGCGCACGATGAGAGTGATATTTGTGGGCGCAGGGCCAGGCGATCCCGACCTGCTGACTGTCCTGGCCGCACGGCTGATTCAAAGCTGCCAATGCTGTATCTATGCCGGATCCCTTGTTAGTCCCCAGGTGTTGGCCCTGTTGCCTCCCGACGCGGAGAAACATGATTCCGCATCCATGAATCTCGACCAGATTGTTGCAGTGTATCGCCGGGCCAGGGAAGAGAACCGGGACGTCATTCGCCTGCATACCGGTGATCCCTCGATCTATGGCGCGATCCGGGAGCAGATGAATGAATTGGATAAGCTTGGAATCGAGTATGAAGTGGTGCCCGGAGTGAGTTCATTCCAGGCCGCCGCCGCCGCTTTGAAGGCGGAATTGACTGCACCGGAAGTGGCACAGACCATTATTCTATCAAGGGCCGCAGGAAGGACAAAGGTTCCGGAGCGGCAGCGGCTTGACCGGCTGGCCGAAACACAAGCCACTTTATGCCTCTTCCTGTCTGTCGGGCAAATCGACGTGTTGTCGCAAACACTTATGCATCATTATGGGAATGATTGCCCGGTCGCGGTGGTGTTTCATGCTTCGTGGCCCGATCAGAGCATCGTCCGGGGGACGCTGGAAGACATTTCTTCAAAGGTACACAGCCAAAGGATTGAGAAAACTGCGATGATCATTGTCGGGCGTGCGCTGGCGCCCGGCAACCCATATTCCAAATTGTATGACAGCGGCTTTTCCCATGGCTATCGAAAGGGAACGGACCTGTGAAGATTGCCATTATTACATTGTCGCGCGAAGGCGCACGCATTGCAGCGCGATTGTCACGGGAGATTCCGGGCGCTGAAATATTTGTGCATGAGAAGGTCAGGCGGCGCAAGAACGAATCCTCCTTCGGGTCAATATTGAAACTCACCCAGCGATGCTTTTCCTGCTATGAGGGACTCATTTACATCGCTCCCTGTGGTGTTGTCGTGCGGGCGATCGCTCCAATGATAAGGCACAAGGCAACCGATCCGGCGGTTGTCGTGGTTGATGCCGGAGGACGCTATGCAATCAGCCTGTTGAGCGGGCATGAAGGCGGCGCCAACGACCTGGCATTTAAGACGGCAAATATTATCGGAGCGGATCCTGTCGTTTCTACCACAACCGAGGCCGTCAAAACATTGATTGTCGGGATCGGTTGCCGGAGGGGAGCCGAGAGCAAGGAAATCGTGGCGGCGATCAGGGCCGGATTGCGCAAAGTGCAGGCAAGGGT
>FZPS01000065.1_pt309 | contig 19780 bp, 15 predicted proteins | sample 1817821 | NCBI WGS metagenome assembly FZPS01 (sample SAMEA104158645, study PRJEB21678) | metagenome | place: Germany | collected 2015-04-21
GATCTCTTCGAGCTCGATCTTCCGGAAGTGGACTCCCTCTACCTTCAGGTGCTTCTCATCGCCCTTCTCTGTGGCGACGGCGACAACGCGGAACCTGGGCTGCTTTACGCCGGTACCGACCTTCTGACGCTCTCGTGCATAGATCTTCATCGCTTCATCACTCCTAACCAACTGGTATATCAGTAGATATACCACGAAGTTCTTAATACTTTCCCCACTCATTCAGTATGGGGATGAGATATCATGACAGGACGAATTGAGATCGGATCGAAGTTACGGGGCGAGAGCCTTGTCCGACGTGGCCTGATGCGGGAGACCGCGAAAGTCCAGCAGATCAGGGTCATGCCAGACCTGAACGTGATCAAGATCGGCGGCCACGGTGTCATTGATTACGGGAAGAAAGTGATCTACCCGCTGATCGAGGAGATCGGCGAACTCACCCGGGATCACAAGATCCTGGTTGCTACCGGCGGCGGCGCCCGGACGCGGCACATACTCGATGTCGGGATCGACCTCGGTATGCCGACGGGGGTGCTCGCAGAACTGGCGGGCAAGATCAGCGAGCAGAACGCGATCATGATATCGCTACTCTTCTCAAGGTACAACGGTATCCGGATCGAGACCGACGACCTCTTAAACCTCCCATCGCTCATATCGCTCGGTATGCTGCCGGTCGTGCAGGGCACACCACCCTACGGGCTCTACGAGCACCCGCCGAGGATCGGCAGTATCCCGCCGCACCGGACTGATACCGGGGCGTTCCTGATAGCCGAGGTCGTGGGCGCGAAGAACTGTATCCTCGGGAAGAACGTGGATGGTCTCTATACCGAAAATCCGTTTGTAAACCCTGATGCAGAGTTCATAGCGGATATAACAGCCGATGAGCTCCTGGAGATGAACCTCGAGGATATGGTGCTTGAGGGCATGGCGATCGAGTTGCTCCGGGACGCTGTTCATGTCAAAGAGATCAAGATCGTGAACGTTCATGTACCCGGAACCCTCACACGGCTCATGAACGGTGAGCGTGTCGGCACCATAATCAGAGCGTGAGCGGCCCTTTAGTAAACCTATTTTATTTAACTTCAGAGAAGAATTCTTAAATTTTGCGTGCGGATATAGAGTAACGAGCGATTCCATGACTCTCTATCTTGGCATTGATGACACTGACACCCTCGAGTCCCGGGGAACCGGACGACTCGCCCGCATGATTGCAGCAGAACTCGCCCGGTCGTACACGGTCACCGGGGTTACCCGCCACCAGCTCTATGTCCACCTGTCCATCCCGTATACCTCGCACAACAGTTGCGCGGTCATCCATATCGAGGGTGCGGATAACGGGGCCGGCGCGGATCTCTTCTCGGCTGCAAAGGAACTGATGCTCTCCGACTTCGTTGAGGGGAGCGATCCCGGGATCTGCGTTGCGACAGAGGCTGAGATCGGGGATGAGATCCGTGACTTCGGGTTCACCGCAAAGAAAAGTGTTGTGACGCAGGGCCGGGCCCGGGGGCTTGCGCGGGCGGCGGGGATCCGCCTCGAAGGGCTCGGTGGGACCGAGGACGGCGTGATCGGTGCGCTCGCCGGCATAGGGCTTGCGGCGTCCGCAAACGACGGCCGGTTCATCATCAGGGGCGAGACCCGGAGCCTGCAGGGCACCCAGACGGTCGATGCGATCCTCGCCTGCGGCGTCGACCGGGTCATGACGCGCGACGGTGCGGTGGTTGATGAAGGTCTCGTGGCGCTCCGGAAGTTTCCAAAGCCGGCTTTCATCGGGGGAAAGGCGATCCTCTTTGTCGAGCCGGTCGATGGGGTGTACTGCGATATCGTGATCGGGTAGGGGTAGAGAACCCCTACCGGGAAATCTCTCCTTCAGTCTATCGCGGTAGCACCGGATCTCGGCCAGCCGTCCTGGAACGCCTCCAGGACAAAATCGACAAAGATCCTCGCCTCCTCGGGGTGTGGCGCATCTGCCGGGATTGTCATCGCGTAGACGATCGGCTGGCCTACACGCTCGCTCTCGATGGACTGAAACCGCCTGAACCCGAGGGTCACGTGCGCCTTCTGGTAATCATCGGCGTACTCCGCGAAACCCAGGTTGATCTCGGGGGGCAGATCGATCCACAAAAGTCCATGGTCTTCTGCGACGCTCCGGTACTCGAAGGCGTAGTCGATACCGCCGGCGTCAAGGAGCGAGAGGAGGTAGATACTCCCATCGCGGATGGCGACCTTATCGCCTGCCGGCCTCATCAGTTCCGGCAGGGTGATCTTTGCTACACCATCTTCGCGGGTCACCGGGAGGAGGGGATTGAAGGATCCACCTATGATCGCATCAAAGAGTCCGGGCTCTCCATAGTACTCCTCAGCAAGTACCGTCACCATGAGCGCCCGGTAGCCGCAGGCATCGAGCATGGGGTTTGAGAACCCTACCCGCACATCCGGGCGGGAGAGGATCCGGTACCAATTCTCCTGTGTGATCTCGGTTGCGCCGATGCTCTTATCGGTGTAGGCGATCACCACCTCGTTCTCGGCAAAGGCGACATACCAGTCGGTGTAGTTACTGCCCCCATCCGGCATAGGCCGGTACATCATATCCGGTATCAGCGATGCATCTGCGACTGCGACGACATCAACATCCCTCCTGAGATCCGTTACCTGCCTGATGGCCTGGATGCTCCCGTGCCCTTCGATGCGGACGTCGATACCGGGGTGCTGATCCTCGAAAGCAGCCTCGATATCCTCAAGCGGGTAGAGGAGGCTGCCTGCCGGTATCACCATGAGGGTGGTGCGTTCAGGGTCGGCATCAGTGCAACCTGCCGATATCACCAGGAGGAGAAGGAGGGCGGCGAGAGTCGCAGGTCGATTCATCGCTTCTGGACCTCAACCCGGTCAACCCACTTCACCCACGGGCTCCCCTCGGTGATGACATCGGGGCTCTCGGTGATGATGATGAGGCGGAGCGGCCCCCCCTCATCGAGGGGTAGTGGTCTTTTATCCTGCTCGTAGGCCAGGATCACGCGGAGCGGCGGTGGTGGAACCTCCTTGAGGTTTTCGTCGAAGGTGAAGAACCCCTCACCCCTCACCTGGTCCATACCAAAGACCCAGAGGTATCCGTCCTCTGCCGAGACGTAGATCAGATCGTTCTCCTCGGCGCCGCCCGCCGCCTGAACGAGATCAGCAAGGAGCACACCACGGTAGTGGTTCGGACCATGCTTTATGCCGACCGTCGAGACCGAGTAGCCGTAGCCTTCAGCGGCCGGGAGTGCCCTGATCTCAGGGTGGGTGAGGACTGTCTCACCATCCCCGACGAGAGTCAGGTTCCAGGCGGGGTAGTCGTCAGGGGGTGTCGTATCAATACAACCGGATACAAGAACGAGAGATCCGATCAGCATGAGGATGAGGGGGAGGGAGATCCGGCGCACCGGGATCACGTCTCCCTCCGGGCATGGAGCGCCACCGCCCCGAGTGCTGCCCCGAGAACCGCCATGAGGGAGAGTGGGGACTTTGCCGCCTCCGTCGTCGCCTTCACCTCCGTGGGGTTGAGGGATGCCGCAAGGGCTCCCCGCTCACCCGGGAAACCGCCGGAGTAGACGCGGATCTCATCTATCCACTTCACCGTAAGGCCGCCGGTTGAGGGGTAGAGGTCATAGAAGTGCTGTGCAGAGTCCGGGAGCGTCTCGTGCATATCCCAGTTCCCGTAGACGTGGAGACCTTCTTCGTTGGTCGAGTCGTCCGCAAAGAATACGAGGCGCATCCCGGTGTAGTAGTCAGGGACGTAACCGCACCCCTGCCGCTCCCCCGCCCCGGCCTCGGCACCGTTATACCAGCAGATACCTATGGGCCCCTGGCGCGGGTCGGGTTCATAGACGTTCTCGTAGGCAAACTCGACGTGGTAGCCGTCGGCCGCCCGGATCATGATCTCATCACCGGGTTCGGCGCCGCCGACCAGTTCAGCGAGGTCGCGTACGTTCGTACCCTTCACGGCTCCCCGGTCCTTGAAGTTCGTCGTCTCCAGGGGATCCCACTTGTCTCCCTCAAAGACCGGTCCCTGGTGGTAGTAGTGGGTCACGCCGTCCCCGAGGACCGGGAGATTCTTCTCCATCCAGCGATAATCGACCGTCGTCTCGTCTATGACGGTAACCCCATCTTCTGCGATCTTTGCAACGTGCAGTTCGGTTGTCGGCGCCGCCGATGCGGCGCCTGCAAGCATGCTCACACAGAGGAGCGCGAGCAGCGTCCATATCAGTCTCTTCTGCATAGTCTCATCTCCAGAATCTGGATAATTCCGGCACGCCCGGGAGGGATGTGAGTACGCTCAACCATCCACCGGTCATGCCTGCCGGGAGGCGGACGGAATCGATGACGGTCCCTGCCGGGTAGATCGTCACCCCGTCCTCCTCCGTGATCTCTGCCACCGCTACCATCTCCGCATCGATCGACCCCGGGCTGACGGTGGCCCGGACGTAGCCGAGTATTCTCTCGTTGCCGGCCTGGTAGCCCCCGGGTTTCTCCTCTGCAAGGGGATAGAACGGACCACCGCCGCACCCGGCGACGAAGTACTCCGTCCCGCAAACCCGGTAGCGCTCGTAGGTATGGGTGTGCCCGCTAAAGACCGCGTCAACACCACTCTGTGAGAAGATCTCGCTCCACTCGGCCCTGAGCGCCAGGTCTCCGCCCGGATGTTTCCGGTCGGAGCTGAACGGCGGGTGGTGGAACGCCACGATCTTCCGGGGCAGGGGGGACGTGAGGTCTTCTTCGAGCCAGGTGGTCTGTCTCTTCATGTCTGCCCATGCCCGGTCGTTGCTGTCGAGGACGGTCACGTGGAGGCTGCCGGCATCGAAGGAGTAACGGGGTGGGAGCCCGAAGATCTCGGTGAAGGTCTCCACCGGGCCGTCGTGGTTGCCCGCCACCGGCACAAGGGTCGTGTTCCTGAGCACCGGCCCTGCTATAGCGAAGAACTCATCCCACTCCGACTCATCGCCGACGAAGTCGCCGGTATGGAGGAGAAAGAGAATATCCCCCTTTTCGGCCATCCTCTCCGCCACAAGGCCGTGCCGTTCGGTCTGCGTAAAGAAGGGTCTCTGCCCCTGGCTATCGCCGTATATGATACAGGTGAACGCCCGGTCCCCGAATGTCCGGAACCTGCAGTCCTCCACCACCCCATCGCCGGCGCCGACCCGGTATCTGTAGGTGGTCGCCGGCAGGAGCCCGGCGAGGTGTACCCGGTGCATGCCCTCATCCCCGGGGGAGGGGATGCAGGTGGTCCCACCGCCTTCGGGGGAGTACTCGACCCATCCTGTGGCGTTCCCGGTCGCCTTCCAGTTGATCGTCGCCGAGTCTGCGGTGGTGTTCGTGACGTATGGCCCCCATATGATGGCTGCTGATGCCGCCGGGACGAGGAGCACGACCGCCATCGCAGAGAACCACCTCACCCAGTTCACTCTTTGAGCACCACCCTGCATATGGTCGTCTCTCCCGGTGTCACCAGCACATCCCAGACGGTCTTTGAGTCGTTCTCGGAGACCGCTCTGACATCGTATATGCCGATGCACATCGCAGGGAAGGTGTGGGGTGCTTTCTCGCCTGTATACCTGCCGTAGAGGTAGATCTTCGCGTCCGGGACCGTGCTCTCGACGAGGAGGTCGCCGCTGACGTACTCCCGGAGCGCGCAGGTGATGGCGCCGCCGGTCCTGGCCCCCTCCTGTATACTGATGACCTCTTCGGCGGGGAGGTAACCGGGCTTTGAGACAAGGATACGGTGCTGGCCGGGCGAGATGCCGTCTATCCGGCACGGCGTAACCTTCCCGGTGGGGAACCCGTCGATGAATACCCCGGCGCCCCCGGGGTCTGACCGGATGGTGATCGAGACGGTATTCTCGCTTCCTGGTTCTACTGTGTACGTCTCATCGTCCCCGACTCTCAAGGGTATCGCGTGTGAGCGGTATGTCTCCTCCCAGAGGACGGTGACCCAGGACTTTGCGCCTTCGATCTCGGCGGTACCCGGGATGTTACTGGCCGGATAGAATCCGTTCACCGTGAACTTTGCACCCACATAGGCCTCTGAGTCTATCTGGACGGTCTTCCAGCGCCTGGGTGTCAGGCCGTCGAGGGATACCGGCGCGATCGCATCGGGGTAGACCCAGACCTGGCGTGGTTCAAACCGGTAGCTGGAATCTTCCTTCTTCCCGGCAGGGTCACTCTCTTCGAGATCGATGGTGTGCAGACCTTCACGGAGACCGTAGATGACGTGTGGCGTCTTCCAGATCTGTTTTTTGTTGTCGAGGATGATCGCCATGTCCGGCGGGTAGGACTCGATGTAGAGCCCGCCGGAGTGGCTCTTCACGATCTCTGTCTCACTCGGTCTCTTTGTGGGGGGTGCCGCGGCACCGGTCGGTGCGGGGGTCGCTGTACCCTTGCCCGGGGTCTGAGTGCTCTCAGGCTTCATCGGGGTTGCTGTACCTCCTCCGAAGAACGAGAATAGATTCTTCAGGAAAGCGCGGATAGTCTCGATGAAAGCCTCTACAGGGCCGTCTGGCTCCTGACGTTCGGGGGTGGGTTCATCGCGGACCGTGGTGTCTGCTTCAGTCTCATCACCTGCCCGGGAGAGGGTCAGGTCAAGGGCGATATGCCCCCCCTCCTCGACGGTGACGATCTCTGTAGCGTTCCGGTATCCGGGGAGCACGAGTTTGATCGTATGCTCACCAGCTGGCACTGCTTTCAGGGTTGTGTTGGTCCAGAGCCCCGTCGCCTCTCCATCGAGGTATATACTCGCGTTCGCCGGGACCGAGGATACGGCGATTGTTCCGGTACCAGGAATGGGTTCAGACAGAGCACTCTCCTCGGAGAAGAGAACGATATCCAGGATACTGCACTCGTCTTTCTCGACCTCGATCGTATGGGTAGCGTTCAGGTATCCTGGAAGCACGAGTTTGATCGTATGCTCACCGACGAGGATATCCTCCAGGATTGCATCGGTGAAGAACCCTGTCACATTTCCATCGAGGTATATGCTCGCGTTCGTCGGGACAGAGGATACGGCGATGCTCCCGGTCTCGGCGGTGAGGTTGAACTCGACCTCCGTGACCTCGTTTACCCTGACCGTGACCCACTTCTCATCCGGCCGGGCGAACCCCTCCAGCTTGACCAGGACGGAATGGCTGCCGACCTCGATCCCGGGGATGGTGCAGGGTGTCACGCCGCCGGCCTTTTCATCATCCACATAGATTGTAGCCCCGGAGGGAGTAGAGTTTACGTAGATGCTCCCGGTCGCCTCTTCCTCGCTGTAGATGGTGATCTCGCTTACATACTGTACAGAGAGACCCGTGGTGGTCGGGAGGTTTGGCTGGAAGAAGTACCAGTACTCCTCATCGAAGCACTCGTGCATATCCCAGACCCCGAAAGCGTGGACGCCGTCGGGATTGGTCGATGTGTCCGCGAAGAATACGAGACGCATCCCGGTGTAGTAGTCAGGGACGTACCCGTCCTCAGCCCGGTACCAGGTGATGACCATCGGCCCCTGCCGGGACTCCGGTTCGTAGACGTTCCTGTAGGGGAACGTCTTTGACATCCCGTCTACCGCCCTGATCCTGACGGTATCCTCCTCGCTCATCCCCCCGACGAGTTCGCAGATGTCCTTGAGGTCTGTCCCCTTCACCGCGCCCATGTCCTTGTCAAGAACGTTGGTATCCTCCTCCGGGTTCCAGGGGTCCCCCTCAAAGACCGGTCCCTGGTGATAGTAGTGGGTCTGACCGTCTCCCTGGACGGGGAGATTTGCTTCGAGCCAGCGGTAGTCGACCGTTTTTTCGCCCAAGATGGTGATTCCGTCGGCTGCTATCTTCTTGATGTGGAGCTCGGTTGTCGGTGCCGCGACAACCGGGGCTGCCAGCGCCAGCAGGAGGCAGAGCGAGAGGATGATGAGGCGCCAGGAGGCGCCCTGTGTGTGCTCTGAAACCATGGCTCATCTCAGGAAAAAGGGGTTAGTTCTTCCTCATAACGAGGAATGCTACAACCGCGGCGATCAGCACGATGACGATGACCAGCGCCCAGACCGGGAACGTAACCCCTGGTTCCTGATCAGCGGGTGGGGTGGTATCCACAGATGCCGGCGTCGCCGCCTCCGCGGCGGTCCACGCAAGGGCATATATGCTGAAGTGCGAGACCTCCGCGGTGACCGTCCGTGTGGCGACATTCACCGTTGAGGGAATATCCTGCCACTCCCCCGTCTCCGGGTTATACCAGATCACCTTCGCTCTGGCGCCCTTGCCTGCCTTCGCCCACTCATCCGCGGAGAGGGTGTAGGTGAGGACGGCCGGCGGGTCGAACATGGCGCCCGCGGGACCGCATTCGAGAGCGACGGCAACCGTCACCCCCGGCGGGGCCGCCGGAAGATCAGCCGGGGCGATCGTTCTACCGGTCACCTCACCGAGTGATCTCCGGTCTTTGTCGAGGGCGGTGGTCCCTTCCTGTATCAAGACGGCACAGATCCCGTCAGCGGTCCTGAGCGTCACGGACTCAAGAACCACCCCGGCCGGCGATGTGGTCAGGGGTGCGCTCCCGATATACACTTCCGGAGCATCGGGGTCATAGGTGATCTGCGATCCGGGATCTCTGGAAGGGCCTCCACTGCTACCGGATGGTGGGCTTGGCCCGGTTCCGGGGCCACTATCCCGGGCTTTTGTAGCAACCAGGGCGAATGCCGAGAGACCTTTCGAGGATACGGCCTCAAAGATGTAATTTCCGGCAGCATCCCTACCGGCGTAGCGTGTAGGAAGTTCGGTCGGTGTGTCGTCGCCATCAGCCTGCCGCAGGATGACGACGTTCTCCGTGCCGCCCATGCTGGCAACCCATTCGGGGCTGGCCGCCATCCTGATCGTTGCGGCCCTGATGATGCCACCGTCCCCTTCGTTTGCGATGCCGGTCTTCTGTACTTTCAGGACACACGCAATGCTGATATCGACGTTACTACTGCCTGCCAGCTTGTAGGCAACGTCTTCAAACGCCTTCTGCTCATCAGTTCCGGGTTTCTCAAAGACCGTCGTCTCAAGTCGTGCGGTGGAGTTCGGGTGGCTGCTCATCTCAAGATCGATCTGCGCCCAGGCCGTTCCGGTGTTGACCGGGCTGCTCCGGGCGTGGACACTCTCGACGGTGCCGGTGATCTGTGCATCTCCTTTTGGCTTCTCCTTTGTGAAGATGATCACTTCCTCCCAGCCCTCCACATCGTTCAGGGTGATGGCGGTCTCGTTGGTGGTGATGTTGCCAAGGACGGTTCTGCTATCGATGACAACCTGCTGTCCTTCATCGGTATCCGTGACACCGACCCCCTCGATCTCAAACGAGTTCCCGCCGGATGCCACCGGCACCGGTTCAGTCTCCTCCCCGCCCGTGACGGCCGAGAGGTCGAGCTGCCGGGCAGTTCCACTCTCAAACGCGATCTCCTGGTCAGCCCTGTGACCGTTCACCCAGAAGGTTATGATCGGGGATGCCGTATACCGGAGGTCGTCTTCGGTCGCCTTGACCGCGAGGACGTCTGAAGAGTCCAGGGGCCCGTACACCCCTGCCACTGTGACGACCGTGGACCCCCGCTCGTTCCAGTCTATCCTGGCTGTGATGGTGGTCCCCGGGGGTGCGGCTTTGCCATCAAGCGTGACGCTGCCGGCGAATTCATCGGGCAGTACCGGCAGGGCTGCTGCCATGCCGACCAGGGAAAAGAGGATGAGGAGAGACAGGATATGCCTGATACCCATGGTGCACTCCGTTATGCCCCGATCGCGGCAAGCTCGCTCTCGCCACGCAGGTAGACCCAGTAACCCTTCATAGGCAGCATCTCCTGTGTGTCAGCGTGGTTGCCCGATCCTCCTCGTATGATGGAGGTCTCATAGCGTTGCTTACCGGCATCGTGCCCGATCACCTGTGTCCATGCATCGCCGAGCGAGAGGAGGGTGTCACGGGCCGTTGCAGGCTCGGTGTCGCTGAACCCGATGGCGTTCCAGCCCCTGGCAAGCATCTTTGCAGGCGGTGTCCTGATCACGTCAGTATCGAAACACAGCGGAATCTCACGGTATTTGGTGGAGTAGATCCAGTACCCCTCAAGCGGAAGAACCCTGTCGGTATCCTCCACCCGTTTCCAATTCTTTACCGCGGCGTTATACTGCCAGATGCTGTGTTGCGCACGATCGACATTAGCAAACATTGTAGCGGTATCTTCTTCATCCGGGAGCAATTTCGGTACTGATACGAAGTTCCAGCCAGGTTTAAGGGAGAGGGCCGCATCGTAAAAGGTAGGTACCCCGGTCAGCTCGATCTCATCGATGCTCCCTATTTTTTCTTTGCCAGATGTCAGGGCGTCACCGACAAGTTTCAGCGGCCAGCTCTTGCCGTCCTCTGGCAGCGGTGCACCGTCGATCTCATCGGCGACGATGATGTTGTTGTTGCGTTTGACAAACGAGCTGTTGAATGTGCAGGAGAAGTCATCGCCTGTGCCTTTTATGCCGTCGGGGCCGTAGCTGATGACGGTCACATTGTAGCCCGCATTCGCGAGGTCGTCATTGAAGGGATCTGTCCCGTAGTCATGCTTGTTGTCGTCGTCGACCCAGCCGCAGAGAACCCAGAGCGGCATCCCTGACCAGACCTGCCCATCCCCATCGGTCCAGGTCGCGCCGTGGCTGCCAGCCATGGCACAGGCCTTGCCCGACTCGAAATAGGACCGATCGATATAATCTATGATAGCGCCCTTCAGCATGAGGCTCCAGTCTTCACGTGGGCTCGGCTTGATCGCGATCGTCGCGATGTTCTTGTTGGATACGCCGGCTGCCGAGGGATACTGGATGCCGGAGTCGTGGTAGTAATGCCAGTAGGCTTCAGCAAGGCATGTCCGCATGTCCTCGGCACCGAAGACGCCGTCGGGGGTGTTGTAGAAGAGGCGCGGGCCGTCACGGTAGTCAGGCACGTAGCCCTGCCGCTCTGCCCACCAGACGACGATCGCCTCTCCCTGCTGCTCAGGCGGATTGTAGACGTTGGTGTGGTTGATCTTGACTATGTTGCCATCGGATGCGATGAGCTCGACCTCGCCTCCCTCGGGGACGCCACCCACGAGGTTACAGAGATCCTTGATCGCTGTCCCCTTCACGACCTCATCGACCTTGCCGAGGTTTTTATCCTCAGCCGGGTTCCAGAGGTCGTCTGGATCGAACGTCGGGCCCTGGAACCGGAGATGGATTCCGTCTGGATCACCATAGACCTTAAGGTTCTCTTCCATCCACTCGCAGGTCTTCGTCACTTCTTCAGCGATCGTCCTGCCATCGGAGGCATACCTGATGATCCGGATGGAGGGCGGTTCCGTCGGTTTCTGGAAGTCGACGAGCTGGATCCTCTGGACGTTCCCGACGCTCAGGCTCCCGGCCGCGCCCTTACCAACGAGGCGGAGTGGGTAGTTCTTGCCGTCGATGGGATCGCCATTGATCTTGCTTGCGACGATGTAGTCATCAGCGTTTGCCGCGATATCCTGGCTGGTGAATTCCTTGCTGTAGGGGCTATCCTCACCAGAGGAGACGATCACCGTGTAGCCGGTCTGGGCAAGGTTGGTGTCAAACGCCCCGGAGCCGTGCATGACATCATCGTCAACCCATCCACAGAGGGCCTTCAGCGTGATGCCGGTCCAGGTGTTTTCTCCGTCATTGTAGGTCTTCTTGTGGTGAGAGCACGCTTCAGCGGCCTCAAACTCTTCCTTCGTGAAGGCATACGTGATCTTCGGCCCCTCAAGGGTGAGCACCCACTCCGGCGTGGCGTCTTCACCCGGCAGCCCCTCAAGGGAGATCGATACTATGTTGCCGACCTGCTCTTTACCGGAGAGGCCGGGGCCGACGAACCTCAGCGGCCAGTTACTGTCATCTTCACCCAGTGTTGCTGCATTCATCTTGTTTGCAACGATGAATGAATTGTTCTTCGCTATATCAGCGATGTCGAAGACAGCGTTGAACCCATCCGCCGCGGTCACCCGCACGTTGTAGCCCTCATCCGCCAGTGCATTGTTGAATTTCCAGTGACTGCCTGATTCTTCTACGTCATCGACTGCACCGACAAGGTACCAGAGCGGAACTCCGGTCCAGACCTGGTTTTTGGAGTCGGTGTACCTCCCGCTGTGGCACCCGGTCCAGTCCTCAAACTCATCCTGAGAAACCGTCCGGCTGAACGCGCCCGCGAGCGTGATCTCCCACCCATCGGAGACCTCAGGGAGTGCGATGAGCTCGATGGTGGTGACGCCACCGACCTTCTGGCCGGCGTTCACGTCTTTGCCGATCATCTGGAGCGGCCAGCAGGGCTTGTTCTCACTACCGATTGTCTCCGGGAGTGGTTCGCCGTTGCGGGTGTTTGCGACGATGATGTTATCGTTCTTTGCGACGCTTGCGCTGTCGAAGTTGATGGAGTAGTCGTCGCTCGACGTGACCCTGATGGAGTAGCCCTTCTCGGCGAGGGCCTCGTTGAACGTCCCGGCACCGTGCCCCTGTTCATCATCTACGAGGCCGACGAGGTACCAGAGGGGCATGCCCGCCCAGACATTACCGTCGTCATCAGTGTACTCGGCAACATGCCCTTGAGCGATCCCCCGCTCGAAGTAGCTCTGGCTGACGATATCGGTCAGAGCACCTTTGAGTGTTATGCGCCAGGTGGTGGGTGTCTCATCCGAGTCCTCCAGGCCCATGACGATCCTGATCAGGACGTCCGCGTCGTCCGGCGCCGGATCACTGCCATAGCAGAAGACGACTTCATCGCCTTCAGTAAGCGCTATGACATTGAGACCATTTTCTTTGACTTTGTACCCGTCGTCCTTCTTGACACCGTTGACGTAGCAGACCCACTTATCGCCATTCCTTGTGTATTCACCGATGTCATCGAGCAGGAGGACTTCACTATTGGCGCTCCACTTCTTGTCGGTGACCGCGTACGTGAAGCCCTTGCGCTCCGCCACCGCCTGGAGGGCCCCGAGCGGGGTATTGTTCGGGACGGTGTAGGCGGTACCAGAGTTGTAAGCCGTACACTCAAACGACCCCTCTGTCAGTGCGACGGTGCCGTCAAAGAGTGGCACCGTCTCTGCGGCCAGCATCGATAATTCAGGCGTATATTCCGCCTGATTCACACCCGGATCGCCGGGTGCTTCCGTCGCTGCTGCCGATGAGACCAGCAGCAGGCATACTATCAGTATGAACAGGACATACTGAATCTTATTCTTCAGACGACTCATGTTATCACCGATTTCTTAAATACTCGTTTTAAACAGTCCGCTGACTTAACGAACATTTGAAGATAGAACCAAAGGGATAGATAAAGATTGCATTTAGTTGATCAAGTTAAGTTAACTTCCCCGGATTAACTTTCTAGTTGTAGCAGGAAATCATTTTTCTGGTGAAATGCGCTTATTAGCGTGGTTGTTTGGTTTTCGCCAGTATCAGGTTAAGTCCTGAACATCTGTAAAAATTGGACACTAATAATCGTTTATTTTCGCGAAAAGTTGTTATTTTCATCACTATATTAACCTGTCATAACAGTAGTTCTGGCCCGGTATCTTGCCCCGTTCTCTCGCCCGGTCAAGGTGCTGGATAACACCAGAATCGCCGCTCCGGAATGCGCGGTTGGTAGTGATCCGGATCGGGATCTCCCGGAGAAGATCAGTTCTCTCCCTCTTCCGCGATTGCTCGCTCTTTGCCGGAGTACCCGAAACGCCTATACGATCCGATCGATCCCGGTGCCGGCCTCCTGTGCATGCCCGCCCCGGTTCATGGTGATAACGCCTCACGCAGGGCTCCCCGATCATACGGGAAGGCGCCACTTCACCCCACCCCGAGCCGCTCCCGCACCCCGGCGAGGTAGCTGTCCAGTCGGCACCGGAACTCCTCCCGGTCGAGCGCCCGGGTCTCATGATCGGAGAGCTGCATGATCCGGTCCGCCTCTGCGATGAGGATATCGAGCGACGACGCGGCGAAGATTATCGCCGTATCCCCGAAGGCCTCCCGCCGGGTGGCGAGCAGGGTTGCAAGCGGCGTCACCTCATCGCCCTGGAGACAACCCGGCACCAGGAGGTTTGTTGCGGCCCGGTCCTCGTCGATGATGAGGAGCGGTGATCCGACCCGGAGAGCAGTCTGGATCTCGTGTGCCATCACAAGCGACCCGCTCCCCTGCCCGAAGGCCGCCCGGGGATCTCCCCCGACGCCGGGCGGGAGCCGGGAGAAGAAGAGGCTGACGTCCGCCCCGAATAACCCCCGTTCGCTCGCATCCGCCCGGGCGATCCCGTTGACGCTGACCAGGAGCTCCCGGCCGTCCCCGGCGGCGTGGTCGTCCTGCCCGGCGATGACCGCGTGGAGGAGTGTGCTCTTTCCCTCGGCGTTTGAGCCCGCGATGGCGAAGGCCTCCCGCCGCCGGATCGAAAGCCCCGTCACCATCCTCCCGCTCCCGGCGAGCTCGACCTCGACCGGTTCGAGTTCTGGTGGACACCGGAACGGCACATGCACCCCCTCCTTCGGCCCGGCGATGCGGGGGTGGCATCGGAGGTGGGTGAACCGGCGTGCCGGCAGCGTGCCGTCAGCGATGAACGCGACAAGCCCCATACCCGGGAGGGCGCGCCGGAGTTCCTTCTGGTCGATGGAGAGGTCTCGCGCCGCCACGAGATCCCCCTCAGGAATCCGGCGCACGACGCGGTCCAGCGCATCGAGGAGCGCCCGGAATCTCTCTATGATCTCGCGGATGCGTGCCGGCGTGGGCGCGCCCGGGTAGGGGAGAGCACCCCTGACGACGAGATGGACCCCCTCACCGTCGATCCGGTTCCCGTGGTCTGGCCGCCAGAGATCCGTGCCGATGGCGCTCCTCGACGCCACCAGCGTGACCGGCTCAATGTTCTGGAGACAGTGGCCGGGGTGTTCGGTCCCGATCCCCGCGATAGGACCGAGATCCCGCTCCCCCGGGATCGCCGCCTTGACCGCATCGATGATGACGCCTGCCATCCCGTCACCGCCGGCCCCGGCCTCCGGCACCGGCGCCGTGAGCAGGACCGGTATGCTGAACCGGAGCGCCGTTCCGTCGAGCGACCTGACGAGGTAGGTGTTTGTGAGGTTCCTGATCACTGGATAGTCGATCCCTATTCGGTCACCCGCAAGATCGGGGAGGATCCGGTGGATCTCACTCTGCCAGGAGCCGTCTTTTCCGCTCATGCTCTCTACCAGGTACTGGTATCCCGGGCCACAAGGCTCTTTCCTGTGAGGTATCTTCCCCGGTCTTATATAGCGGAAACACCCACCATCTTTAGCATGGAACTGACAGTCCTCGCCAGCGGGAGCAGGGGAAACTGCACCTGTATCCGGGGTGGGCACGGCTCGCTCCTCATCGACGTGGGGCTCTCAGCCCGGGAGACCCTCCGCCGTCTTGCAGCCGCCGGTGAGGATCCATCGGTGATCGAGGCGATCCTCGTCACCCACGAGCATACTGACCATATAAAGGGGGTCGATGTCCTGGCGCGGAGGCTCAACGTCCCCATATACGCAACCGCCGGGACGGCTGAGGCTCTCTTACAGAAATGCGGCCGGAGAACGACCGAGATCCGTCGATGCAGGTACGGAGAATCATTCACTGTGGGCGATTTTTCGGTCGAGCCCTTCGCCACCTCTCACGACGCCCGGGAACCCTGTGGGTTCTGCGTAACAGAGGGCGACCTCCGTGTCGGGTGTTGCACCGATACCGGCACGATAACGCCGACCATATTCGATCACCTCGCCTCCTGTGACGCCGTCCTCCTGGAGAGCAACCACTGCCCCCGGATGCTTGAGGAGGGTCCGTACCCGGCATTCCTGAAGAGGCGGATCCGCTCAAACCTCGGGCATCTCTCAAATCCGGACGCCGCGCGCTGCCTGCAGAGGCTCGCCGGAGATATCCACATGGCGATGCTCGCCCACTTAAGCGAGACCAACAACACAGAGGAGAGAGCGCTCTTCTCCGCTCTCGAGGGGCTCGGACTCTACTCAGACCAGGTCGCGGTCAGCGTGGCGGAACAGGATCCCGGCCTGGAATACCCGGGATCCTGTGGGTTTCACCTCTGACCGCGCGGATTTTGGGCGCAAAGACCCTCCTCGCGGTCAGACACCGGCAGTACAGGAGAGGAACGCCCGGGCGTAGCCGGTCAGGCGCACGGTAGTCCCGTCGATGATCGTCCCGGCGTCATCGATGGTGATCCTCCCCATTCGGTTCAGTCACCCCTTCTTCGGCCATGTGGTCCAGCCAGTCTTCGGCGGTTCTCCGCTCGGCCATATCGATGTAATGGAGGAGGCGCTGGAGCTGCTTGTTCGCACGCTCAAGTTCGGCCGTCCGCCCGGCGACGAGTTCCTCAAGGTGCTCGCGGTAGCGGTGCAGTTCCTGCTCCGCCTGCTTCCGCGCGGTTATATCCCTGACGACCGCCATCACATGCAGATCGTGGAGCGGCACAATCCGCGCCTCGTAGTGGAGCACCCTCCCGCCTTCCCGATGACAGAACTCAAGTGGTGCAGCAGGTTCACCGGTCCTGACCACCTCCTTGAGCACATTCCCGACCACTTTTCCGAGATCAGCGGGGAGAAATTCCTGCACCCGCCGCCCGAGCAGTACCCGGGACACCTGCGCCCCCTCACCCCGCCTGCCGGTCCGGGACTCGATGATCGTGCCATCGACGTTAAGCCGGAGGAAGAGGTCCGGAAAAGCCTCGATCACTGCTGTCAGCTCTGACGTGGCCTGCTTGAGGAGTTCTTCGGTCGCGATATGCTCGGTGACGTCCCGGACAACGTAGAGATTGTACCTCTCCCCGATGAATGCCTGCCGTGTCTCGATATCCCGGACCCTCCCGTCCCGACAGACGGCGCCTGCAATCACAGCGCCCCGATCGCCACGGGCCAGTTCCTCCCACATCTTCTGCACCTCCCGGCGGTATGCAGGATTTGGGTGGGCACGTTCAAACCAGACCGCTATGGAGGGGATGTCGTCCCCGGTGTATCCGGTGATCCTGGTGAATGTCTGGTTCAGGTACCAGCACCGCCCCTCATCATCTGTCAGGACAAACCCATCCGGCGCTTCACGCAGGAGCGAGAGGCAGATCTCCCCGCCGGGAAGCTCCTGTGCTCTACCCATCCCTGGTGCATCCTCCTCCTTGCGTCGAATACTACTATTTCCTGTCATAGTGTCTGATTCCCCGGTAGTCCGATCAGGGATCGCTGGTGTCGATCATAGTGAATCTTACCGATTCTCATAGATATATCCATCGTTTTTTATTTCTGTAGAATCACGAACATTTCATTAAAATGAATAACATTCATGATTCTTTCGTGAATGTTGTTCGAATACATTCTGGTCGGCGGTGGATCCCCGGCGCTGAGGATATGGCTCTCCACACACCCGCCCTGATCTTGAGGACGTGCATGCAGTACCGATCAGGCGCTGGTACTGTTGCATCGTCTGTTTGATAACGCCGGTAGCGCTGCTCCAGCCCTGCCATTCAAGGCAGGCATCGAGCGCTTCTGCCGGGAAGTACCTGCCATCCGGGAACCACTCAGTGGCGTGGGTGAGGAGGTTTTGGCGACACTCGATATCGCCCTCGTGCTTCGCTCACGGAGTCTCCATGCGGTGGAGTTCAAGTTCCCGGGGGAACCAGGTGAACGTCGGATCGAGCATGAACCAGAAGATCCGATTCAACCCGACGTCTTTTCGGTCGAAGGCCAGGAGAGACTCAATATCGCTTCACGGACGTGAAGTTCCGGTTCGCCCGGGCTGATACCCCGTCTCCTGCTGGCCGTTCTTGAGGGCGAGTAGTAACAGCGGGCGCTTGCTGTCTTGATCCGGCCGCCGTAATTCCTGTAGCGCACCAGGTACCCGATCGCCTGCAGGTAATCACCCATGTCGATCGGTTTGAGGCCCACGATCGTATCGAGGACTACCCGCCCCGGTCTCTGCCGCCGGTTTCTCATGGCATGCCGGAGGATCTTTTCAAGGTGCTCTGCCGCAGGGTCTCGTGCATGGTGTTGAGCAGCGTGAGGGTCACCGCGTCTACGGAGTCGCCGTATGATCGGTCATCCTGGCCGGGAGATATCCTATCGAGCGTGGCAGCAACGTGCCCGCAGAAGACCGGCAGGTTTCCTTCCACCCGGTCGATCTTCTTCTCGATACACTCGTTCGTGGTAGCCTGAAGGTGTTCAGGCCTCCCGCTCCCGGGTGCTTCAGGTTGCCACGTTTTCCCATGACTTAGGCGCGAATCGTCACGTTGGTATTTTGTCAGTCTATGACCTTCCAGCCTCACGGCAAACTCACAGAACAGAAGGATTGATTCCTCCTGCGTCCCAATACTCCAGGAGGATGTGGGTATGCAATTTCTGGAGTTTGCTCAAATCTGCGAACGCCTGGAGGGGATCAGCGGACGCCTGGATATGATCGAGCAGGTCAGCGCTGCTCTGCCTGGACTCGGTGATGAGGAACTCCCCATATTTGTTCGCTTCATCATGGGCCGGGTCTTCCCTGACTGGAGTCCCCAGAAGCTCGGTATCGGTCCAAACCTTCTCTACGACGCCGTCGCCTACGTCGTCGGCACAAAGCGGGAGCACGTCAGGGAAGCGATCAACGCGACCGGCGATGCCGGCCTTGCTATCGAGGGCCTCCTCACCGGTAAAGAGCAGACGTCGTTCTTCATCCAGGAGATGGATCTCATCGAGGTCTACCGCGACTTTGAGCGGGTGGCGGCCGCTGAGGGAGCGCGGTCCCAGCGCGAAAAGCTCCTCCTGGTCCGGAAACTCTTTGCAAACTCCCGACCCCTGGAAGGGCGCTACCTCGCCCGCCTCATGCTCGAGGAGCTCAGGATAGGCATGGGCGAGGGGAGCGTCCGCGATGCCGTCGCAAAGGCGTTTGATATCGACGTCCACCTGGTCGAGCATGCCCACCAGGCGATGAACGACCTCGGTGAGGTGGCACTCCTCGCCCGGCGTGACCCCGCCGCCCTCTCAGAGGTGACGATCGAACCATTCCGGCCGGTGAAGATGATGCTTGCGCAGGCAGGAACCATCGCAGGGCAGATCGAGGACCACGGCGAAGTTGCCGTTGAGTACAAGTACGACGGGAGCAGGTTCCAGTTCCACAAGGTGGGCGACGCCTGCCGGATATACTCAAGGAGGCTTGAAGAGGTCACGGCGAGCCTCCCCGATATCGTCATGCACCTCAAGGAGGCCACAGGCCACGACGTGATCCTGGACGGCGAGGTGGTCGCTGTCCGGGATGGTCGGCCGATGCCGTTTCAGTACGTCATCCGACGATTCCGGCGGAAACACCAGGTGAGCGCCATGATGGAGAAGATCGAGGTCGTGCCGCAGGTCTTTGATATCCTTTACCTCGACGGTGAGACCTTACTGGACCGTCCCCTCACCGAGCGGCGCCGGATCCTCGAGGAGGTGCTCGATGCCCACGTCACCCCGCAGTTCCTGGTAACTGATGTCGCCGGTGCGGAGGCGATCTATGCCGAAGCCCTGGACCTCGGGCACGAGGGTGTGATGGTGAAAGTCCCCTCGTCTCCTTACACCCCGGGCGTCCGGGGACGCCTCTGGGTGAAGGTGAAACCCGGTGTGGAGACGCTCGACCTCGCGGTGATCGGGGCAGAGTGGGGTGAAGGCCGGCGGGCGAAGATGTTTGGATCGTTCCTGCTTGCTGTCCAGGACCAGGGCCGGCTCCTCCCCGTAGGAAAGGTTGCGACCGGGATCACGGATGAGGTTCTCGCCGACCTCTACGCCCTCCTGAAGGATAG
>FZPS01000179.1_pt107 | contig 19766 bp, 17 predicted proteins | sample 1817821 | NCBI WGS metagenome assembly FZPS01 (sample SAMEA104158645, study PRJEB21678) | metagenome | place: Germany | collected 2015-04-21
CTCTCCTACTCAGCGCATAGGAGGGGAGCCGCTGCCCGCCTTTGAACGAGTTACCCATCGTGAAGCCATGATAAGCCTTGCTGATGCCTTTAATGAGGGAGAACTGAGAGATTTTCACAGACGGGTTACGGCAGTTGTGGGAAACGAAGTAGAGTATGTGGTTGAACTCAAAATCGACGGTCTTGCCATTTCCTTAACTTACGAGAACGGTGTTTTAGTTACAGCTGCTACTCGAGGGGATGGCACAGTCGGTGAAGATGTTACACAAAATGTAAAAACAATAAAAAGTGTTCCCCTTCGCATAAATGCTCCTTCAGGCAAAATGCCTTCACTGATTGAAGTTAGAGGAGAAATATACATTCCAAAGGAAGATTTTAAAAAACTCAATGAAGAGCGGGAGGATATGGAGCTGGAGCCCTTTGCAAATCCCCGCAATGCGGCAGCTGGCTCCATAAGGCAGCTTGACCCTAAAATTGCAGCCAAAAGGCCTTTATCCACTTTTATTTACGGAATAGGGTATGTGGAAGGCATTCAGTTTGAAACCCATTATCAGGTGCTGGAATTCTACAAAGCCTGTGGATTTAGGGTAAATCCCCACATTAAGCTTTTTAAAAACTTTGATGATGTGATAGAGTACTGTATGAGCTGGCGAGAAAAAAGAGACTTACTTCCTTATGAAATTGATGGAATGGTGATTAAAGTAAACTCCCTTCAGTTTCAAAGAATACTGGGCTCCACTGCAAAAAATCCCCGCTGGGCCATTGCATATAAATTTCCTGCTGAACAGAAAGTGTCAGTTATTGAAGATATTATTGTAAGCGTCGGAAGGACGGGTATACTTACTCCAAATGCGGTTTTAAAACCTGTCAACATAGCCGGTTCCACTGTCAGTCGGGCAACCCTTCATAATGAAGATTATATAAAGGAAAAAGATATTCGCATTGGAGACAGTGTAATTGTTCAAAAGGCAGGAGATATTATTCCAGAAGTAGTGGCGGTGGTAAAGGAAAAGCGGACAGGAAGAGAAAAAGAGTTTAAAATGCCCAAAGTTTGTCCAGAGTGTGGATCAGAAGTCATAAGAGTCCCAGGTGAGGCGGCATACCGCTGCACTGGTGTAGCCTGCCCTGCACAGATAAGAAGAAGTATTATACATTTTGCTTCTAGGGATGCAATGGACATAAGGGGGTTGGGGCCTGCAGTAGTTTCACTACTTTTGTCTGCAGGTTTAGTAAAAGATGCTTCCGATATATACTTTCTGAAAAGAGAAGATCTGATTCCTCTCGAGCGCATGGGTGAAAAGTCGGCGGACAATTTGATAAAAGCCATACAAAACAGCAAAAAACAGCCTTTAAGTCGCTTGATATATGCTCTGGGGATACCTTTTATCGGTTCAAAAGCAAGTTTTCTGTTGGCAGAAGCCCTGGGTTCCATGGATAAACTCCAGACCGCAACTTATGATGAACTTATTAAAATACCCGAAATTGGCAGCAAAATGGCCGAAAGCATAATAACATTTTTTAAGCAGGAACAGACAAAAAAACTACTTACACGTTTAAAAGAGGCTGGAGTAAACATGGAGGAACGTAGGCAGGTAGAAGGACCTAAACCTTTAGAAAATCTCACTTTTGTTTTAACAGGAACTTTGGAAAAATACAGCCGGAAAGAAGCTAAAGAGATTATAGAAAACTTAGGTGGGCGTGTTACAGGCAGTGTCAGCAAAAAAACAGATTATGTTGTAGTGGGAAAAGACCCTGGCTCCAAGTATGATAAAGCAGTAGAACTAGGCGTAAAAATTATAGATGAAAATGAATTTGACAAGTTAATTGCAGAAAGATAATCGGTTAAAATATGTAACAAAGCCCATGGATAATCAAAAGACCTTATGCACTTTTATGTGCTAGGGTCTTTTTTGTACATAGCAGCTTTTAAACCGTGGAAGGAATAGGGGCATATCTTGTTGAATTAACTTATTAAATAGTGTAAAAACTGTGAAAAGTAGTCGACCACAAAATATTCCAATACTATGGCACGAATGTTGCATAAATTGTGAGGAAAGGGGTGAAGTTATGAAAGACCAGCTCAAAAAGCTGATTGAGGCCGAAGACAGGAAAAACCCTTATACAGATGAACAATTGGCAAAAATGCTAAATATGCGAAGAGATGCAGTTACGATTTTACGCAGTGAACTTAATATTCCAGATTCAAGGGAGAGGCGGAAACCTTATTTAGAAAGAGAAATAAAGAAAATCATCTCGGAAAACCCAAATATTTCAAATAGGCAACTTACAAAGGCAATAAAAGATTCTGGGTTTAATGTATCAAGGTATCTCATATCTCAAATGGCTAAAGAAATTAGAGGGAATAGACTTGAAATCTCAGAAGGGTTTAATCAAGAAACTGATCTCACCTCACAAAATATACCAAAAATTCCCGAAGAATCATCTGCTTTTAAGAGGATCATAGGTTTTGATGGGAGTCTAAAGCCTCAGATTCAACAGGCCAAAGCTGCCATATTGTATCCCCCCAATGGCTTGCATACTTTAATATTGGGGCCAACCGGAGTAGGAAAGAGCAATCTGGCAGAAGCCATGTATGAATTTGCTGTAGAAACAGGAATTCTTCAGAAAGATGCCCCCTTTATTATTTTTAACTGTGCAGACTATGCTGAAAATCCCCAACTTTTATTGTCACAATTATTCGGCCATGTAAAGGGAGCCTACACCGGCGCTGTAGTCGCAAAAGAGGGACTAGTGGAAAAAGCTGATGGCGGAATACTCTTTTTAGACGAGGTACATCGACTGCCCCCTGAGGGCCAAGAACTGCTATATTTTTTAATTGACAAGGGAAAATTTCGCAGGATGGGGGAAACGGAGACAGAGCGAACAGCCAATGTTATGATAATAGCTGCTACTACAGAAGATATAGAGTCATCTCTCCTCTTAACTTTCCGTCGAAGAATACCTATGATAATAGAGCTTCCGTCCCTTGCCACACGGCCTCTTATCGAGAGATACCATATGATAAAAGATTTTTTCCATAAAGAAGCAGATAGAATAGGCGTTCAAGTAAAAGCAACCCAAGAAGCTTTAAGGGCCCTTTTACTCTATGATTGTCCCGGAAATATAGGGCAACTTAGAAGTGACATACAAGTGGCCTGTGCTCGAGGTTTTTTAACTTTCGTAGGCAAGCAAAAGGATTATGTGGAAGTGGATTTGATAGATTTACCTGCCCATGCTAGAAGAGGACTGCTCAAGATACAAAACCGCAAACCGGAAGTTGAAACTCTATTAAAAGGTGACTTGATAGCAAGACCTGGGCAAATTGAATTGAGAATGGAACCAAAAGAAGACCTATATACATTGCCAGGGGAAATCTATCAATATATTGAAGAGAGGTTTCAAGAACTGGAACTGGAGGGCTTAAGCCAAGATGTCATAAACAGAGTGATAGGAGGAGAATTGGAAGTAAAGTTTCAGCAACTTATAAAACGGGTAGAGAGCAGTCATAAAACCTTGGCAAAGCAAGACTTGGAAGGAATAGTGGGCAGAAATATAATTGAGTTGGCAGAAAAGGTGACGGAAATAGCAGAAAAACGCCTTGGAAGAGTAGATAAGCACCTTTTTTACTGCCTGGCAGTGCATTTAAGTGCAACACTAGAGAGAATTCAAAAAGGGAAGCCAATTGTAAATCCTCAACTGGAAAGAGTCATAAGAGAATACAAGCTGGAGTACAGTGTGGCAAGAGAAATGGTAGAGTACATAGAAGTATTGACAGGATATAAAATCCCTAAAGACGAGATTGGCTTTATTGCTATGTATTTAAGGACAATTACAAAACCCTCTGATGTGAAAAAGGGTAGAGTGGGAGTAGTGGTCCTTTCCCACGGTAGAGTTGCTCAAGGTATGGCAGAAGTTGCAAACCGACTGCTAGGTGTAAATCACGCCGTGGGGATAGAAATGTCTCTAGATGAAAAACCAGAATCAGCACTACAAAGGACCATTGAAGTTGTATCGAAAGTAGATGAGGGTAAAGGAGTATTACTTCTTGTGGACATGGGCTCCCTCATAACTTTTGGCGAAATAATCACTAAACGAACCGGCATACAGACAAAGACTGTTGGCAGAGTTGATACGGTAATGGTGCTGGAAGCTTTAAGGCGGGCTATTTTACCGGATACCACTTTAGATGAAATTGTAGAGAGCATAGATAAGGACAAAGTGGGTTTAGGGAGATTTGTAGCATCAAAGTTACCAAAAGACAAAAGGGTAATCCTAACTTTATGCATAACAGGGGAAGGAACGGCCATAAGAATAAAAAATCTCATCGAGAGGATGTTGCCAGGTATTAAAGAAAAGGTACAGATTATTCCTTTGGGGATTATGGATAATGAGGATATATATGAAAAGATAGAAAAAATTAGAGAAAAGTATATTGTTTCTGCTATTGTGGGCAGTGTAGATCCGAAGAGCGGTTCTATACCTTTCATTTCTTTAGAAGAGTTAATCAGCGGTTCCGGCATAGAGAAGCTAAGGGAAATCACAAAAGTTGATAAAACACAGAAAACCATAGAAAATAACAACTACAACAGTCTAATTGAAGTGTTTTCCGAAAAAATTATACTTATGAATCCCAACTGCAATACGAAAAACGATGTTTTAGACGATATGGTAGCAGCTTTAATAGACAATGGCTTTGTAAAGGAGCAATTTTTACTTGATATTTACAAAAGAGAAGCCATGGGGCCTGCAGTTATAAATAAAATCGCCATCCCTCACGGAAGACCTGAAAATGTCATAAAGCCTGCCATTGGCATTGCAATATTTAAAGAGCCAATACCTTGGTGGAACGAAATTGTGGTAGATTGTGTTTTCATGCTGGCATTAAAGGAGGATTCCAAAGATATAATAAGACAGTTATACGCATTAATTAAAAATACAGAATTTATAAATAAACTTAAGTGTTGTAGCAATGAAGCAGAGGTTAGAAGCAGCATTTTAGAATATTTTTTGATCTATAACTAAAACTGCCGCAAGTTGGAACAAAACTTGCTTAGATTTTTAGATAGAGATATTGGGTAGTTTTATTACACTAAATTAAAAATTAATTCAATTTTAGAGGGGGAATATCATGCAACAGACAACGCTAATAAATGCAGATATTATTATGCTAAATCTTGAGAATGTTGATAAAACTAAAGTTTTAACAGTGATGGCAAACAGATTAATTGACAAAGGCTATGTTAAGGAAAGCTATCTTCCGGCTGTTTTAAATAGAGAAGAAGAGTATCCCACAGGCTTGCCAACTAATGGAGTGGGTGTGGCAATTCCTCATGCTGATACCAAACATGTTTTAAAACCAGGAATTGCCGTGGCAACTTTGAAAGACCCTGTCAAATTTAACGTGATGGGTAATCCGGAGCAGGAAATTGACGTGAAGCTGCTTTTTATGCTTGCCATAAAGGAACCTGAGGTGCAAGTAAATATTTTAAAAAAACTAGTGTCCATTTTCCAGGCAAAAGAACTTCTTATCAAACTAATAAGTATTAATTGTGAAAAGGAACTGGTTGACATATTAAATTCTCTGCTAAATAAAGATGATGAAGATTAGATTCTATTATGAAGGGAGGTAGGAAAGAGTTCAAAAAGAGCTGCGTAAACCTTAATTGATGGAAAGGAGAGTTATATGAATAAGAAAAAAATAGTCATTGCTTGCGGAACTGGAATTGCCACTTCCACAGTAGTTGCGGACAAAATTGAAAACTTATGCAAACGGGAAGGAATCGATGCATTAATTACTCAATGCAAAGTGTCAGAACTTGATGCTTATATTCACGGAGCTGATCTGATAGTGACAACCACTGTTCTTGGTAAAAAATCAGACGTTCCGGTAATCAACGGCCTTCCTTTTATTACTGGTATAGGCGAGGAAGAGGTTTTAAAACAGATAGCAGAAGAGCTGAAAAAGTAATTTTTTAAAATGAAAATATTCATTTTAAAAGAGAAAGGGGATGTACATTATGTCTATTATTAATGCTATTCTCGATTTAGGCGCTGTAGTTATGTTACCTATACTAATTTTCATACTAAGTATGATATTTGGTGAAAAGCCCGGTAGGGCACTCAGGGCTGGTGTAACAATTGGTATTGGATTTATAGGTATAAACCTGGTCATCGGTCTCTTATCTAGCAACCTGGGACCTGCAGCGGAAGCTTTGGTTAAGAATGCAGGTTTACAGTTGGATGTAATTGACGTAGGTTGGCCTGCAGCTTCTGCAATCGCTTTTGCATCAAGAGTCGGTGCTCTGGTAATCCCGATTGGTCTAGCTGTAAATATAATCATGCTTCTTACTAAGACAACAAAGACGGTTAACGTTGACCTTTGGAATTACTGGCATTTTGCCTTTACCGGAGCTTTGGTGACAGCAGCTACGGGAAATTTAACTTTGGGTATGATAGCCGCTGCAATAAATTGCGCAATAGTTCTTAAACTTGGTGATTGGACGGCGCCTATAGTTCAGGAATTCTATGGTCTGCCTGGAATCTCACTGCCACACGGTTTTTCTGCGGCATATGTACCTATTGCAATACCGCTAAACAAATTATTTGATAAGATACCCGGACTTAATAAAATAGAAATTAATCCTGAAACTGCCAGCAAAAGATTTGGAGTCCTTGGAGAACCAACTATAGTGGGCTTAATTATAGGAATTATAATAGGATTATTAGCAAGATATGATATTAAAGATGCATTGAATCTAGGAATGTCAATGGCAGGAGTCATGTTTTTAATGCCGAGAATGGTTAAGATACTTATGGAAGGCTTAATACCTGTTTCAGAAGCAGCTAAAAAGTTTATGCAAAAGAGGTTTGCAGGTACAGAATTTTACATCGGCCTGGATTCAGCAGTAGCTACCGGGCATCCTTCGGCCATTGCCACAGCCCTTATTCTGGTTCCGATAACCATTGTACTGGCGGTAATAGTGCCTGGCAACAGGGTTTTACCCTTTGGCGATTTGGCAACAATACCTTTCATGGTAGCCATGGTTGCTCCCATATGTAGAGGAAATGTATTCAGATCCGTAATTATCGGAGCATTGGTAATTGCCGTAGGATTACTAATTGCAACAAATGTTGCACCGCTCCATACTCAAGCAGCCATTGATGCAGCATTCCAATTCCCTGAAGGTGCCACTAGCATTTCCAGTATCTGCGACGGCGCTAATCCCTTAACTTGGATTCTCCTTAAAATTATGCAGCTATTCGGTTAAATGATAATACTAAAATTTAATATTCGAGCTTGCAACACTTAAGCAATTTAAAATTTAAAGAGGCCTTTGACAAGCAAAGGCCTCTTTAAATTTTTGTACAGAATAGAATTTTGTGAAACTAGTAACAATTATTGACAAATCGAAATTAACTATTTATAATAAATATGAACAAACGACGTATGCTTGAACAATTGTTCAACATAAGGAGAGAAACAATCATGACGCCAAATGATAAAAGGATATTAGTTAAGGTAGCGTATATGTATTATGACGAAAATATGACTCAGCAGGAAATAGCAGATAAACTCGGAGTATCTCGCCCTTCAGTGTCTAGAATGTTGCAAAAGGCAAGACAAAATGGCATAGTGGAAATCAAAATCCGATATGAAGGCAGCTTTACAAAACTTGAAGATGCTTTAGAAAAAAAATTCAATTTAAGAGAGGCAATTATTGCCCCTTTTGAGGAATCTGACGCCTTAAAACATCTTTTAGCTGAAGCTGCTGCAAATTATTTAACTAGGACCATAAAAGATGAAGATATCGTTGGAGTTTCTTGGGGAACAACTTTGGCACTTATACCAAAGTACATAAGAAACATTTCAAAAAATGTAACTTTTGTCCCCTTAGTTGGCGGAGTAGGCCAGACTAAGCTGGATGTACATTCAAATGCTATTACAATAAATTTAGCCAAGGCCTTTGGTGGAAAAGGCCAGTTACTTCATGCGCCGGTTGTTGTTGATAGTGTTAAAGTTAAACAAACATTTATATCAGATACAAATATAAATAAAATTTTAAAACTGGCGGCTAAGTCTGATATTGCCGTTATAGGTATTGGATCACCTTCAGCTCAAAGTTCTACTATCAGACAGACAGGATACTATACAGACAAAGAGCTCAATGCCTTAAAAAAGGCAAATGCAGTCTCTGATATATGCTGGATTTTCTTAGACAGTGATGGCAATGTGTGCCCAACCGAATTAAATCAAAGGGTAATTGGCATTACTGTAGATAAATTAAAGGCTATACCGAATGTTGTTGCAGTTGCCGGCGGTGTAGAAAAGCAAGAGGCTATTCTTGCTGCTCTTAAAGGTGGATACATCAATGTGCTTGTGACAGACGAAAAAACTGCTGAATTTCTTTTAAATCAATAGCAAATTATCCTGAGGGGGAAAACTCGTGTTGATAAAGGTATTGTGGCTTGCAGCTGCAGCTTGGATTTTACAAGGTGTATTAGTGTATTTTCAAATTAAAAATTTTCAAAGTAAACTTAACGAAATGAGAACAAAGGGTAAAGTCGGAGTTGGCACTGTGAAGGGCCGCTTTGGAAAAGGCGTAATAGTGATGCTTTGTATAAATGATGAAAATTTAATCACCGATGCACAAATAATGTCAGGGACGACAGTCTTCGCAAGATTTGTGCCCTTTCATGCCTTAATTAATCAGAATATAGAGCATGTTGAAGCAATAATAAAGGATATGAAGAAACAAACAAAAACGGCTATTGTAAAGGCAATATCATCTTTAGAATCTTCGTAAAAGTCGGTAAGAAAGGAGGGGGAATTCTTTACTTTAATTAAAACTATTTCAAAATTAATTTTTAGAGGAGGTAATTTGTAAATGGATGTATTGGCTAATCTTGCTCAATCTTTCATCGGTTTATTCCAGGAAGGCGGAAACACCTTCTTAGGCCTTGCAGGTGGTATTTTACCTACACTAATTACACTGATGACTGCTGTCAATGCACTGATAAAATTTGTAGGACAGGAAAGAATCAACAATATTGCTCAAACAGCAGGAAAATATATGCTTTTGCGTTATACTGTCATGCCTGTTCTAGCTGTTTTCTTTTTGACAAACCCTATGGCTTATACCTTTGGACGTTTTTTACCCGAAAAATACAAACCCGCTTTTTATGATGCAGCCGTTTCCTTTGTTCATCCCATTGTAGGTTTATTCCCACATGCCAATCCTGCAGAACTATTTGTATATATGGGAATAGCACAAGGAATAGAACAATTAGGTTTACCTTTAGGTCAACTGGCAATTAGATATTTCATCGTAGGTGTCATTGTGATACTAATACGTGGGATTGTCACTGAAACTCTTACCATCAGAATGATGAGACAGAGAGACTTGATTTAGGAGGGGAATTAATATGACTTATAGAGCTGTAAAAGTAGAAAAAGGACCAAGTGGTTGGGGTGGGCCCCTCATTATTAAACCAGAAAAAGGCAGAGACAAAATAGTGTCAGTAACAGGTGGGGGAATTGACCCGATAGCAAAACGCATTGCAGAACTTACGGGCGGTACAGCCTTTGATGGCTTTAAGTCCTCGGTGCCCGACGAACAGATATGCTGTGTGATTATAGATTGTGGAGGAACTGCTCGTTGCGGTGTGTATCCTAAGAAGCGCATCCCAACTATAAATCTGACACCAGTAGGTCAAGTGGGGCCGTTGGCTCAGTATATTACTGAAGACATTTATGTTTCAGGTGTAAAACCTGAAAATATATCTGTTTTGTCTGAACAAGATGCTGAATACATAGAAGCAGAATCCAAAGTTGATCAAGAAGCCGAAACTGAACAAGTAACAAAGGCAACGGCAACAAGCGATGATCGGAAAATGGGAATTATAGAGAGAATAGGAAGAGGTATGGGAGGAGTAGTCGGCATATTTTATCAATCCGGCCGTGAAACCATTGAACAGGTTATAAAAAACATTCTTCCATTTATAGCTTTTGTTGCTACACTCATCGGAATCATATTAAAATCCGGCGTAGGCAACTGGATAGCAAATATAATTTCGCCTATGGCTGGAACCCTGCCGGGTTTACTTCTCATTTCAATCGTATGTGCAATACCCATACTTTCTCCTCTTTTGGGGCCTGGAGCTGTGATTGCGCAAGTAGTTGGTGTATTGGTGGGTGTGGAAATAGGTAAAGGCAACATACCACCACAATTTGCTCTTCCAGCGCTGTTTGCCATTAATCCCCAAGTAGGATGTGACTTTATTCCTGTAGGGTTGAGCCTTGGAGAAGCTAAACCTGAAACTGTAGAAGTAGGTGTGGGAGCTATACTTATATCCCGATTGATAACAGGCCCGATTGCAGTATTAATTGCCTATCTTTTCAGTATTGGCTTATATACATGATACACACAGTATTCTGCCGCAATAGCATTGCGGCAGAATACTTTTACAACTTGTATTCAAAGGAGTGATTATATGGACAAATATAAAGCAAAAGTTTTAGCCATAGGGGAGCTGGCCATAGAGTTGCTGCAACAAGGTATTGTGGTGTTATTTGACAGCACGGCGCCAAAAGAACTTCAAGAAATAGCCATTGTACATACAGGAGGAACTCTCACAGAAGATGTAACAAAAGGAGATTCTATAATTCTAGGCGATTCAGTATATACTGTTACAGCTGTTGGGGAACTTGCGAACAGAAACTTAAATATCATCGGGCATGTTTGTCTTAAGTTTGATGCAAGAACGTCGCCGGAATTGCCGGGAGATATACATTTAGAAGGCGAAAAACTACCCCTGATAGCCGAAGGGGATACCATTGCCATAAAAAGTGCTGATGTGTAAAATGCTCTACAAAATTGTCATTTAATTATAGATTTCTATGGAAATTTAAAACAAAAAAATTATAGAGGGAGATGTTATATATGCTTAACATGAATATTAAACTAATGGAGCTAGAGGAACAAGGAAAAAAAATCAATATTGGTATCGTTGGTGCAGGGCAAATGGGGCGAGGCATGGTAAGCCAGATGTTCTGCATGAAGGGCATTAGACCTGTAATAATTTCTGACTTGGATGTGGAGAGGGCAAAACAAGCATATGAACTTGCGGGTATAAAAACTGAGGATATTACTTTTGTCAGCAAGCCTTCAGAAGCCGAGAAGGGTATACAAAATGGGAAGTATGTTATAACTGATAATCTTGATGTGGTAACCAAATCTTTACCGATTGAAGTAGTAATTGATGCTACTGGGGTTCCGGAGACCGGTGCCAGGATCGCCTTTGATTCAATTTATAATGGGAAACACATTGTAATGCTCAATGTAGAGACTGATGTGACTGTAGGGCCCATACTAAAGAAGATGGCTGACAGTGCCGGAGTAGTATATACAGTTTCTGCAGGTGATGAACCTGGTGCCATAAAAGAGTTATACGATTTTGTGGATGCCTTGGGATTTGAGATTTTAGTTGTAGGTAAAGGTAAAAACAATCCCCTAAATGTGGAAGCAACACCTGATACAGCTAGAGAAAAAGCATTGACATACAATATGAATCCAAAAATGTTGACTTCTTTTATAGATGGAACTAAAACCATGGTTGAAATGACATGTGTATCCAATGCAACGGGATTTTTACCAACTAAAAAAGGCTTAATAGGCCCTAAAGCATCGGTTGAAGAATTGCCAAAACTTTTTAGTCTTAAGGAACAAGGAGGCATTTTGGAAAGGTATAAAGTTGTAGAATACGTAGACGGAGTTGCACCAGGAGTTTTTGTTATAGTTACTACCCATCTGCCTGCGGTGAAAGAAGAGATGGCTTATCTTTCAATGGGTAAAGGGCCGAACTATGTTTTGTACAGGCCATATCATCTTACCAGCATTGAAACGCCTTTATCTGCAGCACGGGCATATATATACCGTGAACCAACTATAGCGCCAATGGGTGTACCGGTGTCTGAAACCGTTGCAGTGGCAAAGAAGGATCTAAAAGCAGGTGAGTATTTAGACGGCATAGGAGGATATACAGTATATGGTGTAATAGACACCTACGCTAATGCAAGAAAAGATAATGCCTTGCCATTAGGGTTGGTAAGTTCAAAGGTAAAATTAAAAACAGATGTAAAGAAAGGCCAAACACTGACGTATGATATGGTGGAACTGGATGAAGACTCACTAATTTTACAACTTCGCAGATTGCAGGATAAGGTAATTTGAGAATTTTGCAATTTCCCAACAAAACCTGCCAATACTTGGCACACAATTTGCAAATATAAAAACATAGCATACTGAAGATTAGTTAGGATTGATTGGAAGGTTTTGTGCATGAAAGTTATTGGGAAAAACAATGCTATTTTCTATTTTGATGTACAAAACAAACCCAGAGCTTCTGTGAAGTTAAATGAAGAATTTTGGGTAAAAACCAATGACTGTTATTTTGGGCAAATACAATCTAAAGATGATTTGAGACCAAATATCGACGACACTTTAAAAAATGCTGCTACTGGTCCTATCTTTGTGGAAGGTGTGCAGCCGGGAGATTTCATATGCATTGAAATACTAGATATTCAGCTAAATTCATATGGCGTAATGATAACTTCTCCGGGCCACGGTATACTTGGAGATTTAATAACAGAACCTGATACAAAAATAATACCCATAAAAAAGAATAAAGCAATTTTTTCAGACAAAATTCATTTAACTGTTGAACCAATGATAGGAGTCATCGGAGTTTCTTCAATAAGCAGAATACGCTCGACTTTCCCAGGGGATCACGGTGGGAATATGGATGTCAAAGATATAAAATCCGGAAGCAAAGTATATTTTACGGCCAATGTAGAAGGAGCCGGTGTCGCCGTAGGAGATCTTCATGCATGTATGGCAGATGGTGAAATAAGCGGGTCGGGAATAGAAATAGCGGGTCGGGTCAAATTGCGGGTTTCTAAAGTTCAAGGTTTTAATGTAAATGTCCCTATAGTAGAAACGGAAAAGGAATTGATGGTGATAGCCAGTGAAGAAAACTTGGAAAAAGCAATCCGCAAAGGTGTAATTTTAGCATGTAAATTACTTCAAGAGTTTTTAGACATTAATTTTCCTGATGCATATAGACTTGTAAGCATTTCTTGTGATGTAAAAATTTGTCAAGTGGTAAATCCTCTAGTTACAATTAGAGTTTGCGTACCTAAATCTCTGTTAAAGTTTAAGTAGCAGATTAAAAAATTTAAAGGAGCTGATCTTATGACCCTAACTAGAGATAAAAAACTATGGATGTATCGTAAGATGCTGGAAATAAGAAATTTTGAGCTGGAAGTAGACAGGCTGTTTAAAGCAAATCTCATTTGGGGGACCTGTCATTTATCTGTAGGGCAGGAAGCCTCTGCTGTAGGTGCAGTGGCAGCCTTGGATGAAAAAGACATGATAACCAGCACCCACCGAGGCCACGGACACTGCATTGCTAAAGGCGGCAAACTGCCCCAAATGTTTGCAGAGCTGCTGGGAAAAGAAACTGGTTACTGCAGAGGAAGAGGAGGGTCAATGCATATCGCTGACCTGGCATTGGGCAATTTAGGTGCCAACGGCATTGTGGGTGGAGGCATACCCATTGCCACAGGGGCTGCCTTGGCGTCAAAACTCAAAAATGATGGAAAGGTAACTTTGTGCTTTTTTGGAGACGGAGCCACAAGTCAAGGGGCTTTTCATGAGGCTGTAAACCTGGCTTCAGTTAAAAAATTGCCGGTGGTATATGTATGTGAAAACAATCTTTACGGCATGTCAGTTCCTTTTAGCAAGGCCAGTGCTGTTGAGAATGCAGCAGATAGAGCAAAAGCTTACAATATCCCCGGCATTATAGTAGACGGCAATGATGTGGAAGCCGTGTACGGAGTGGTAAAAGAAGCTGTGGAGAGGGCAAGGAAAGGGGAAGGCCCATCTCTAATAGAGACCAAAACCTATCGCTGGCTTGGCCATTCAAAAAGCGATCCAAGGGTTTACCGCACGAGAGAGGAAGAAGAAGAGTGGAAACAGAGATGTCCTATAAAGAGGTATAGGCAACAACTTATTTCTGAAGGGGTAGATGAAGAGGAACTTACAAAGATTGAAAAAGAAGTAGAAGGGGCAATTCAAGAGGCCCTAGAGTATGCCCAAAACAGTCCTGAACCTAAAGTAGAAGAAATTATGGACGATGTATATGCATAAGAAAAAACTGCAGGAGGCGAAAATAATGGCTGAAAAGCTTTATATAGAGGCTTTAAGAGAAGGCTTAAGAGAAGAAATGCTTCGAGATGAAGATGTCTTCATCATAGGTGAAGACGTGGGACTTTACGGTGGAGCATTTGGAGTTACCAAGGGACTTTTTCAAGAGTTTGGAGAAAACAGGATAATAGATACTCCCATTTCTGAAGCGGCTATAGCTGGAGCTGCTGTGGGTGCGGCATTATGTGGAATGCGGCCGGTAGCGGAAATAATGTTTTTTGACTTTTTCACCATTGCCATGGACCAGTTGGTAAACCAAGGAGCTAAAAACCGATACATGTTTGGTGGGAAAGCCAAAGTCCCCATGGTTATTCGAGGACCCATGGGCTGTGGCACTGGAGCCGCGGCACAGCATTCCCAAAGCTTTCCGGCAGTATTTGCCCACTTTCCAGGCCTTAAAGTAGTCATGCCGGCAACACCTTATGATGTAAAAGGTCTTATAAAATCTGCCATTAGAGATGATAATCCTGTGGTATTTGCAGAACACAAACTTTTATACTGGACCAAAGGTGAAGTTCCTGAAGAAGATTACACAGTACCCATAGGGAAAGCCGATGTGAAAAGGCAGGGAAGTGATATTACTTTAGTTGCAGGTTCCATTATGGTACCTAGGTCTCTAGAGGCTGCTAAAAAACTAGAGGAAGAGGGAATAGATGTTGAAGTAATCGATATAAGATCTTTAAAGCCCCTAGATTTACAAACTGTAGTCTCTTCTGTCAAGAAAACAGGAAGAATTATTATAGTGGAAGATGATCCTATAAGTTACGGATGGGGAGCCGAAATCGCTGCAGGCATTGCTGGAAGTGAGGCCTTTGACTATCTTGATGCTCCAATTAAGAGACTTGCTGGCCTTGATATACCAATACCATACAACCCAAATCTTGAAAAGCACGCTGTACCGCAAGTGCCGGATATTATTGAGGGTGTAAAGGAAGTACTGAGATAAAGGAGGATACTCATGGCCACAATAGTTAAAATGCCAAAGCTAGGCACTACTATGACGGAAGGCACCATAGTTAAATGGCTGAAAAAGGAAGGCGAACCTGTAGAAAAAGGTGAAATATATGTAGAAATACAGACAGACAAAGTAAACATTGAAGATGAAGCGGAACGCTCCGGAATTTTGAGGAAGATAATCGCAAAAGAAGGTGAGACTGTTAAAGTAGGTGAGCCTATTGCCATAATAGCTGATGCCCATGAGGAACTGCCGGATTTAGAAATTGCTGACGACAAATCACCTGAAAAACAAGAGGAATCATCTCAAGTTATAATGCAGCAGGAAGACAGAACAGAAGATGAAAAAGAAACAATTCCAGGCAAAATTAAAGCATCCCCTGCAGCTAAAAGAGTTGCAAGGGAAAACCAGATAGATCTTTCGAAAGTTACTCCTTCAGGACCAAATGGAAGGATAGTAGAGAAGGACGTATTAGCGTATATACAGGAGAATAAAGTAAGAGCCACACCTGTAGCCAAGAAAATTGCCATGGAAAAACAAATCGACTTAAAATCCCTACAAAAATCTCCCGTTGAAAGAATAACAAAAGCAGATCTAGAAGAACAAATGATGATGCAAGAGGAAGAAAGTACTATTCCAGTTATTGGGATGAGAAAAATTATAGCAGAGAGCATGACTTACAGCAAAAAAGTTGCACCTCACATATATCTCTCTCTGGAAGTAGATATGTCAAAAGTCATTGATATTAGAGAAAAATTAATACCTCTTGTACAAGATAAATATGATGTAAAATTATCGTACAACCACATTTTAATAAAAGCTGTCGCAACAGCCTTAAGGCTTAACCCCTTGGTCAATTCTAGTTTTATAGAAGAAAAAATTATCTTAAAGCAGAATATAAATATCGGCCTTGCTGTAGCTTTAGAAGATGGGCTTATTGTGCCTGTCATTAAAGATGCAGATAAAAAGGGCCTTGGAATTATTGCAAAAGAGACAGCAGAACTAATCCTAAAGGCAAAGAACAAAAAACTGCTGCCTGACGAATATCAAGGAGGCACATTTACCATAACCAATTTGGGCATGTTTGACATAGAAAACTTCTGTGCAATTATAAATCAGCCGGAAACTGCCATTCTTGCAGTTGGAAAAATAATGAAAAAACCTGTGGTAGTAGATGACGAGATAACAATAAGGCCAATGATGAATCTGACCTTATCTTGTGACCATCGAGCAATAGACGGTGCTGTTGGAGCAAAGTTCCTGCAAAATCTCAAGGAAATCCTTGAAGAACCAATGAACTTGCTGCTTTAAGGGAGTGATACTATGCATTACGATATAGCTATTATCGGTGGTGGTCCAGGTGGTTATGTAGCTGCCATCTATGCAGGCAAAAAGAAAGCCAAGGTAGCCCTTGTTGAAAAGGGAGAGCTTGGAGGAACCTGTTTAAATAGAGGCTGTATTCCCACAAAGTCACTGATTCACGGTGCAAACTTACTGCAGGCCATAAAAAGCGCCAAAGACTTCGGAATTACAGCAGATAATGTAAATTTCGATTGGGGCCTTTTGCAGAAAAAAACATCTCGGATAGTAAAAACCCTTACAAAGGGTGTAGAAAGCCTGCTTGCTGGAAATAATGTTACAGTTATAAGAGGTACTGCCAAACTATCCGATAAAAACACCATAAACATATTAACTGATACCGAGCAGAGCACCATTACAGCTGATAATATAATCCTTGCCACCGGTTCTGTTCCAACTTCAGTATCTATTCCAGGGCATAACCTTCAAAACGTCATAACCAGTGATCAGGCTCTTTTTCTAAAACAAATCCCCTCATCAATGCTTATAATAGGTGGTGGAGTCATAGGCCTTGAAATAGGCTACATATACAACACCTTTGGCACCAGGGTAACCATAGTGGAGATGCTGCCACAAATCCTTCCAAGACAGGATGAAGAGATTTCTTCTGAGCTTAAAAAACACATTGAAAGACAAGACATAAAAATATACACTGACTCACAGGTCAGAGAAATAGAGGAGAAAGACGGCGTTTTGCGAACTGTTTTTGAAACAAAATACGGAGTTCAGACCATAGACTCAGAAAAAGTATTAATGGCAACGGGCAGAGCACCTATAGTGGATGCTTTCAAAGACTTAGGCATAAAAATGGAAAAAAGCAGTGTAGTTGTAGATGAGTATCTTAAAACAAGTATAGACAACATCTACGCCGTTGGAGACGTAACTGGCAAATCTATGCTAGCCCATGTGGCATCACATCAGGGAATAACCGCCGCTAAAAATATTTTAGGCGAAAAGCAAAAGATTGACGATAAAGCCATACCCTCCTGCATCTATACAAGTCCTGAGGTAGCATCTGTTGGAATGACCGAACAAGAAGCAAGAAGAATATTTAAAGACAATATCAAAGTGGGCAGGTTCCCATATGCCGCTAGCGGTAAGGCAATGACTTTAGGAGAAAGATCCGGTTTTGTAAAAATCATTGCAGAGTCAAAATACAATGAAATTCTGGGCGTTCACATCATAGGGCCCAATGCAACGGAACTCATTGCCGAAGCAGTTCTTGCCATAAAACTTGAGTGCACTGCGGAGGAACTTGCAAATACCATTCATGCTCATCCAACACTTTCGGAAGCAATGATGGAAGCGGCTTTTGATTTGCTGGCAGAGCCTATACACAAGTTGTGAGGTGATAAAATGACTATAATGACTGGTTGGCAGGCAGTAGTTCAGGCGTTAAAATGTGAGGGCATTAAGTTTGTCTATGGGCTTCCCAGCAGCCCTGAAGACTTATATGATGCTCTCTACGATGAACCATCTATAAAAGCAATACAGGTAAGACATGAAGCAGCAGGAGGCTTTATGGCAATGGCCCATTCTCTAATCACCGGAGAACCTGCTGTCTGCTTTGCCAGCAAAGGGCCAGGTGTGGCTAACTTGACACCGGCAATGCTGGAAGCCCTGGCGACCTGTGCTCCAGTGATAGCCATATGTCCTGGTGGTGATGGACATAATGATGGCAAAGGAGCATTTCAAGAAACTGACCAGCTGGGACTTATGTCTCCCATCACTAAGTGGGCTGTTAGGGTTCCTTATGCTGAAAAAATTCCCTGGGCAATTCAAAGAGCTTTTTCGTTGGCCACAAATGGCCAACCAGGACCTGTGTATATAGAAATCCCAACAGAAGTGGGTAGAGGAAAAGCTGACATTCCAGAGTATGTACCAGCTGTCAGATATCTTAAAACAGCAGGAGATCCTACTCAAATTGGTAAAGCAGCACAACTTTTGTTAAACGCTGCTAGGCCTGTTATAGTGGCAGGTGGTGGAGTCCGTCGTTCAGGAGCCCATGATGAGTTAAAAGCCTTGGCGGAATTATTAGGCATGCCTGTAATGACTACTCCTTCAGGTAGAGGCAGCATAGAAGAGGTTCATCCTTTGTCTTTTGGCCAGGTGGGGCTATATCGAACCAAATTGGGAATGGAAGTATTTGCAGATGCTGATTTGGTGATTACTGTAGGTTCCCGGAATGAAGAATTCCAGACAGGGGCATGGAAACTATTTCCTGAGAGGGCTAAGTTTATACAAATAGATATTGAGCCTTTTGAAATCAGCCGCAATTGGATTCCAGATGTGCCAATTGTGGGAGATGCAAAGATGGTTTTAGCTTCCATATTGGAAATTCTAAAAGAGCAGTCAAAACAGGAGTGGAAAGAGAGATTTCAAGAGTATGCCAAGGCAAAAGCAGATTATGTAAAAGAAGTTGAACTAGAGTGCCAGTGCGACGATGTCCCAATAAAAAGCAAGCGTGTTGTTTATGAAATAAATCAAGTTTTTGGCCGCAATACTATTATGGTGCACGAAAATGGAAGTCAAGACCTTTGGTCGTATTACAGTCCATATTATCAAGTTTTAGATCGAAACGGAGATTTGGCTCCGGGGGAACAGACTTGCATGGGTGTTGGTGTCATGGGGGCTGTAGGAGCAAAGCTTGCTCAACCTGATAAAAAAGTGGTATGTGTCACTGGAGATGGAGCATTTCAGATGTACAATCAAGACGTTCCCACAGCAGTTCAGTACAATGCACCAGTTACTTGGGTTATCTTAAACAGCTTTAGTTTAGGCTGGCCCAAATTTGGCCAAAAAGCTTTAGGAGGTCGGTATATAGCCACAGATTTTGAAGTGCAGCCGGATTTTGTTAAAATGGCCCATGCTTACAAGTGTTATGGAGAAAGGGTTGAAAAGCCTGAAGAAATCCGTGGGGCTTTGGAAAGAGCTCTTAAAGCAAATGAATCAGGGAAACCGGCTATCCTTGATATCATAATAGACCCTGATGATTTAGCTGAAGGTTTCTTGGCATATAAAAAGCTGTAAGACAGAAACATGGGAAGATAAAAGATTTTGTGCATAGTGTAAAATAATTGTAGGACATTTTAAGGATAAAAAAACAAGAGATCCTCACTTTTTGATACAATAGAATCACCATCAAAAACCATTGAAAAGGAGGATCTCTTGTGAATACTATTGTAATAC
>FZPS01000059.1_pt591 | contig 19763 bp, 11 predicted proteins | sample 1817821 | NCBI WGS metagenome assembly FZPS01 (sample SAMEA104158645, study PRJEB21678) | metagenome | place: Germany | collected 2015-04-21
TTTAAATGTTACCGTAGAAAAGTCTTAGAGACAATCGACTTAGATAATATTCAATTTAAAGGATATGCATTCCAAATAGAGATGAAATTCAAAGCCCATTTGGCAGGATTTAAGATTATTGAAGTACCTGTTATTTTTATTAACCGTCGCCTTGGCACATCAAAAATGGATACTAGCATCTTTGGGGAGGCTGTCTTTGGCGTCATCAAGCTAAAAATAGACAGTTTATTTCATAAAAAACCGAAAGTAGAAAATGAAGAATAAACGTACACTCATTCATAACGCTACAATTATCAATGAGAATAAGAGATTCATTGGTTCAGTAGTCATTGAAGATAATTATATTGCTGAAGTTTTAACAGCGGGTCAAGAACCTAAACTGCCTTGCAGTGAAGTTATAGACGCAACCGGCAACTTTTTGATTCCCGGAGTCATTGACACCCATGTACACTTCAGAGATCCGGGTATGACTCAAAAAGCAGACTTCTTAACAGAGAGTAGCGCTGCTGTAGCCGGTGGTGTTACCTCTATTTGCGATATGCCCAATACCATTCCTCAAACTACAACCATTGAAGCACTGGAAAGCAAATTAAACTTAATGAGTGAGCGTTCATTAATCAATTACTCTTGTTTTTTTGGCGCAACAAATTCTAATTTCAAGCTATTCAAGGATATAGAACAATACCCCATTTGTGGAATCAAAGTCTTTATGGGTGCCAGCACCGGAAATATGTTGGTGGATCGACGAAGAAGTCTTGAGGAGATTTTCAACGGTACCGATTTCCTTATTGCAACTCATTGTGAAAACAATGACGCCATCAATAAGAATCGCGCCTACTATCTTAAAAAAGAGAACGAAAAAGAAGATTTACCTCTTTCGTTCCACCCTCTAATCCGATCTGAAGAAGCTTGTTATCAATCCACTGCGCTAGCTGTTGAGTTAGCGACCCAGGCCCAGGCCAGACTCCATGTCCTTCATCTGTCCACAAAGAAAGAGCTTCAACTCTTTTCCTCGAGTCCCATTGAACAGAAGAACATTACAGCAGAAGCTTGTGTAGGTCACCTCCTTTATTCTGATAAAGATTACCTCACACTAGGAACTAAAATAAAATGTAACCCCGCTATAAAGACAGAAGAAGATAAAAAGGGACTTCGTGATGGTATAAATGCTAATCTCATTGATACCATAGCAACCGATCATGCTCCTCATCTACCAAAAGATAAAGAAGGTGGAGCTTTAAAGGCTGCTTCGGGAATACCCACCTTACAATACTCACTGGTTAATATGTTACAATTAGTTGATGAAGGGGTGTTTAGCCTTGAAACAATTGTAGATAAAATGTGTCATGCTCCGGCTAAGATCTTTCGGATTAAAAAAAGAGGATTCATAAAAAAAGGATATGCGGCCGATTTAGTCTTACTCAATCCAAAGAAAGAGTGGTGCGTGACAAAAGAAAATATCCTGAGCAAATGTGGATGGAGTCCTTTTGAAGGGAATAGATATAACTGGTCAGTTGAAAAAACTTTTGTGAATGGTAACTTGTTATACAGTCAAAACAGAGTAGTAAATACCCAAAAAGGCGAATTATTAGACTTTGACAGATGATAAAACAATATAAGATCCATCAATTATACCCCCAAATACATTGGACTTCTTTTTTCAAAGATTGGAACTTTGATCCTGAGTTTGCTAACATAGCCTCATTACAAGGATGTGATGTGGTAAGAGCTTCATGGCTTACTGACTTTGAAGTGAGTGAGCGTACAAAGGCTTCTGAAGCCATGCAATTACTGAAAGAGGCTAACCGAATGATCGATCTATTGGATAGGGATTATGCTATTTATATTGACTCAGCCGAAGTAGCCATAGAAATAGATAATGCCACTTTATATTCTGATGACACTCAAATTGAGCTTGACTTTTTAGTCAAGAGTAAGGCTTTTTCTTCTGATATCCCGTTAATGTCAAAAGACTTGATTGACGAAATGAAAAACAATGAAAGAATCACACTTTTCGTTGCTACTACCGACTCGGAGATGGATCTACTCTTTGAAAACAACTCTTATAAGCAAAAATTAGTAAGGACTTTAACTCATCGGTTTACTGAAGCGGCCATAAAGCTTTTCCATCAAGAGGAGAACAAGGGTCATCATTCCACAAAACCTTATCTTTATATCACAGAAAACAATCATTCACTCTTTGAATGGGTTAAAAGCAAAACCTCTTTTTCTCAATTAGGAATAACGACTACGCAAAACAACAAGTTAATCCCTAACGCCACAATAACGGGATTTATATTACCAAACTATATCATTATTCAACAAAAATAACTTAACACTTTTGTTGTATTCCTTTTATATCTTTTAACCGTTCGAATTGTCATTATTGAGGATTTTATATCTAAACTTGTCCTATTATTTTAGCACAAGGATTGTTTATGCTCCCAAAACTTCTTCTTTCATCATCGTTACTACTACTTATACCGGGTAGTTATATCTACTTTGTTTATCTTTTCAAAAATAGCAGAGTAAAAAAGGGATTTAAAATTCTCTATTGGACATCAATATTGTTGTTGTGTTTGGGACTATATTTAATCATAAAAAATCCTTTTGATTTAGATTTCACCCTCTATACTAAGGAGTTGGGAATTTATACACTCTGCTATCTTTTTGTTCTAAACCCGTTACTCTTCTTGACCATAGGTTCCTTATTAGGATTCCTGTTTTATAAAATACCTCTGGCAAAGAAATCACTGTTTGCGCTGGGCGGGATTACCAGCATACTTTCAATCATTATATTATTGTACGGCTCTATTTTTGGTAGAGAGCAATTTGAGGTTAAACCCATCATCTACAAAAATGAAAAGATACCCACCTCTTTTAATCATTATAAAATAGTACAAATATCGGATTTGCATTTGGGGAGCTGGTTTGACAGGAAAAAGCCCATAAAAAAAATGGTTGATCTGGTTAATCAACAAAATCCCGATTTAATTGTATTTACCGGAGACTTAGTCAATCATAAGGCTGATGAAATCATTCCATACGAAACCATTCTATCTCAGCTGAAAGCAAAGGATGGAGTTTATTCCATCCTTGGAAATCACGACTATGCCCCATATTATAAACACTGGAAAGGGCCTGAAGATCTGCACAACAATCTTTTAATGCTTCAAGAGAAACAAAAAAAGATGGGCTGGATCTTACTGAATAATGAACATACATTCATTAGCAACGGAAAAGACTCTATTGCTTTAATTGGGGTAGAAAACGATGGTGAGCCTCCTTTTGCTCAATATGGAGATTTGAAGAAAGCGTCTCAAAACACAGAACAATACTTTCAAATCTTATTATCACATAACCCTACCCATTGGAGACGTGAGGTTATCCCTACAAGTGATATCCCTTTAACTCTATCAGGACATACACATGGAATGCAATTTCAACTAGGTTCTTACTCTTTAGCATCAAAGGTTTATCCGGAGTGGAGCGGCCTTTATTCGGAAGGAGAGCAAAGCTTATATGTAAATGTAGGATTAGGCTCGGTTGGTCCTCCTTTTCGTTGGGGCGCCTGGCCTGAGATTACGGTCATTACCCTAATGAGTGAATAATCACAAGCCCACAATTTTAACCGTACTACGTCCACTCTGCCCTTTATGTAATTGTATTTGAGTAGGAATACGTTCACTCATTTCCTGGACATGCGATATGACTCCAATTTTTCGGCCTTGCAATTGTAATTGCTCTAAGGCCTCCATAGCTAGATTCAAGGTTTCTGAATCCAACGAGCCAAACCCTTCATCAATGAATAATGAATCTACATTCAAATTCCTACCGGACAATGACGACAAGCCTAATGCTAAAGCCAAAGAGACCAAGAAAGACTCCCCTCCAGAGAGAGAATGAACGGTTCGTACCTCATCCAACATATAACGGTCAACGACCTGAAGGGTTAATTTATTTGAGACTTGCTGCAAGCGATATCGATCAGCCAAATAAGATAAATGCTTATTCGCATGAATCAATAACAGTTTTAAGGTATAACCTTGAGCTATAATCTTGAATCGTTTTCCATCCGAACTACCAAAAAGGCTATCCAGCTTTGCCCATTTTTCAGCAATTGCGTTCTTTTTCTTTAACTGTTGCTGTAAATTCCTTTTCAGCTCTCTATTCTTTTTATCTAACTCTATTTGAGTTTTTACCTTGATTAAGGTTTCATTATTTGCTTTCCGGATTTCTTCCTCTTTCCGGATTTCTTCAGACAAATCTTGAACCTCCCATAATTCCTTTTTTTGCCCTTCTAACTCTTTAATCTGTTTCTGCAATTGGTCAAGTTGTCCTTGAGTTAAGGAAACCGTTCTTAAAAGCTCATCTTTCTTTAATCTAAACTTTTCTTTTTCATCATTGAGTTGTTTCTCACCACTTTTCAACTCCTCTTGCACTTCCTCTACTCCTTTTCCGGATAATAAGGATCTACGATTCTCTGCTAACTCCTCATAATGCCTCTTTGATTCTCTAAACTCTTTTTGCTCATTAACGACCTCTTTCTCTTTTCCTTCCAGATTACTATATAAGGCATTAAAAGTTACCTGATGTAGTTTTAGAGCCTCAATCTTTTCATTGATCTCTTCCAAATTACTTTTCTTCTTTTCTAATGCAGCAGCATTTATTCGCCACTGGTCATTGAGTTCTTTATGCTCCTCGACTTTTGCCTCAACCTCTTTAAGAGCCTCTTTGATCTCTTTCAAAAGTTTATCATAGTAGGATTCCTCCTCTTTCCCTTCTTCTGGTCTTAACTCTATCTCTTTCTTTATCAGTTCGCTTAATACACCCGACTCATTTTTCTCTTGATCTTGTACTAACTGAATACCATTCTCTATTTTATTCAATGATTCCGATAATTCACCCAACTGCTTTTCAAAGGTTACATATTGTTCTTCTATCTTCTTGAACAATAGATCTATATGCTCATTCTTGTGATATGGATGCTCTTTACTCCCACAAACCGGACAAGGTTGATCTTCCTTGAGGATGCCACGCAAAGCTTTTACATCTTTTCCGATGGCTAATTTTTGCTGCTCATATAACTCCTTTATCTGTTCAAAAGACTCCTTTTTTATCACCTGTTCCTTTAATTCTTCTACTTGTTTCTTCATTAAGGAACTTTTCTTTTCTGCCAGATCTTTTAATCTTTCTCGGATTGTTGTAATCTTATCAAGAGTTATCTTCCACTCATTTAATGCTGTTTTAAAATTCTCATTCTTGTTTTTAATACCCATTAGTTCAGCTTGGCGAACAACCAATTCATTTATTTTATAGGTATTCACTCTATCTAACAATACTTTGTTTTTTTTCTCTTCTTCAAGAAACAGAGCTTTCCTTTGCTGATAATATTCCAGGAATAGATCATAACTCCACTCCTGACTTACCCCAAAAGCCGTCCCCAACTGCTGAAATAGGGAGTCTATTTTTCGCTTGCTCTCATTGTATTGCTTTTCTATTTCTACTTTCTCTTCTTTTAGCTTGCTTAAACGGTTATGCTCTTTTCTTAACTCCTCTTTCTTATTCTCAAGCTGTATATCTAAACGTCGTGCCTTCTCTATATCCGGTTGAATTTCAATCCGTTTTTCTTGAAACAATACAATTTGTTGTTCTTTCTTCTCTAACTCTTCTTTAATAAGATTAATCTGCGCTGTTAACTTTTTTACACTTCTTTGTTTTTCTAATGACTCCTCTTTCGCTTTAGCTATAGAAGTTATTATCTTAAGTTGTTCTTTTAACTCTTCTATTCGCTTGTCTGCTATCTTTACTTTTTCTGATAGCTCAATTTCATTTTCTTGTACAATACTTAGATCTTCTTCCGATAATAGTATGATATCATCTATGTTTTTTTGTAGAACAAAAACCTTTTGAGATTCTTCTTTATTTCGCTCAAAAATCTCCTGAGATATTTGTGAATAGATTTCTGTTCCGGTAAGTTTCTCTAATAATTCAGCCTTATCTCCCTCTTTGGATTTTAGAAAGGTAGCAAACTCATTTTGAGCCAACAATACCGTACGGGTAAACTGCTCATAAGTCAATCCAATGTGAGTTACCAACTGATTTAATATTTCTGTCTTGGTGCCTTGCAGTTCTTCACCGGTAGTTAAGTTCTGTGCACTAATTACCTGAGGCTGTAAAGCACCACTCGCTTTACCATAGGCACGCCTAACCGACCAACGTGAACGATAGCGAAAACCATCTGAACCCAGAAAGTCGACTTCTGCGTACCCATCACCTGTTCCTCTTCTCAGGATATTACGAACATCCGATTGGTTTACTGTAGTATCGCCAACGTCTTTTAATAGAACATTCTCTGAGGTTGATTTAAAGCGGGGTGTTTCATCATATAAGGCTAAACATAAAGCATCCAAGAGAGTAGATTTACCCGAACCGGTTGGCCCGGATATCGCAAAAAGTCCCGATGAATATAAAGGTTCTTTCTCAAAGTCAATCTCCACCTCTCCCTCGATGGATGCTAAATTCTTTAATCGTATGGCTAATATCTTCATTTCTATTTCTCTTTAATCTCCACCAGGGAACATGCTTCATGAAATAAACTCCGCAATTCATCAGGCATATCAACACCATATTTGGATTGATAATATAAGTTAGCAACATCAATGGGACTTTTATTATCCAAACCTAATAACTCTGTTTCCATCAGTTCCTCAGTTTCATTTTTATTCTCAAAATGAGATTGAATACGAGCTAAACGGACTGCCTTTTGTTCTAAAACTTCCTCAATCTTACTTTTCAATAAAGGTTCAGGTTCTGTAAGCAGAACATTGATTTCCAGATATGGGTAATAATCCAACTGATTGGTCGCTGAAGGCAGATTTTTCAACTCCTTCAAAATAGAATCGGGAGAAGCACTACCCTGTTTTGGAATACTCATTAATTGAATCAAGGGTTCATACGCTATTCTTTCAACAGATACTAATTTCCCGGCATCGATAGTCACCTCAACCACACCTTTATTATAATTCTTTTCTGCAAAGGAAAGAGGTAAAGGACTCCCGGCATATCGTATCTTTTCGGCCCCAGCTACACATTGTGCTTTATGAATATGGCCTAATGCAGTATAGGCAACATCATCGGTGAAGATTTCCGGTGAGATTTCTTCTAAGCCCCCAATTATTATACGTTCGCTATGGTCTTTATCGGCTACTTCCGCCTTCAACGTATGGAGGTGCCCCATGATAACTAAAGCCTGATTCACTTCTTTTCGCGTTTTCGCCACATCTATTATTTCAGTATAAAATGCCTGCACTCCTGCCGAATAGGCATTTTCAGCATGAGGAACAGAAGGATAATCTCCTTGTCGGAGAAAGGGAACCGCTAAACATAAAGCTTCAACCTCACCTCTTTTATTTTTCAAATCAATAATTAATGAATCATAATCGATAAGCCCTTCTTTTTTAGGTATTAAACCCTTAATAATCACTTTGCCCTTATCTAATAAAGGCTGTGGAACTTCTAAACGCGAAGCCGAATCGTGATTGCCCGCAATAATAACAATCTGTAAAGAAGGATTATCATTAATGGCTTCACTCAAAAACTCATAGAACATGCGTTGAGCAATAGCCGAAGGGTTAGATACGTCAAACACATCACCACTTATCAACAATACATCTACCTCTTTTTCAAACAAACGTTTTTTAAGCCACGATAAGAAATGCTGATGTTCCAACTTTCTATCAAATCCAAAAAAGAATTGCCCAAGATGCCAATCTGCCGTATGAAATATGCGTAACATAGAATACTATTTAACTTTTAACAAATATAAATAATTTGTCACTCTTTATTCTTTAATATTGCTATTTTTGTAAAATCAATTTGTATAGTTACATAAAATGAAGATAGTTTATAACATCTACTTGATTTGTTTTGCTCTCCCCATAATATTAGTTCTCACCATACTAACGGCACTTGTTACCATAATTGGATCTGTGATAGGAGGAGCTCATTTTTGGGGATATTATCCCGGAAAAATTTGGTCTCAACTTATTTGTTTTTTCCTATTACTTCCTGTGAAAATCAAAGGAAAAGAAAACCTAGATCGGGAACAATCTTATGTTATTGTAGCAAATCACCAAGGCATTTTCGATGTATTTTTAATCTATGGCTTCATAGGGAGGAACTTCAAATGGATGATGAAAAAAAGTTTAAGAAAACTCCCCTTTATCGGTAAAGCCTGCGAAAGTGCAGGGCATATATTTGTGGATCGTTCCGGTCCTAAAAAAATAGCAGAAACCATAAGAGACGCAAAGGAATCACTCAAAGATGGGGTTTCACTTGTAGTATTTCCTGAAGGAGCACGTACTTTTACCGGACATATGGGATACTTCAAAAAAGGAGCTTTCCAATTAGCCAGCGACCTACAACTACCCGTCGCTCCTGTAACCATTACAGGGTCATTTGAGGTAAAACCTCGCACCAGTAAATGGGTTTATTGGCACCCTCTGACTATGACTATACACCCCCCTATTCCCGCTAAAGAACAATCACCCAAGATGATTCGTGAAACATTGAACGAAGCATATGCTGCTATTGAAAGTGCCTTACCGGAAAAACAGAAAGGGATGGTAGTCAACGAGGATCAGGAAATTCCTTAAACAATTGTATCCCCCTTTAGAAAAAACAGTCTTCTCTTTTCCTCTTTACTAAATATCCTAATCATTATTCTTACACAAAACAGGAAGAATAGAATAGCCTCTATCTTTCTCTAATGAAAACGCTCAATAGAAGGAAATAAAAAGAACCCAGACCGAAGAGGCTTTGGTCTGGGAGAGAGTCGCCTTCGGTCTGGGTTCTATTAGCAGTAGGTCTGGGACCTACAATAATAAGAAAAATCCGTAGCACATTATTTAATTACTGATAAAAAAGTCTTTCTCTTTTATCCTTAATTGTAAGGTGCTACGGACTTAGAAACACACTGATTCAACTTCAAATAATTAAACCTAAGTTACCTTAAAAACTAATTATCATAATACCTATATAGTTGGTCAATTAAGATTATAAACAATTGTAGTTACACTTTCCGGATCAAGTACAACTGGCGTTTCAGAATCCACTACATTTTCTTCTAAGTTTTTGGAAGAAGAAGTAGTGTATGTAGTTATACTTTTAACTTTATCCCACCCAATATGAGTCTCCATAAGCTTAATGGGCTTACTAGAAAGATTACTATACACAGCTACAATTTCATTTCCATCACCCGACACATAAGCAGAACCAAAAAAACTGCGAGAGTCTTTCATCTCCAGTGATATACGACGATATCCCGGGCGGATAAAACGACTGTAATTACCAAGCACCCAAAGCGTAGAAGTAGCCTTAAAGGACCCTTCCTGCTCTATATCGCCATACTCTCCACCAGCAGGAACAAGTGATATTAATAAAAAACGATTCTTATGTCCCCAACGTGGTATGTCCATTGCAGTCCAAAAACTCCACGAAGTTACACCTGCCACTGCAAGATCATTATGTATTACTTTAGACATATAAAGAGCAATATCCATTTCAGAGGCTAAATCATAACCTATAAATTCAGAAGAACTATATCCATCTCCTAGCATACTCCATTCACTTTGCCATATATCAACATCATATTTTTTTGCAGCTTGGCCCAATTGTCTACGAACATTACGCATTCCATCCCAACTCCCATCAGTCCAATAGCTATGTCCGCAAATTAACCGATTAACTCGATCCAAATCACCCACATAAGCAGACGAACCTGAATCAAAAAAGGCTGAAAGAACATTACTGCGATTTTCATCACTTTTTTTCTTATACAAGTATTCCCAATCACCAGATTCTCCCAATAATATATTAATAGATAGATTACGTTCAGTTAAAGATTTATTCAATTCACGTGCAAGTTTTGCTATCTCAACATTAGTCCAACCACTTCCTTCTTGCCCACCTTCCCAATTATATTGAGGCTCATTAACTGGTGAAATATGTGTCACAGGATACCCTTCATTTTTATAATGTTGTGCTACGTTAGCCATATAATTAGCAAAGTCAACGTAGCAATCACTTTTTAGGTTTGAAACCCCTCCTTGGTTTGAAAAACCTTTGCCATTATAAGTGTATTGTACAGGTGGAGTATTACTAAAAAGAACAATGCTTTCACAACCAAATTCCTTTGCTCTATTCAAAAAATAACGCTGTCCTTCACAACGTGACCAATCAAGAGTCAATTTATCTGTTAAATAAGATTCTGCACGACGAGTTTTATCCTCGATACCACTTGCATCTCCTTGTTCAGCTGTTCCACCACCTAAGTTTACACGCCACATTGAAAGTCCAATTCCTTTTGGTTCTCCTGATTGAATTTCAGAAGAAAAAAGTAACTCACTAATCTCATCACGGTTCGAAGTCCAAAATTTACCAACAAAGGATGGCGTCCAGCAATCAGAAGCACCGAATCCGGCAATGGTCTGATAGGTTTGTCCAACATCTATTGTTACCAATTTCTCTACACCTATATCAAGCGGAGCAGGATTAGAATCTTGAATATCATCGCTGCAACCTATAATTGGAAGCAATAATAAAAAACAAATAATATTTTTTAGTTTAATCATAGTTTTATAATTAAAGAATCTTATTTAAGAAAATAGGGCTATGTAAAAAAGTTAAGAATACAACAAAACATATGATATCTAATCATATCAAGAATGTTTTGTAATGTTATATTTACATAGCCCTATATAATATAAAATTAGAAAAATTTAATTCCAACCCGGATTCTGAACAATTGAACCATTCGACATTGTTATTTCATATAAAGGAATTGGGAAAACAAAATCACGATCCTCATTAAAACCAACACCTTTATCACTTGCTTCACCTTGGTTCTCCCACTCATATAAATCACGAGTGTTAGCATCAGTATTATACTTCACGAAAGTACCGTTAGGTCCCATCAAGTTTGAAATCATCTTTTTCCCATTATCATCAGTCCAACGACGAATATCATAAAGACGATTCTGTTCCCATGCCAACTCTAAACGACGCTCCAAACGGATGGCTTTACGGAGTTCCTTTCCACTAGAAGTTATCTCTGTTAAGTTAACACGTTTGCGTACTTTATTAAGATATGTACGCGCTGTGCCATCTTCTCCTAACTCATTACAAGCCTCTGCATACATCAATAACACATCAGCATAACGTAAAACACGGTGATTTAAAGGTATTTTATCAATATTATAAATCTCAGGACGCTTCTCGATAGGTACAAAATACTTACGGACAATACGCGCTGATTTATGCTGTGCTGGATCAATTATATAGCAATCAGGATCCCAACCATACTTTGCAATGTAAGAATCATAAAGAGCCATTTTTTTACTATTTTCAATGAAAACATCAAAATCTTTCTCACCCGCAATTTCAGTACATCCGGTCTTAATAATAGTCCAGCGAAGACGTTCAGTATCACCGGCATCTATATAGGCTTGTTCAAGGTTAGCTGTTGGCTGGCCCCAAGACCATCCGTCACCAGGCCCATTACGTGCACCCGTTATTACAGTTAAAGCCCCACCTAAAGCATAAGTTCCATCATACATATACTGCACTTCAAATAAGCTTTCTACACTATTGGGGTGATCAACTGACCACACATCACCAAAATCAGGTAATAAATCATATTCATTCTCATCAATGACAGTTTTAAGAACATTACGAGCTTCATCCCATTTTTCTTGATATAGATAGACCTTACCAAGCAAGCCTAAAGCCGCTCCACGTGTAGCTCTTCCTACATCACTGGCAGCATAATCACTACGTTGAGGTAAAACTTCTGCAGCTGCTAACAGATCATTCTCAATAAATTCATATACTTTACTAACTTCTTCACGGGTAATACCTGCAATTTCTTCTGGCAACAAAAAACCAGTAACAAGAGGCACACCTCCAAAATTCCTTACCAGTTCAAAGTAGAAATATCCACGTAGAAAGCGAGCTTCAGCTACAAGACGATTTTTCATATCTTCATTAGAAAACTCCGCCTGTGAAATACGTTCTACAGCAACGTTACAACGTAATATACCTTTATAGCGATATTGCCAAAAATTAGAGATAGCTCCATTACTCTGTCCAGTACCTTGGTAATGTGCTAATGAGATATAATCACTTTGGCTTTGGGTTGTATTTCCCATCCAAGCATCATCGCTACACATCTCGGAAAGTAACCATACAGTATTTATATTCCACCAACCTCCAAAAGTTATGGCTTGATAACACCCTGTAATAAACGATTCCGCTTCCTCCATGTTTTGGAAGTAAGTATCAAGATTCTGTTGCCCACGTACATCCTCAGTTATGAAATCATTACAAGAAGTAAATGTCAATGAGGCAATTAATGTTATTATTATTAATATCTGTTTCATAATCTATGTCAAGAATTAAAATTTAAAGTCAATACCAAACAAGAATGTACGCGGATTAGGATAAGCAATACCATCTATTCCGGTTTCAATTACGCTACCCATTTGTGGACGTTCAGGATCCATACCTGAGTACCCTGTAATGGTGAAGGGATTCTGAGCTGAGAATGAAAAACGAAGTTCCATTCCACCAACTATTTTTTTAGGAAGGGTATAACCCACTTGCAAAAGTTTACAGCGCATATAAGAGCCATCTTCCACAAAGAAACTTGATACACGCATATAGTTTTGATTTAAATCATTGTATGATAATCGTGGAATATCATTGCTGGTTCCTTCACCATGCCATGTTTTCTCTAATGTACCTGCCCATACATTCTGACCATTTACTCCAGAGTATAAACTTTTCGTCTTATTAAAAATATCATTTCCAAATGTACCATAGAAATTAGCAGTAAAATCAAAACTTTTATAGTTTAAGCCTAGGTTTAATCCCATCATTAAATCCGGATAAGGATTACCAATCCATGTTTTATCGTTTTCATCTAATACACCATCATGATTTAAGTCCTTGAAACGAATGTCACCGGGTACTGCTTTATCTTGTATCAACTTACCATTCTCGTTAGTGTGGGCATAAATTTCCGTCCAATTCTGAAAAACTCCATCGGCTAGAAATCCATAGAAACGAGAGATTAATCCTCCATCTTCATTCCGGATAATCTGGTCACTATGAAATCCTCCTGTTTGAATAGGGCCATCTCCAGAAAATTTAACAGCTTTGTTTCTCACTGCTGACAGATTTAGCCCAATATTATAGCGGAAATCTGACACCTTATCGCTCCAATTCAAGCTTAATTCCCAACCACTGGCTTTCATACTACCAATATTCATCCATACAGTGCTATTCCAATCAGGATAACCGATAGCAAAAATATTTTGTTTTCTATATAACATATCAATGGATTTCTTTTGGAAATACTCAAAAGTCATATCCAGCCGTGAGTTTAGAAAAGACATATCTACACCCACATTCCAATCTTCTACCGTCTCCCATTTTAACTGGTTGTTACCCACACTTGATACCATACTCCCAGGTACTCGTCCTGGTGTAGAACCAAATACATAATCAGCTTGATTTAGCAAGGTTAAAGTAGCATTATTATCAATACCCTGGTTACCTACACGTCCCCAACCACCACGCAACTTCAAATTATTGAAAATTTTCTGATCTTCCATAAAGCTTTCACTAATGATACGCCAAGAAGCTGAGACTGAAGGGAAAAAGGCATATTTGTTTTCTTTAGGAAAACGAGAAGATCCATCAGCACGAATAGATGCTGTTAGATAGTAACGGTTATCATAATTATACATCACACGTCCTAAGTATGATACTAATGTATTATAATAAGTATTACCATTCCCTTTCTGATTTTGCCTACCCGCATCTACTTCTTGCAAACTCTCTATGTTACTAGGTACATCATCACGTTCTCCCCTCGTATAAAACTCTGCAAAACGCTCAGCTGTAAAGCCTCCCATCAGATTAATATTATGCTTTTCAGCGAATGTATCAACATAGGTAGCTGTATTGGTCCAGTTCCAATCGAGCCATTCTCGCATTTCACGAGAAACATTACTCAAAGTTGATTGCTCCAAAGCATCAATGTAAAACTTTGGAGTATATTTATCTGTACGACGAAAATGCGCGTTCGCACCAAACTGTGTACGCAAAGTAAGTTTTTCAATCGGATTAACTTGCACATAAGAATTCATGATAGCACCCATATCACGTGAATGACTATTCATTCGTGCTAAGGAACCTGCGGGATTCCACTCTTGATTATTATAAGAACGTTGATAGTTATTAAACTCATTGTCTACCCACTGATCCTGTGGTTTTAAAATAGGTGTCGTAGGATCCATGGACATAGCAGCAGAGAATAGGTTCGGTGTATCATCCCACGACTCAACACGCGGAGAAACATCAATCCCAATCTTTACATACTTATTAAAAGTATAATCTACATTAAGTCGGGCATTAATTTTATCCCAATAACCATAATCATACTGTGAGTCGTTACGGAAGTAACCCAAACTGAAACTAAAAAGAAGTTTATCCGTACCTCCTGAAACATTGAACGAATAATTCTGTATTAAGGCAGTCTTGTTGATAACTTCATCCCACCAATCAGTACCTCCAGGATTAGTAGTAGCACCGGTATCATTCCAATTAGACGTACTTCCATCATTTAAATAACGAGCATTGAACACATCTTTATATTCAGTAATATCAGCCATTTTGGGCTTTGATAATGTTTGAAAACCGACCGATGTACTGAAGTTGATATTAGTTTTACCTGCAATTCCTTTTTTGGTGGTAATCAAAATAACACCATTTGAAGCGCGTGTACCATAAATAGCAGCAGCCGAAGCATCTTTCAAAACTTCCATGGATTCAATATCGTTACTATTTAGGAAATTTATATTTCCACCTACTGGCATACCATCCACCACATAGAGTGGATCAGTATTGTTTACTGTAGTAACACCACGAATCAACACTTTGGGTTGTGCTCCGGGGCCTCCGGCACTAGTAACTTGTACACCATTAATTTTACCTTGTAAGGCACTCATGGCATTACCAGTAACAATTTCAGTTATTTCTTCTCCTTTCACAGTAGCAATGGAACTGGTCAAATCACTCTTCTTAACAACGCCATAGCCAATAACCACAACTTCATCTAACAATTCACTAACATCTTTCATCATTACATTAATCACTGAACGCCCAGCAATCTTGATTTCCTGAGATTCATAGCCCACACTTGAAAAAACAAGCACTCCATCGGTTGGCACATTTGTCAATGAATAATTACCATCAAAATCAGTGATAGTACCTGTACCGGAACCTTTAATCTGCACAGTGGCACCAATCAATGGCTCATTATCTGTAGCCGAAGCTACTACACCTTTTACAGTATTCTGCGCATAGCTGCATAAGCCAACCAACGCAAGACACAATAATAATATCAGCTTTTTCATATTAAATTTAATGTTACTTTATTAATTAGCGGGAATCAATTTGGCTCTTTCTAAATGAGCATCAAATATTAGTTTATAGTTTCCTGTAACGTTTACAGTTGGTTTTGCCCAGTTATCACCTACATGATCAGGTTTTGTCCAGTCCGGATTAGTATACTTAGCCTCTTTTCCAAAATATCCAAATATTTCGGGATCTTCTGAATTATCTACACGCCATGTACAATAATTCCACCATCCATCATGGTGCCAATTATGAATTACAAAGTTCATCTTTGTGCCTGCTTCAAGAAAAAGAGGTTGTTCAAGATAAAATAAATGAGGATTAATTTTATCTTGGGTAAATCGTTCAATCTCTTTAGGATTACTTACCATATAACCGAAATAAAATTCTTGCAACCATGTTCCACCATCATTCCATGTATCTAAACTTTCTGAACCATATTTGTGAGGTATCGGGTCAATTGCTTCATTAATAGAATACGTCTTATACGAATATTTACCAGATTTAACATTAAATGTAAATTCATAATATACATTAGGTTGGTCAAGAACAATAGGAAGTGCGGACTCTGGATCATCGGTAAGTCTAGAGTTATCAAGAGGATCAATACCGAAACAAATAGGACTAAAATCAGTTTTCTGTGGTAAGAAGAAAATCTCAGTACCTACATCTTGATTATAATAGTTTCCTTTATATTCATATTCACCTATATGTTCAATTAACATTGGTACACCAAACACATCACTATTTAGTTCAGCAGCTGTTTTAACATCACTAAGCCACATTTTAGGGAAATCAGGCATTTCACTAACGTTAATTACGCTTGTGCTAATCACTTCATGGGCAAATTTATCAACAGCAGTAACAATCAATTTATAAGTAGCTGTTTCAGATGGTAATACAATAGGATCATTAAAATCCAAGCTTTTACCATCAGCAAATGAAGTAAACTCCTTAAAATAGTCTAGTTCAGGCATTTCTACTGTTACCTTGGCCAGAGCTTTATCATCTCTAACCGAAAACTTAACATTCAAGCGAGTAATTTCTTTTAATAAAACTGTAATTTCACTTGAAGGAGCAATGGTGAAAACAGGATTAGTGAAATCACCATCCATGGTAACCAATACATCTTCGGATATCTGACGCCCACCAATGTCAATAACAGTAACTTTAATAGTAAATGAATCACCTATTTCATCTCGACTTGTCTCGAAACTATAACTTAAATCATAGGATTCAAGAGGCTTTTCATATATTTCTATAATATCAATTGTTTTCATTAATTGAAGAGGAGGGCATTCAAGTTTAATAGCAGCAATACCATCAGCATCAGAAACAACCCCTTCAATTGTAAATTTTCTACCAACATCAGTCTGTATGTGACTTGAAAGCAAATTAAGCGTTGGCAACTCACCATCTACTTCACTCCATTTATGGTCGTCATCACTACACGAGCTCATCCCTATGAGCAACAATACACTCATACTCAAGAAAATTAAAGTCTTCTTCATATAATCTAGATTTAAAAATTAAAAAACAATATTAAACTACAATCTGTTAGAACAAAGAGTATTAGGAATATTTTTTAAGCATAAAAAGTATAGTACACAGTGAACAAATTAAATCCACTGTGCACACTTCTTTCTCTTTTAACAATATGATTATTTTATTATTTTACAGTAATAGTTAATTCTGCATCTTTTATCCAAGGAGAACTAAATCGAACATGAATATCCCCTTCTTCTCCTGTTGCTTCAATATAAGCCACCATCTTTCCATGAAATACACGATGAACATTATCGGTATAATCGCTCATATCCTCATTATTACTAGCCTCTAGACCTAGTAATTTACCAGGACCCAAAATATCACAAGTCACTTCATTATCAGAAAGCATTACGGGTATATTTTTATCATCGACTATTTGAATTACAACTTGTGACAAACCTCTATTTTTATCAATCACTTTATCTACTGACTGAATAGTTATGGCATGAGGTCTTCCGGAAGATTGAATCGTATTTCGCGTTAGCTCTTTATTGTTATTATCATAAGCTATCACTTCCAAATTACCAGCTTGATAAGGAATATCCCAATATATAATACCTGTTTCATTATTATATGGTTTTTTATTCCCCACTCTGTTTCCATTTAAAAGCAATTCTGCCTGAGCACAATTAGTATAACACACCACACGGATAGACTGGCCTTCATTATAATTCCATATTGCCCAAGCATCCATTGAAGGAACCTTTTCTTCGTAATTCCCTTTTTGAGCTTCTAGCTGAGACCAAACATCTTTCATTTGAGATCCACTATTTTTTCCTGGTGTAGGATAGGTTCCTAAATAAGCCATAGGTTGATTAGACCACAATGATTGTCTATAATAACCTCTTGGTTTAATAAAGCCGCCAAAATCCAACAATCCGGAATAAAACCCTCTGGATGGCCAACGACCCGACTCTCCCAAATAATCAATACCAGTCCATAAAAACTGACCGAAAATATGTTCGTTTTCTGTTACTGCTTTCCAGTCTTTTAGCTCATGTCTATTTTCACTTCCATAAATCACACGATTAGGATATTTTTCATGATCTGTACCATATCGACTTTCAGTATAATTATAACCCGCAATATCTAAAGCTCCAGGGTATTCCGTTTCATTAGACATCGCTACACCCGCTAATCCCGCTGTTGTAGGGCGTGAAGAGTCATATTCTTTCACTACTTTCACCAAACGCTTAGCAATATTTCCTAAACGATTTGCATCGGGTGCATCTTTCTGATATCCTCCATGGATGGGTTGAGTAAAACCGGTTTCTCTACCTCCATCTAATACCGGATGTGAATAGGGATCATTGGGGTAATCTACTTCATTTCCAATACTCCAGGCAAAAATGGAAATATGATTTCTATCTCTTTTCACCATATCAGCTAAATCTTGTTCTGACCAATCAGCAAAAATATCGTAAGAACCTTGGAATCCGGGTTTACCTACGTTCCAACCTTCAATCCATTTTCTTTTGGGAAACTCCCACTCATCATACGCTTCATTAAGAACCAACAGTCCTAATTCATCACAAAGTTGATATACATCAGGTGCTTGAGGATTATGACTTGTACGAATGGCATTACAACCTACTTCTTTTAATGTTAATAGTCTTCTTTTCCACACCTCACGTGGTACAGCTGAACCTAATACCCCAGCATCATGATGTAAACAGACTCCCTTCACTTTCATCCACTCCCCATTTAGAGCAAAGCCTTTATTGGGATCAAAGGTATAACTGCGAATACCAGTAGTTGTTGTAGTTTGATCTAATACATCTTTTCCTTTATATATTTTAGTCTTTAATTGATATAGATTGGGACTCTCTAAGTCCCATAGTCTAGGGTTATTAACATTTAAAGTCAAAGAAATGGACTCTTTAGAGTTAGGGTTAATAGAGATAGTAGATTTTTTTGAAGCTACCACTTTACCTTCCGGAGAAAAGAGTTGATTATTGACTACCAACTTTTCTTTAACAGAAGAATGGTTTACTACTTCAACATCAACTTGCATAGTCGCTTTTTTTGAGGTTACATTCTTAGGATAAACAAAAACACCCCATTGATCAATATGTACAGGATTTGCATAAACCAACCATACATTTCTATATATTCCAGAACCGGTGTACCATCTGGAATCAGCATCCTCACTATGATCTACACGAACCGCTATCGTGTTTTCTTGGTCATAATTTACATAAGGAGTAGCATCGAACATGAAAGAGATATAACCATTAGGACGTTTACCTAATGATTCTCCATTAATATATACTTCACTTCGGTTATAAACTCCTTCAAAATAAAGATATACTTTTTTGTCTTTTTGATTTTGTGGTATGGTAAAAGTCTTTCTATACCATCCTATTCCCCCAGGTAAATAACCGGTACAACTGGCTAACGAGGGACTTAATTGTTGTTGTACGCTCCAATCATGAGGCAAATTTACTGTCTGCCAATGACGATCATTCAAAGTGGGGTTTTGTCCATTTTCAACCTCATTTAATGTGAACTTCCAATTATCATTTAAAAGTTCAGGGGTACCAAAAGAAACTTGACCTTTCAATGGAAGTCCCAGAAAAAGGATCAGAATAGAAAATAAAATTAGATTTCTCTGTTTCATTGATTTTGTATTTTATTATGATAAGATTTAGATTAATACCTTAGTGACAAATTTAATCCATCTTCTAGAAAAAGAGAAGCACTATTCGAGCAAAACCCATATACAATTTAAT
>FZPS01000047.1_pt128 | contig 19715 bp, 15 predicted proteins | sample 1817821 | NCBI WGS metagenome assembly FZPS01 (sample SAMEA104158645, study PRJEB21678) | metagenome | place: Germany | collected 2015-04-21
AATAGGTGAAATTATTGAATATTTTATGTCTAATGGAGATACAATTAAAAAAATAATACCGAACTTATGAATATAGAAAAACTGGAACAACAGTACAAAAACGAACTTCTCGACAATATCGTCCCTTTTTGGCTCGACAAGTCGCAAGACAAGGAATACGGTGGATATTTTACATGCCTTGACCGCAAAGGCAATGTGTTCGACACCGACAAATTCATGTGGCTGCAAGGACGGCAAGTGTGGATGTTTTCCACCCTCTATACTAAGGTGGAAAAACGGCAAGAATGGCTCGACTGCGCCATTCAGGGCGGCGAATTTCTGAAAAAATACGGACATGATGGCAGCTACAATTGGTATTTTTCGCTTACCCGCGAAGGAAAACCCTTGATTGAACCCTACAACATCTTTTCCCACATGTTTGCCGCGATGGGATTCGGTCGGTTGAGCCTTGCCACAGGCAACGACGAATATGCCGACATCGCCAAAAAAACCTTCGATGTCATCCTTTCGCGAATGGATAACCCCAAGGACAGGTGGAATAAAGTGCATCCGGGAACCCGCGATTTGAAAACGCTTTCGCTGCCCATGATTTTATGCAACCTTTCGCTGGAAATCGAACACCTACTCGACGGAGAGTTCATCGAAAAAATCATGAATCACTGCGTTCACGAAGTGATGGAGGTTTTCTTCAGACCCGAATTGGGGGGTATCCTCGTGGAAAACGTGCATAAGGATGGTTCTCTTTCCGACTCTTTCGACGGACGACTAGTCAATCCCGGACATGCAATCGAAGCCATGTGGTTCATCATGGATCTGGCAGTAAGGCTCAATCGCCAAGACTTGATCGAGAAAGCCGTAAAAACGACGCTTACCATGATCGAATACGGATGGGACAAGCAATATGGCGGAATCTTCTATTTTATGGACAGGAAAGGCTGCCCCCCCCAGCAATTGGAATGGGATCAGAAATTATGGTGGGTGCATATCGAGACGCTGATATCGCTGCTTAAAGGGTATCAACTGACCGGTTCTCGGGAATGCCTCGCATGGTTCGAAAAAATACACGATTATACATGGAGTTGTTTCAAGGACCCCGATTATCCTGAATGGTGGGGATATCTCAACCGGCGAGGGGAAGTGCTTCTGGAACTGAAAGGCGGAAAATGGAAAGGCTGTTTTCACGTACCTCGCGGATTGTATCAATGCTGGAAGACACTGGAAAAAATCAATAGCGAACAAAAAATCTTAAAACCCGAAATTTAAAAAAAAACCTTTAATTAAATGAAAATGAAAAGAGATAAGAAAATCTTAGAAAATAAAAATGGATTCCGTCGGTTTCTATTTTTATCATCGTTCTTCTTCATTACGATTATTTTACCTGCACAGCAGATAAATGTAAGGGGAAAAGTTATCGATACAAAAGGGGAACCCCTCATCGGCGTAAATGTTATTGTTAAAGGTACTAATCAAGGAACAGTCACCGATAATGAGGGAATGTTCTCGTTGCAAGTACCAAATGAAAATTCGGTATTGGAATTCTCGTATGTGGGATTTAAAACGATAGAGATTCAGCTTAATGGCCGAACTTCACTCAATGTAACAATGAATGAAGACACCGAAATATTGGAAGAAGTTGTTGTTGTGGGGTATGGGACACAAAAGAAAATTAATCTCACAGGAGCTGTTCAAAATGTGAGTGGAGAAGATTTAACAAAAAGAAAGGTATCTAATACTTCGATAGCATTACAAGGCTTAATACCCGGAGTTTCAGTAATGACTACTTCGGGAAGGCCTGGATACGATGGGGCAAATATAAAAATTAGGGGTACCGGATCATTAAACTCTTCTTCTAACCCACTAGTTATAATTGATGGAGTTATTGCTGATACTAATGGTATGAACTATATAGATATAAATGCAATCGAATCTATTTCGGTTTTGAAGGATGCGGCTTCAGCGTCGATTTATGGTTCACGTGCATCGAATGGAGTCATTTTAATTACAACCAAACGAGCAAAAGAAGAAGATAAATTAAATATTTCTTATAGTGGTTATGTTGGTTCCAATACACCAACGGCAATTCCCAAACCTGTTTCAGCTATTGAATATATGAGGGCAATTAACATTGCAAGAGCAAATGCCGATATGGACCCTCAATATTCGGAAGAACTTATTAATCAATATGAAGAATTAGGCGCTGATAATTTTACCAGATACGACACAAACTGGAGAAAAGAAATTATCAAAGATAACGCACTAACACATAATAATTCATTAAGTATAAGTGGGGGATCAAAAAATATAAAGCTATTTGGGAATTTAGGATATTACTATCAAGATGGGAATATCGCCAACAATGATTATTATAGAGCGACTTTGAAACTAAATGCAGATGCGCGAATTACCAACTGGCTAACAGCCGGATTAGATATCAATATGCGACAATCTAGAACAAAGCAACCGACTAATGATTCTCCAGAGGCAATAATTAATAAAGCAACCACATTTGTTCCCGTCTTTTCGGGGAGAAATAGTGATGGTACTTGGGGTTATGGCCAAAATGGGGATAATCCAATCGCTTCAGCTGAAGCATCAGGAATAAATACAGGAACTACCCCTGAACTAGGATTAAAAGGATTTATAAAAATAAACCCTTTTGAAGGATTTGAACTACTATCAAGTTATAGTAATAATAGAATTGAAACAAAATCAGAGTACTTCCTAAAACCTTACGATACCTATGAAGGCGGGGTATACAAAACTACTTACCCAGCAACAGGAAGAACAAAATATGAAGGATGGAATCAAACAATTAGATCACAATTTAATTTACAAGGTTCATTTGAAAAAAGAATAAAGGATAATTATTTTAATTTTTTAGCAGGACTTCAAACTGAAGAAATAAAATCGAAAAATTTTTCAGCAACAAGAAAAGGATATGAATTTGATGGTTTCGAGGACCTAAACCATGGCGACAATGCTACAGCAACAAATGCAGGAGGACATTGGGATTGGGCATTGCTATCATATTACAGCCGAATAAATTACAATTTTAAAGAACGGTATTTATTGGAACTTAATGGACGATGGGATGCATCTTCCCGTTTTCTTAAAAAACACAGATGGGGATTCTTCCCTTCTGCATCATTAGGTTGGAGAATTTCCGAGGAAAATTTTTTCAATCCTTTAAAGGAATATATAAATAATTTGAAAATAAGAGTCTCTCACGGTACTCTTGGTAATCAAGATATTTACAGTTATTATCCTTATGCAGCAACCATATCGCCAGGTTATGGTTATTGGTTTGATAAAATATTAGGGCCTGGAGTGGCTCAAACACAAGTAGCAAATGAAAAAATTTCTTGGGAAAAATCTACTCAAACAAACTACGGGATAGATATGGACTTCTTTAATTCAAAATTGAGGATGAGTTTAGATTATTATGTGAGAAAAATTGACGATATGTTACAACAATTTCCCATACCATTATTCGTAGGCCTATCATCACCCTGGGAAAATGCAGGTTCAATGAAAAATAAGGGATGGGATTTAACACTAACATGGAGAGATAAAATAAATAATTTCAATTATTTTATTACAGGAAATTTGTCTGATGTTAAAAATACCGTTACAAATCTTTACGGAAAAGAATATGTGGGAGATCAAATTACGAAAGAAGGGTTTCCAATAGGATCATGGTACGGATTTTTAAGTGATGGCTATTTTCAAAGCCAAGAAGAAATTGATAATTCCCCGGTTTATGGCGAAAGAAAGAATGTAAAACCAGGATATATTAAATACAAAGATATAAATGGACCGGAAGGAAAACCTGATGGAGTAATTAATGACTTAGATCGGACTATTATCGGGAACCCTTCTCCTCGATATGAATATAGTCTCAATATTGGAGGAGAATGGAAAGGATTAGATTTTAATATATTTTTTCAAGGAATTGGTAAAAGAGAAATATATTATTCAGGATACGGTGTAAGGCCTTTTTATATAGGACGCTCTATGTTTAAATATCAACTTGACTATTGGACACCCGAAAACAGAAATGCAAAATTTCCAATATTGCTAATAGATGGTTCTGGAAATAATCCAAATAATATTATTTCTGATTTTTGGGTGAAAAGCGGAGCTTATTTTAGATTGAAAAATCTTGTAATAGGGTATTCACTACCACATAAATCTTTACAAAAAATCAATTTAAATAAAATCCGTTTTTATGTAACAGGTGAAAATTTGTTTACACATTCTAAGGGCTATGAAGGTTATGATCCTGAAATTTCAGTAAATAATGGGAGTTTCTATCCTATTATGAGAACTTTAACATTTGGGATAGACATTAATTTTTAAATATTAATTTATTATGAAAAAAAGAATAGTTTATATATTATTAGTAGGGTATTATAGTCTTGTCATTTCATGCAATGATTTTTTAGACAAAAGTCCTAATGATTATACTTCAGCAGGTTTTTATCAATCCGAAGCTGCTGTAAAACAAGGCGTTTCGGGAATATACAACGCATTGTATATTGATCTGGCATATAACTTACCATTTAGTGTTATGTTAGATCATTGGACAGGTTTAGCAATGGAAAGAACTGAAAACACAACTATTGGCGCCGGGGGTTCCTTAAATCCGGATAATACATTAATACGTGATTGGTGGCAAAGACTATATGTCATCATTGCAAGAGCTAATTCCGTCCTTAAAGGTTCTGAACCCTATCTTGATATTTTAAAAGGAAACAGCAAGCAATATTTAGCAGAAGCGAGAGTATTAAGAGCCTATGCTTATTATAATTTGATTTCAACGTTTGGAGATATTCCTTTTTTTACAAATCCTGTTACGATTGATCAATATAATGAAGAAAAGACTTCAAAAGAGATTATCCTTGACTTTATTCTTTCTGAAATGGACTTAGCGGTTCCAGAACTTCCTTGGATAGCTACAGAAAGAGGGAGAGTGGATAAAGCTGTTGCATATGGCCTAAAAGCCCGAACAGCATTGTTAGGAGGTAGCTTGAATTATTCAGGAAAATCTAAAGAATATTTTCAAATAGCAGCATCAGCCGCTCAATCGGTTTTTGGGCATAGATCATTAGCGAAGAATTTTGATGATTTATTTAATGTAACAGGACAGAAAAAATCAGATGTCAGGAATGAACTCCTTTTCGAATTAATGTATTCTGATCAAGGTTCACGAAAATATCACATGATTGGATTTGGCCAAGTATCAAGAAACTATGGACAAACAGGCAGACATCCAGCAGGAATATTAGCAGACACCTATGAATGTATAGATGGAAAAAGAATAGATGAATCACCACTTTATGATCCCAAGAATCCCTCAAAGAATAGAGATCCCCGTTTTTCTTCAACCCTTTGGATGCATAAAGATACTGTAGTAGGTAATACCAAAGGAACGGATGAAGGAAGGATAAAATTTATTCTTGAAGTTTACAATCCAACAACTCAATTTTATGATTTTAAAAAAGGATCATGGTACACAGGAGTAAATGCCGATATTAATAGTGGAGCCGCATGGACAAGTTTTGCCAACGCAGGTTTAGGATATATATGGAAAAAATTCAGTAATGAAACTGTAGAAGCAATAAATACTCAAACATGTAATGTTCCACTAATGCGTTATGCAGAATTGCTTTTAACGTATGCTGAAGCCAAAATAGAATTAGGAGAATTAGATGATTCTGTTTACGATGCGATTAATCAAGTACGTAACCGGTCAGGAATGCCAGATGTTTCAACAGATCGAATAGGAAATCAAGAAAAAATGAGACAATTAGTTCGTAGAGAACGAAAAGTTGAATTAATTTTGGAAGGCCTGCATTTTGTAGATATGCGTAGGTGGAAAATTGGGGATTTAGAAAATGAGGGACCTAGCTATGGCTATCCAATAGCACTATCAAGAGATGAAGAAGGATATATAATATCAGGAGGCTATCAAGATGCAACCCCTGATATGGTGCCCAATTTTAAAAAGAGCACCCGTCATGATTTAAATGATATTGCAAATTATGATAATTATAAAGATAAGTTGAAGGTTAGAGACAGAAATCGTTTTTGGGATGATAAATTTTATTTATTCCCAATTCCACAACAAGAAATCGACAGAGATAAAAATTTGAAACAGAATATTGGTTACTGATATTTAAAACATTCAATAAACTCAAATATCATCCCACCTTTCAATAATTAAAAGGTGGGATGATAAAATCAAAATAATATAGAGTAATGAGGGGTAGAATTATAATCACATTATTGACATTAGTTATTTTTACCTCACCAGCATGTGAAAAAAACGAGAAAGTTTCGAATTTACCGAGTGAAAATAGCAACAATCAAACTGAAGAGAAGAAAACTGTTTATCGATGGGAAAAAGAAAGAAAGGAATTGTTAAATTACAATGACATGGTTCTTTTATATGCCGGAGGATCGCATCGACCGTATTCATGGGATGTGAATTATATTTCACCTTATGTGACATACGTTGATGAAAATGGAAAGGAACATTGGCTTTTCGACAGCTTCCTGTTCCTTGAAATCCATAACGGAAACGGCAAAACATTTGCAACCGGTTATACAAAAACTCCGGCAAATCAAGATGACTGGACAAACCTGGTAAATCACTACTTTCAATTCGATCGTGTACTGGGAGCCCTCGATAAAGCCATCGACTCCGCTATCGACAGAATAGGCAATCCCCCAAACAAAAGAAAAATCATCATAGGGTTACCCGAACCGATAAAAAATCAAAAAGATTGGGGCTCTGTGGAAAATGGAATCCGGTTGGATTTTTCAACGGACGAGGACAGAATCAAAGCATGCCAATGGTATATAGATTACGTTCGAATAAAATTTAATGAGATGAAGTACAAAAACTTGGATTTGGCCGGATTTTACTGGATTGCAGAAGAAGCCACAAACACCCGCTCTATTATCAAAAAAATCGGAACTTACCTAAACGATTTAAAGTATACCTTTAATTGGATACCCTATTTCAAGTCTGATGGTTATTCGGAATGGAAAACGTTAGGTTTTAATTATGCGTATCTCCAACCAAATTATTTCTTTAATGAAAGTGTGCCCACGTCGAGATTAGATGAAGCATGTCAGCTAGCCCTTGATTATGATATGGACATGGAAATGGAATTTGATGACAGAGTTCTTTCAACCAAAGGATGGGGATATAGATTGATAAACTATATGGAAGCATTTAAAAAACACGGAATTTGGAACAGTAAAAGACTTGCATACTACCAAGGGGGAACAACTTTGTATAATTTGTCAAAATCGGTAAATGAAGAAGATAAAAAACTGTATCACGATTTTTGTAAATTTGTTGTCGAACATCCAAAAAAATAACCCGATAAAATATAAATATTCCTCATGAAATTTTTTTTAATTCTTTTGGCGGTAATAATGCCTATTCATATTGTTACAGCTCAACAAAAACAAGATAAAAAGATGAATATAGTTGTATTCGGTGCTCATCCCGACGATGCCGAAACCTCTACAGGAGGTACAGCAATCAAATTTGCCCGAGAAGGACATAATGTTTTATTCGTTTCTCTGACCAACGGAGATGCAGGACATTTCAATGAAGGAGGAGGAGCATTGGCAAAAAGGCGTAGAGCAGAAGCTCAGGAATCAGGCAAGCGCTTAGGAGTGACCTATAAAGTGTTGGATAATCATGACGGTGAATTGATGGCAGATTTACATATCCGTCTACAAGTCATACGGATTATTCGTGAGTGGAACGCCGATGTAGTTATCGGGCCTCGCCCTTATGATTATCACCCGGATCACCGCAATACTGCGATCATTTTGCAAGACGCTGCATTTATGGTAGTGGTTCCCAATACAGCACCTGATACCCCGCCATTAAAGAAAAATCCCGTTTTTCTTTACGCTCAAGACAATTTTAAAAAACCATATCCATTTATACCCGATATTGCCATTGATATATCGGATGTATTTGACCAAAAAATATACGGGATGTCGGCACACGAATCTCAATATTTTGAATGGCTTCCCTGGCTCTCGGGAGAATTAGATCAAATCCCAAAAGACGAAAAAGGTAGACTGGAATGGCTGAAAGTATTTCGTAAAAGGTCAATTACACCTGCAGTCAGAGAAGCATTGATTAAATGGTACGGAAAAGAAAAAGGAAACAAAATTACGGATGCTGAGGCATTTGAAATCTGTGAATATGGATATCAACCATCAGAAGCTGAAATTAGACAACTATTCCCCATGTTAAGCAAATAAGTAAAATGAAATATGCAATAGGTATCGATATAGGTGGAACCTCTATAAAATATTCACTGGTAGAAGAAACAGGGGAACCTCTTTTTGAAAACAAAATCCCATCACAAGCAACCGTCTCAAGAGAAGCCGTTATTGCACAAATTGCGAATGCTATTCAAGATGCAATCGGTTTTGCGAATGTTGAAAAGATAAAGGTTTCCGGAATAGGAATAGGCACACCCGGAATTATCGACAGCACGCAACGGGTAATATTGGGTGGAGCAGAAAACATAAAAGGTTGGGAAAATTTAAAGCTTGCAGATATTCTTGAAAAAGAATTCAACCTTCCCGTTTTACTAGCAAATGATGCAAATGCAATGGCATTAGGTGAAACATTATATGGAGCAGGACAAGGTTGTGAAAATATTGTTTTTCTTACGATAGGGACAGGCATTGGCGGTGCAATTATAATAAATGGCAAACTTTTTAGCGGTTTCGATAATCGGGGCGGTGAATTGGGCCATGTGCCATTTATTGCCAATGGGAAACAATGTGCTTGTGGGTCAAGAGGATGTTTTGAAGCCTATGCATCCACCTCTGCGCTGATAAATCGTTTTATAGAGCAAACTAAAGACACCAACAAAAAACAATCTCAAGAAGAGATAAACGGGGAACTAATCGTCCATTTATATAAAGAAGGAAATATTATAGCCAAAAAATGCATAGAAGAGCATTGCGATTTTGTTGGACACGGAATAGCGGGATTTATAAATATTTTCAGTCCTGAATTGGTAATTGTAGGTGGAGGAATTTCTGAAGCCGGGAAATTTTATATAGAAAAAATACGCAAAAGCGCATTTCGTTATGCAATGGCGGATTGCGCAATAAATACAAAAATAGTTGCAGCGAAATTAGGAAATAAAGCAGGTTATATAGGAGCAGCGTCGTTATTTTTTTAAAAAAGAGTTTTAATTTCCGGAAAAAAGGAAGAAAATACAACATATAAATCTAATGAAACGCCGAACATTTTTGAAAACAATCAATCTCACGCTAGCTACTCCGTTTTTAGTAGATTTCAGACTATCAAACAGTAAAAAAAAGGCTTTGAAACCCATCGAAGGTTCATGGTTTGAATTCCAACATCATAACAAAGCGGAAGGAAAATATTGGAATAGAACTTTAGAAAATTTTACAGCAGAACAATGGGATTACAAAATAAAAGAGATTGCTGAAGCCGGTTTAAAATATCTTGTTTTATTGAATGTCGCTATAGATAATAAGACATTTTATCCTTCAAAATTATTGCCACAACATAAATTGGGTTGCGAAGACCCATTAGAAGTTATATTGACTGCTGCAGATAAATATGGAATTTATTTTTTTGTCAGCAATGGTTTTTGGGGGGATTGGACAAAACCCGTATTTCTCATGAAAGATCCTCAAACACATTGTCTGAGAATGAAAGCTATGGAGGAAATTGCTTCGAAATATGCTCATCATAAAAGTTTTTATGGTTGGTATTATCCTTGTGAAACGGGTATAAACAGTTATTATGAAGATATTTTTATCCATTACGTAAATACCTGTTCTGCTCAAGCAGCTAAATTAACCCCAAACGCAAAAACTTTAATAGCTCCGTATGGAACACGAAATGTAAAAACCGACGACACGTATGTTCGCCAACTTGAAAAATTAGACGTGGATTGTATTGCATATCAAGATGAGGTAGGAGTAGAAAAAACCAAAGTCGAAAAAAGCGCCACTTATTTCGAAAACCTATATAAAGCTCACAAAAAAGCAGCTAAATCCTGTTTATGGGCTGATATAGAGATTTTTACATTTGAAGATGAAGTTTATAAAAGTGCTTTGCTCCCTGCCCCATACGAAAGAGTTATTAAACAAATAGAAGCTGTATCTCCTTTTGTTGAGAAAATATTTATTTACCAATACATTGGTCTGTTAAATAGACCAAAGACTATGGCATTTGCAGGGCACAAAGATTCGGTTTTTTTATATAATCAATTGGCAAAAAAGGGTGTTTTGTCGTATTAATACAATAATTAGTAAACGCATCACAATAAGCCTATCTACTTAAGAATTGTAAGAAAAAATGAAACGATTAATTTGTAAAATAGTATGGTTAACAAATCTATTAGTCTTGTTTTATTATCCATTTGTTTATCCCGGTGATTCTCCAGTGAAAATTGAACAAAAAGAAGGAAAAATTACATTGGATAATGGTTTAATCAGATTATCTTTTTCTAGTGAAAATCAGTTTAAATTAACGGAGATGACCGGAGGAGGATATTCGTGGATTCCCCCAAGTGGATCTTCTAATATATTGTGGCAATTTACATTAAAAGGTCCCGAAGGAATAAATCCTTTAGTAAAACCTTTTAACGGCATTTACGAAGGTGTAGAAATAAAAGAAAATACTACCAAAAGAAGTGTGCTGGCTTTTAAATGGAAAATGCGCCTTTCAAAAAATAGATATTATCCTGTTCGAGTGCTGGTGAGTTTAGAACAAGGGGCAAAACTTTCTGAATGGAATATCGAAATGGATCTCCCTGAAGGATGGAAAGTTGCCGACGTTAGTTTCCCAAGAATCACAGTAAACCGATCGGATTCGTCAAAAATTATTATGCCGGCAGGATGGGGTATTGAATATCCTTTGGAAGCATGTGCAAACTATTCCGCACAATATCCGTCCTACAACGGAGTTATGCAACTTATGTGTATGCAAAACGGAAAGGAAGCTTTATATTTTGCCACGCATGACGTTGATGCATCGATAAAAACTTTTCAAGTAAAAAGTGAAAAAGCAAATGCCACTTTGTCCACGGAAATCGTAACTTCAGAAGCATGGACACCCAAGAAAGGAGGCACATTCAAATTACCCTGGAATACCTCAATCGGATTATGTGCCGATGGGTGGGGACAAGCTGTCATTGATTGGTATCGTCCATTTTCCTTTCAAACGGTGTGGGGAAGTAAATCGTTTGCCTCACGCAATCTTCCGCAATGGCTTTTAAATGCGGACATGTGGCTTCGCCCTCATTTTACGACCAAAGAAACCCAATACTGGCTAAAAAAAGGGATGGAATACTTCGGCCCTGATGTAGCTTGTCATTGGTACCGTTGGCATCAGATTGAATACGATGTCAACTACCCTGAATTCTTTCCTCCAAACAAAGAGTTTGTTCCAATGATGAAAGAAATGCAAAACCTAGGTACTCATGTAATACCCTATATCAATGGGCGACTTTGGGATCCTTTCAGTGAGAGTTACGAAAAAATGAACGGAAATTCATGTTCATGTCGAAAGGAAGACGGATCGATCTATACAGAAATCTATGGATCGATGATTGCAAACACAGTTACATGTCCTTCGTCGGATACATGGAGACAGATCATCACCCAACTTGTTGAGAAAATACAAACAGATCTTGGTACTGATGGCGTTTACATAGACCAGATTGGAGCCGCTCCAGGCGTACCCTGTTGGGCTAAAAACCATCCACATGCTCCGGGCGGCGGAGAATTCTGGCATAAATCCTATCGAAAACTAGTGGAAAATGTAAGGGATAAATTGCAACCCGGAAAAATTCTCATGACCGAGGAAAATGCAGAATGCTTCATGGATCTTTTTGATGTAATGCTGATGGTGAACACACCTCAAGGTACAGGAAATCCGGTTCCTCTATTCCCTCTGGTATATTCAGACCGGATGATGCTGACCTGCTTTATGTATTATCCCCAAACAGAAAAAGTAAACAGTATGAGTTTTCGTATGAAAAATGTGTTGGGCTTATTATGGGGAGCACAACTCGGTTGGATTAAACCGGAATTGATTATGTCAACCGAAGCCGAAACTGAAGCCGCATTTTTAAGGGAAATGGTACGATTTAGAAAAAAACAACATGATCTGATTTATGGTGGACAATTCATGAAAGAAGTTATTCCTGAAGGAGATAACCCTATTCTATACGTACCCAACATGGGAAAAACCCCAGCCGTTAGAGGTTCATTATGGATTGGCGCTGATGGTACGAAAGCTATACTGATGGTGAATATGGATGATCATTCTCACAAAGTTCGTCTAGCCGATAATTCAGAAATATTTTTCGATGCTCGTCAATGCATCCGAATTAATTTACAATAATAAGATCACAAAGAATTAACAGATAAAGCATGATGAAAACCTATTCACGAAGAGATTTTTTAAGGGCGGCAGCAGCGACTGCGGCGGGTATTACCATTGTACCGAATACGGTATTGGGCAAAGCTTGGGGTCATACAGCTCCGAGCGACCGGTTGAACATAGCCGGGATCGGCATTGGCGGTATGGGGCGCCGCAACCTGGCCAACATGAATACGGAGAACATTGTCGCTCTTTGCGACGTGGACCGGAAATATGCCTCCAAAACGTTCAACGATTATCCGAAAGCCAAACGGTTCAAGGACTGGCGGGTGATGTTTGACGAGATGGGCAAGACGATCGATGCGGTCATGGTTGCCACCCCCGATCACACCCATGCCGGTGTGGCAGCGCATGCCATCACGTTGGGCAAACATGCCTACGTGCAAAAGCCTCTGACCCATTCCGTATACGAATCGAGGCTGCTTACCCGGTTGGCAAAAAAATACCGGGTAGCCACCCAGATGGGTAATCAGGGGAATTCGTTCGACTGGTGCCGACAGGTAGCCGAATGGGTACAGTCAGGCGTTATCGGCGAGGTGTATGAAGCGCATTGTTGGACGGATCGTCCCATTTGGCCACAGGGATTGTCGCAGCCCAAGGGAGGCGTTCCCGTTCCCCCGACATTGGATTGGGATCTGTTCATCGGTCCGGCCGAAAAACGGCCGTATGATCCGGCTTACCATCCGTGGAACTGGCGGGGATTTTGGGATTTCGGTACGGGAGCATTGGGAGACATGGCCTGCCATATCATGGATCCGCTGTTTTGGGCATTGGATCTGAAATATCCGACGAGCGTATCGGCCAGTTCGACGCTGGTCAACCTGTATTCGCCGCCTCAGGCCGAAAAAATCACCTACAAATTTCCCGCACGGCCATCCAAAGGCAAAGTTGGAATGCCGAAAGTGACGGTACACTGGTACGACGGAGGATTGTTGCCGGAGCGCCCCGAAGAATTGGAAGACGGGGAGATGATGGGCGACGAAAACGGCGGCATCATTCTGGTAGGCACGAAAGGGAAAATAATGACGGGATGTTACGGAATGAATCCCACCCTGCTCCCCACCTCGAGAATGCGCGACTTCAAACAGCCCGATCCCACCATACCCCGCATCAAAGGCGGAAACGGGAATATATGGAATACGAATGCACACGAACAGGATTGGATACGGGCCTGCAAAGAATCTCCGGAGAACAGGGTTGAATCCTCCTCCAATTTCCAATTTTCGGGTCCGTTTAACGAAACGGTCGTGATGGGGGTGTTGGCCGTACGTCTTGCAGGATTGAACAGGGAATTGCAATGGGACGGAGAGAACATGCGCTTCACGAACATATCGTCTGCGGATAAACTGAAAATAGTTACCCTCAACGAATATGCCGTCATAGACGGGGATCCGCATTTTGACAGGCGCTATGCGGAATTCAATGCCAAGGAAATGGCCGAAGAATGGATAAAACACACTTACCGGAACGGTTTTTCCCTTCCTGAAATGCCGAAAATTTCATAAGGATAAACAATTTATTAAAGCCTTGAAACAATGAAAAAATTTGAATTGGTAGTTGCAATTTTACTGCTGACCGGCATCGGATGCCTATCGGGAAAAGCCCAAACAAAAGCGGAAAAACGGGGATGGCATCTTTCCATGCAATCCTATACGTTTCATCTGTATTCGGTCATGGAATCCCTGGATAAAACCCGGGAACTGGGAATCGGATTCATCGAGATTTATCCGGGACAGAAACTCGGAGAGGGATTCGAAGACGAAACGTTCGGCTACCATTTGGACAAAAACCGGATGAAAAAGATCAGGGATGCCGCTTCCGCCAGGAACATAAAGATCATCTCCTCGGGAGTATGGACGGCCAAAAGGGAAGAGTGGGAAAAGATTTTTTCTTTTGCGAAAGATATGGGGATGGAATTCATCACGGCGGAGCCGGCACATGAAGATTGGGATGTGGTGGAAAATCTTGCGAAGAAATACCGGATAAAAGTGGCCGTTCACAACCATCCGAGCGAACAATCGTACTGGAAGCCGGAGATTCTTCTGAAGGACATTCAAAACAGGAGCAAATTGCTGGGAGCATGTGCCGATGTGGGTCATTACAAAAGGATGAATCTGGATCCTGTTCTTTGTCTAAAACAACTGGAAGGAAGAATCCTTTCGCTGCATTTTAAAGACATTGCGCCGCAAGGAGAGGATGGAACGTTGGAAGACGTGGTATGGGGAAAAGGCATTCTTGAGGTAAGAGGGATGATGGAAGAACTCAAAAGGCAACATTTTAAAGGATATTTTACGATAGAATACGAAGCCGATTGGGAAAACAACTTGCCCCAAATAAAAGAATCGATGGAGTATTTCAACCACGTGGCAAACGATATTTTATAATGATTTAAAACAATATAAATGATAAGAAAAAAAATATTTATCCTATTGTTATCGTTTATAACAATATTTGCTTATTCCTGCGAACATAAAGAAACATCCGGCGAACCATTCACTTACCTCGTCAAAGAGGTGAAAGTATTAAATGCCGAGACCCATCAAATCACAATAGATAATTTTGCGCATAGTGTCTTTATCGAATTTGGCGATGAAGTGGATATTTCAAACGTGGAAATTCAGATTAAATTGGCAGAGGGTGTCTCTATGGTAACGCCGGAAAATTCAAGGGCAATATTCGATTTTAGCCGAGAAACACAAAGCTTTACGGTAAAAAAAGGAAATACGGAAATAACTTACCGATTTAAAATCAAGTTTAAATTCAATCCGACTTTAAAAGGGTGGCAAAAAACCGACATGTGGGGGGTATTGCCTGAATATTTATCCGTTTACAAATACACAAACAGCATAAACAATAAAAATGTAAAAGCATACATCGCTGTCACAGATATGAATAATACTACCCCTCAATTTACCATATTAGGAAAGGCTAAATATGAGGGATCAAAGCCCACGCCAAGTCAATTCTACACCAATTACAATTATCCGAAAGTGGTGATGAATGGCGGTTATTTTTCAGGAAACTCGTCTGTCGGATTAATCGTGAGTAAAGGGAAATTATTAAATCCTCAAAACACGACTGTTTTGCGAACCTATAATGGCATGTCGACTACTTACTACCCAACACGAGGAGCTTTCGGTTGGAACCGCGATGGTACCTTTTCTGCGCATTGGTGCTATACGCCGGATGCCAAAACAATTTATTGTTACGAAAAACCTTCACCAAATGAAATAGGGAAAGCTCCTCAACCTATTCCTTCAGCCACATTCCCAACTAAAGCAATTGTATGGACGCCAACAGAAGCTATTGGAGCAGGTCCGGTACTCATCAAGGATGGTGAATACAAAAACACATGGGAAGCCGAAATGTTTGATGAAGCAAGCGGCGTGGGACCAACTTACAACAATCCTCGTTCGGCTATTGGTTACACTCCAAGCGGATATCTCATATTCTTCGTGTGTGAGGGACGCAACAAGACCGAATCGATTCCCGGTTTAACGTTGCAGGAAGTAGCCAATATACTATTGGAAATTGGATGCTCAGAGGCGATTAATTTAGACGGTGGAGGCTCATCTTGCCTACTCATTAACGGAAAAGAAACGATAAAACCCAGTGACGGAAATCAACGAGCAATTACAAGCGCCGTAGCCGTCTATTAAACAAGCAATCGATATGAAAAAATGGATGATTTTTTTGGGGTGTATAACCTATTTTCTCTCTGTTTATTCTCAAACACGATACGTCAATGCCGATCAATTCCCGCTTATCGGAAAAATTTCCGAAGAAACGGAAACGCGCTATGAGCGTTTACCTGCAACGTTGAAAAACCAATGCAGACCCTCTTTATGGAAGCTGGGGAAAAACACATCCGGTCTTGCTGTACGGTTTTGTTCGAACAGTACCACCATTGCGGCTAAATGGGAAGTATTAAACAATGCACATATGGATCACATGACCGATGTTGGTTGCAAAGGGCTCGACCTTTATGCATGGGAAGGCGATCATTGGCAATTTGTAAATTCAGCACGTCCAACAGGGAAAGTAAACGAAAAACAAATCATCGCAAATATGGCACCGGAAGAACGGGAATACCTGTTATTTCTACCGTTATATGATGGGATTGTTTCGCTTTCCATAGGGGTTGACTCTCTTGCAACCCTCAAACAACCCAACTTGACATACCCCAAAACCGACTCCCCGATTGTTATTTACGGCACAAGCATAACTCAAGGGGGTTGTGCCGCTCGTCCGGGAATGTCGTTCTCAAATATCCTTACTCGTCGCCTCAATCGAGAAGTGATTAATCTGGGATTTAGCGGAAACGGAAAACTGGATTACGAAATAGCCGAAACAATGGCCAAAAGACACGATGCTGCCTTGTTTATCCTTGATTTTATCCCCAATGTAAATGAAGAGCAAATCAAAGAAAAAACCGCTACTTTTGTAAAAATACTTCGAGAAGAAAATCCGAATACCCCTATACTGTTCGTGGAATCGGTAATTTTCCCACATTCATTGTACGACAAAATTGCTTTTGATGTGGTTGCAAAAAAGAATAGGATGTTAAAACAGGAAGTCGAAAAATTGAAACAGGCCGGAGATATTAATATCTACTACCTTTCAAGCGAAAATCTGATTGGTGATGATGGTGAAGCAACGGTTGACGGCATACATTTTACCGATCTCGGCTTTGTCAGGATGGCCGAAAAACTGCAGGAAAAGATATTCACGATCCTGCCGGTTTTACTATCTCATCCGTAATATTATAAATAAGGCCAACCCGTAAGTATAAAATTAAAACATTACTAATTAAGACTCGTTCAAAATTATTTCCTTTATTCAATACTGTATTCAACCATTTATAAAATTCTCTATTTATGAAAACAAAAACAAATCATGTTATTGTTTATCTTATATTTATCACATTTTTAGTTTCAAATATTTATGCCACGCCCCCTTTAAAATTTAAGGATAAAAAATTTAAAATTATGCAATTCACTGATTTGCATTACACTAATACGGAAAAATACAAAAGCATGAACGATAGTACCATTTTTCTGATGAAAACGCTGATTGAGGAAGAAAGACCCGATTTGGTAATATTAACAGGCGATATTGTGGTATCCGAACCTTCCACTGAAGCTTGGAAGAAAGTAGCGCAACCAATGAGCGATTTACATGTTCCTTTTGCCGTCACTTTTGGCAATCATGATAACGAAACAAAATATTCAACGCATGAGATATTAAAAAATCTGATGAAAAACCCATTTAATGTAACCACAAATGAAGACGAATCTCTTTCAGGATCAGGAAACTGTTCTCTGGTAATAAAATCATCCGATAACGAAAAGGATTGTTGGATATTATATTTATTCGATTCTCATGCATATTCAGGAATCGAGCAGGTGAAAGGGTACGATTGGATCAAAAACGATCAGATACAGTGGTATCGCAATAGAAGCGACTCCCTTAAAGAAAATAATGGCACACTTCTACCGGCTTTGGCATTTTTCCATATCCCACTTCCTGAATTTGAATACGTAAGGAAGCAAGAAAAAACATTGGGAAATCATTCGGAAATAGTACATTCTCCCTCTTTGAACTCGGGATTATTTGCCTCATTTATAGAAAAAAATGATGTCAAAGGAATTTTCGTCGGCCACGACCACAATAACGATTTTGTTGGTCAATTATATGGTATTATGTTAGGTTATGGGAGAAAAACCGGATATGTTCCGGCTCATCAAGAAATTTTGGAACGAGGCGGACGTGTGATCGAACTATTTGAAGACAGTCCGAAGTTCAATACCTATATTCGAACCTTATCAGGAAAATTTTTCGAACTTTCGTCTTATTACTAAAGAGGAAAAATCCATAAAACTACTTGCTGAATAAGACTATCGAAAGTCTCATACAACTTTATCAATCCGTATATTGAGAAATGCATTAGCAGGAGTGTTACATTTTTGCTAATGCATTTTTGCTAATGCATTTCTTCAAATTCGCATGTTTTTGGTACTTGTCTGTTGAATCTACAAGAGCATGAAATGAAAATATTCATTCACCAAGCCATAAATAATTATTAACTTTAAGGGTTTTATCCGAGTTTATATAATTTATTGTCCTGACATTCAAATAATAGCGCTTATAAAACATAAAAAAACCGATTGAAATGAAAAAAACGACATTGACTCTCTTATTTTTCTCTATTTTTATAGGATGCTTCTCTTCCCATAAAGAAATGTATTCCATCCCGGGAATCGAAAAAATCACAATAGATGCGCCCACACAAGCACTTTTCCGGGGAAAGCCAAATGATAATGTGGTCATTATCCAAATAACTCCTACTAATAATAGTCGGAAACAAATCTCCAAAATTAAGTTCTCATTCAACAATCGAATTGATTCTATTTTTAAACAAGCCTGCCTATACAAGCAAAGCGATGAAACAAACGATTTGATAGCCGAAACTGACAATTTCCCTTTGAATACAGAAATCCGGTTTGATTTGAATGAAGAAATAACGAATGAAAAAACATGTGTTTTTACTCTTGGGCTAAATTTAAATCCCAAGATCGATCTTTCTGCAAAAGCTTGTTTGTCAAAAATTCAAATCACCTTCGAAGACGGCAGCACGTATGTATCAGCACCTGATGCCGTTTTCAGACCGGCGATAGAATTACGGGCTGCCGGTCAAGACAATTGCCATACCTATCGGATTCCGGGAATAATCACCACCAATCAAGGTACGTTGATTGCCGTTTACGATAACCGTTATGCACGGAGCAAGGATCTTCAGGAAGATATCGATATCGGTATGAGTCGAAGTGAGGATGGAGGCGAAACATGGGAACCCATGAAGGTCATAATGGATATGGATGAATGGGGCGGAAAACCTGAATATCTCAACGGCGTAGGAGATCCGTCCATTCTCTACGATCATAAAAACAATACGATATGGGTTGCAGCACTATGGATACATGGATTTAACAGAGATGATATGGCATGGTGGGTTTCTCAACCCGGGATGACGCCCGAAAAGACCGGACAATTTATGCTTGTCAAAAGCACGGATGACGGAAAAACATGGTCAAAACCCATCAATATTACTCAGCAAATAAAAGACCCTTCCTGGCAGTTACTTCTGCAAGGACCCGGTAGAGGAATCTGTACGGATGACGGCACCCTCATCTTCCCGGCACAATTTAAAGCCAATATAGGTGAAAAAGCATTAGAT
>FZPS01000009.1_pt153 | contig 19710 bp, 10 predicted proteins | sample 1817821 | NCBI WGS metagenome assembly FZPS01 (sample SAMEA104158645, study PRJEB21678) | metagenome | place: Germany | collected 2015-04-21
TGATGGAAGATGGATGGCTTCTGATTAAACGCTCCATCTCTCCCACCTGCTTGATTGCCTCATAAAACTGATTCCGCCTTAAGGTGCCGAACAGCGGCAGGTCGCACTGGTGCATCATCCCCAGCATATCCAGGTAATCGTAGATTTCCTCCTGAACCGGACGCTGAGTGATGCGGTAATAATTCATATTAGCCAGTTTAGCAATGAGAATATCGTCGATCAGCTGTTCAAAGTCTCCCCGCATCACGCACTGCTGCAGATGCCCCATTTCATTGGCACCTCTTAATATAATGGGCCGATTATTGAGGTAGAGTGTTCCTTTTGGTTCCGCCTCCTCATCCTGATGGAATTTGCGCATGCCAAAATTGCGGTCAAAGCTGTCTAACAGCTCGCCATCCTTAGCAACTTTTACCCGCGCAGTATAAAGCCAGGGCTGATCCGGCTCCCACAGGCGGTAGTCGGAAAAAGGCAGCCGGTAGCGGTAGTAGTTGAGACCGGGTCCGGTATAGGGAACGTCAATCTTCTTAGTCAGCAGTTGACCTCCATCATAATTCCGCGCCCACACGGACAGTTCAAACTCGAAATCTTCCACAACCTGATCACTGCTGCTGGAAAGATCGACCCAGACTTCAATACTATGCCTGTCAATGTCCGGCCGGACAAAAACATCGTGAACAAACAGATCCGCTCTTTCTTCCAAGTACACCTGGTTATAAATCCCGGCTCCCGGTGGGCAGTGATGCCAGCCCGACTCCGGATCATCCCAACCCGGACCGGTGGCAGCGTAGATTTTATCCCCGTCTAACCGCTGATTTTCCTGCACTCCCAGGGTCGGATAGTCATTCTTGACTTCCACCACCAGCACATTATGTTCTTGAATAAGCTCAGTCACATCAAATTCAAAAGGTGCAAAAAAACCTTCATGCCTGCCGACGCACTTGTTATTGACATAAACATCCGCAGCGTAATCCACACCTTTAAACACTAAATATACTCTTTTCCCAGGAGTTTTCTCGAATTTAAATTCGGTGCGGTAATAACCGGTCCACTTACCGTCCTCGCCAGCAGGACCCCGATAGTCGGGAATGGTAACCTGCTCCCACTCACCTAAGCCATTCAGCACATTGGTAAACTCATAATCCGCTTCAGTCTGATAGCGAAACTGAAACTCGGTAAGGGACAAGCGGCGCCGCTCCAGAGGTGGCTCCGGAACATGGTTTTCCAGAAACGGCGCATACTTCATCCGCAGTTTCTGCAGCTCATTTTCAAACTGCTTGAGTTTTTCCTGATAGGAAAGCTCGGCAGTGGGATCAGCTATCTCATTACTTGGCTGAAAAAACTGTTTCTCTAAAACAGGCGGTTTAACTTCCTGTACCTGATCATTACTTCCCGGATGCTCAGTCAGGGCAAGATCCGCGAATAAGTCTGCGAACGTATCCTGTGCCAAAGCAATTCTCCTTCCTTAAAGCTCCAGCTTGATCCCATTTTTATAAACATTGTAGCCGGATTCAAGCCCCTCTGCCTTGGGATCAGTGCAGTCCGGCTTTTTATACGTAATTTTATATATATCACCTTGAATATGAACTTGGTCTAAAATAAAGTAATCCAACCCGATATCAATGGGATCAAAGTGAATCCCATCTTCCCGGATATCAATACCGGCAGCGTGAGTCATAATCAGGTTGATGTAAAAAGAGTGGTTGTAATCAGGCTCATCGCTGATGGGCTCGCCGGTTTCGCCGTGGTAGTGCTCAACCAGATAAGGCTTGTTAAGGTCACGATCCCGAAAATGCTGCAGGGAGTACTCCCGAAGATAATAGGCGAATTCCCGATCATAGCGGTGATTGTATCGCTTGCTTTCCAATCCGATCGCGTCAATAGCAACCCCGGTTGTGTAAGGCCACGATGGTCCGCACCAGACACAGCCGTTTCTACCCTTGATAAACCGTCCCATCCATCCCCCTTCCGGGCGGTACGCTGGACATTCCCTAGAAACCGATGGGAATGGGCTGTTCGTGTGGAAATGATCTGGATCAAAGAGTTTTTCCAGGGCCCCTAAATGCTCTTCCGCTGTGATTTGAGCCCAATGGGGATAAATGCCCACAATGTTCTTGACCATCGCCTTTTCATCTGTTTCATGGTGGAGATCATAGAAAAATTCGGTTTCCTGATCCCACATTTTGGTGAGAACATCATTTTTAATAGCCTCAGCCTTGGCCCTGTACTGCTCACTATCCGGATCGCCAACCGCTTCGCACAATCTAGCTGTTCCCAGCACATTTTGGTAGTGGTAGATGGAGCGGTCTACCCGCTTCAGATGGGTATAGGTTTCTGGATCCTTGGGATTATCCGGGTAATTGTGGAAATACCAGTAGCTTGGCTGATATTCCTTGCCGGTGCGGTTGTGCTTAACCTCGACATGGAGGTTGTCGTCTCGGGAATAAACCCGGTCGGCGTTAGCGATTACTTCCTTAAGCCTGGGCAGAATTTTCCTGATGAACTCTTGATCGCCGCTGACCAAATAGAACTGGTAGATTGCCCAAATGCCGTAATTGGCAAATGAGTGGAGCCGGCGGTCTACATACGCGGAGCAGAACAGGCCATTCTCCTCTAAGTTATTGACCATGTTTTCGATCATTTCATAAACAAACTTCTGGTTTAAATGCCAGCGCATATCCACGATATGGTGTGGTGTGGATAAATTAATTAATTTGGCAAATCCCCACCCGCGGCTGGAAAGGGGCGCTTTCGACTTCTTGTGCGACCGCCCTTCATACATTACCGCGCCCTTAAGAAATCCGTAATCAGGCTGGGCCAGATTGTGGCGGAGGATGAACCAGCGGTAATACCAGGTTTTGTTTAAAACCGGATCGCTGGAATCGAAGTAGGGAATTGCATCGAAAAAGCGCTGGTATTCTCTATTCTGCCTTTCAATATAATCCTGATCGCCGCTGAAATAGGTTTTCACTTTCTGAATTAAGTCGGCAGTGGTTTCAGTTTCCAGATTTCCTACCGCAGCGCAGACCACAAAATCCACACTTTCCCCGGGGTTCAGCATTAACGGATTAGCTTCTAAACCAAGATCAGTTTTCACCGCTGCTCCCACTGCAAAGCCGTGATCGGTCTTAGGAGAGCGGAAGATCATGCACTCCGATTCAGCGTCGTACTCAGCTTCGCAGAGCTCTGCCCCTACTTCTAAAGCAATTTCAATGGGTCTGCCCGTTTTGTTAGTCCAAGTTTGGCAGGATACAGCGCAGTCATCTAAAGTTATAAATTTGGTTTCGGAAAAGGTCACCCGACTGCTGTCCAGCTCCATTGTGAGCATACTGGGATACCAAACCGTTTCCGCCGCTTCATAGTCCTGAACAGCGCTGCATTTTACGCGATATAAACCTGTTAAATTGATGGTATGGATAAAATCAATCCGTCCTACAAAGCCCGGTTCTTTATCTAAGTAATCGGCAAACAAGCGCTTGCCGGTAGGACCCAGCAGCAGTTTGCCGGGTCTGGTCCGCAGAGTGCGGCCTTTATAGGAAAGATGCTGATTGATCATGATGTCACGCCTTTCACTTAAGATGATCCATGGTCTTCACCATAGTAATCACAAACTTCGTTTCCGGAGCGCGCCTGCCCGCATTGGGAAGGTCGCTCATACTGCCATCTTTACCGTTTGATTCTAAATCATAGTTATTAACCCGATCTTTGGTCTGGAAAACCAGCCGCTCTAAACTATGGACTGATGTATTAAACCGGTAGGTTTTTGCAATCAGCTCTTCTTCTTCACAGCTGATCCAAACTGCAAACTGATTGAGCACACAGTCCGCTTTAATAGTAATCCCATAAACCTTATCTACTGCAAAGCTGTGGATCTTGTGGTACACGCCATTTGCTTTAACAAAGAGATTGTAATCCGGCTTAAAGACTATTCTGACCGGCGTCGAGCCTCTGCCATCGGTTAGATCTAGATACAACCCCGCTTCGCCGATTGTGTTAGGAATGATCTCAGTCTGAAGGGTAAGAACCACTGATTCCGGAAATACCCGCTCGGCGATGGCTTTATCATAGGGATCACTATCCCGGATTACTAAACCCTTGCTGTCCTTACAGCGATTGATCCGGCACCAGCTCGGAGCGTAAATGTTCCATTTGGGAATGTTCGGATCGCTGAAATCCTCATCTATGGGCTCGGTTTCTTCACCGGTAATGGGCACCGGTACCCTGCAGACCCAGATATCCTCTTTATTCATGCTGTAGGTAACCCACAAATGTCCGTCCATGGGCTTAGGAAAGCCTTCACAGATTCCCCGCACATACTGGGGACCCAGATTCTTGGCCCAGCCTTCATAGCGGGTAGGCGGAACGAAAGGGGTCAGAGTCAGCAGCTGATCGAAATTTTCACCATCATCGCTGGTAACAACTGCCAGCGGCCAGCGGTGCATGCTGTCAGTGGATGGATTGTAAACCAGAGCATACCTGCCGTCTTCTGTTCTTTCGCCCCAGATCTTTCCGGTTGAAGTTTCAATCGATGTGCACCTAGTATAATCGCCCCAGCTCTCTCCACCATCCTCGCTGATATTGACATCGGCGTGCTTATAAAGTCCGACTACACGCTGATCCGGCAGAGTATAGAAACAGAATGCCTGCCGGCTGGACTGACTAAAGAGCTCGGTATCGAAGCGCTGCTCTTCCCACCACTGCCGAACTACAAGTTTATTGCCGAGCAGCTCATCACAAGCTGCAATAAAGCCCGGATCGCCGCTGGTTTGATAAAATGGAAAATCGATGTGCTCAGGCTGGAAACCACCGTATTCGTTATAGCGGATCACATAAACCGGAGAGAAGGTAAAGTCTGCGTAGACTTCCCGTACCACCCGGGCAATGCCCCAGCCATTGTTGGGACTGACCTGTTTCCTAGGGGAAACACCGTAAAATCCTAACACCAAAAGCCTGCCGCTGTTGGTAACATAAAAGCCCATCCGCTGGTGCATGATGGCAGTATCACCGGGCTTTAACAGCTCCTTTTCCGGACCGGTATAAACCCCTTCCGGCAGGGGAAATTGGGGAAAGATCACAACCGGCTTAGACCACTTTTCTCCATCTCGGGACCAAGTCAAAAGCGTATGGGATGGCGGTTCATGCTCGCTGACCGGATTGCTGAGATACTGAACCCAGAAATGATCGTTCCACCAGCAGAGCATCGGCGCGTGGTTGTAGGTCCAGCCGTAATCCTCCTGGGATTCAGGAAACTCTCGGTTGGCCCGCATTACCTGATAGTTTTTGGCACCGATGGCGCGCCTTAAGGCTCCGTCATAGAAGCGGATATCTGCTTTTTCGGAGCCGATATAGCGGATTGGCTGCCTAGCCGCAGTTCTCCGGCGGTAGTCCACCCTCATCTTCCTTTCCTGCTTCAGCCAAGATATTTTGCCAGCACTTCATCTACTTTCACAACTTTTCCGGTCCGCATCGACTCATCGATTGCTTCCAGCACCGCAATCGTCCGAATCCCTTCCTCCAGATCCGGCTTTGGTGTTTTGCCCTGAAAGAGACAGGAGGCAAATTCTTCAATATAATTCTGGTATTCTCCCGCGTGGTGAGTCTCCGCTTCAAACCGGAAGTAATAGCCATGCATTTCGTCGTAGGTGTGCAGTTCTGCCGTTTTCTTCACCGGAGGGAAATTGGTGTAGTACTGAAGCTTTGGGTATCCAGCGCGGCTGATTCCCTTCGTGCCTCTGAGAGTGCAGCTGATGGACTGCTCCACCGCGCTGCCCAGAGTTGGCGCCGCATAAACGCCGGCTGCGCTGGCGCAGATGCCGCTAGTGCTCTTCAAAACCGCTTTAATGGTATCCGGTACTGTCAGCTTCCATTCTTTGGTGTTGGCGCTGACTACTCCCACCGCGTAAACTTCCTCCACATCCGGCAGATACCAAGCGGCCAAGTCAACCGCGTGGTTCATAAAATTGTACAGCCACGAGAATCCGGACTGATGGCTCCAGCTTTTCTGGAGAAACCAGCGGGAATCACTGATATAGTGGGTCTCAATTGTTACAAGCTCACCGTGCTTACCCGCCAGATAATCCTGGCGCTGCCGCACCATCGGCTCAAAATAGCGGGAGCTCTGACCCACAAAGACCGCCTTCCCGGTCCGCTTCTGCACTTCCAACAGCTCCTTGGCTTGGCTTAAATCCACAATCAGGGGTTTGGTGCAGATCACATGTTTTCCCGCTTCGAGTGCCAGCTTAATATGGGCAGCGTGAAGCTGGTCGGGAGTGTAAATTCCGATTACATCTATTTCTGGATCCCGCAGCATGTCCTGATACGAGGTTGTGTATTTGGTAAGTCCAAACTCCTCTGCCCGCTCTCGGCACATCTCTTCATTAATATCGCAGATATTGCCCAATTCCCACATCTCACTCTGGAGGCAGGCAGAAATAATGCTTCTGCCTTCCCCCAAACCCAATACACCTAGAGTCAGCTTATCTGTCATGGTTTTCCCTCTTACTCGTTTTTAATAATCCTGCCGTTATCAAATAAGAATCTAGCAGTTACCTTACCTTCAGGAGAATAGGTCTCGCTCCAGCCTTCCGCAATGCGGCTGCGGTAGCGGCCCACAGTCTTCAGCTGGTTATTGGAATAATAAGTTTTATAGACAGCTGTATTGTCCTTTAGATACTCCCATTCCCAGATTTTATCTCCCAACTCAGAATAGTGGACATAGCGGTTTTTCCTGACCCCATACTCATAAGTGCACTCGGTCATCAGCTGTCCGGACGGATAATACCATCTTTCTTCACCATGGAGGAGAAAACGCCCGTCCTCAGCAAATCCGCCGGAATAGACACACTTAACCTGTCCGTTTTCGTATTTTTCCGTATAAGTCTCCACATCCCGCAGTTTGGCTGCCCGCTCGTACATCAGTTCCTGATCATCAGGAATGGTCGGTTCCGCATCGTCCAGCAGCCAGGCTTCATTAAAGCAGAGGTGGAGACTGGGGCGGTTGTTGGAAGTAATAATGTGAATCAGTCCATCCGGCGACTGGCGGCAGACCGCATATCCTATGGTGTGGGACCCGCCTAACTGGTTGGCATCCTGCTTCTTGTGCTGGGTACCCCATAATTTCTTAAACTTCCAAGTTTTTCCTTCGTCCTCAGAATAAGCAGCGTAGGAACCCCACTCGTCGGGGCCTGCTTCCCGGGGTCTTTGACCCTGTTTGTTCTGGAAATCTCCGCACATAAACAGCCGTCCGCTCTGAAGCCTAATGATGCAGGGTCTCTGCCCCGAAGACATGGCGGGAAAGGGAGTTTTACTCACTTCCCAGGTATCGCCCCGATCCCCGGAGATACCTTGGGGCATATAGCCATCAATAGCAGTGTTTTTTCCACCCACAGCCAACAGCCGCCCATCTTGTAACTCCACTACTGTGCTGTGTCGGCCTGGAGTCTTGCCCTGAGGCACTTCCCAGTTAAGCAAATCTTTGGAACGGTACAATACCGAAGCGGACTCGCCCCGCACATCACAGGCTAGGTAATAAAAACCGTCCTGGGCGTGCACGACAGTGTTAATCGGCTGGCGCATCACCTGCTCCGCCTTCTCCTTAAACTTGGGAAACTGCACTTCACTCCAGGTTGCGCCGCTGTCTTTAGAGTAGATGAACTGGAACGGAAACGCATTTTCCAGCTCCGGCCAGCCCCAGAAATGGTAGATGGTGCCATCAGAATCAGTAAACAAGAGGGGCGCATGGTCATTAACTGCCACGGGATTCACGAAGATATCCGGAAGCTCCCACTCATCGGCACCATACCGGAGCCTTGCGGCAATCAGCCCCACCTCTGCGTCGTATTCCCAGTAGGATGAGTAAAAAGATACGATCAAATCACCATTTGGCGCCACATCAAATCCCGGAGAATGGTTGTGGTGCCGCAGCAGCGGATTTAAGCCGAATGCTCGAATCGCTTCGGACGAAGCGGTATCCGGCGGAATCGGAAATAAGAACCGCTTGCGGAAATAAGGAACATCCCCGCGGATTTTACCCATCGGCGGGTTTTCTTTTACATGCAGACTGAGGGGGGCAGTAACCTGCCTGCCGTTGGTCACGGCAGGTTGTCCCTTGATCACGCGGAAACCAATATTGTGGCGCCCAAAATCATTGTGGATATCATCTGGGTAGTGGCGGTAGTTCGGCGCCATCGACGCCCGCATCCACACTTCGGTGTGGTAAGTATTAAACCGCTCCGGATTGTCTAAAAATCCGCCCCTGACAACTTTAAACATGCCTCCATCGGGCCCTGCGGGATCAATCTGATCCTCTTCCGAGTAGACATCGTACCAATCAAAACACCACTCCCGCAGATGCAGGTCGCACATCCGGTCAAGGCCTAATTTGCGGCTGTTTCGTGCACAGTACTCCCACTCTGCTTCTGTCGGCAGACGGTAGAACTCACCGGTTTTTTCCGTCAGCCAGCGGCAGAATTCATCCGCCTCATACCAGCTGACCCCAATCACATAACCCATATAGTTCTCTACATCCGGCTTTTCACCGTACCTTTCCAGATAAAAGTGCGCAAACAAGTCGTATTTAATCGGCTCCTGCGAGATCGCAAAATCGCTGGTAAGGGTTACCTTGTGGCGAGGCAGCGCATCTGGTCTGTCTTTCAGATCACCGCCACCCCGCTTATACTCGCCGGCCGTTACTTTCACCATCTTTAGATCAACCATCTTCTTTTCCTCCATCACCATTCTCAGCGGTAGATCCCATATTCCCGCACAATCTCCAGAGCTTTGAGGTAGTTGTCGGTCTTAGCTCCATACTGAACTGAATTGGTGGAGCCGAAAATAAATCCCCCTCCCGGCATTAAAAACTCTAACGCCGACCTAACCTCCTGCTCCGTCTCCGCCAGCGTACCTTCAATTAAGGTCTCGCACTGGATTCCAGTCCAGAGCGTGAGAATATCACCATACTGCTCCTTAACCCGCCGGGTATCCATACCCGCCGTTTCTTGAATCGACTGGTATCCCTGATAGCCAGCTGCTGCAAAATCATCGAGAATCGCCCAGATATTGCCGCAGCAGTGGAAGAAGGGAATCATCCCGTGAGCTGCGATTTCCCGGTTGACTTCCGCAATCAATGGCAGATAGATGTCCCGGATTACTGCAGGCGACATGATTGTAGAAGTATTCATCCCGAAATCTTTCCCCTGCATGCAGATTAACACCTTGTTTTCTGCGCAGTGCTTGATCAGCTTTTTATTGTACGCTAAGGCGTAATCACGCACTTTCTTGATCTGTTCCGGAGCAATTAGAGGCAGAATCAGCTGATGCTCTTGATCGCCGCCAAAAACATTCATCAAACAGTCGTAGATATCGATGCCGCGGAATAAAACCACTTTCTCATCGCCGTATTTAGCCCCGAAATAATCGACGAGCTCGAAGATAGAATCGTCCATCTGATCCAAACTGGCAAAAAGCCTTGCAAGATCCTCGTCAGTAACCTGCTCCCGGGCAGGCTCCTTATTATCGATGCACATGATTGAATCATTGCTGGCCGCATATTTATAAATTCGTCCCCGGGAATCCTCCCACACACCCTCCCCGATTCTGCGGGGAGGGTCAGGATGGATATAGCCTCGCGGCGGTACTAGATCAACGGTAATGATGTCGTAATCCAGTTTCTTGATCAGCTCTTCATAGTCGTGCTTATAGCTGCCCACAACCTCGTCTCGTCTGCCTTCCCAAATGGCAATCGTTTCATCGCGGCGGTTGCGGTAATAAGTATGGCGGCCGATAATCCTACTGACATGATCGTGATCGATGCCCCATTCTCCCACCGGAACCCGATCTGGTTCCTGATGGGCAATTGTTTTCAGCACTCTTTCTTTAGAAGTCACTCGGCACCGCCTCCACTCATCTATTCTGTGTACAGCCAATCTAAGGTTTCCGGACCATCTTTGGCATACTTGCCGGCTGCATCCGCCAAGTTGACGGTTTTTGGCACAATGCCTATAACCAGAAAGCTTCCGGTACCTAAGTACAGCTCATGGACACCCTTTTCATACTGCAGGGCATGAATATCGACAGCCGGGCAGTCAGAAGCGAGCACCGCATTGCCGAACTGGACTTTAAATCCGCCCCGATCATCTGCGTGAGCATTGGTTTCCAGTTTCGGCGCCTGCAGCCACTTCTGATCCTGGTCCTTGATATATCCAATTAAGATCTGGCTGTCTTCTTTCAACTCCAGCTTAATTTCTGCCCCTTTACTGCGGCAGGCTGCGTGGCTTAGGCGGATGCCGGTCATGCCGTCCAGGGGCGGAATAACCGCCTGGATTATCTCCCGTCCATCCTTAAACAACCTGCTGCCAATCCGCACCGGGTACAGTTCCCACTCCGGACTTAACAGCTCAAATTCTGCTTCCGGAAGCTTTTTCACCGGCTGATCCCCAGCTGCAAACTGCGGCAGCTCACCTGCTTTCAGCCGCGCGGCATTGCGGACAAAGTTCTCATATTCCTGCTCATATTCAGGCAGGCATTGCGACCAGTGGTAATACCGCTCCCCATCGGGGAAAGGAATCTTGCGGTGGGTGGTCTGAAGGCTGTTGGCATAAAGATAGGTATCTTTGGTAAGCTCAGTCACTCTGCGGTAAGCTTTCAGACTCTCTGCCATCCAATCTGCCGCCTGCTCGAGCAGATCAAAATCCCCTTGGTAATTCTCGTCCATGGTGTATTTGTATTTTAAAATCAGCATTCCCGCTTCCAGTTTAGCGCAGTAGAATTCAGTGAGATAATACAGGGCTTCAATATCTGTCTTAATCCGCACCAACTCCGGATCGGGGTTGGTTAAACTTTCTAAAGCGCTGTTGATGCTGGCGAGAGCTATTTTGGCATCGGCTTTTACTTCTGCGATAGTATCATAAGGCGTTTCACCGATATGGGGCTGCCCCGCCACTTCGTTGGTGATGTAGTCATCGGGCTGCTCGCCCCGACGGGCGACTGAATTCCAGAGCTCCCGGTTCGGGCCATAGCGGTTGACATTGGTGATTTGGCTCATGGTCATGCCGAGGCTGAAAGTCTGGCGGTTGCCTTCGGTAATACCGATCCGACCCAAAATCTTTGGAGCAATATGGCCGGCGCTTTCGACAGCCTGCCGCAGCTGCTCTGCTCTTTCCAGTTCTAACCCATAGTGCTCTGCCAGGCGCTTGGTCCAGTAGAGAGCTTCTGTTTGCTCATTCCGCTCCGGATTCCACGCGTAGCGGAACCACGCTTCGTACCACAGCCAATCCCGATCCAGCTGCAGAAGACGCGGTTCGGCCTTGTCCGGAGCGTAGGGCCAATCCCAATAAAAGAGCGGGTAAAGATGGAGTCCATTGCCGCCAAGCTGGTATTTAGCCGACTGCATGCATTTAAGAATATAATTGGCAGCTTTAAAGCGAAACGGCTCCAAGTTGGCCAGCACGTGAACATTGATGATGTGGGTCGATTTCATCTTGCTCAAGGCCGCGTGCTGCTTGTGCCAATTGCCCCGCTGATAATAAGTAGTGAGGCTTTCCCCATTGTATTTCCACATCGTATAGAGATTGGAGTACTGCTCCGCCGCTCCCTCAATTGCTGCAAAGGGATCGCAGTCGTGGGCGCGGAGAATAATCGGCGGCTCTTCTGTCAGTCCCGCTTCCTTAATGCCTTCTCTCACAGCAGGAATGATCGTATCCACAAACCACTCCGTTTTATTGTCATAGCCCCGGAGAGCTTCCCCAAGGCACACCATCAAACCAATTCTCGGGAAGGACTTGATGAATTCAACAATTGACTTCCGGGTATAATCCGCTACTAGGGGATGAATTCGGCTCTGCCGCTGCTCCAGGCCGTGCTTTACCGCAAATGGATGGGGAATGTGAATGTTGTAGAACTTCAAAACCACCCAGATGCCGCGGCGGTCGCACTCTTCGGTCAGCCAGCCGAACATCTCCCGGTTGAGCTCGAACTCTTCATCCGTTACTTCCAGCGCCTCCGGATAATCCGCGAGCTTAACCAAGGAGGAAAAGGGATGGCCGCTCCACAAGTAAAGCACATTGCAGCGGTACTCAACCATGCGGTCCAGCAGCTTTAACCACATTTCCCGATCATAAAACCAGGGGAACCGATCCGGAGTAATCGGATACTCATAAGTAAGCCGCGGCGGTTCAATCTTGGTTTTCTGCAGACCCAGGCAGGGTCCCCTCAGTTTAAACTCAGGAGCATCATAAAACGCCAGATTAGCGGGAATCCCGCCTGCTGCTTCAATCCGCTCCGCCAATTCCAAACAGCCATACAGCGCCCCAACATCATCTCCACCGACAACAGCGGTTAATAATCCGGGACAAGTAGTGAGATAAAACCCTTCCCGTTGGGGTTCCTGTCCATGGTAAATCAGGATTTCTTCTGCTTCGAGCCAAGCTGTAAAGGGATCTGTTCCCCTGCAGCCGATGTAAATCTTCTCGCCCGGAAAATCCCGATAGCGGTAGTAATCTTGATCTAAAACTCCTCTTTCAATCGTATAACCCGCGCTTGCAAGCGCTGTTTCCAGATAAGTAATTCCAAATTCGATCCGCTTGTTTTTTTCAGCACTAGTTAGAATAACTGCTTGTTTCATTCCCCTCTCCCCCTTTGCTGACCGAATCAGTTATCCATAATAAATGCATAGCTCTTTGCATCAAGTTTCAGGTTAGCCACTGCCGCATCGTTCAGGAGATCAGTGTAAGTCCCGCCGAGTTCAAACTCGACTGCTTCCTGGCAGAAATTGAAGATACAGTAGACTTTCCGGCCTGCATATTCCCGAACAATTACTTCCACACCCGGCAGTACCGGAAATGGCACCTGGGTAATTTTCCCGTCAGCAATGATCAGCTGGGCTAAAGTTTTCATCAGATCACTGGCCAGCGCCGTACCGAGATAATAAGCGCGACCCCTGCCATAATTATTTCTGCTGATCACGCCGGTACCTTTCCTGAAGGTGTCAGCGTAAAAACCAATGATCTCAGCTCCATTTTCCTCTAGGGTCTCGGTCCAATATTTATTAGCACCCTGATATTCCTTGTCACCAACAGTCACAGCAATCTGAGAAACAGTGCGCTCAAAGACCGGCTCCACTTCGCCAACTCGGATGCCGAATAAATCGGTCAGACCGCAGGGGAGCGATTCAGCAATGCCCACATTGTACTCGTTTTTAATGCCTGCCAGGAAGGTGGACAGCAGAATGCCTCCAGCATTCACATAGTCTTTCAACCGCTGTTTAAAGCGGCCGTCCATCACCGCCGGGGTCGGTACAATCACCGCCTTATAGCCGCTGAGATCTTCCTCACAGCTGACTACATCCACACCGACGCCAAGGCTGACAAAAGCATTATAAAGCTCGCTGCAGAATTTGACATAATCAAAGTCCTTAGCAACAGGTTTAATCTTAAGGGCCCATAAAGCGTCATAGTCAAAGCATAAAGCCACTTCGTTCTTAAATGACGAGTTTTTCAGAATCTCTCCCAGTTTTTTAAGATCAGCTGCTGCTGCCTGCACTTCGTAGAATTTGCGGCGGGGAATGCCGTCAATATCCACAATCGCATAATTCAGCTGTTCTGCTCCGAAGGGGAAAGTCCGAAACTGAAAATGGGCAACCAGCTCAGCGCCGGAAGCAAATGCGTGCATCGCTGCCTGCTGCAGGGCTCCCGGATAGTGCTGGAGCCTTCCTGCGCCCCAAGCACCATGGCCGCCGCCGGAGACAAACTCCATCAGCCAGAACTGCTCGCCGCGGACCCCTCGGGCATGGGCATAGGGAAATGAATCGACTTCCCGATCTCTGATGCTGGGGTAATAATCGAAAGCGTATCTATCCAGTTCCTGAAACGCTTTGTAATAATTGATGCTGTTAGTAGCCACCCCTGTGGCATTAGTTGTGATGACTTTATCGGTGTATTTGCGCAGCGCTTCCGTTTGGATATTTTGGTACTCGATATTGGAATCACTGCAGAACCGTTCAAAATCTAAACGCAGCGATGGGTTTTCAAAAAAGGCCGTGATTGCCTGGTTGGTATTGGGCTCGATGGAATTGACCGGCGGATTGATCTGGCCGAAATGATCGTAGGTCTGCCCCCAGAAAATCGTGCCCAGCTTCTGGTTGAGCTCATCGATGGTCCCATATTTTTCTTCCAGCCAGCCGTGAAACTTATCCCGGCAGACAGGGCAGCGGCAGCGGCCGGTGCCCTCCTGCGCCAATTCGTTATCTATTTGAAAAGCAAAGACATGGGGATTATCGCGATAATGCTTCCCGATTGCCTCAGCTATTTTCCGAGAATATTCCCGGTAAACCGGGTTGTTGTAGCAGTAGCTGCGCCTGCCGCCGAAAGGCCGGGTCATGCCCCGGTTATCCACATACAGAATCTCCGGGTGCTTCTCTACCAGCCAAGCGGGCGGGCAGGCAGTTGGGGTGCAGATAATGGTCAGGATACCGAGCTGCCCCAGCTCTTCGATAACCGGATCCAACCAGTCAAATTCATACTGGCCTTCCACCGGCTCAAATTTGCACCAGGCAAACTCGCCCATGCGGACAAAGTTGATCCCCAACTCCTGCATCAATTGAATGTCCTGCTCGATCTCAGCTCGCTGTTTATGCTCAGGATAGTATGAAACTCCGTATTTCATCTTGGACTCCTTTTCTGTACTAACCTTTAAATGATATTTCTTCCAGCTCTGGTTTGGGCACTGGGGCATCCAATTCCAGCACAACAATTGTGTCCGGAGGTGTGATCTGATCTGGAGATAAGGAGATTTTAATTCCTCCCTCTGTCTGCTCAAACTCTACCTGTTCACCGCCGATTGTTTGACAGCTGACAATCTTCTGCTCCAGCGCAGGCAGACGCAGATCCTTAAACTTGTCGTAATCGAGAATATGCACATAAATTTTATGATCCTTATAAGTGCTGCCGTATACCTGATCCACCGGCTGGAACGGACCGCCGCGGGTGCCGTAGATACTTTCACCATTTGCCCGCATCCATACTCCAATTTCCTCCAGTCTTTCCACAACCTCAGGCGGGAACAGCCCGTCTCGATCAGGGCCTACGTTCAAGAGAATATTGCCGTCGCGAACCCACACATTGACAAACATTCTGATTGCATCATCAAATTCCATCACCGGATCATCAGGAATCCAGCCCCAGGAGGTGCCGCTGCAGATGCACAGACATTTTTCCCATGGTACCGGAATTATGCCGCCGGAAATCTCATGGGAGCCTTCATCACAGTAGAAATCCCCTTCCCAGCCCGAGCGGGGGTTAATTACAACCTTGGGATTGATCTCCCGCACCATCTGGTTAAGTTTGATCGGTTCCCACAGCCAAGCCGCATCCGGGTCGTGGTTTTTGTGAGCCAGCCAAGCGCCGTCATACCAGAGAATATCAATCGGCCCATAGTTGGTCATCAATTCCCGGACTTGATCGTAGCACTGCTTTTTCATCAAGAGAGCGTTGTCCAGAAGCTCTTTTGGCTGAAAATAGCCGGGGAAGCGCCAGTCCATGGGCGAATAGTAGAGCCCAACCTTGAGGCCGGCTCTGCGGCACGCCTCTACATACTCCTTGACAAAATCCCGTTTGGCGGCTGAATTCATGCTGGTAAAATCCTGGTAGCTGCCGGGGCTGTCCCAAAGCGCAAAGCCGTCATGGTGGCGGGATACCATCACCATGTAGCGCATACCCGCATCCTTGGCAATCTGAGCCCATTGATCCGCATCAAAATGCTGAGGGTTAAATTCCTGCGCCAATTTTCTGTATTCTTCCGCAGGGATTTTCTCATTGTGCATTACCCATTCGCCTCTGCCGAGAATCGAATACAGCCCCCAGTGAATAAACATGCCGAACTTGGCATCCCGCCACCAGACCAAATCCTCTTCGCTGAGTTTTAATCCGGGATGCTTTACCCCTCCCAAGCTCTTAAACTGAATGCTGCTTTTCAGCATTGACTTCAGCTCGTCACCGGTCATTTCCCGAACATATGGTTTTGTCATACCTTCTTTCCTCCACTTTTCTAATAACTGGTTTCTATAGTAGTGAAAAGAGCTAGACTGTTCATCTAGCTCTTTTCATTTTTAAATTAAAAGTCAAATGCTTTCTCCTTCACTTATTGGCCTAGTACTGAATCCAATTCTGCTTGAATTACTGGTGTCCACTGATCAATGTAAGCCGAGATACTTTGGCCGTCAGTAACAACTGCGTTATGGAACTTAGTCCACCAATCCCAGTCAGCCATCTTGATCGCCATCTTCAGGTACGGTGCCAGCAGGCCTCTAGCGTTACCGAGCATCCACTGCCAGTTTTCAAATGTTTCCATATCCTGGATGTAGTTGCCGTGACCCGGTGATACGTACCACCAATTGTCTTCCCACGCGCTCATATCTGCGATGTAAGGTTCACTTAAACCGAAGAGCGCTTTAGCAACTTCGATTACGCCTCTTGGATTCTCAACGCCAAGGGGAATAACACCCATCCACTGACTCCAGATGTCGACCAGGTGCTCATCGCTGCCCGGTCCTTTTGGCGGCGGAACAATACCGAAGCGATCGGTGGAGTTTTGACCAACGTTCGGCAGGTCATGGACGTAGTAGTAACCCATTGCAAAGTTACCATCCCGACGCTTGCCCCAATAGTCAGCGTTAGCTACGCCTTCTCTGAACAATCCAACTGCGAACTCGAGACCCTGCAGTGATTTTGGATCGTTAAGGGCAAACTCGATCTTGCCGTTGGCGTTTCTTTCAAAGGAGCCGCCGAATGAATAGACTGCGTGAGTATAGAATCTCTGGGGATCCACATATAATCCCATTTGGTCGATAACGCCGTCACCGTCTGTATCCTTGGTTGCTTTGCGGGCAATGTCAGCCATTACTTCATAGGTCCACTCGCCATTCTCGTACAGCTCATAGAGGTTAGGCAGGCCTTCCCGCTCGAATAAATCAATGTTCCAAATAATACCAACAACTTCCCGCTGGAAGTTCAGCGCTTCAAAACCGTAGACATGGTTGCCGAAAGTATAGCCGGGATTGCGAACGTCGGATTTGAACAGATCTGGATAGCCTTCATAGAAGTCGTCTTCCAGTACATCTTCTAAAGGAGCGAGAGTTCCCAGGGAAGCTTGAATCGCCATTCTTTCTTCTTCTAAGTGAGTGAAGTGGAACGGCAGATCTCCCGCCATCATGTGGGTTACCAGGAATGATTGGTCACCAAACCACTCGCCGGGCTCAACCCATTCGATCTTGCAGTTAAACATTTCCTCAATTTCTTCAATGTGCGCTTGAAGCAGTGAATCTGGACCGTACCAGTCAAACTCGTTTCTCGGTCCAAGTGGAGTTACACCCCACCAGCGAGTTTGGAATTTCAATGTTTCGCCATTGAAATCAAACTCCTGATTGGCTGCTGCGAATCCGCTGGCCATAACTAGCGCGATCACCAGGATCAAACTAGGAACCAGCATTTTTCCCTTTGTAAACATAAATAGACCTCCTCCTTAATTTTTGTTTTGAATCAGACTCATCCCTAACGATAAGTCTGATAGTGCAGCCTTGACAGTTTTGTACTTTCCGCACTAAATCCGACGCTGATCTCCAGCCAACTTTTTTAGTCAATTTTTAGTTAGCATTTACTAAAACAACACGCATTTTTTACCTTCATCTAAATTATATGCGTCTCCAGCTAAAAAATCAAGAGCATTTTTCCCAATTACTTAATATATAACACCGTTTCTTAACCTCTAAATTTTAATGATTTTACCTAAAATAGACTGGTCAAAGCCCCGATATGTTTGGTCAAAATTTAGGTGGACAGTTTTATTCAAATCCATTTCACCAGTATGCTGCACCACCTCTGGATAAACCGAAATCTTCGATCCGGTTGCGCAGTAAACTGGAATCCGGGACAGCTCCGCTTTGACATCCTTTAACATCACCGGTCCTACAATCACTTCACCGGTCCAAAAATCGGTCCACTGACCTGCCGGCAGATAAACATTTCTGATTCCTTCCGGATTCAGGATCGGCGCAATTAAGAGCTGATCACCACAGTAGAACTGATCATCGATATACCAGCAGAATGGATCATCATAATGATGGAAAATCAAAGCCCGCAGGACAGGATAACCGCTGCTGACCGCCTTTTTGCCCTGCTCATCCAGATACGGAATCAGAGCATAGCGGAGTTTCAGCCACTCCCTCACCAAATCGCTTACTTCCGGATAGAGATAAGGTTCCCGGGGATTAGTGCCGTGATAGCGCATATGGCTGGTAAAAACGCCTACTTGAGTCCAGCGCAGATACAGTTTTTCATCGGGCCAGCTGTTCATAAAATCCGGAAGTCCATGAAACCCTCCCACATCATGGCTCCAAAAGGCAAATCCGGAAACACCGATGTGCAGTCCCGACCGAATTGTTCCCGCCAGACCATCCCAAGTGCTGGCGCAGTCCCCGTTCCAGTGCACTGGATACCGCTGGCATCCTGTCCAACCGGCCCGCGCCCAAATTATGGCCTGATCCCGGCCTTTAGTCTTTTCTGTAATATCGAAAGCTGCTTTCTGGTACAAAAGAGCGTAGAGATTGTGGAGTTCCTCACCGCTCATGCCGTTAAAAAACTCAGCGTTGGAATCAATCATCTCACCAAAGTCAGTTTTGATTACTTCAGCACCCAAATCAAAAAGATTTTTCAAAAGCCCCTGGTACCACTTAACCGCTTCCGGATTGGTAAAATCAATCCGGCCGCCGTATTCTACCGCGCCGAAGCTGGAAGCATCCCCTGAAGCAGCCCGCTTCCGGGGCAGATAGCCATTTTCGATGGCCGTCTGGTAATGCTTCGTTTTCTTCGCAACATTTGGAGTCTGCCACAGCGAGATTCTGATCCCCATGTCCCGCATCTGACCCATGTAGCCCTTGGGATCGGGGAAGGTTCTTTCGTTAAACTCCCACTCGCACTGCCAATCTTTCCGGAACCATCCGGTATCAAGGTGAATTACATCGCAGGGATATCCGCCTTCCCTCAGCTTACGGGCGATATCCAGCGTTTCTTCGGCTGAAAAGTAGGTCATGCGGCTCATCCATACACCATATGACCAAAGCGGCACATTCCGGGGATATCCGGTTATCTGCCAGTAACCGCGAATAATCTCAGCCGGAGTCTCGCCTCCGATAAAAAACAGATCCAGAAGATCTGATTCAACCAGCCCTTGAGCCGCTCTGGTTGAGATATCGGCCAGAGAAAGCCGCACATGGTAGGAAGTCATAATTAAGAGTCCATAACCGCGGCTGGAAAGGTAAAACGGAATGTTTTTATAAGCCCTGCGGCTGTTAGCACCGGCCGCATCCTCATTTTCTAAAATAATGGTTTGTCCGGAAAGGTTCATGCCCAAAAACCGCTCGCCGGTTCCGGCAAACTTTTCATCCGGTCCTGCGTACAGCGAAAACACAGAGCGGTTTGGTTTAGAATCACGCTCTACATAGCCCAAGCTGGCGGAATCGATGTGCCCCGGTGAAAAAGTATCATAAGCCATAAAGGGCACAGCGGTTTTACCATCGGGGTAGACGGCAGCAGCAAAGAAATCCTGCGGCGGCGGCAGCAGCGAGCTCCACTTTTTAATGGGTTGCTCTGCGGTCGTGATGGTCATCCGCACATTTCCGCTGCTGTCAACTATATCCCAGCCTGCTGCAGCTGGTCTAACTTCTAA
>FZPS01000216.1_pt362 | contig 19687 bp, 14 predicted proteins | sample 1817821 | NCBI WGS metagenome assembly FZPS01 (sample SAMEA104158645, study PRJEB21678) | metagenome | place: Germany | collected 2015-04-21
GACGTAACCTAGCATCAGGTAAGATGGTTCAAAGAGGAGAGGCAGTAGGAGTTATTGCAGCTCAATCCATTGGAGAGCCAGGAACACAGCTTACCCTTAGAACCTTCCACGTTGGAGGTGTAGCAGGAGGAAATATCGGAACCAATTCCAAGATATTTGCCAAATACGACGGAAAGTTAATCATCGATGAGCTAAGATCGGTTCCTTCAATCAATCCTGAACAAGAAGAGCATAGCATAGTAGTTGGACGTTCCGCAGAGTTTAGAATAGTAGACATAAATACCAATTCCATATTGATGTCAGGTAATATCCCTTACGGAGCTCAGCTTTATTTTGCAAATGAAGCAGAGGTAAGGAAGGGAGACCTAATAGTTGAGTGGGATGCTTATAACGCAGTAATACTCACAGAGGCATCAGGTTATGTTAGATTCGAAAATGTAGAGGAAGGAATTACCTATAGAATTGAGTCCGATGAGCAAACTGGAATGCAGGATAGAGTAATCATTGAGTCACGCCAGAAATCGAAGAATCCTTCGATAAAGATAGTAGACGAAGATGAGAACGAAGTCAGGTCTTATGACCTACCAGTAGGAGCCCATCTAATGGTCGAAGAAAACCAAAAGCTAGAAGCAGGGCAGTCTATGGTTAAGATTCCAAGAGCTTTTGGAAAATCAGGTGATATTACTGGAGGTCTACCAAGAGTTACAGAGCTATTTGAAGCAAGAAATCCTTCAGACCCAGCAGTTGTTGCGGAGATTGATGGAGTGGTTTCGTTTGAGAAGAAGCTTAAGAGAGGTAATAGAGAGATTATAATCACTAGTAGAACAGGAGAGCAGAGAAGCTACTTGGTTCCAACCTCAAAGCAGATATTAGCTCAAGAGAATGACTTTGTAAAAGCTGGTTCACCACTATGTGAAGGAGCAATTACTCCAGCCGATATTCTAGCAGTAAAAGGACCTATGAAGGTTCAGGAATACATCGTAAACGAAGTACAAGAGGTATACCGACTTCAGGGAGTAAAAATCAATGATAAGCATTTCGAAGTAATTGTACGTCAGATGATGCTTAAGGTCCAGATAGAAGACCCAGGTGATAGCAATTTCTTAGAGGGTGAAATAGTCAACAAGATAGACTTCCAAGAAGCCAACGACAAGATATTTGGAATGAAGGTAGTTGAAGACAAAGGTGATAGTGAAACCCTTCATAATGGAGAGGCAGTAAGCTCAAGAAAACTCAGAGATGAGAACTCCGTATTGAAGCGTAGAGACAAGGTTCAGGTTAAGGCAAGAGATGCAGAGCCAGCAACAGCTAAGCAGATCCTTCAGGGAATTACCCGAGCTTCACTACAGACCGATAGCTATCTTTCGGCAGCATCCTTCCAGGAGACAACCAAGGTATTGACCGAGGCATCAATCTCGGCAAAGGTTGACAACCTATTAGGCTTAAAAGAAAACGTATTAGTAGGTCATAAGATTCCAGCAGGAACAGGACTTAAAGAATACAAGGATGTATTTGTAGCCAATAAACAGCAAATAGATGAACTATCTGCTGCTCCTGCACCAAAGAGGGGAAGGAAGTCATCCAAAGAGTAATATTTAATTTAAACCAAAATACCAAGAAGTGAGCAGTCGAAAAAGATTGCTCATTTCTTATATTTATAAAACACATAATATAATGAACGATAATAAAGAGCAAAAGCTCGACATAGAGCTTCCATCAGAAGTATCAGCAGGAGTATATTCCAATCTCCAATTAATAACACATTCAAACACAGAGTTTATACTCGACTTTATACAGATAATGCCAGGAGTACCGAAGGCACAGGTACGCTCAAGGGTTATATTAGCGCCAGAGCATGCTAAGAAGCTACTTGGAGCGCTTAAAGAAAACATAGATAAGTACGAAGCCCAGCATGGAACAATATCCGAAAACGAAATACCGCAACAGTTTATAAACACAATGGGTAAGGCATAGTCTATCTATTTTATAGATTTCCCTTTACGCTCTATTGCTAATAAGAATTGGTCAGCCTTTTTTGTCCATCTCTTATATGCATTAGGGTGTCTATTCTCCGTCCTTATTGGTTTCCCATCAGGATTGAGTAACTCATCAATAAATATGGAAGGAGAGTCCTCTCTATACATTATCATCGTCTCTATCTTAGCTCTAGTTATTCCCACGTATAGAACACGTCTCTCCTCAGCAAAAGGATGGCTTTCTGCCTTGCTTAAAACATATTTTAGTATAGAGTCGTCGGAGATTAGACTAGGGAAACCATAGTCTTCATCATTGCATTTCAAGATAATCACATAGTCAGCTTCTAGTCCTTTGGATTTATGTATGGTCATAAGTTGAATCTCCCTGTTTCCAATCATATAATAAAACCTACTTCCTTTTCTTATGCTATTAAACTCCTTTGAAAGATAATTATCATCGAATGAATAACGTCCTAGAAGAAGTATGGATTTATCCTCGGGTATAGAATCAATAAGCTGCTTGACTCTGCTATTATAATTGCTCTCCCTATAGGGATGTAGACTGAGTCTCGTTCTTGCTTTAGAATCAAATGCATTAACTCTTTTCCTTATTTGCGAGCTGTTCTTCTGAATAAAATGAGCAGAGATATCAATAAGTGGTTGACCAAAGCGATAGGTTGTAGTGATTTTGCATAGCTCAGTAGGGCCGAAATAATTAGAGAAATCATTTACTAAAGAAATATCACTGCCAGAGAAGCGATAAATAGACTGCCAATCATCACCAACGCAGAATAGTTTGGCAGGTGGTACTCCCTTGCGTAGAGCTTTGAGGAATTCAAATCTATCAAGGGAAATGTCTTGGAACTCATCCACAATAATATACTTATAACTCCTGCCTTCTTGCCTATCACATATCCTTGTAGCCCTAAGTATTAGGTCGGTAAAGTCAAGGAGATTACTATTGCTTAACGTCTCTTGATAACTTAGGTATATGGGTTGGACAATGTTTTTAATAAGGAAGTTGTCCCGCTTACTACTAGACCGTCTTGTTTCTCTTAATATATTATCGATGGTCTTATTGCTAGACTTCAGCAAGATAATAAAGCTAGTAATGCTCTTAATTAATATCTTTTCATTCTTACGAAATTCAGGAATTAGCATATTATATAGCTCGTCTTCACTTCTTTCCACAAAGGGAACGCCCTCCTCTTCCAATAAGCCCATTAGCTTCTTATGTATATCGAAAAACCTAAAGTCGGAGCTAGTGGTTTCAATTGGCCTAGTATTATGCTTCGTATGAATATGCCTCTTCCACTCAATACCATCACCATATCTCTTATTTGCCTCTTTGTATGATATGTTTTCTCTTCTGCAAACCACTGAGGAACCAAGCCGTCTCTATCTATTCCAAAATGCTCCAAATAGAGTCGTTTCGTTTTCTTCTCTTCCTCGTAGAATATAGAAAAGTCGGGTCTGTATTGAGAGTAGAACTCGTTAGCAACCTTATATTCGTATGGAGCTTCGTATCTAAAGCTAATGCCTAAGGATGACAGAGCTAAACATATCTTGCTCTCTTCCATACTCCTAACATAGATATCCCTTCCATCCATATCGGGGTATTGAGCTTTGATTTGCCTACTCTTTTTCTTAGAAAGCTTTTCTCTTGCCTCCCATTCCTTCTTTTCTTCTTCGCTTTCCTCAACCCTATAGTCTAGGTAGTATTCGACTAGGCGTTTTCTAAAAGACTTCTTATTTAAAAGCTCTCTGTAAATCTCATTTATTACTCCTTCCGAGTTAGCAGCAATAGAAGGCTTTATCTTTTCGGACTCAGCAATTATGTCCATGGCAAGCTTATGGAAGGTATAGCCCCTAATGCCTTCAACATCACATCTATCACTTAGTTCTTTTGCAGCCTTATATGTATAGCTAATAAGAAGTATCTCCTTTGGGTCAACATTCTCTATCTCTGTCAAATACTTAACCTTACCAATAATAGTAGAGGTCTTGCCGCTTCCAGCACTGCTAATAACTAGGGTATTAAGCTCATTGGAAATAATAGAAAGCCTTTGATTATAGTCTAAGGGATAGGCAAGGCAATTGTCGAAAAACTCTTTCTCTTCCTCAAGTAATATCGACTTTAATCTATTATTATTCTTAGTAATAAGCTCTTCAATTGACTCAAAGTCTTGTATAAATTCAAGGATAATATGAGAAGCCTTGATATTTCTCCTACCTAATCTATTTCTAATATCAATAGCCTTTCGATAGTTCTCTTCGAAGTGCTGAGCAAAGTCCTGTCTTTCTCCTATAGTAACGACTATGTTCTTATAGCTTCTAAGAAACTCATTATATATACCCTCAAAGGCAGTGCTATCTCCAGCAAAAGAAGCCATATTAATTATCTCACTAGCAATATATGCCGACTTCTGTTTCAGCTTTCTTCTTGTATAAACCTCCCAAAGAATGGCTATAAGAAAGGCAGTAGCAATAAGAACAATAATGTATAACATAGAAAAAAGAAATCGCAGCAAGATAGGTCTTTGCTGCGATTTATTAGTATAATATTAAATGTGATTTAGTTTACTTCTTCAAAGTCTGCATCAGTAACCTCTCCGTCATCATCACCATCATCTCCTGCGCTAGGGCCTGCTGAGGATGGGTCTGCGGCTTCTTGGTTATACAAGTCTTGAGAGACAGTACTCCACACTTGATTAAGCTCCATTGCAGAGTCAATAGCCGGAATGTCCTTGGCTTCGTGAGCAGTCTTTAGCTCAGCAAGAGCAGCTTCTATCTCAGACTTCTTATCAGCCTCTAGTTTATCCCCAAGTTCGCTTATCTGCTTTTCTGTCTGGAATATCATAGCATCTGCCGAATTAATCTTTTCAGCTTCTTCTCTTAGCTTCTCATCAGCCTCAGCATTGGTCTCAGCTTCTGCCTTCATTCTCTCTATCTCCTCCTCGGTCAATCCGCTTGACGCCTCTATCCTAATTGACTGCTGCTTATTGGTAGCCTTATCTAGTGCCGATACATTTAATATACCGTTAGCATCAATATCGAAGGTAACCTCAATTTGCGGTACACCTCTCTGTGCTGGTGGGATTCCGTCCAAGTGGAATCTTCCAATGGTTTTATTGTCAGTAGCTCTTGTTCTTTCACCCTGCAATACGTGAATTTCGACAGAAGGCTGGTTGTCAGCAGCTGTTGAAAATACCTGTGACTTCTTGGTAGGAATAGTAGTATTAGCATCAATTAGCCTAGTCATTACGCCTCCTAAGGTCTCAATACCTAAGGATAGTGGAGTAACGTCCAATAATAATACATCCTTTACCTCTCCCGTTAATACTCCTCCTTGTATTGCCGCACCAACAGCCACCACCTCATCTGGATTAACACCCTTGGATGGAGCCTTGCCAAAGAAGTCTTCAACTATCTTTTGAATGGCAGGTATTCTTGTAGAACCTCCAACCAATATAATCTCATGAATCTCCGACTTCTCTAAGCCAGCATCAGATAATGCCTTGCGACAAGGCTCAATAGTAGCACGGATAAGCTCGTCAGTCAATTGCTCAAACTTAGCCCTTGTCAAGCTCTTTACAAGGTGTTGAGGAATGCCATCAATAGGCATTATATAAGGGAGATTTATCTCTGTTTGGGTAGTAGACGAAAGCTCAATCTTAGCCTTCTCTGCAGCCTCTTTCAGTCTCTGCAATGCCATTGGGTCCTTCCTAAGGTCAACGTTTTTCTCTGCTAAGAACTCGTCTGCTAACCAATCAATAATCTTCTTATCAAAATCATCTCCACCAAGATGAGTATCGCCATTGGTCGACTTTACTTCAAATACGCCATCACCTAGCTCTAGTATCGAAATGTCAAATGTACCGCCTCCAAGGTCGAATACCGCAACATTAACATCTTGTGCATTCTTGTCTAAACCATAAGCCAGTGCAGCAGCAGTAGGTTCATTAATAATACGTCTTACCTCTAGCCCTGCAATCTCACCAGCCTCCTTAGTAGCCTGACGCTGTGAGTCATTAAAATAAGCTGGAACAGTAATAACTGCCTCGCTAATATCTTGTCCTATATAGTCCTCTGCAGTCTTCTTCATCTTTTGAAGAATAATAGCAGATAACTCTTGAGGAGTATACATCCTACCATTAATATCAACCCTTGGAGTATTATTCTCTCCCTTAACCAATTTATAAGGTACGTGGGTTACATCTCTTGAAGCTCTTTCCCAGTTCTCACCCATAAACCTCTTAATAGAGAATACGGTGTTTTCTGGATTAGTAATTGCCTGGCGTTTAGCTGGGTCTCCAACCTTTCTTTCGCCATTCTCCATAAACCCAATTATAGATGGGGTCGTCTTTCCACCTTCGCTGCTTGGGATAACTACAGGCTCATTACCCTCCATTACAGAAACGCACGAGTTAGTAGTACCTAAGTCTATTCCTATTATTTTTCCCATAATATTTATTGTTTTTAGTTATTAATTCTTTTTCGTTTTCAATAACCCAATGTTCAATTCTTATGCCAATAAATAATTATAGGATTAATATGACAATATGGCATAGTCTTATTTTATTCCATAGCAAAACTAACAGGAAGATTGATAATCTGTCTTACAATTTCGCCCTTTTGTCTGCCAGGCTTCCACCTAGGCATCTTCCTTACCACCCTAATGACCTCCTCCCCACAGCCGTCTCCCAAGTCCTTAAGAATCTTTATGTTCGACAGGCTACCATCCTTTTCTACCACGAAGGAAACATAGACCCTCCCACTTATCTTTTTCTTTTTGGCAAGCTCAGGATACACAATATTATCCCTTAAAAATTCAATCAGCGCATCCTCACCACCCGGAAAGCTAGCGTTCTCCTCCACAATGGTATAGATCTTATCGTCCCCATTGCTTTGAGCCCAAAGACCAAGACCCATAAACAAAAACAAAGTAAAAAACAGGTAAATTTTCTTCATAACATATTCGTATTTGAGATTATAAATACAAAACTACGAAAAAAAAGACTAATTTTGCAGATAAATACAGATAATAATAAAATTAAAGGCAAGGATGAGCGCAAAAATATATCCCCTAAAGTTTATGCCCCTATTCAAGAACAAGCTTTGGGGAGGCAATAAGATTAAAGACAAACTAGGAGTAGACTATAGCCCACTCGAAAACTGTGGAGAGCTATGGACATTGTCAGGAGTAGAAGGCAGCGATACCCTAATAGAAAACGGCTTCCTAATAGAAACCAGCCTCAAAGAAGCCATACAGATGTATACCGACGAGCTGGTTGGAGAAAAGAACTTCTATGAATATGGTGAATACTTCCCACTCCTATTCAAGATAATAGACGCCAACGATATGCTATCCATACAGGTTCATCCCGACGACGACTATGCAAGAACCCAAGGCCACAACAATGGTAAGACAGAGATGTGGTACGTATTAGACGCAGACGAAGACTCCCAAATCATCAGCGGATTCAATAAAGACCTCACTCAAGCCGAGATAATCAATAGGATTAGAGACAATGAATTAATAGAAGCACTAAACTCAGAAAAGGCTGAAAAAGGCGATTTATTCTATATTCCTTCTGGAAGAGTACACGCCATAGGCGGTGGAGTAATGCTAGCTGAAATTCAACAAAGCTCTGACACCACCTATAGGTTATACGATTGGGACAGAGAAGATGAAAACGGAGAAAAAAGAGAGCTACATATACCGGAAGCCATAATGGTAATGGATCGTAGCAGAGTGGGAGACTCAGCCAAGACAGGTTATGATTATGGGCTAAATAGAACAGTAAGCCTAGTAGAATCTCCTTATTTCACAACCAATCTCCTCCACCTAAGCCAGGGGCTAAAAAAAGACTATGCCCTACTTGACTCATTCGTTGTCTATCTCTGCGTAGAAGGCAGCGCAATGGTTGAGACATTAGGCCATAGAATTAGCATAAAGCAAGGCGAAGCAATGCTTATACCTGCCATAGCAGAAGAAACAATCATAGAGCCACAACACGGCCTAGTAAAGATATTAGAAACATATATAATATAGAGATATAATATTAAAGACATAATTAAAAAACAAAGATAAAATGGCATTAATACAATCAGTAAAAGGAAAGACTCCAAAATTTGGCAAGAACTGCTTTCTAGCAGAAAACGCCACCGTAGTAGGTGAGGTAATAGCAGGAGATAACTGCAGTTTTTGGTATAATTCAGTCGTAAGAGGCGACGTACATAAGATTGAGATAGGTGACTACGTCAATGTACAAGACGGGGCCTGTATACATTGCACCTACGACACCCACCCAACCAAGATAGGTAATTATGTATCCATAGCACACCACGCCATAGTCCATGGATGCACCATAGGTGATAATGTATTGATAGGTATGGGAGCCATAGTAATGGACGGCTGTGTAGTAGAGTCCAACTCCATAGTAGCCGCAGGGTCAGTTCTCCTAGAAAACACCCATGTAGAAAGCGGCACCATATACGCAGGCATACCAGCCAAGAAGGTCAAAGACATCGACACAGACAGACTAGAAGGTACAGTAAAGAGAATAGCCCAGACCTACCCAGAGTACGCTTCTTGGATAGATGAGTAGGGTGGCTATTTCACTATAAGCTTCTCTATCCTTACGACGTTATCCGTGCTTACTCGTATATGATATACTCCTTTGGATAGGTCTCGGAGATTGAATATATGTTTAATCTCACTAGCGTTGGAGCTTCTATTAATGGAAGTGATTACGCGTCCTTGTATATCGATAATGGAGATTATTGCTTTGCCGTCTATACCCTTAATGCTAATGGTCGTTGTGCTAGTAGCTGGGTTGGGATGGAGGCTTATCTCTATGTCGTCTACGTCTAATGCGTTGAGGCTGGAAGTTATTTCAAATTCTTCTACATTACCATAGGCTCTTCCTTGAGCTGTTTCTGCATAGGCTCTTACTGAATATCTCTGCTCGTTGTCTAGGACTGGCGTGGTGGCAGTGATGGTGCTAATGCCTGTGGCTATTATGTCTTCTGCATCTAACCAGTCTTCTTCGTCTTTCTTGTATTCAAAGCCTCTTGAACTTATTGGCTCTATGTTTTCTGTAATAATGCCAGAGAACTTAGCTATCCTTTCAATATTGTCTACTACTACCTGATTGGTTAGTACTGCCGGTCGGTATTCATTATATACTCTAATATCATCAATGGCAATGCCACAGCCATAGTATGAAAGGCCCTCGAATGCAATCTGGTAGGTGGACGATGGATTGGGTAGGGCTATGGAGTCGAATGCGTAGTTAGGAGTGTTGTCGATATAGTGCTTAAGCTCTATCCACTGGCTCGTTGTTGATTGTCTGTAATATACCTTTAGCTCGTCCTGATGGGAGGCGCGTACCTTTTGCACATACCAGAAAGAGAGATAGGGTGATGGAACGCTGGATAAGTCTATCTGTGGAGAGATTAGCATGGTGCTTGAGAGTCCGTATTCTGTCTCATGGAAACTGGCAAAGCCCGTTCCTGTTCTTGGTATATATTGACCAGAAGAATCTGTCAAATTCACACTGCCTCCCGTATGCTTTTGTTCCCAGCAGACTATTCCTTGCTCAAAGCTTTCTTCCCAAGGGATATCGCTTATTGGTCCATCGTAGCAGGATGTATTAAAGAAATAATTAGCAGATAGTTTCGATACCTCATTTTCACAGTCTGCTCTAATAACTACCTCATAGTAAGTCCCTAGTGATAAATTGGTTAATGTATATAGATTAGTATTGGCAGAGACCGAATCCCAGTCCGTTTCTCCTTGTTCTCTATAGATTATCCACCATCTGGCATCGTTCTGACTGCCCGGTGTCCAGCTTAATTGAGCAGTGGTGGTGGTTGTATTTACTACGGATATTTCGCTAGGCCTCAAACAGGTAGGCGGATAGTCTATTATAACGTCGTCAATATAGAGAAAGCTAAAGTCGATATTGGGATTATGCTTAAAGGCGATATAGTTGTTAGGACCGCTTAGGACGGTGTTTTCAAACCCTACTTCATATTCATTGAAGTTGGTATTTGATGGTTGAATAATCTCTACTGTCTCAAATGTACTAGTGTCCATAGCATTGCTCATAACCCCTACTTCAAGCGTTCCTGTTTCTACTATATCATCAACTTTTAGCTGAAAGCTTACCATTAGCTCATTGATATCTTCTGCTAGCTGAGGCGTAACGGCATAGGTAGAACTTCCTGCCGGTGACTTAGATGTAAGGCTTAAATATGGACTAGTGCTATAGGCTGAATATAGGGCAGGATAAACGTAATTGGTAACTGGAAAACACCAGCAATCTGGTCGCGTTCCTGACGTATATCCATATCCATCGAAGTCTTCTTTCCAAGGAAAGGATGATAGGGCGCCGCATTCTGTTCTTAGCTCTACTATGCCTGACTCTTCGGAAAGCTCTATACCACAGTCTGTTACTATCTTTATTTCGTATTTTGTACTTGGAGATAAGGAGGTTAGGGTATAAGGATTATTGGATGTTATCACTGAGTCCCACTCATTTTCAAATGCTTTCTTATAATAAATCCTCCATAGATTATTGTCCGCATTGATTACGCTCCAGCCTATCTCTACCGATGTGGTAGTAATGGTATCGAAGCGAATTGTTCTTGGCTTGCTACAGCTTGGATTTATTCCCAGCGCTACATCATCGAAGGTAAGTATCCCCGCAATTGTACTGGTTGCCTCATTGGCTATATCAATGGTATAATAGCCGTCTTCTTCCACTTCGAACACTCCAAAATACTCCTCGTATGCGGTGTTCATAGGCGATTGTATGGAGTCTCCAATTGTCTTGGTTGTTCCGTCTGGATTATTCAATACTCCTTTTAATATGCTGAAATTATAGCTACCACAGGTTATATACCAAAAACTAAACTCATACTCCTCTCCTTCATAGAGAAAGAAAGGCGCTGTGGTAAAGCTATTGCTATAGGCTTGATTAAAAAATGCACTACCTGTTCCTGTTCGCGCAAACTTATTGGACCAAGCAGAATTTACAATCTGTGTATTAGCATTAAATCCAAGTGTGCTTGCTTGCCAACAATCAGGAATATCACCTGCTGCATCTAGGCTTTCGAAGCTTTCTTCCCATGGCAGACCCGTAAAGCCATCAATTGGCTCACACGGTGTAGTGAAACTGAATATAAGAGATGGTTCAGAGATTTCATCTCCACAAACTGTTCTTATACACACCTCATACTCTGTTCTTTCTGACAGTCCTGAGATATTATAAGGCATATCGGCCACATCTGCCGAATCCCATTCGCTATTGCCTGCCTCTCTATAATAAATCCACCATAAATCATCGTCAGTATTGCCAGGTAGCCACGAAACATAGGCTTCATCAATGGTTATATTCGAAAACAATATATCCTCTGGCTTCCTACAGTCAGGTATTTTAGACACCTCTACATCGTCTAAGAAATAATACCAATGCTCCGTATCAGCGCTATGCCTAAAGACTATATAGTTGTTAGGACCGCTTAGGACGGTGTTTTCAAACGCTACTTCATATTCATTGAACTCAGTGTTTATTGGCTGTATTGTTTCCACTGCCTCAAACGTATTAATATCCGTATTATCACTCATTACCCCTATTGTCATAAATCCAGATATGCTATTCGGCGCTCCCTTCATTTTGAATCTTACTCTTAGGCTATTGATGTCTTCAGCAAACTCTGGAGTAATGGCATAGGTGTGGATGCCTGTGCTAGACTGAAACATTAGGCTGGATGGAGAGCTGCTAACGGATATTGGAACGGTTGAGAGACAAGGGTATTGATTATGAATAATAGGAAAGCTCCAACAGTTCGGCCTTCCTCCTACTATGGTGTCGTAGGTGTCGAAGTCGTCCATCCATGGAAGGTCTTCAACTATTGCACAATCCGTACGAAAGCTAATCATTGCAGACTCTTCAGAAAGCTCATCCCCACAGTCTGTTCTAATCTTTAACTCATATCTCGTATTATGCTCTAGGTCAGTAATAGTATAGGGATTGCTTATCGCATAAACAGTGTCCCAATCATTACTGCCATATTCTCTATAATATAACCTCCATGCGTAATCGTCCGTACTGCCCGGCTCCCAATGTATATTAGCACCTGTGGCTATTACATATGGAACAAGAATATTCCTTGGCTTTCTGCAGTCCGGAATAAGAGACACCTCAACGTCGTCCAGCCAATACTTACATATAGTATTATTGGTGCTATGCCTAAACGCTATATATCTATTAGGTCCAGCTAATGCAGTATTGCTAAATTCCACTTCGTATTGGTTATAATTAGTATTGTCAGGCTGGATGGTTTCAACTAGCTCAAAAGTGCTCGTATCCATATTATCGCTCATTACTCCCACCTCAATCTCTCCAGAATAAAACAAATATTCTGCTTTTAGAAAGAACTTCACTCTTAGCTCGTTTATATCATCAGCAAACTGAGGAGTAATAGCATAGGTATAAACATCCATTGGAGACTCAAACTTTAGGCTGGCAGGTGGGCTATTGCTATGAGCAGCAACTAGATAAGGAGAGTGGTCGTGGAGTACGGGAAAGCTCCAACAGTCCGGTCTTGTTACAAAATAAGTACCATAGGAGTCGAAGTCATCCATCCAAGGAAGATTGGAAATAATGTCACAGTCTGTTCTAAACATATGAATATCCGATGCTTCAGAAAGCTCGTCCCCACAGTCCGTCCTAATCATTATCTCATATCTAGTGTCAGAGTTTAGGCCCATAAGAGTATAGGGATTATCGCTGCAATGTACAGAGTCCCAGCCAGTCATACCCTCTATCCTACTATATACATACCAAGCATTATCGCTTTGATTGCCCGGCTCAAACCCAATATCAATTGAGTAAGAAGTAATACTAGATAGGCTAATATTACGCGGTTTAGCACAGGAAGGAACAGAGATTTCAGGCCCTTCGATGTCGTCCAAGCATAGCGCATATCCATCAGTATCACTCTGTCTAAAAGCGATGTAGACCTCTTCTCCCAGATAGTCTTCGAGGCTAATCGACCATCTCTTCCATACGTCAGTAATTTGGTTATCTCCCGTATAAGAAGCCGAAATATCCAATATTGGCTCATCCTCAAAGTCTGCCACATCACTACCCGTAGACGAAACATATATCTTCAAGTAGGTCTGATTATTGCTAGAAGACAGCACATCCATTCTTGCCCAGAAGCTAATTGAATCATCAGCGCTATTTATCACTAGCAAAGGCGAAATCAGGTAGTTGACACTTCCCACATAATTATAGTTAGCATATGCAGATGCCACACCCGTATGAGCATAGGCTGTGCTTCTCGTCCATGGAGAAGACGGTCCAGCGACATTAATATTCGTCCATCCTTGAGGAGGGAAGTCCACTCCTTCGAAGCCTTCGTTAAGACTAGGACCTTGTGGCCATGCAAGCATTACATAAAGCATTGCAACCAAAGACAATAATAGCTTTTTCATAAGAGAATCCTTTCATTAATAATTAAGAAAAACCACTCGCCACAATCCACTTGCAAATATACTAATTTATTTCTGAATTATCAGTTATTATCTTCGATAATGTTTATTATTGCTTCGCAATGTCGGTTATTGCGTTGTAAAATAAATAATTTACTTATCTTTGTAGTTAGAATTGGTGAATAGAAAATAAAACAAGTATAAGTATGAGTACTATTTCGATGAGAGAAGTAGCAAAGATATTAAATGATATAGAGATGAAGAATAAACGCAGTACTCCAAAGATAGTTGGAACCATTGACCTTGAGCCTATGAGGGTTTTGCTTGAAAAACAAACAAGGATGAAGAACAAAATTCTTGATAATGTTAATCAAATGACCAATAGGAAAAACATCTTAGATAAGAAATACTCAAAGCTCGCCAGCAAGCTCACTGACAAGCAGATTATTAGCCTATATTTCGACCTAGGATCATATATCAGCCTACTTCATAAGAGCGAAGTATTTAAAGAAGAACTCGAAGCCATTGAGAAGAGGATAGAAGAAAACGAAGAGGAAGAAGAATAACTCGAAGAAGGGACGGCACTATGGTATCGTCGACTGACTATGCTTTGACTTGTTTGATTCTTGTATAAAAGAAAACGAGGACAATCAATTATGACTATCCTCGCTTTACGTAAAAATTACATTATGATTCTATTCACTATATAAACAATGCAATTCGTGTTTTGTTCATTAAAAGATAGAATTTATTTTTAATTCGAGTCTTTGAACAAATAAGTAGCTAATATATTGCCTATTCAGTTTCCTTTGCAATCTTTTAATGTCTGCAAAGAACATGTAAAGAGACTTTGTGCTAAACTGCTGATTATCAACTTTGCTTTCTTTGTAGGAATGAAGACATACCCACACACCCTCTCTTCTCTCTTCTCTCTTCCCTCTTGCGTCAGCTAAGTCCTGAAGGGACGGCATTATGGTAGCAATGAAGACGACACACACCCTCTCTTCTCTTCTCTCTTTCTCTTCTCTTGTATCACTGCTTCTACTATGCGATGTTCATAGATTAGAATGCGAGATTAGTAAACTCTTCCTTTGTTTCAAAAAACTGTCTCTTTGTTTCATTTTGATGTTCTGCGATAAGAATAGAGCATGGCTGTAATACTGTATTGCAAGTGATGTGTTTATGACTGTGTTTCGATGTGTTTTTAGCAGTATTTGGAAGCAAGTACTCAAACTATCTTGTATTGCTTTTCTAGCATGTTTGCTGTCTTATATTGTTCATTACTAGCAAATTAACTTTGCTTTTAATGTGTTTTTTTGTTCAATTAGCATGGGTATTTGTTGTTTGGTCTTGTTTTACTTTTGTTTATTGTCTATCTTTGTAGTTGGAAAGAGCTCTTTTTTTCTAAGCAATTACGCAAAGTGCTATTTATATACTATATAAAGACTAGTAGCAGTTATCGTAATTTGGAAGAGCATATTGATAGAAGAGTATCTAAGATATATCTAATAACTCTAAGTATTATCTTACTACTAACTCTAACAAAAATGATAATATATATTTATCTATTTATATCTAAGCTAAACAAACAGAAAAAGAAAGAAGAAAGAAGAAGAAAAAAACCTAAGAAAGAGAGAACAATAGATTGGAAGTGCTAACAAAACAATTGCTAAATACAAGGATATTGAGAATGGTGAGTCGCTGAGAGTGGAGAAATGAGAAATGGTTTGCTCGGCTATATGTCGCTGATAAGTACAGCTCAAATTGAGTTTATGCTAATTTATCTACATGGCCGGGTACGCCGCTTTTTTTGAGCAATATATAAGAGAAAGAAGAAGAAATTGTAAAACATAAAAGAAAGGAAAGAAATGGAAAGAGAATGGATAAAGCTATATCGCAAAATAGATGAGTGGGAATGGGCAACTGTACCCAACACGTGCTATCTATTTATGAGAATGATACTTATGGCGAACACGGAGAACAAGAGATGGAGAGGCATGGAAATAAAGAAGGGTCAATTCTTTACTAGCCTAAACAGCCTAAGCGAAGCAACAGGACTAACAAATAGAGAAGTAAGGACAGCCCTAAAAAACCTCACAAGCAGTAACGACATAACAGACGAATCAAGTCATAATGGCAGACTAATATCTATCTGTAATTACGATAAGTATCAAGCAATTACAAGCACTCATTCATCAGAGGCGACAAACGAGCGACAAACAGACGACAAACAGGCGACAAACGAGCGACAACAACTAGAGAATAATAAGAATAATAAGAATAAAGAAGAATATAAAGAAAAAAATAAAAAAGAAAAAAGTAATGATTTAGGTGCTTCTGAATTTTCTTTGAGTAGCAAGGAAAAAAATAAATTGATTGCTCTTAATAAAAGTAGTTACCTGCTAAATGATAATTATGAAAAGAACGCCAGAAAACATTTGGAAATAATTCCTATCTACAAAGAGTTGAGAGAAGACATCCAAGATATGTTTGCTGCATGGTTTGCTTTTGACTCACGGCGTACGGGCGCAATTAAGCCACTTCAGATAGATACTGCGGCTGCAACTATCAATAGGGTGCTTAAGGAGTGTAATTACGAGCCTAAACGCATTCATGATGCAGTTGTGACGTCTATTGGTAGCCGTTGGAAGAGTATTTATGCAAAAGAGCGTCCTGAAGATGTGCGTTCAGACATAAGGCTTGGCTTTGGTGAGTACATGAGAGATGGTTGCAGATATTACAAGGATGGAGATACAGAAGTTCAAGTACCATTGGATGCTTCACCAAGACTACACAACAGGACACATTGGATAAGTCATCTAAATAAGTGGGTGCAGGGACAATAAAAAGTTTAATTATGGAGAAAAGATTTTTAGAACACGAGAAGTATAATTGCAGATGTATTATATCGGAAGAGAACTATGATGAGGTGTTTAGGCTTAATCATGGTATGGAACAATTGGAAAAGAAGAGGAGTAATGGGGAAGTGGAGCTTATGTTCAATGTGGAGGATATTGATGGCTTCTATATTAGTAAGCTCTTTGAAGCATTGCCTAGCGGGCTGGTGAACAAGAGGATAACAGGCTTTGGGGCTACTACTCTTGAGATGCGCTCGAAGAGGAACTCCATCATCGTTACTCCTACCAAAAACCTTGCGTATTCGAAGCATAAGAAGATTGAGGGGGATAGCATTTATGTGGGCAGTGAGATTGGCGATATAAAGAGACCTATGGAGATGGATGATATAAAGCATTATCTCCATGGAAAGGGACGTAAGAAGGTGTTCGTTGTGGCTGATAGCTTGGGGAAGGTCTATGACGCTATTGGCAAGGAAAGGATTGCAAGAGGCGATTTCCATATAATGATTGATGAAGTGGATAAGTTTATGAGGGATAGTATCTTTAGGGAGAGCCTGTCGAACGCTATGGACTATTACTTTGCTTTTCCAAAGGAGAATAGAACGCTGGTAACGGCTACTATCGCTGAGTTCTGCGACAATAGGATTAAGAGAGAAGTAGAGACGAGATTCGAGTTTAGTAAGGACTTCTTTCCTAAGAGAAATATTAATGTATATCCTACTGATAATGTAGTGAATGGTGGAGTGTTATTGATTAAGGATATGCTTAAGAAAAACCCTCACGATAAGATACTCGTTGCGTATAACTCTGTCGAAAGCCCTCTTAAGATGCTTAATGAGCTAAAGCAGGATAAAGACCTAAAAGGCATTACATGGGGTCTGGCGTGTAGTGATTCGAGAAAGAATGAAGCAGGCATTAAGGGCTACTATGTGAGCTTTAATGAGCTAGACGGTGGTAGGCTTCCTCGACAAGTATGCTTCACTACTAGCACTAATTTCGTGGGCATCGACCTCGAAGACGACTACCACCTTGTTTTTATTGCCGACTCTACAACTAAGCATCATATTATCAATCAGGCTAATCTTGTGCAGATATATGGAAGGAATAGGAAGAAGGACGGCGTGCTAAGTGAGAGCTTTATGTTTAGGAGTAGGGATATAAAAGCTGTGCAAAAGACGCCAAGTATGCTACAAGAGCTTAATGAAGAGGATGAGTTTAAGCTAGAGCTTGGTAGTGAGTTGTTTTTTGAATGTGCAGGCGATACAATAGAGATAGCAAAAAGAATAAAAGCAGCTAAGGAGAAGTATTATGATTACGACGAAAGCATGGGTAGGATTGCTTCTAGAGAGAGGTATGAGGAGAAGCTAAAAGAAGATATTATTAAAATTGCTCGAATCATTGGCGATAATAGGCTATATATTAGGCATGATATGAACGGAGAGCTAGTGCCAGACTACTTCCTTATTGACTCCTATACCGAAGAAGACTTCTATAGTAGTAGGGTGTATTCCAAGGCAGCAACCGTTTTGGACATGATTAAGAAGGCCTATATACACTTGGAGAGCCTTGGTATAAACATTGACTATACGGATACGTCAAAGAAGCCATCTGACGGCAGTGAGGCTATTGGCAATAATGCAATGAAGAAGGAGTATAGGAATTGTGCTGCCTTGCTCAATGAGCTAGTCCCTACTCTAAAAAAGTACGAGAACGGGAATGTACTGACGTCTTCTTTGGATGGTATCTTGGCAGGGCATTTGGTTGACGACAATAACCCTAGTCATAATAAGCATATTAAAACCATGACTGGTAGGCTCAAAGAGCTAGCGTTCTTCCTAAGGCCTTCCGTTGCGGCAGAAGAGATGGAGAAGCTATATAGTGATATATCAGAAAGCGATAATATCAAGGAGAGACAGACTAAGGAGTATAATAACTTATATAATAGTATTCTCTTTATGTCCATAGGCAAAAGCGACCCATTTAAAAAGAAGATAAATAAAACAATAGCCATTGGCAAAAGATATCCTAAGAAAGAGGCTTTAGAGGCGTTTAGAGAGGCTTTACTAGGGATTGGCGTTGAGCTACGCAACAGCAGTGACCAAGCTCTAACACGCTTCTTTGGGCTTCTGTTCGTATATAAACCATATAGCGAGCGCAATCCGAAAGAAAGATGGGAAATAAAGTCTTATAGTAGGCTTGGAATTGATGAGGATGCCATACGTAGCCATAGCGTTGCGGCTATTAAGAAGATGCAAAAGAGCAGAGGGAGCTCTAGTTCGAGAATGAAATACGAGGAAGAGCCTATATTCAAGGGAAGCGGGTTTAGAGTGAAAAGTGAAAAGTGAAAAGTAATGAGTGAAAAGTAAAAAGTAAAAAGTAAAAAGTAAAAAGTAAAAAGTAAAAAGTGAAAAGTAAAAAGTAAAAAGTAAAAAGTAAAAAGTAAAAAGTAAAAAGTGGGAGTCGGGAGTCGGTATTATCTCCATAGCGCTTGCATATCTCCTTGATTATTCGTATCTTTGTAGCATTATTAACGGGAGCGTTATGCTCTATTAAACACATTGAATTATGAAGAAGATTAAAGTGGAAAAGAAGAGCCGTAAGGCAGCTTTTGTGGGAGAGAGCAAGGAGTATGAACACTATGTTATTTCGAAGCAAGAGGAGGTTAGCAGTGATGAATTTATGAGGATATTGAAGGAGAAGGAACGCATATTAGAGCCTGTTTCCATCAAGGTGCTTATGTCGACGGAGATATCTATTGTAGAGCATCTAAGCCAAGGGAAAACAGTCTCTGTGCCATACCTAGGCAAGTTTACACCCATCATTACTCCTGCCAGCAAGAGCAGACCAGTGGATGAGATGGTGCTTAGCGTTAGGTTCACACCTTGCAATGATATGAAGAAGAGGATGAAAGCAGCGAGATTTGAGGAATAGACGGGCATCGGGAGTCGGGAGTCGGGAGTCGGGAGTCAGAGCTTATCACAACTTATGTCTTAGATATCAATGAGACTCTCTTGTGATAAGTTCAACTACTTGATATAGTGCTGTTTAACTTGTCATAGCTTATCACAACTTATGCTTTACATATCACATTAGAGTCCCTTGTGATAAGTTCAACTGCCTGATATAGTGCTGTTTAACTTGTCATAGCTTATCACAGCAGATGCTTTACATATCACATTAGAGTCTCTTGTGATAAGTTCAACTGCTTGATATAGTGCTGTTTAACTTGTCATAGCTTATCACAACAGATGCTTTACATATCACATTAGAGTCTCTTGTGATAAGTTCAACTGCCTGATATAGTGTTGTTTAACTTGTCATAGCTTATCACAACAGATGCACCT
>FZPS01000193.1_pt109 | contig 19685 bp, 13 predicted proteins | sample 1817821 | NCBI WGS metagenome assembly FZPS01 (sample SAMEA104158645, study PRJEB21678) | metagenome | place: Germany | collected 2015-04-21
ATATCAAATGGGCATTCGCCATGCTATGCTCACTTGGAATGAGGCGAATCATTTGGCTACTGGTGTTTTGGGTAACCCAAACCGCGGACTAACCCCGGAAGGGAAAGAATTCTTGCATTACATGGAAACAAAAAAGATGATTGTTGACCTTTCTCATTTAAATGAAAAGAGTTTTTATGAGGTTCTAGCAACTACTAATAAAAATATCATTGCCTCTCATTCCAATGCATATCGGTTATGCCCTCATCTACGCAATCTTACTGATGAACAAATGAAAGCGATTGCTGAGGTGGACGGGGTGATTGGGGTAGTGGCGGCTCGTAATTTTGTGTCATTCAACCGGGATTTACAAAACATCAAGGGTTTAGTTGATCACATTGATTATATCTCCAATTTGATTGGTGTAGAACATGTGATGTTAGGATTAGACTTTATGAATTACTTAGGTAACTATAACAATTCTAATCTTGATGATTTAAAAAATGCTTCTGATTTATCTGTTTTAATAAAAGAAATGGAGATTAGGGGTTATCACAAAGAAGAAATTGAAGCAATTTGTTATAAAAATTATATAAAGGTAAAGGAGAAGGTTTATGAAAAAAGTACTAGTAATTAGTTGTTTGTTGATGGCACTCTTTTTAGGACTAGCAGGAGTCCAAAAGGTTAGTGCTAATACGGATTATCAACCAAAACTTTTTGAGCTAAGAGGTGTTTGGGTTGCTACCGTTAGTAATATTGATATTAAAAAGCAATTTGGAACAACGGAAACACAGATTAATCAATATAAACAACAATATATTGATATCTTGGATACCTTGGAAAGATACAATATTAATACGGTCTTTTTCCAAGTTCGTCCTGCCAATGATGCTTTTTATCGTTCAGAATATAATGCGTGGAGTATGTTCTTATTAGGCGATGGCCGCGATCCGGGTTGGGATCCACTTGAGTGGATGATTGAAGAAACCCATAAACGAGGAATGGAGTTCCATGCTTGGTTAAATCCATATCGGGTTAGTGCCAGTACAATGACACCTAATCCTGATCAAACTGTTGAAGAAATGAAATGGTCCTATATTCAGTATCGTCAACAACAAGTGGAGGGTCAAAATATTAAAAACCCACTCTATCGAAAAGTTACTGAAGGATCTCCTGAATATAAGGAATTGATGGAACAATTTGTTTATGGACTGAGAGAAAATAAAATATTCTTAAATCCAGCTAAACAAACAACCATTGATTTTATTACTGATACTGTTGAAGAAATAATGGTTAAATATGAAGTGGATGGAATTCATTTTGATGACTACTTCTATCCATCTGGTGGTATTGAAACCGCAATCGAAAATAAAGACTATGCTCAATATGGAGCAGGTATGACCCTTAATGAATGGCGTCGCAGCAACGTTGACCGAATGGTAAAAGCAGTTCATGATGCGGTTAAGGAATTTAATAACTCGGGAGTTCGCAGTCGAAAAGTTCGCTTTGGCATTAGTCCAGCAGCAGTTTGGGCTTCAGGTCGCCCTGATGCAGGTTCGCGCTATATGCCAGGGGGAATGGATGTCCCAGGTGTCAACTACAGTAGTTACTTTGATCTACATGCAGACACAAGAAAATGGGTATTAGAAGAATGGATTGACTATATCCTTCCTCAATGCTATATGGACTTTTCTTATGAAGGTGATTACCGAGCCGTTGTAAATTGGTGGGCAAATACCGTCAGTCAAACAAATGTAAAACTTTATATCGGTCTTGCGCCATACCGTTATGCCGGCGATAGTCCATGGAAAGACCCAGAGATTATTCAAGATCAATTACTATATAATAGTCGTAATCAAAATATCAGTGGAGCGGTTTTATTCTCATATAAAAACTTACCACATCAACCAGGCAATAATGTCCTAAATGCAGCAAACTATTATGTGCGTCAACTATGGTCTAGAAAAGCATTGACACCAATCTATGCTGGCGATCAAGCTTTACCAGTTGCTTCAACTGAAATTTCTGGTTCTCGCACTAGCTATGGACATCAAGTATTCTTTGATGAAAAAGAAAATGCCCTTGGATATGTATTGTATCGCTATGGCATTGATGAAACAGTAACTGACAGTAGTGATAAGATTTATAAAGTATTCAATCAAACTACTGGAAGTAAACGCCATCGAATTGATGTGGAAGATACCAATGATTACAAATATGTGTTAAAAATCGTTGACAAAAGTGGAGCCTTCCAAGGTTCTCAAAACGTTTATTTGACTACCGACTTCCCACAAAATCAAGCGCCTGTTATTAGTAATTTAGTGATTTTTGGTGGAAATAATCAGTTGCCACTTTTCACAAAAGTGCCAATCACTTTTGAGGTAAGGGATAATGAAAGTGAAAGTGTGCAAGTAACTCTTGAAATTTATGAAGGTACAAGACGTCACTTGAATGTCACCCTCACTCCAAAGAACGGCAACCAATACGAATATATGTGGGAAACCTTACCGATTGAAGTATCGGGATTGATTGCTAGAGTTACGGCCTTTGACGGATCTGATCAAACAGTTCTCGAAAGTGCACCATTTGATATTGTGATTGCTCGCCATGAAAAACCAACTGGTTATAAAATTAAAGTTGAAGATAACAAAGTAATTATTACTAATGCTACCGGCTTAGAATTTAGTTTTGATGGTAAAAATTATTTTGATGAAACCGAATTTGATGCTCCTGATACTAAAGAATTTGATCTTTACATTAGAGTTAAAAAGTCAGGTGATTTGGAAGCATCACTTCCTGTTATAGAAAAAGTAAAAGTATCAAGTGGTGGTTCCGGCAGTAGCTGTCAGTTTGGCTCAACCGCCCTCACAGTCTTTTCGACATTAAGCTTAGCAGCTATCTTCCTATTATTAAGAAAAAGAGGTTAGTAAATGATTAAGTTAAAAAAATACCAAAGTGATGAGTTTGTTACATATTATGATTCAGATGAAGTGGTTACACTTCCCGAACTTTATGAAAAACGACCAAATGATGTAAGAGGTGTTTGGGTATCAAATGTTGCTAATATCGATACACCGATTATGAAGGAAAAAACAGAATATCAAGAATACTTACAAAAGATGATGGAAAACATTGCTTCATATAACATCAATACCGTTGTCTTTCAAGTTCGTCCGGCTAATGATGCTTATTACCCTTCTAAATTAAATCCTTACTCTCGTTTTATTACTGGAGTAGAAGGAAAGGACCCAGGATTTGATGTCTTAGATTATGTCATCAATTTAGCAAAAAAATATAACATTAAAATCCATGCATGGATCAATCCTTATCGAGTAAGTGTTCGTTCTTTAACTAATGACAACCTTACAGTTGAAGAGTATTTGGCTACCCTTGATGATTTAAACTTTGCGAAAAGAAATCCACATTTAACAATTCAAGATTCTTCTGGCAAGTTAATATTACGACCAGCAGCCCCTGAAGTTATTGACTTTGTGGCTCAAACTATTATGGAAATTGTGGAAAACTATGATGTAGAAGCGGTTCATATTGATGATTATTTCTATCCATATGCTAAAATTGATGAAGCTTTGGAGCAAGAAGATTATGATAAATATGCCCTTCCAAATGAGAGTTTTGCTGATTTCAGACGTCGAAATGTTGACAACATGATTAAGCGAATTTATGATGATTTAAAAGAATTTTTTGTCAAAACAGGCAGGAAAGTATTGTTTGGTATAAGTCCATTTAGTGTCTACCGAACTAATAAAAAATATAAAGAAACTGGATGGGAAAAAGGATCACGCCATAGTGGTGGGGCTCTTGAGTGCTATACCGATTTATATTCAGACATCTATAAATGGATGAAAGAAGGATGGATCGACTATGTCGTTCCTCAAGCTTACTTCCCATTTGAACGAAAAGATATCACTTATCATGATATTGTTCGCTGGTGGAGTGAAATTTCTAAGACAACTAATACAACCTTATACATTGGCCAAGGGCTTTATCAAATGGGAGCTAAAGATAAGCCAGAATGGTCCAGCCCAAATGAGATTGCCAATCAATTAAAATACAATCAAAACTTTGATAACATCGAAGGAACAATCTTTTTTACCTACCATGATTTAGTTAAATCGGATAATGAAATTAAAAATCAAGCTTTAGAAACGATAAGAGACTTGTGGAAATAAGAAAAATGCTTAAGGGTGACGACCATCCTTAAGCATTTTTACTGTCATCTTTGAAATACCATTTTTTTCTCTATTTCCATTTATTATATTTAATACCATATTATAGGTAAAAATGGCCTGTTTTTGGCTGTCCAATTAATGGAATTGGCAAATTTGGTGTTATATTCTGCTTGAAAAAAAACGCTTTCTATTATATAATATATTAGTATTATAGGATAGCCCTTTTTTATAATAATGAGGTGAATTTATGTATCAAATTATTCCCTATGTAAAAGAGAAAGTATACCTTGATGGTAAAATCAAAATATCAGAGATCAAAACCTTCTTTTGTGACCCTCTTTTACTAGAAATAGCTTCTGAAGTTCAAAAGATCTTTCCTCAAATTACCCTAATAAATGATTTAGAAAAAGCAGATATCATCATAAGTTTAGAAGCATTTGCGAAAGAAGAGTACAAGATCGAAATTGATAATAATAAAATTTTGATTAAAGCGGGCTTTCTTAACGGATGCTTTTATGCATTAATGACCTTAAAGCAAATTATTGCTCAAGTAGATGATGAAGTGTATAACTTAGTTATTCACGACTTTCCATCACTCGCAATTCGGGGCTTTATGATGGATATCTCACGTAACAAGGTTCCTAAACTCGAAACGCTAAAAGCGTTTGTCGATAAGATGGCGGAACTTAAGTACAACCATTTTGAACTATATGTTGAAGGCTTTTCCTTTGAATATCGTAGCTTTAAAAACTATTTAGAAGAAGAAGGATATATTACCGTTGAAGAGTATATTGAACTAGAAAAATATTGTGCGAGTAAGATGATTGATCTTGTTCCAAATCAAAATGGACTTGGCCATATGACTGATTGGTTACAACATGATGAGTTTAAAGATTTGGCTGAAAGTCCAGATGGTTTCTTTATTTGGGGAGCTCATCGAGCACCAAGTACTCTTAATGTCACTGATGAGAGAAGTATCAAACATGTCAAGCGCATGTATGATGATATGTTACCTTACAGTAATTCACCTTATTTTAATATGAACTTTGACGAACCGTATGAACTAGGTGAAGGTAAAAGTAAAGAATATTGTGAGAAACACGGAAAAGAAAAGGCGTTTATTGATTATTTAAATACACTATATCAACATGTAAAGCAATACGAAAAAACTGGTTTGATCTGGGGTGACTTTTTGCTAAAGCATCCTCAAACCTTAAAACAACTTCCTGAAGATTTAATCTTCATTGATTGGGGTTATCACAAATCTTATCCGTTTGATGAGCATCTTAAGATGTTAGCCGAACTTAAGATTCCTTTTATGGCGGCACCGGGAACAAGTACCTGGTCATCAATTACTGGAAAGATTGATGATATGATGATGACTGTTAAAAACAGTACCACGCACACAAAATTAAATCACGGATTAGGAGTCTTAATGACTGACTGGGGCGATATGGGCCATCTTCAATATCTGCCTGTTAGTTATCCAGGTTTAGTTTATGCGGCTAGCGGTATGTGGGGGGAACTCCCAGCAACCGAAAAAGAAGTAATTGCCTATCTTGATCAGGCAATCTTTCAAGATGAAGCACAGATAATAGGACGTTTATTATTTGAATTGGGTCGTTATGACCGCTTAGAAGGTATCTATCGTGATTATGGAACTAAAACTTTCTCGGTAATCTTATGGGCCGATTTGACCCAAAATGAATCGGATCCACTTAATGCCTTTATCGATAAGATGAAATCAAATCTTATTGATGAAAATCACTATACAAAGCTAGTAGAACACTCAGATCATTGGGAACAAGAATTAGCGGAAGCCCAACCAAAGTGTGCTGATGCTGAGTTGATTTTAAAGGAAATTAAGTATAGTATTCGCTTACTAAGGTTACTATGGAAAGCCAATCGTGCCTTTGATCAATCACTTGATCAAGATCGTCGAGAAACCTTCATTGACGAATCAATTAAAGGTTTAGCTGAGCATCGTGACCTTCATTTGGAGGCTTGGGATGCTAGAAATAAACATGGAGGATTTGATAAGAGTTATGGCCGTTTAGCCAACCTTATCAAAGTTTTAGAGAAATGGCGTCAACAATAATCGGTTGGCTGCCAATGCCATTAACATTAAAAGATACATTGATAGCTGGAAAGAAAAGGCCAAGTTGCCAATCTTTTTTAGCCAACTACGAAGAGGTGAAAGTATGAAAAAATTATATTCTGCGATAATTTTGATGGCGATACTTGCGGTTGTAACAAGCTTTTTTCCAAAAGAAGTAAAAGCAACAACTTCATCGTATCGTCAAAATCCATATGCATATAAAACATTGTCTAATACTAGCGATGAAATTTTGCCATATGAGGATTATCTTCAAGCTTATACTCAAGCGTTTCCAAACAAAGAAGTTGTTATTAATGCTTGGGATTTAGCAGGCGTTACCGTAAATGAAGATGAAGATAATGTTAAATTATCTGATTTAAAAATAGTGGAACACGATGGTCAAAAGGGTTTATTTACTCCTGAAAGAGGAACTGTTAATTGGTCCTTTGAAGTTGAAGAAGAAGGATATTATCATATTGTTTTAAAATATTATCCAACAACTGAACAAGGAAAGAGTTCTTCAATCGAACGAAGTCTTCAAATAAAAAATGAAATTCCTTTTGTTGGTGCTGATACATTTGTTTTCTATCGTGTTTGGGGAAATCGTGACAACGAAATCGCCCGCGACGTTAACGATAATGATATTAAGCCAAAGCAAGTTGAAAAACCAGCTTGGCAAGAAGTATATCTAGTTGATGATATGGGTTATATTAGTGATCCTTACTTATTCTATTTTGAAAAAGGAACTAATACCATTAGCTTTCAAGCCATTAAAGAACCTTTAGTAATTGACACTATTAAATTGGTTCCAAAATTAGATATCATTGATTATAACGAATATAAAACAGTGGTGGCTGGAAAAGAAAATAAAGCTCCAGAAAAAACTCAAATTAGAATCGAAGCAGAAAATGCAGTATACAAATCTTCTCCAACCCTTTATCCAATAAGTGACCGTGCAAGTATGTTAACCGAACCTTATGATGCATCAAAGATTCGTTTAAATACCATTGGCGGTACTAACTGGAAGATCCCTGGTGATAAGATTACTTGGGAATTTGATGTTGACCATGCCGGCTATTACAATATTTCAATGCGTGCCAAACAAAATCAAGTGCGCGGAATGTATTCGAGCCGAAAAGTTTATATTGATGGTGAAATCTTATTTGAAGAATTAAATGACACTAACTTCAGATATAACAATAGATGGCAAAACGTTACTTTAGGTAATGAAGATGGTGCCTTTCTATTCTACTTTGAACCAGGTTCTCACACCATCACAATGGAAGTTACTCTAGGTAAGTATGGGACTTTAATTCAACAAACTGAAGCAGTTATTGATGAATTAGGATCACTTTATCGTGACATTATTCGCTTTACTAGTGTTAACCCTGACCCGGGTCGTGACTACCAACTTACTAGACAAATCCCTAACCTATTAGAACGTTTTGAAAAAGCAAGTGCAGAGTTAAAGTTTATCTCTAGTGAGATAGCTCGTATCTCTGGTGGTAAGAGTGATAAGACTGGTGTTATTGACAGTGTAGTTGTTCAATTAGATGACTTAATTAAAAAACACCGTTCAATCCCAACTCGTTTACTCCAATTAAACAATAATATTTCTTCTCTAGGAAACTTATTGATTCTATTACGAGAATTACCATTAACTATTGACTATATCATGATCCATACTCCAGATGTTAAATTGCCACGCGCTAATGAAAACTTCTTTGAAAGAATATGGAATGGTATTGTTCAATTCTGGAATTCATTCTTCAATGACTATTCAGCAATCTCTAAAACAGTAGGTGCTGAAGAACGAACTAGTATTGAAGTTTGGATGACAATGGGACGTGACCAAGCCAACGTGCTTCGTCAACTCATTGACGAAAGTTTTACCCCTGATACAAATATTGGGGTTGACTTAAAACTCGTAAGTGGTGATGTTCTCTTAAGAGCAACCTTAGCTGGTATTGGACCAGACGTTGCTATTAACGTTGATAGTACCTTACCGGTAAACTATGCACTACGTAAAGCTGTTTATGATATTAGTCAGTTCCCTGACTATCATGATTTTGTTGGAACTTATCTTCCATATGAAGAAAAGCAGTTCCATCCTAGTGCTTTAGAACCGTTTACTTTTAATGGTGGTGTTTATGCATTACCGGAAAAACAAACATTCTTAATGATGTATGTTCGTGATGACATTGTTGCTGATCTAGGACTTAAAGTTCCAAAGACATGGCTAGAAATCATTGAGATTATTCCTGACTTACAAGCTAATCAATTACAGTTCTACCTACCAGTAAACGAAGCTGGAGCATCAGCATTGAACCCAATCTTTGTTTCTATGCTCTATCAAAATGGTGGAGAACTATATATAAACGATGGTAAAGAAACTGGTTTATTAAGTAAAGAAGCAATGGACACGTTTGAATTCTGGACTGAATTCTATACCCTCTATTCCTTCCCTAAATCAGCTAACTTTATTAACCGTTTCCGTACTGGTGAAATGCCAATGGGTATTGCTTATTATGAAGCATATAACACGTTAAGTGTTTTCGCTCCTGAGTTACGTGGTAAATGGTCATTCCATCCAATCCCTGGAACTGAGAGAGTTGATGAACATGGTAATGTATATATCGATAATACTGCTACTACCATTGGTTCAGGTGTTGTTATGTTAAGACAACCAGCAGAAAAATCTGAACAAGTACGTAATGATTCATGGGAATTTATGAAGTGGTGGACAAGTACTGAAACTCAAGTTCAATTTGGACGTGAGATGGAAGGTATCTTAGGCCCAGCCGCTCGTCATAATACCGCAAATAAATTAGCTCTTGAACAATTAGCTTGGCCAGCCAAAGACCAAAGAGCGTTGATTGAACAACAATATAACATTAAATCAATTCCGCAAGTTGCTGGTAGTTATATTGTTGGACGTGAAGTAGAAAATGCTTTCCGTCGTGTTATCAATGATTTGGCCAATGCACGCGAAACCCTTTATGAATACTCGCTTTCAATTAATCGTGAAATTGATCGTAAACGTAAAGAGTTCGACTTACCACTAGCTTAAGGAGGAGTTTGATTCAAAATGCAACGAAATAAAAAGAAAAAACTAACTAAAGAAGAAAAAATCGCCCTCCGCGCGGCTATAAAAGCCAAGAAAGCTCAGTGGCGAGAAGAAGATAAGTTATTTGATCAAGAAACAAGAGAACGGCTTGAAGATATTAAAAAAGAGCTTGCTGAAAGCAAACTTGTAAAAGCCGAATTTCTTAAAAAGTTAAAAGAAGATCCAAAAAATCAAGAACTCAAGGAAGAGTATATTGAGTTCAATAAAAAGCATGAACGTATTCTTCAACGTTATCGAATCGAGAAAAACCGTCTTTCACTAGGTTATAAATTAGACCGCTTTAGTAAAAGAGGTGGAAGACTTCGAAGAGAGTTATATATCAACCGCCAATACTATTATTTAGTGGCACCATATACATTCTTATTCTTAGTCTTCACGGTTATTCCGGTTATAATGTCACTTATCATTAGTTTTACCTACTTCAACTTGTTGGAATTACCACGCTTTGTTGCTTGGGAAAACTATATGAGATTGTTTATTGATGACAAGATATTTGTTATCGCAGTTCGAAACACATTAATCTTAGCGGTTATTACTGGACCAATATCATATATTGCTGCCTTCGTCTTTGCCTGGCTAATTAATGAATTGCGTCCAAAGTTAAGAGCCTTTATGACTCTTATCTTCTATGCCCCATCAATTTCTGGGAACGTGTATCTAGTTTGGAAGTTAATCTTCTCTAGTGACATCTATGGGTATGCAAATGCCTTTCTCATAAAATGGGGGTTCATTAATGAACCAATAACCTGGCTGCAGGAGCCTAAGTATATCCTAGCAATCGTTATTGTTGTTCAATTATGGCTCTCACTTGGGGTAAGCTTCCTGGCCTTCATTGCCGGATTGCAAAATGTTAATAGGGAACTTTATGAAGCGGGTGCCGTTGACGGTATCAAAAATAGATGGCAAGAACTATGGTATATTACTTTACCACAAATGAAATCACAATTAATGTTCGGGGCCGTTATGCAAATTACATCGAGTTTATCGATTGCGGAAGTTACGACCAATATTGCTGGGTTCCCGTCAATCGAGTATTCAGCCCATACGATAATCAACCACTTGACGGACTATGGTACGCTGCGACTTGAGATGGGTTACGCTTCGGCGATTGCGACGATCCTATTCATTGTTATGATTGTGGCTAACGTTCTTGTTCGTAAAATTCTTAGAAGGGTAGGTAATTAATTATGGCAAAAGAAGCTATTAGAGTTGATGATGATCAACTGGCTGGTGCCCCCCTTTCGAAAGAGGAACAGAGGATTATTAAGCGCCAACAGCGCAAACTAAGAAAGTTTAATATTGTTGATGAAAGCCAATTAAAAGGCTTATCAAAATTTATTTATAATTACAAGAAAAAGCGTCGTATTAAAAGACGTAAACGAGTTAGTCGAAGCTTTGCTGGTGACATGGGGCTCTTCTTGGTATTACTTCTCTTTGGAGCCTTTAGTGCTTACCCATTAATTTACTCGATTACTGCTGCTTTTAAACCGCTTAATGAATTGTTCCTTTATCCTCCGCGACTCTTTCCACAACAATATGTTATGGATAACTTTATTGACCTAGCGAGTTTAATGGAACAATCCTGGGTGCCATTCTCTCGATATTTCTTTAACACCATCTTTATTACCTTAACGGGAACAGTTGGACACGTTATTATCGCGTCAATGGCAGCTTATCCACTTGCTAAGCATAATTTCTTAGGTAAAAAATTAATATTCTCATTAGTTGTTTACTCGTTGATGTTTGCTCCACAGGTAACAGCAACCCCAAGTTATATTATGTTTAGTACTTTAGGGCTAATTGATAGTCAATGGGCAATTATCTTACCAGCCTTTGCCTATACTTTAGGGCTCTACTTGATGAAACAATTTATGGATACGATTCCAATGGAACTCATTGAATCGGCCAAGATAGATGGTGCCAGTGAATTTAAGATATATTGGAAGGTTATCATGCCGATTGTTAAACCGGCTTGGTTGACCTTAATTATCTTGTTATTCCAACGCTTATGGAATACGGATGGTGGTGTTTACATTTATAGTGAACAATTAAAACCGGTTAGTTATGCGCTACATCAAATTATTGCTCAAGGTGTTGCTCGAGCAGGTACAGCTTCGGCGGTACTCTTAATTATGATGGTTGTGCCAATTACCGTCTTCATCCTATCTCAAAGCCAAATTATCGAAACGATGGCCCATTCTGGTATGAAGTAGGAGGTAATAAAAGATGAAATACAAAAAATATTTAATATTATTGGTTGTATCATTTGCTTTGGTTATCTTTACTTCAACAACCAAAGTAAGTGCCGCAAGTTATAATTATGACTATTGGCATAACATTGTCTATTCATCAGAAGGTTTATCTCATAAAGACACTTTCTATGATCAAGACATTCTTAATCCTAATGGAACAACACCAGTTGATGCTAATGGAAACCAATTGGTGAAGTTCAACACTTTAGAAGATATGGCAGTTTACGGCGAAAGAATTTATGTTCTCGACGCCAAGACCAGAGACAGTAAAACTTTAACCTTTGGTGGTGACCCTACAAGTGTTGATGGTGCTAGTACCGTTTATGTCTTAGATAAATCATTTAACTATGTCGGCCAACAATCAGTTTTTGCCATCACAAAAAGTGCTAAAGCGCAGTTAGAACGCTTCTACACTTATTTTGATGAAGAAAAGGGCGAAACAGTTCGCGTTTATGAAACTGAAAATGCCAAAAATAATTATCAAGATCGCGTCTATATCCCTTATCCTGATGGATTTACGCCTAAAACAAAATCGGGATTAGATCTTGCGGAAAATACAGCTGTTATCTTAAGAAATGCAAGAGGTATTACGGTAACTAAAGATGCTTTATATATTGCCGATACCGGCCATTACCGCATTTTCAAATTAGATAAAGATACTTATACTGTAACTGGTGTATACCTTACACCAAATGATGAAACTTTCAGAAATCCATGGGTGTTCTCAGAAGCATCTGATGGTAAGCAATTATTCTATCCGATCAAATTAGCGATTGACGTCGCTAACCGGGTTTACTGTGTTGCTGATCGTATTTATGAAGGTATCCTTGAGTTTAATGACAATGGTGAGTTCAACCGTTTCTTAGGGGTTAATAAGGTTGTACCTAACCCGCTAAAAGCATTCTGGACTAAAATTATGACTGAAACTCAAATTGCTCAAATTGCTTTGGACTTACCACCGATGTTCACTAATCTTTCGATTGATAAAAAAGGATTCTTATACACAACTTCTAAACCAAGTGATAACACTCAAGCAACAAATTTGATCAAAGCAATTAACACTTCTGGTAAAGACGTTTTAAAACGAAATGGTTACACTGAGCCAAGTGGAGATGCTGTTTATATTGGAGCTTCCACGAACCCTCAAATACCAATCGGACCATCATCATTGAATGCTATTACAGTTAGTGATAATGGTATTTATACGGCTGTTGATACTAAACGAGGTCGAATGTTTACTTATGATAATGAAGGAAATCTACTCTATATCACTGGTGAAAAAGGTACTTTATCGCATAACCTTAATGAACCAGTAGCTATTAGATATTTAGGAAATGACATTGTTGTAGTTGACCGCGAATCACGCAGTTTAATTAGATTCCAAGTAACTAAATTTGGTTCTTTGATTAATGAAGCAACTGAACTTTATAATCAAGGTCTTGTCATTGAAGCTGAATCAATTTGGCGCGAAGTTCTAAAAATGAATTCTAACTATGAGTTAGCTTATGTTGGAATTGGTAAGAGTCTCCTTCGTCAAGGAAAATACAAGGAAGCTATGGAAAACTTCAAAATGGGTAATAACAAAACATATTATTCTAAAGCCTTCCAAGGTTATCGAGACGAATTCTTAGAAGAAAACTTCGGTATTATCATGACTTCATTAGTAGCAATTGTTGTTGCTTATGGTGCTTATAAAGGCTATAAGTACATAAAACGTCGCAACGAAGAAGATTATGAAGGAGGCGACGAAAATGCTTAAAAAGATCTATAATGATTGCGTAAAATTTCCTACTTATATCTTGACGCATCCGTTCAAAGGATATAATTTGTTCAAGGAAGAAAAGCAAGGAAAAATGAGCGTTGCTATCACCTTCTTAGTAATCATTGCGCTCTTAAATATAATTAACTATCGCTATTTAGGATTTATTATTAACAATAACAATCCTCGAGCATTTAATAGTTTATTAATCATTGTTTACTCAATTGTTCCTGTTGTTTTATTAAGTGTAGCTAACTGGAGTGTTACCACCCTTATGGATGGTAAAGGTAAGATGAAAGAAATCTTTATGATGGTTTGTTATTCTTACTTTCCTGTTATCATTACCGGAATTATTACATTAGTCCTAAGTCAAGTTGTTATTGAAGATGAAATTCAATTCTTATCATTACTTAATGGTGTTGGTTATTTCTTAATGGCCTATATGATCTTTATGGGATTAATCAGTATTCATGAGTATGGACTATTCAAGACAATTGCGACTATTGTAGTTACAGGTGTTGCTGCATGTATTATCTTGTTCGTCGGATTATTGATATTTGACTTATCACAACAAATTTACGGATTCTTGTTCTCGCTCTATCGCGAGGTCAAAACAAGGTTCTTCTAGAGGGAGGATAATATGACATTGAAATGGCCAAAATTTTTGACATTTAAAAGAACTTTACTAATTACATTGTTGTTAATCCTCTTAATTGTTGGGTTAGTCTTTGTATTAGGTGGATATAAACCAGCAAAACCGGTTTTAAGTGCGAAAGATTTCTCTTTCGAGGGTTTTACTGAGTTTAAGAGTTTTACTGAACAAGACAAACAAGTTCAAACTGTAACAAGTGAAAATGGACGCTTTGTCTTCAAGTTTGATCCAGTAACAACTTATTTCTCGATTGAAGATAAAGTAACTGGACACACTTGGTATTCTAATCCGACTGAAGAGGATGAGTTTGAAACTAACAAAGGGACAGTTGAATCTCAAAAATCAACATTGATTCTTGAATATATTACTCCAGTTGGTGGGACAAATACATTTGCTAATTACACTTACAGTATTTATGACTTTAATGAAGAACAAACTGAAGGTGGATATAATTTAGATCTTGCCCCAACTTTCTCAGTAAAATATGAAGGAAATAAGGTTACTGTTTTATACGAATTAGTTAAAAAAGGTATCGACTACACTTTCTTCCCTGCTCGAATATCACAGGAACGTTTAGAGCATTTTATTGCTGAAAACAAACGAATGGTAGAAGAAGGGGTTCCGGGTGTTGTCGAATTAGATAACCGTGACCTTAACCGTTTAAAGATCACTTATTATGAATTAGATGAAAAGACTGAGCCAGATCGACCTTTCTATAAGTTAAAGAAGGCTCATGAAAATATGAGTGGATTAGAGATTCAAAACCTCTATCGAATCTTATATGTTAACTGTGGTTATACTCGTGAAGATGCTGCTTATGATAATGCGATGTATGGTGTCTCCATTAACATGGACCGTCCACACTTTAGTATCGCAATTGAATATGAAGTTTCAAACGAAGGATTAAAGGTTACTGTACCAGCAAAATCAATTATTGAACGTGGTAGCCAAAAAATCGGTAAAGTAAAAATATTACCATACTTCACTACAGCTAAAAGAGGAACTGAAGGATATATGGTTATTCCTGATGGTTCTGGAGCAGTAATGAATTTTGACAATGACAAATTAGCCTATGGTGGATTTGGTAAACGTGTTTATGGTAGAGATACATCATATTATGATGAGATCAAACCAGTTCCAACAGAAGATGTTTTACTACCGATGTATGGCTTAGTTAACAAAACAGCTGATACAGGAGTTGTTGTTACCGCAGATAATGGTGCAACAATGTTAAATCTTTATGCGGATATTAGTGGTCGTATTGACTCGTATAACCGTATCAGTTATGAAGCGTTCTTGCGCGAAGCTCAAACCGTTTGGATTGGACTTGGTGCAGCCGCAAAACCACACGTTAAGTGGACAGAAGATCGCTTATTAAATGACGTAGAATTGAACTATCATTTCTTAGAAGCTAAAGATAACAACTATAACGATATGGCTAAGTTCTATCGTCGTTATCTCGGATTAGAAGACAATGATAAGACTACATCTACTGTCTTAAATCTTGAGTTAATTGGTAGTTATGACTATGATACCAACTTCTTAGGTATTGGTTATACTGCTTATGATTCTCTCACTACTTATAAACAAGCAATGGAAATCATTGAAGAAATGAGAGGTCACGGAGCAGAATACATTAATGTCCTCTATCGAGGATGGCAAGAAGATGGACTCACCAATCCAAGCATTTCTAAGTTAAGCCTCAGCAAAGTGATTGGTGGTAAAAAAGGATTGAAGGAATTTGTTGAATACACTAAAAATAATAATATTAACTTCTATCCATATTTAAGTTTCAGTGAATTTACATCTTTTAATGAATCATTCGGAAGACAACATTATTCATCAAGAACTGTTGGAAATGACTTCTCATATCGTTATCCATACAATCCATCCTTCGGTATCTTTGACATGAATCTTGATGAAATAATGGTAGTATCACCAAAATACTACACTACTTTCATGAGCAAATTCATTAAAGAATTCAATAAAAAAGTTGGAATTAATTCCGTAGCATTTGAATTCTTAGGCTCAAGCCTTGGTGGCGACTATAAGAAACGCCAATTATTCTATAAGGAATCAGCAATGATTGAACAAATTCAATCATTACAAATGGCAAAAGAAAACGGAATCGATAATATTAATCTATTTACTCCATATCAATACGCCCTTCCTTATGTATCAAATGCTTTAGAAGTTCCTTATACATCAACCTCTTATGAAATCTTAGACTACTCAATTCCATTCTATCAATTAGTGGTTTCTGGAAGCTTTGACTATAGTGGTATGAGTTACAATGCTAATGACGAAAAAGGTATGATGTATCACCTAATGAGAATGTTGGAAACAGGATCAAATGTTCAATTCACTTTCTCATATGAGGATTCAGCAAAACTTATTCAAACTAAATATAACAATTATTATTACACCCAATATTCTAAATGGTTAAGTGAAGTTGATTTCTTAGTTAATAGCCTTAATGAATTGAAAATCCATGAAGGTGTATTGGTTCAACATGAGCAATTAGCTAATGACATCTTTAGAGTAAAATACAGCAATGGTATTGAATTCATCCTTAACTATACCGAACGGGTACTTAATAATAATTTAAGTTCATATGGCGTTGTTCGTGGAAACCTTATTGAGCGAATCGATTTAGGTTTAGGATTAGAAAAAGAAGTCTATGAACGAGCTGAAATTATCAACAACATCGTTGATGGTAATATTAAAAATCAAATTATTATTTATAGAAGTGGAGGCGCGAGATAATGGATAACAATAATGTTCCTGAAAAAGTTTCTTTTTCCGAGAAACTAAAAAATGCTTTATTGAGTCTTCTTTCAACAATCTTACTCGCGCTTAAGAAATTCTTTACGCTTCCCTTCTTTGTTAAGGTTGGAAAAGTAATTGCATGGCCGTTTGTTAAGGTATGGCCTTATATCAAATGGTTCTTACATAAAATTAGTTTTCCATTTAGATGGTTGAAAAAGAAAACTTATAATAATCTTTCCCATCAAGGGAAAAAGGTTGTTTGGTCATTTATCTTCTTATCACCAGTAATTATCGGATTCTTATTGTTCTTTATTTATCCGTTAATTATGTCAGCCATTTACTCAATTAGTCAATTTAGACCATTGCCTGAGGGTGGCTTTGACATCGTCATCGGTGAGTTTATTAAAGAAAATGGTGATGGAACAACTACGGTTATTAAAGATTTATTCTATAACTTTAAGGTTGCTTTACAAGAAAATAGACACTTCCCCGTTGAACTAGTAAACACTATTAAGAACACCGTAATTGATGTATTCGTTATCACAATCTTTAGTTTGTTGGTTGCGGTTATGTTAAATGGTGAGTTTAAAGGTCGGGGAATTGTGCGCGCTATTTTCTTCCTTCCCGTTATCTTTAACTCGGAAGCCATTACTCAAGCATTGTCAAAATATCAGCATGTTGATGCTCTTCTCAACCAAATGGGAAGTGGGGCCTTGACTGCAGTATTTAACCTGGAGATGTTCTTGATTAATGCCGGGATTCCGAATACGTTGATAACGTTCTTGACAAGTATTACAACAGCAATCTATCGTACGATATCATATTCGGGTATTCAAATCTTGATTTTCCTTGCTGCTATCCAATCAGTTCCGGGCCATCTTTACGAGGCAGCAACTATTGAGGGAGCAACTCAATATGAGTCATTCTGGAAGATTACCCTTCCGATGGTTTCCCCAATGATCATGACTGTTGTCGTGTTTACAGTGGTCGACAGCTTCATGCGTTCACCAATTAATACTGTTATCAATACGACCTTCAACCAGTCAAACTATGGTCTGAATGCAGCCATGAACTGGATCTACATGGGGGCAACCATTATATTACTAGTAATCTTTATTGGCCTATTGTCAAAGGTGGTGTTCTATTATGACGAATAAGACGGAAAAGAAATTGGCAAGAAAAGAACGGATAGAAGAACTAAAAGCTCAGGCCATCGAAACTTATGAAAAAATCAGAGCGGATTTAAAAAATCCGGTTAGAAAGGCAGTTCGAGCTCGTAAGGTCTCACTTGCTTCTTCGAGATTGATTCGTTTTGTAGTTATCTTTGGTTTATCGTTCGTTATTATATTCCCACTATTCCAACAATTAACTTTAGCTCTTAGACATCCTAATGATATCAATGATCCACTGATTGTTTGGATTCCTGAAACATTCTCGTTCTTGAACTTTAAGATTGCGGGGACAATGTTAAACTATTGGAGGGCTTTGTGGAATAACATTAAAGTTTCATCCATAGTTATGGTGCTTCAAATTGCATCAACTGCTTTAGCGGGATATGCTTTCTCTAAGTTAAGATTTAAGGGTAGTGAAGTCCTCTTTTGGATCGTTATGATTACATTAATCGTTCCTCCACAAACCTTAGCGATACCGAAATTAGTATTCTTTAATAACTTTGACATCTTTGGTATTATCAAGCTAATTAAAGGAAGTGGCCTAAACTTAACCGGTGTTGGTAAAACATCTTCCTTCTACATTATGGCCGCAACCGGTCAAGGTATCAGAGCAGCACTATTCATTTATCTATTCAAACAATTCTTCCGGGGCTTACCGGTTGAACTTGATGAATCAGCTCAAATCGACGGTGCTGGCGTATTTAGAACATTCTGGAGTGTAATGCTTCCAAATGCTCGTGGGGTTATGATTACTGTTGGGCTTTTTGCCTTTGTGTGGCAGTGGAATGACGTTTACTTTACGCGCCTCTTTGAGGTCAGTGATACGGCTTATCCACTACTGACAGCGCAATTATCCCAAATCACTGAACGTTTACCGCACTATTTGAAGACCTATGGAATGGATTCCTTAGTATCAGAAGACTTGCGGGGGAATGATTACTTCGTTTCACTCATATCTCATACAGCAGCGTTCTTGATGATGTTACCGCTCTTAATCGGATATCTATTTGTTCAAAGACACTTTGTTGAAGGTATTGAACGAACAGGTATTGTTGGTTAAAAAATTATTATAATATAAGTAGAGGAAAATCCATTATTCAGATAAAATAATGGTAGTGTGAAAGGTAAGTGTTGATATGGATTCACGAAAACTAACAAACAGCAAAGTTTATCAAGTGTTTGACTTTATAATGCGTTTAATTCTGTTGAATCTATTAGCACTTACCTTTTCTTTTCCGATTATTACCTTTCTTACAAGTTTAGTCGCAACTCATGATGTAATTAAGCAATACATCAATGATGGAAGCACCGTTGTTTTCCGCCCATTTTGGGAGTCGTTTAAAAGAAACTTCTTTAAGACAGTAATTTTACAAATAGGTATTATTGTAGCAGGTTTTCTGTTTGGTAACAGTTTATTGTTCTTTTACAATCATACCGTTGATGGCGGAATATATGCATTTGGGTTTTATTTAACAATGTTAATTATATTGGTGCTTTTCATCATCTTAGTCAATTATCCTTTGACTTGTGTATACTTTAAGGGTTTAAAAGCAACACACTATCTCAAACTTTCAGCATTATTTGCTTTTAAAGATTTGTCAATTAGTTTAATTGATGCTATAATATATGTAGGCTTTGCTTTATTAGGCTTTATTGCCTTTCCCGTATTAATCTTTGGGGGAATAAG
>FZPS01000049.1_pt51 | contig 19680 bp, 25 predicted proteins | sample 1817821 | NCBI WGS metagenome assembly FZPS01 (sample SAMEA104158645, study PRJEB21678) | metagenome | place: Germany | collected 2015-04-21
GTCCTAAAGACTTAACAAATATCTCTTGTCAAATTTTGTATTTCTCTATATAATAAATACGAGTCATCAGGAATATTGTCAAGAAAATCTAAAATTTATCGATGTAAACAAAAAATATTGTAAAAGATTAGATATTGATTTACATCAGGTGAAAAAATGTGTACAATAATCCTAATAGTGTTAGTAGAGGAGAATGACAATGATGATTGAAACCATGTTTAGTCATAGTAATATTTTAGAAAGAGCATTAGATGCGGCTCAAACAAGGGATAAAGTGATCAGTCATAATATTGTTCACGTAGATACCCCGGGATATAAGAAAAAGCAGGTAGCATTTGAAGAATACTTGCAAAAAGCTTTAGATTCCAATGAAAGGCCTAGTCAAATCGATCTATCTTCTCTTTCGCCCAAAGTAATACAACCGATGGATTCTACACGTTATCGTAAGGATGAAAATAATGTAGATATTGATGTAGAAACAGTAGAACAAATAAAGAATTATTTACGTTATCAAGCGTTAAGTGATCAAGTTTCACACGATATAAAACGCTTTAGAACAGTGCTAAATGCAAGATAAAGTGTTTTACAATAAGCTAAGGCATTATTATAATGTGGAGGTGTTTTTGTGTCTTTTTTTGCTGCCATGAATGTAAGTGCAAGTGGTCTTACTATGCAAAGGTTAAGGATGGACGTTATTTCTCAGAACATAGCCAATGTAGATACTACAAAAACAGCGGAAGGGAGCCCGTATCGGAGAAAAACCATATTAGTAGAAGAAAAACTAGAGCCTTTTCAATCTTTTTTAACAAAAGAGCAAGAAAAATATTCAATTGGCAAGGGAGTACGGGTTTCTAAAATTGTAGAAGATGATCGCCCTTTTCGTAAAGTATATAATCCAGGACATCCAGAGGCAGATAACCAAGGTTATGTTTCTATGCCGAATGTAAATATTATTGAAGAAATGGTAAATATGCTATCTGCCAACCGAGCTTATGAGGCCAATGTTGTTTCGATTAATACATCAAAAGCCATTGCAATGAAAGCACTAGAGATTGGTAAATAGTTTGTAATTATTAAGAAAGTAAGAAAGTAAGAAAGCAGATTACATAAGTAGGAGGAAAGGTAATGAATATTCATTCTATCAACTTTCAGCCACCCTCTGTACAAAAGATTCAGAAAGAATCAATAGAGGCTAATAAAAACGTGAATACAGCTGAAAACTTTGAAAGCTTTTATAAAAGTGCACTTGGGATGTGGAATAAGACCAATCAACTTCAGAAGGAGGCTGAAAATATGGCCTTAGAATTTGCAGCAGGACGATTGGATAATTTTCATTCCCTTAGCATTGCTCAATCAAAAGCAAGTATCGCCCTTGAATATACTGTGCAAGTTCGAAATCAAATTTTGGATGCCTATCGAGAAATTATGCGACTACAATTATAATAATAATCCAAAAAGATCTATGCACAGAAAAGGGGTGAATCAATGAATGAAACAATATCAAATATATCCAATCAGGTTACAGAATACTGGAAGGGTTTTACTAAACAACAAAAGATAAAAATATTTATTCTTATTGCAATTATTATTAGTGTATTAGGAATTATTATTTACTTAACTACACGACCTAAGATGGTATCTTTATTTTCTGATTTAACACCAAAACAAACAGCGGATATTCAGGAAGTTTTAAATGAAAACAATATTAAAAACAAGACTGTTTTTGATGCTACAGGCATTAAGGTAGAGGCTAAGGATTTGGATCGCGCCAAAATGCTCTTAGCCAAGGCGAATATTCCCAATTCAGGATTTACTTTTGAAGATGCTTTAGAAAATAGTATGGGGACAACTGAAACCATAAAAAAAGCAAAGCTAAAATATGCAAAGGAACAAGAGTTAAGTAGAGGGATAGCAAAACTAGAAGGAATTGATAGTGCCACTGTTAATTTAGTGATTCCTGATGATACTCGTTTCTTTATTGAAAGTCAAACAGAAGCTAGGGCAAGTATCCAATTGACGATCAAACAAAAACTAAGTCAAGATCAGATCATGGGTATTGTAAGGTATGTTGCTCAAAGTGTAGAAAACTTAGAAATGAAAAACATAAGTGTAATTGATCAAAATGCAAACTTACTCTATGGTGGAGAAGAAGATTATGCATTAGCTACCAATGCAGATAAGCAATATGAATTGGAATTGATTAAAAAGAAAGAAATAAAAAATGAAGTCATTGGTATTTTGGCACCTTTATTTGATGATGTAAGGGTAACGATGAAATTAGAGATGGATTTTGATACTCATCATGTCATGGAAGAAGAGTACGCAAGTCCTCAGGGAGCTAAAGAAGGCAAGGGGCTTCCTAAATATGAAGAGAAAGAGTCAACTAAAACGACCAATACCACTGAGGGAGCAGAACCAGGTGTGATTCCTAATACAGGCGAAATACCTGAATATGCCATGGGTGATAATAATATTTCTCAATCCAAAACAGATAAAAGTTCTAATGAGTATTATGTAAATAAAAAAGTAGCAGAAACCAGCAAAAGCATAGGAAATCCTTTGTATGATCATTCTTCTTTGACAGTTATTGTATATCGAAAAAAAGTATATGATCAAGCTACTTTAGAACAAAAAAATGAATTGCAGGGGTTGAGTTGGCAAGAATTCCAAGAACAAAATAGTCGTTGGATTGATATTACACAAGAAGAAGACATTCAAAATTTAGTGGCTGCTGTCCAAAAAGGGACTGGTATTTTAGATGTAGAACTCCGCGGTTATGAATACCCAGAATTTCGAGGAAAAACCATACAGCCATTCCGAGAATATGCTAAAAACTATATGCCTATTGTAATCTTATTAATTATTATTGGTTTGTTAGCCTATGGTATTATTAAGGGAACTGCTCCAGAAGAAATTATAGAAGTAGAACCAGAACTATCTATTGAAGAAATGCTTCAAAGCACTCAACAAAAAGAACCTATTGAAGAAATTGAATATGATGAGCAATCAGAAGTTAAAAAACAAATCGATAAATTTGTTGATGAGAAACCAGAAGCCGTGGCTCAGTTATTACGCAACTGGTTAAGTGAAGATTGGGAGTGAGTTTAGATGGCAGCCGTTAGAGAAGGAATTGGTGGAAGAGAAAAAGCAGCTATGTTGCTGATTGCATTGGGACCTGAAAAGTCAGCCCAAGTATTCAAACATTTAAAAGAAAAAGAAATTGAACAACTCACTTTAGAAATTGCTAACATTCGAACTGTTTCTCCTCAAATGAAAGAAATGGTATTAGAAGAATTTTACCAGCTCTCTTTGGCACAGCAGTATATCGCAGAGGGAGGTATTTCCTATGCAAAACAAATTTTGGAGAAAGCATTAGGAAATGAAAAAGCATTAGATGTAATTCAACGTTTAACAGCTTCTTTACAAGTAAGGCCCTTTGATTTTGTAAGGAAAACTGATGCTAGTCAGCTCTTAAACTTTATCCAGTATGAACATCCCCAAACTATTGCTCTGATACTGGCTTATTTGCGACCAAGCCAATCTTCTATGGTATTATCAGCATTGCCGCCAGAAAAACAAGCAGAAGTGGCTAGGAGAATTGCACAAATGGATCGAACATCTCCTGATATTATTAAAGAAGTGGAACGAGTGTTAGAGAAAAAGTTATCTTCTCTTGTTACCCAAGATTATACTGCTGTTGGTGGAGTAGACGCCATTGTAGAAATTTTAAATGCAGTGGATCGAGGCACTGAAAAACATATTTTGGAAACATTAGAAATTGAGGATGTAGAATTAGCAGAAGAAATTAAAAAGAAAATGTTTGTGTTTGAAGATATTATTGGCTTAGACAACCGATCCATTCAAAGAATTTTGCGTGAAGTGGATAACAATGATCTAGCCATTGCTCTTAAAGGTTCAAATGAAGAAGTTCAAAATGTAATTTTTGCGAATTTATCCAAACGTTTGGTGACGATGATCAAAGAAGATATGGAATATATGGGACCAGTGCGATTACGGGATGTAGAAGAAACACAACAAAAAATCGTTAATATTATTCGAAAATTAGAAGATGCAGGAGAAATTGTAATTTCTAGAGGTGGAGGTGACGAGATTATTGTCTAAGATTATCAAGGCACCTTATGTACATATCAAAGACAAAAAGGTAATCAACGTTATCACCCCAGCATCAAAAAAGAGTGAAAATCTAAATTTAATTCAAAAAGAATCGCAACAAACTCTTTTAGCAAAAGCACAAAAAGAGGCACAAATAATTCTGGGTCAAGCTGAAAGAGAAAGAACGGAGATGCTAAGACAGATCCAAGAAGAGAAGGAAAAGATTCTTCAAAAAGCATTTCAAGAAGGGTATCAAGAAGGCCAACATATTGGCAAGGAACAGGGCTATCAAGAAGGGTATCAGGTAGGCTATCAAGAAGGGGAACAGGAAGCAGTAGCGTTAAAAGCAGATGCAGAAAGTATTCTACAAGCAGCATACGAGGAAAAAGATCGCATTTTGCAAGGGATTGAACCTAAAATGGTTCAATTATTAGAAAATATCCTGGAAAAGATGGTAGGAGCCACTTTGAAATTTCATCCTAATGTTATTTTGTTTCTTATTAAAAAAGGATTTCAAGAAACTTCTTTTAAAGGAGATATTCATATTTATGTGTCAGAAGAGGATTATGATACTGTCGTGAAGAATAAAGAAGAATTTCTTAGGGATATAGAACAAGAAGTAATTATTATGAAAGAATCGTCTTTACAAAGAGGAGATTGTATTTTAGAAACCCCCATTGGTAATATTGATTGTAGTTTGGGAAGTCAATTTCAAGAAGTTAAAAAAGAACTTTATATGCTTTTTGAACAAGGAGAAGAATGAGTACGTTGTAGGATGGGGGGGATAAAGATGATTAATAAATATACAACTTTATTAGAAAAAAACTATATTAAGCATATTGGAAGAGTTATTGCTGTTATTGGTTTGACTATTGAATCCATTGGTCCTACTGCTAGTGTAGGCGATTTATGCAGAATTTATTCCCTCAAAACCCAAGAAGAAGTATATGCCCAAGTAGTAGGATTTAAAGAACATCGTATGTTACTAATGCCCTTAGGACACATGGAAGGTATAGGCCCTGGAAGTTTAGTTGAAAATACAGGTTCACGTTTAATGATTCCTGTAGGTTCAGCGTTATTAGGTCGGGTATTGGATGGATTAGGTAGGCCCATGGATGAGAAAGGTCCGATTCATGTAGAAGAGCAATATCCCTTGGAAAATGAGCCGCCAGATCCATTGATGCGAAACCGTATCAGTGAAAAATTAACCCTAGGAGTAAAAGCGATTGATGGCCTATTAACTGTAGGGAAGGGGCAGAGAATGGGAATTTTTGCAGGAAGTGGAGTAGGTAAAAGTACCTTGTTAGGAATGATGGCTCGAAATACCCAAGCGGATATTAATGTTATCGGTTTAATTGGAGAACGAGGAAGGGAAGTTCGAGAATTTTTGGAAAAAGATTTAGGAGAAGAAGGATTACGGCGTTCCGTTATCGTTGTAGCTACTTCCGACCAACCTGCTTTGATTCGATTGATGGCTGCTCAGACGGCTACAGCTATTGCTGAATACTTTAGAGATCAAGGTAAAGATGTATTGCTTATGATGGATTCGTTAACAAGGTTTGCCATGGCTCAGCGAGAAATTGGTTTGGCCATTGGAGAGCCACCGGTTAATCGTGGCTATACTCCTTCTGTTTTTGCAGTTATGCCTAAGCTCCTTGAACGAGCAGGAAATGCAGGAGTCGGGTCTATTACAGGATTATATACTGTTTTAGTCGATGGTGATGACATGAATGAGCCTGTAGCAGATACAGCTCGAGGTATTTTAGATGGGCACATCGTACTTTCAAGAAAGTTGGCAAATAAAAACCATTATCCAGCTATTTCTGTTTTGGAAAGTGTCTCAAGGGTAATGGGAGATGTTATTGATTTTAAGCATCGGCAAAATGCCTTTACAATGAAAAAAATATTAGCTACCTATACAGAAGCAGAAGATTTGATTAATATTGGAGCCTATGTGGCAGGAAGTAACCCTAGTATTGATGAGGCCATTACCAAGATGCCTGCGATTAATCAATTTTTAACCCAGCAAACCACAGACGCCATCGATTTTATAGAGGTAATTCAAGAGTTAGAAAATATTGTGTCTTCGTAAGAGGGAAATAGGATGTTGATAGTATGAAATTTTCATTTCCTTTAGAAAGTCTCTTCCAACTACGAATCCAATTGGAAGAACAAAAACAATTAGAATATGGACAAGTAATGCAAAAATGGCAACAAGTCAAGGAACAAAAACAACAATTAGAACAAAAACAACAATGGATTTTTCAACAGTGGCGTAAAAAAATCCAAGGAAAAGATGCTCTTTTGTCTAGTAGAGAGTATGGACTTTATTTAAAAAGCCTACAAAAAGAAATTAAGAATGCAGAGGGACGTTGTATTGAGTTAGAATGCAAGGTTGAAATCAAACGTAAAGAATTATTAGAAGCAGTTAAACAACGTAAAATGATGGAGTCTTTAAAGAATAAAGCGTTGGAAAATTTTCGAAAAGAAGAGCAGCGAAAAGAACAACAAATTATCGATGAACTTGTTACTTTTCGATACTACAATCGCCAGACATGATGAGGTGATCAAATGGTAAAAGAAGGAAAGGAAGTAGAAGTACAAGAGATAGAAGAAAGTGAAAAAAAAAGAAACAAAAAAGGAAAGTGGATTGTTATTTTAGTTTTAGTTTTTGTCGCTTTCTTAGCTTCCCTAGTTATGTATTCTGATTTTGCTCAAATACGAAGCCAACATTTACCAACTGTGTTGCGTAAAATTCCTATTGTAGGGAATCTTGTTCCGTCTTTAGCAGAACAAAATTCTTCTGTAGAAAAAGAAGAGGATAAAAGCAAATCGGAAGAAGAATTGGTCGAACTTCAAGAAACATACAAACAGTTATTAGAGCAAAATCAAGCGTTGGAAAAGGAAATAAAAAGGTTAAAAGAAATTGAAAGTTTACAATTGGAATTTCAACAACAAAAAGAAGAATTTGCTCGTATAATGATGTCCCAAGATGGGTTCGATAAAGAAGCTTATGTGGCTTTTTATGAAAAGTTAAATCCAGAAATAGCAGAAATGTTATACCGCTATTCTGTTGAAAGGGTGCAGTATAGTAGAGAGGTAAAACAATATGCAGAAACCTTTCAGGAAATGGATGAATCCAGTGCAGCAGCTATTTTAGAAGAAATGGGACAAACAGATATGGCGTTGGTTGTTTTAATTATTACCCATATAGATGTAGAACAACGAGCTCGTGTTTTAGGAGAAATGACACCTAAAACAGCAGCAACCATTACAAAACAAATGGCACCTACATTATAAAGAAAGGAGGGAAAATATGAATATATTAGCTCAAGAGTTACCTTTTATCCCCCGATCGCAGGTGGAGTTTAAAACTTCACAAAGAAAAGAAAAAAATTCAAAGTCAGGTTTTGAATCAGTACTCCAACAAGCGACTCAAAATCATTCAAAACTTGAAAAATCAAAGCCCTTTACCATAAATTCTGATAAAAAAGTGAATAAAAAACAACAACCATCCCAAGCAAAGGAAATGGATAAAATTTCAACTTCATCAGAAAGAAAGGCGATTAATGTAACACATCCAGACAAGACAAGGGAAAAAGATGGGATTGAAAAAGATATAATTAAAAAATTAGAGCAGCTTATTGGGTCTTCTTTAGAAGAGTGGTTGCAACAAATGGAGATTACTGTTTGGGATCTTTTGCAGCCAGTGCAATTTCAACAAGTACTTCAGCAAATTTGGGACATCGAAGATCCTATGGAGCTTCTCATGAACGAAAAAGCAGGAAAAATTTTAAAAGAATTTGAATCACAGCTTACTGATTTAGGATTGGAATTTTTACCAAAAGATGAAAAGCTCAATGTCCAATCTTCCAGTGAATTTACAGAAGTTATGTCTGCTATGGACTTAAACAGTGATTTAGAGACTCTAACATCTAGATTATCCGCTCATACTTCAATAGAAGAAGGTCCTGTTGTAGAAATTATTAGAGATGATGTATTGCAACAGGAATCAAAGATTTCTTTTATGAGTGATAAGATGGGAGAAGAAACTTTGTTAACAAAAGGAAATGTGATGGCGGAGGAAGAAGTGCTCCGACCCAAACAGGAAGCTTTTTTAACTTCCTTCATAAGCGAAATGCAAAGCCAAATGTTCTCAGAACAAACTCAGAAAATCCATGAGATGGACACTACTATAACTACTCTGGCTGATCAAAGAGTCGAAACCGATGAATTAATTCAACAAATTACTACTCATATGAAAATTCATATGAAACCAGATGTATCTGAACTTTCTTTGCGATTAAAGCCTGAATATCTTGGAAACATGTCTTTAAAGTTAGTTTCAGAGAAAGGGTTAGTAACAGCTCAAATTATAGTGGATAATCAACAGGTAAAGGGAATGATAGAAAGCCAGCTTCATCAGTTAAGGCAAACGTTATCAGAACAAGGGGTTAAAGTAGAGCATGTCCAGGTTTTTCTACAACAAGAAAATTCCCAGCATTCACAACAACAACAACAGATGAAACAGCAAAAATCAAGGAAACGAGTACAGCAGATTATAGAAAAAAATATGGAAAATGAATTTTTACAAGAAATGCCATCGGAGAAAACATTGTCTAGAATTAAGCTTTTCGCCGATGATAAAGAAAATCAAGTGGATTATTCAGTATAGGAGATGAGAAGATGTCTAGTACTGTGAATAAAACATATACCCCTATTGAGAACATTCGTAGTCATTCAAAGCAGCCTTCCGGAACTCCGGTTAACGACCTAGATAAAAATGCATTTTTAAATCTCTTAGTGACTCAAATGCGATACCAAGATCCCTTAAATCCAACAACGGATCGAGAATTTTTAGCCCAAATGGCTCAGTTTACAGCTTTGGAACAAATGCAAAACCTAAATCAGAATTTTGCCTTTGCTCAAGGAACAGCTTTAATTGGAAAAGGAGTACAAGCAACCATAGGAAATCCGTTAACCTCAGAAATGGAATTAGTGGAAGGTGTTGTAGAAGGAGTGCGTCAAAAGAATGGAAAAACTTTTTTAGTTGTAGGAAATAAAGAGGTTCCAGTAGATAAAGTCAAACAGGTTATTGACCATATAGATTGGTCTTACCAAGATCCCTTTTCCTTTATAGGTAAGATTGTTCAGGTACAATTACCTATAAAAGAAGGCGAAGAAAAACAAGTTTTTGAAGGGGTCGTAGAACATATTCAAATGAAAGAAGGAGAACCCTATTTAGTAGTTTCTGATCAATTATTTTCCTTAGAAGATGTTCATGGTGTAGTAGAAAATACTTCCTTAGTTGGAAAGTGGATTGAAGTAGATGTAAAACATAAAGAAACAGGAGAAGCGATTCGGAAACAATTAAAAATAGACGCAGTTAGACTAATTCAAGATCAAGTGATCTTAATTTCTGGAGAACATGAATTTAATATGAAAGAAATTCACAAAATCCTAAATCAATCCAAGACTCAGTAATGTAATATAGTTTACGAAATGAACTTTGTAAGTACCAAGAGGACATGGATAAAAGGAAAGAAGGAGCTAGTGAATTTCAATAGTAGTGAGGTGATAGGATGTATCCCATAAATCACATGCACCGAACATCAAAGATAACACCGAATACTTCCATGTCATATCCATTAAAAGAAAAAGAAGGCTACATTTCCGCTTTTAAACAAATATTAGAAAAGGAAGAGCAAAAACTACAGTTTTCTAAGCATGCTGCTTTGCGACTTCAGCAAAGAAATATTTATCTTTCCCAAGAACAATTAAATAAGTTGGAAGAGGGAGTGGAAAAGGCTACAAAAAAAGGAATAAAAGATTCCCTAATTCTAATGGATAATATGGCTTTTGTTATTAATATAAAAAATAAAACAGTGATTACTGCATTTGAATGCTCACAAAATCAAGAAACTGTATTTACCAACATTGATGGTGCTCTTATTTTATAAGCTGGACCTCTTAAGTTGTAGAGGAAGCTTTTGATTCTGGAATGATGGAAAGAATCAAGCATTCATCACATGCAAGGTAATGAAGATAATAAGGAGGTTATGCATTATGATGCGTTCTATGTTTTCAGGAGTATCAGGCCTTCGGGTGCATCAAACAAAAATGGATGTTATCGGTAATAACATTGCCAATGTTAATACCGTTGGTTTTAAATCAGGAAGAGTAACTTTTAATGAAGTGTTTAGTCAAACTTTACAGGGAGCGAGTGCTGCTAATGAAGGAACAGGGCGAGGAGGACGAAACCCTATGCAGATTGGTTTAGGAGTGAATGTTGCTTCCATTGATAATTTAATGACTCCAGGAGCGGCTCAACGAACAGACAATCCTTTTGATATGATGATCGAAGATGATGGTTTTTTTGTGGTTCAAGATGCAAATGGGGTAAAGTTTACTCGAGATGGATCTTTCCGTGTTGATGAACAAGGAAATCTTATTAATTCTCAAGGAATGCGTGTGTGTGGTTGGTATCCTGATGCGAATGGAACCGGTATTCAAAAAGGTCCTATCCGTCCTCTTTCCATCTATAATGGAGATACTGTTTCTGCATCACCAAAAGCAAGCAGCGAAATTCGTTGGGAAGGAAATTTGTCTACCAGTGATAAAGAAGTAATTATTATGATGAACTTCTTTGATAGTTTAGGAAATGAATATTCAGTACCTTTTAAAGCGGAAAATACAGAAAATGAAAATAAGTGGAAGCTAACTTTAGATACAGATGGAACGAATATGAAAATTGGATTTAATGGAAAAAGCTACACAACAACAACAGCAACGTTAGAAGAAACAGAAATTACATTTGACCCTTTAACTGGTAAACTATTAGGAGCTAGTCCTCAAGAAATAAAATTTGAAATTACAAATGATTTATCTTTGACTGATGAGGAAGGTAAAACTCTACTCATGAAAAAAGAACAATTTTCAGATGAAGGTATTCGTATTGACCTTTCCAGCGTCACTCAATACAATCAAAAATCTACAGTTCAATCTTATCGAGGAGATAAAAATGGAGTGGGGGCTGGGCAAGCACCAGGAAGTTTGAATGGAGTTAATATTGGTCCAGATGGAATTATTACAGGACGTTATACCAATGGAGATACAAAAGTTTTAGGGCAAATTTCAGTGGCTAAATTTCGTAATCCAGCCGGTTTACAAAAGGTAGGAAATAACTTATTTGATTCTACACCTAACTCTGGGGATTTTGACATGATAGGGGAAGATCCGGTATTAAATTCAGGTGTATTAGAAATGTCAAATGTAGATTTATCAAGAGAGTTTACGGAGATGATTACAACCCAAAGAGGTTTTCAAGCCAATTCTAGGGTGATTACTTCTTCAGATGAAATGCTACAAGAGTTAGTAAACTTGAAGCGTTAAGGATAGATGATAAGAATAAAAAAATGGATTAATCAATATAAATCAAAATGTATTATAGTATAAATAGTAAGATATCTAATCTTATAATCAAAATGAACTAGAAGTAGCCGTATATTCACTCTACATGAGACTTCTTAAGTAGAAAATTCAGTTTTATTTTTTAAAACCTAATGAATCACTTAAAAAGAACAGTGGAAGCAGTAGAGTGATATACGGGCTTACTGGAAATTTAGATTTTTAACGAGGATATCTATCTTGATAATAATCAAAGAGGTGAAGATATGATTTATATTACGAAGATCAACGATCAAAAGGTATTAATTAATGCAGACCTGATTGAATATGTAGAATCGACTCCCGATACTGTTATTACTATGACAACAGGGAGAAAAGTAGTAGCTAAAGAAAGCATTGAAGAGCTAGTGGATCTAACTATTGCCTATAAACGAAAGATTTTTACATTTCCGGCATAGATTGACATCGTTAAAGGAATGAGGTGAGGTTTTGGATATAGCATCCATTGTTGGATTGATTTTAGGAATCGTCTTTATTGTTATTTCTGTAGTATTGGACGGAAGCTTATGGGATTTTGCAGATTTAGCCTCTGTTATGATTACTATAGGAGGAACTTTTTCAGCCACTTTAATATCGTATCCTTTAGATAAATTTATGAACTCTCTTAAAACTATTCGATATATTTTTAAGGCAGCGGATCATGATGCTAGAGGAGTAATTCAACAAATTATAGAACTTGCTAATATTGCTAGAAAAGAAGGGCTATTAGCATTAGAAGAAGCAGCCCAATCCATTGAAGATGATTTTTTACAAAAAGGAATTTTATTAATTGTGGATGGAACAAACCCGGAGCTTGTTCGAAATATTTTAGAGACAGAATTGGCTTTTATTGATGGAAGACATAAAGAAAGCCAAGGTTTTTGGGAAACAGTGGCGAGTTTGGGACCCGCCTGGGGAATGATAGGAACGCTAATTGGACTTATTAACATGTTGCAAAAATTAGATGATCCTGATCAAATTGGACCAAGTATGGCTGTTGCTTTGATTACAACTCTTTATGGTTCTTTATTAGCTAACTTATTAGCAGGTCCTACAGCAAATAAATTAAAAATTCGAAGTGATGAAGAAATTCTTTTAAAGGAAGTTATGATTGAAGGACTTCTTTCCATTCAAGCAGGTGAAAACCCTAGAATTATTGAAGAAAAATTAAAAGCATTCTTATCTCCAGCTCTTCGAGAGCAGATTAATAAGAACGAAGGTGCAGCAGAGGAAGTAGGTGGGCGCTAATGGCAAGAAAAAAGCGGCCGATTGAAGTAAAACAGGGAGCCCCTGAATGGATGAATACATACGGTGATATGGTAACTCTTCTCCTTTGCTTTTTTGTATTATTGTTTTCAATGTCTAAAATTGATGCCGCTAAATTTCAAGCTTTTATTAGTTCTTTTGACGGTGGAGTCGGGATTTTAGACGGTGGACCTTCAATAGCAAATGAACAACAATTAGGTGGAGGTGTTAGCCAGATGCCTAATATCGATAAATATTTTCAGGAAACCATGGAAGGGACTTATTCTCAGTATAGAGAAGAATTAAAAGAAATTGCAGAAGAATTGGAAGAACACATTCAACAAAACGGAATTTCTCAAAAAGTAGAAATTGATTACAATGAAATTTATGTTCGACTAAATTTTTTAGATGGAGTTTTTTTTGATACAGGAAAAGCAGTATTAAAACCAGAGGCTATTGAAATTTTAAATGCTATGACAGAACCACTTCAAAAATATAGTGAATATCAAATAAAGATTGAAGGACATACCGATAATCGTCCTATACGAACGGCTCAGTATCCTAGCAACTGGTATTTATCTTCGGCGCGAGCCATTGCAGTAGCAGAATATTATATTCACGAAAAAGGATTTGATCCGAGAAGAATTTCTGCTGATGGATTTGGTGAATATGCTCCTATTGCTTCTAATGATACACCAGAAGGACAAGCGAAAAACCGTCGTGTAGAAATAAAAATTATAAATGAATCTCTGGACTTGCAAAAGTTAGATGATTTTTTAAATCGTAAGAGGGGGGAACAAGATGGAGAAAAATAAATTACTATTAATAGGAGTATTATTGATTGCTTTGGTATCAGTAACAGCAGCATTATTTTATGTGTCTACGATTTTAAATCGTGTTGCCTCCTCAAATCCAAATCATGGAGGTAACGGCTATGAAGTACTGAATGGAAAAGTTCCTTTGAAAGATATAAAAATTATAGCTATTGAGGAACCTATAACAACTAATTTATTATCTGAAGATGAAAAAAAACAACATATCGTTCGTGTTACTGCATCCATTGGAATCAATTCAGAATCAAAGCAAGCGAAAAAAACAATTCAACAAGTAGAAGAGCAAAACATAGCCATCCGAGATATTATTATAGAAATTCTTAAAACAAAAACTTTTGAAGAAATGGCACGACCGGATGCACATCAAGGATTAAAAGAAGAAATTTTAAAAGAATTACAAGAGAATTTTCAAACCAATGTTATTTGTGATGTATATTTAGGGGAATTTTTTGTTCAGTAATCTGTAATATTGACAAAAGGAGGTGGTCGTGTGGGAGAAGTGTTGTCGCAGAGTGAAATAGATGAACTTTTAAAAGCTCTTGACACAGGAGAACTGGATGTGGAAGAAATTCAGACCACTAACCAAAAGCAACAATTAAAAAATTATGATTTTACTAGACCGGCTAAGTTTGCCAAAGAACAACTTCGAACGATGGAAATTATATTTGAAAACTATGCGAGGTTGCTTACAACTTACTTATCTGGGTATTTAAGAACAGCTGTGTTTATTGAAGTGATTAACGCAGAAGCAGTTACATATTCGGAGTTTACTAACTCTTTAAATAATCCTGTTATTTTAGGAATTGTAGATTTTTCTCCGATGAAAGGTTCCATCATTGTTGAACTATCGTCTAACATAGGTTATTCTATAATAGATCGAGTTTTAGGAGGACCCGGTGTTGGCATTGATAAAATTCGAGAGTTTTCAGAGATTGAACGTATTTTATTAGAGAGAATGATGGGGCAATGGTTGGGGTTGATGCGTGAGCCTTGGGAGAATGTAGTTGACATCTATCCACGACTAGAAAAAATAGAAACTAATTCTCAATTTGCTCAAATTATATCTCCAAATGAAATGATTGCATTATTAACATTAAATATTCAGCTTGGAGAACAAGAAGGGCTCATGAATATTTGTATTCCTCACATTGTCATAGAGCCTTATATGGAACGATTAAATACAAAATATTGGTTTACTCCCATTAAGCAGGTAGAGGATAAAGAGTACCATCGTTTTTTAGAAGCAAAACTAGAAACAGCACGTATTCCTGTTAGAGCCGTTTTAGGACAAACCCATGTTACAGTAGGGGAATTTTTGCAACTGCAAAAAGGAGATATTATTCGCTTAGATTCTTATATTGATTCAGATTTAAAAGTTATGATAGGAAATTTATTTAAATTTAGAGGACGACCAGGCGTTCATAAGAATAAAAATGCTATACAGATTACGGATGTGATTAGAGAGGAGGAACACTGATGGGAGACATGCTTTCACAAGCGGAAATTGATGCTCTATTAGGTAATACTGACGATACAGAAGAGCAAGAAACCTTATCTGTACCAGAGGAAGATTTAACAGAAGAACAAAAGGATGCTTTAGGTGAGATTGGGAATATTAGCATGGGTACAGCCGCCACAACATTGTTTACTTTGGTCAATCAAAAGGTGACCATTACAACTCCCAAGGTGCAGGTGACTACATGGGAGAAACTTTCCCGCTCTTATAAGCGGCCTTGCGTAGCTATTAAGGTAGAATATAAAGAGGGATTAAAAGGAGCTAACTTACTCGTTTTAAGAGAAGAGGATGTAAAAATTATTACAGATTTAATGATGGGGGGAGATGGGAGTAATCTGCCCGATGAATTATCAGAATTGCATTTAAGTGCCATTAGTGAAGCTATGAATCAAATGGTAGGCTCAGCATCTACCTCCATGTCTTCTATTTTGAATCAAACCATTGATATTATGCCACCAGATGCATTTGTATTGGATTTAACGCAAGAAATTGATGAAAATGATGTTGGTTTTGGGCAAGGCGGATTTGTACAGATTTCGTTTAAAATGGAAGTGGGACAATTAATTGATAGTGAGATTATGCAGTTATTACCTATTGATTTTGCGAAAAATTTATTTAACAACCTAATTCAAGCACAGTCCTATGAGCAAGAAGTCACTAAAGAGGTTCAAGCCATACCGGTACAAGAGCCGAAAGTATCTCCAGTAAAAATGGAGGAACCTCCCGTAATGAGTAAATCAGTACAACAGTCTTATCAACAGGAAATGAAGAGTTATGCAACTCCGACAGCTTCACCACAACAACCAGTAAATGTTCAGCCAGTACAATTTCAAAATTTTGATATGCCTTCTTTTGTTCCTCATAAAGAGAATATTAATTTGATAATGGATGTTCCGTTAGAGGTTACAGTTGAGCTTGGACGATCTCATAAAACCATTAAAGAAATTTTAGAATTTAGCCCTGGTACTATTGTAGAGTTAGACAAAGTAGCTGGAGAACCTGTGGATATTTTAGTAAACGGAAAATTTATAGCCAAAGGCGAAGTTGTTGTTATTGATGAAAATTTTGGGATTCGGATTACAGATATTATTGATGAAGAACATCGAATTTAATTTAATAAAAGATTTGTTTTATGCAAATATGAATTTGTAAGTAGAGGAGAGGATAGTATGGCAGATAAAAATATACTAATTGTTGATGATGCAGCTTTTATGAGAATGATGATTAAAGATATTTTAACAAAAAATGGATATCAAGTAGTAGGAGAGGCAGAGAATGGTGCAAAAGCAGTAGAAAAATATACCGAGCTAAAGCCAGATTTAGTGATTATGGATATCACAATGCCTGAAATGGATGGAATTGAAGCAGTTAAAAATATTAAGAAAATCAATAGTAGCGCTAATATTATTATGTGTTCGGCTATGGGGCAGCAAGCCATGGTCATCGAATCTATCCAAGCAGGTGCAAAGGACTTTATTGTAAAACCTTTCCAAGCAGATCGAGTGATTGAAGCAGTATCGAAAGTTTTGGGGTAGATACCCATGCTTAGTGATTGGAAATGGATTCTTCAATTTTTATTATTGCTTATTTTATTTATAGGCATTGTATTTGGTGCTTATTATGTAACTAAGTGGATTGGTATGGCACAATTTCGTAAGTACCAAGGGAAAAATATCCGGGTGGTTGAATCAATAGGAATTGGACAGCAGAAAGCATTACAGTTGATTCAAGTAGGTACGAAATTCTTTCTTATAGGGACTACAAAAGATCGTATTATTTTTATGACAGAAATCGATCAAACCACCTTAGAATTTCCTACTGAAGAAGACCAATATTCTTCTTTCCAATCCTATTTAAATCAATGGCTTTCGAAAAAAGAATTTCAAAAAAAGGATCATTGATGGTAGGAGATATATTATGAAATACCAAAAGAAAAGATACCTAACAACTGCACTTATGCAATGCGGAGTCTTTTTACTTGTATTACTTTTTATGAATCATATACCTGTGCATGCTTCACCTACGAGTATGCCTATTCCCTTCCCGAAAGTGGGTGTGGATGTTGGAGTAGCTGAAACAGGAAAAGAAGTTGTCAGTAGCCTACAAATGCTATTTATTTTAACGATCATTGCATTAGCACCCTCTATTTTGATGATGATGACTTCTTTTACACGGATTATCGTGGTATTACATTTTTTACGTTCTGCTTTAGGAACACAACAGACCCCTCCTAATCAAGTATTGATTGGATTGGCTTTATTTTTAACTTTTTTCATTATGAGTCCTATTTTAAATGAAACAAATGTACAAGCTTTACAACCTTATGCCATGGGGGAAATCTCCCAAGAAGAAGCGATACAACGAGGGATGAAACCTTTTAGAGAATTTATGTTTCGGCAAGTAGAAGAAAAAGATTTGGCTTTATTTATGCAAATTGCAAAAATAGAAAAAGTATCAACACGAGATGAAATTCCATCTTCTGTACTTATCCCAGCTTTTATTATTACTGAATTAAAGATTGCTTTCCAAATTGGCTTTTTGATTTATATACCATTTATTATTATTGATATGGTAGTGGCATCTACTTTAATGTCTATGGGAATGATGATGCTACCACCAGTTATGATATCATTGCCTTTTAAGATTTTATTATTTATTATGGTTGATGGTTGGAATTTAGTTATCGGCGAGTTAGTTAAAACCTTTCGATGATAGGAAGGATGACCATATATGGACCAAGGAATTGTTATTGATTTAGCTCAAAATGCATTATGGACAATTATTATTGTATCTGCACCTATGCTAGGTTTAGCTCTAGTCATAGGTTTAATTGTAAGTATTTTTCAAACAGTTACTTCCATTCAAGAACCTACGTTGGCTTTTGTTCCGAAAATCTTAGCTGTATTTATTGGCGTACTTATTTTTGGACCATGGATGCTGAAAACATTAATGGATTTTATTATAGGATTATACACTAATTTTAATTATTATTTAGGATCATAAGGATAGGAAGGAATGGCTTTGGCAAATTTATATATTCAATGGGATATTTTTTTACTTATTTTTATTCGAATCAGTAGTTTTTTTGTCGTGGCTCCTATTTTTGGAGGAAAAAATATTCCAAATACTACAAAAATAGGACTATCTGTTTTAATTAGTTTTATTATTTTTTCTTCTTTACCGATGACCACCCTTTCTTATCCTGCACATTTTTTGGGGTATGCTTGGTTTGTGTTGCAAGAAATCCTAGTCGGTTTACTTCTAGGATTTGTTGTTTATCTCATGTATAGTACTTTATACTTAGCAGGACAGCTTATTGATTTTCAAATCGGTTTTACAATGGTTAGTGTCTTTGATCCATTAAGTCAAATCCAAGTTCCAATTACAGGGAATTTTTATTATTTCTTATTATCCGTCATGGTTTTTATTACCAATGGACACCATACTATTTTACGGGCACTTATTTATAGCTATCAAGTCGTACCTATTGGAAGAGTGATGGCTCAAGAAGTTTTATTTCAGCATTATATATCGATGATGGGAAATTTTTTTGTTCTTGCATTTAAAATTGCCAGTCCGTTAATAGGATCTATTTTTATTATAAATGTAGCTTTGGGAATTTTAGCTAGAACAGCTCCCCAAATGAATATGTTTGTAGTTGGATTACCCTTAAAGGTTGCTTTTGGTTTGCTAACGTTATGGGTTATGATGCCTCTATTTGGCTCAATTTCAGACTTTATGCTAGAACAAGTATATGATGATATTTTAATGGTACTTAAAGGGCTGATACCATGAAAAAACGATTGTATTATGAATTGCAGTTTTTTGCAAAGGAAGGACCAGGGGGAGAGAAAACAGAAAAAGCCACCCCACGAAAAAGGGAAAAAGCAAGAGAAGAAGGACAAATTGCTAAAAGCACAGAGGTCAATACAGCTTTTTTACTGGTTTCCATGTTTTTAGGAATTAAGATTTTTTCACCCTATGTATACGATCAATTACTACAATTGTTTAGGTATACATATCAAATGTTTAGTATGAGAGAAGATTTTTATCAGGAAGATTATATGGGACGGTGGGGAGCGTATTTATTTCAAAAAACAGTGTTTATTTTAGGCCCTTTTTTGATCATTGCTTTGCTTGCAGGTATTACTGCAAATTTTTTGCAAGTCGGTTGGCATCCAACGTGGAAACCTTTGCAACCGAAATGGAACCGTTTAAGTCCTCTACAAGGATTTAAACGTTTATTTTCAAAAAGAGCATTAATGGAGTTTATGAAATCCATATTAAAAATTGTTATTATCGGATTTATCCTTTATTCTTCCATAAAAAAAGAAAAAAATAATATTTACCTTCTTTACGATATGAATGTACTACAGATTGTAGGATATGTCGGTAATATAGCCATTGGTATGGCATTGAAAGTAGGGATCTTCTTCATTTTTTTAGCTGTTGGTGATTTTATTTATCAAAAATATGAGTTAGAACAAGATTTAAAAATGACCAAACAAGAGCTTAAAGAAGAGTATA
>FZPS01000053.1_pt47 | contig 19663 bp, 18 predicted proteins | sample 1817821 | NCBI WGS metagenome assembly FZPS01 (sample SAMEA104158645, study PRJEB21678) | metagenome | place: Germany | collected 2015-04-21
AAAAATGGATATTGCACCACAAAAAATCTTAGAAGAGATTGCTATGGAATATTCCCCAACTTTTGCTAAAGCGTACAAGAAAATTACAGGAAGTGCCTTGCCAAAGCCAAAACTTATTGAAAAAAAGTCATCCTATATGGTAGTAGAAATGGACTTCTTGGAAGGCATTAAAAACGCCAAAAAAAATTCCTACTATGACGCTGTCCGAAACAACTGGTCTCAGATTTTCGGAGGCCACAAACGTGACAGTCTGGTATACGATTCCAAAAAGAACGGTTTTGTGCCAACCATGGCGTTTTCAAACGTTTCCGAGAAAGGTGTGTATGTGATAGAGGCAACCATTTACGCCACTCGCTATTATCACAAGCCATCCTATTACAATCTCTACGTGGGTTGTGAAGACATCGACACAGACGGAGACGGAAAGAAAGAACACAAACATGGCGAACTGAAACCACAAACATATTACAAATATCGCCATAAGAAACCGAACAACAGCAATCCGACACACCATAAACATAAAGACAATGATACGCAAAACATCAAGCCAGATATTATTGTTGCAGACAAGATTGTCGGACATGCGATTTGGGAAGTAAATGTCAGCGGTGGCGGTGGCGGAGGACTAGATGACGACCCACCTCCACCAAATCCACCAAATCCTCCAAGTGTCGGAGGACCACCAGGTGACAACCCACCTCCACCAAATCCACCAAAACCTCCAGGTGGAAAATGGGTGAAAGAAGGCGTGTCATTCATCATTCCTCCATACGGAGTGGATTCCAAAGACATCAGAACCAGCAACTTCATTTCCGAATAACAATAAATAAAACAAAACCCCGTCATAAAGGCGGGGTTTTCTACTTGAATTCGAGAGAAATGAATCTTTATTCTGTCACCATTACCAAATAGGAATTCACATATGTAAGGAGGATTTTAATGACAGAGAGAAAACAGGAAATATTTTTATGGATGGTGACAGTTGTGTTGATTGGCGCAGCCATGCTGCTTCCTGCTTTTGCGAATGAGGTGATAACTATTACGAAAAAAGGGCACAAGGAGTATATGTATCCCCACGAAGGAAGAGAGTTTTCCATCGGACCAGAGAAAGCCCATTATTATGTATTGCATTTTGATGGGGATGGAGAACCTTTATACGGAGAAGTTGTACGAATTGCCGATGACTTCGTTTTGATGCGTGTTTACCCTGATGAAACAACGGAAGAATTCACCCCTCCGCCGTTGACAAAAGAGCAGATAGAAAAGTTCGATAAAAAATACAACCCTGTCGAGGTTGAAAAAGAAATCAATAAAGAAGAAAAGAAATGGGCAAAAAAGTTGGAAGATGAGTATCGCTCTTTGGTTGGTAAAAATTACATCAAACAAATCAAAGGCGACAACTACTGGGTATTTTTATATACCGAGGCAAGCAAGGAGAATCTCAAACATTTGTCCAGTGTGTTTTCGGAGGTCAATTACAGCAACACCTATGCAAGGCCATATAATTTCAGCACTAAGAAAGCCAGAAACCATATTGTCTCTAAACTAAAAAAGGCCAACCTGACCATTCCTCTGCAAGTGTCTGTTGTGCCGTTCCGATGCGACCAATATCCCGAAGGGCTCATCCAGTACCGCACGATTGACGGGCAGGATGTGATACAGATTTTGGTTTTTCACAGCAGGACGGTTTCGCCTGAGAAACAATTTGACATACAGTTTAAGAAGTATTTGCAGGCAGCCAAAGCAACCAACGAATAAAACCATTCCAAAAACCTTCAAAAAGAGAAGTCTAATAAGGGCTTCTCTTTTTTTTAATGAAAATACCTATTGACATCGGGGGGCAATGTCCATATAATGCCTGTGTTGTTTTGGTATAACAGAACAACACGATATAACCGAATTTACTTTAAAATATAACCACTAAATAAGGAGGAATAACCGCATGAACAGAAGCAATCTTAATTTGAATCTTATTCCACCCAAAACCCATCACACCAAAGTGGTAGCCAATGTAAAAGATGTTTACTTAAAGGCTAAACTTGAGATTTTACTTAATAACTGGTGTGTCCAAAAAACAAACAACGAGTATGTGTTTTTCAAGCATTTTAACAGCAATCGAAGAGGTGTTATCAATCAGTTAATTCTTTCGGGTAATGATTATGATGGCATTTATGAGTTCGAAATTTTCGGACATGATTTGAGGATGCAGAACATTTATGATAAAACCATCAATGATTTGGTAACGAAAATCGAATCGTGCAGCAATTATGACTTGGCTGTTTTCAACAAAAAAAAGAATATGATAACAGTCTCCAAAAAGACGCACAGCGAAGAAAGTTTTTGGAAGGAAGTGTCCAAGCAACTGGCCCGTTTATCGGCTTTTGACATCATTATTGTTTCTTACAGCAATGAGAAAGTCGTTATCGACCAACAACAACACGGCGAATTGAAATACCGCAAGAAAACGCATGAAGCCTTGAAAAACAAATTGGACATCCAGGGTGTTCAGTTTATCCAAAAAAGGAAACAATATTACATTAGCCGTCTGGATTTAGGAGAGGAAGATTTCCGAAACGAATTGATAAAAAGAAACCTTATCACCCCCGAAGAATATTCTCTTTTTACCGCCCAAAACCAAGATATTTGTTCGGAATTCTACAGAAATATGAAAAAGGTCGAAATTCTTTAAGTCAAAATTTGATTTTTCCGACAAACGACATAAAAATGGGGCTAATGTAATTTAAAAATTATTATAGAAAGGAAGCGTGAGTCATGGCTAAAAAAAATAAAGTAGTTCTTATGGGTTTTATTCATGAAATCATCAGTCAAGACCCTTTGTTGTTTACGTTGAAGATACGCAAAAATCCAAGGCGATTTATTTATCCGATTATCGAACTTGGTGAAGCAACAAAAGATTTGGAGAGTCGTATCAAACCCAGAACCCTTGTAGTGGTGGAGGGGAAAGTGACAACCCAACAAAGGGAAGAAAAATATGATTGTCCAAATCCGTCCTGCCATGAAAAAATTACAGACAGGTACATCTTTACAAAAGTAACAGCCGACAGCATTAAATTTGTGAAAGAGTTGGAACGCAACAGCGATGTTTATATAAATCAAGTGTTCTTGCTTGGTGTCGTGTGCAGGGAGAAAGATTTCCGATACATCACGGGAACGAAATCTCCTTTGGGAAACACGAAGTACCAATTGGCCGTTAACCGCAGAGAGCCGAATGCTACAGATTATCCGTGGGTGGCCTCTTTCGCAAGACAGGCCGAAGAGGATGCAAGGCGGTTGCAGGTTGGTTCTCAAGTGTTGATTGACGGCATCTTGAATACAAGGAAAAATGCAAAAGAGTGCAGTTGCACCGTGTGCGAATCCAAGATTGAAGTCAGTGAACCTCTGACTGAGGTTGTGAGCAATACAGTTGAATATTTAAACAATTGTATTTTTGATGACGAATGACAGGATTCTGTTCTTGCAAAAAGACTTGGCAGTTTGCGCCAAGTCTTTTTGTCTTTACAAAGATGCTAGCCTAAAACATTGCAAAAGAAACATATTTTAATTTGTAATTGAAATGATAATTTGTATAATGTATCAAACTCTCGAAAGGAGGAGTGGGAACATGAGCCTGTTTAAAAGGAAAAAGAACAACCAAGACAAATTCGACTATTTGTATGACGAAGAAGGATACTTCATCGGAACGTCCGACATGTATGATACGGATGATTATTATGATGATGAACCTACGCCCCGCAGTCAGCCGAGACCAAGAAAAAAGCGACCCAAAAGGCAAACATCGGCGGTGTATCAAGAACCGCCTGTGTCTCAGTGGACTGAAGATTATTACGATGCTTTTGACCCTGATTTATATTACGGGGCTGACTCGGATGATAAAAGCATCCGTCAACCTGTCGATATAAAGATTTTAACTGCCTTGTTTTTATATATACTTTTTTTGGTGCTGGGAGTTTTCAATACCACTTTTGAAAGTGGCTATATCCCCCAAATCGTCAACGCCGAAATCAAAAGCCAGCGGGTGATTTATCATAAGGCAATGGATAAAATCCAATTTTTAGATGAATTGGACGATTTTAAGGGGATACAGGAATTGCAAGATTTGGCTTCCACAGGCCATTACCAGGAAAGAATCCCGCCGCTTCAGTCGGCATTGAAAAAAGTAAACCGTGAATTGGAGTCTTTACAGTCCAGAGCCTACAAAATCAAGGAAACGGATTATTTAAAAGTGGAAATGATGTATATGGTGAATGATTTGCTTGCTTCGGAGGCAGCCACCTTGCAGTTGGCCATCCAGTATTATCAACAATTAAGTGGATACACTTCCACCAACAATCCGCAAATCACCCAATTGCAAAACCAATTAATCGACCAGCACAACCAGTACAAAACGAAATTAGCAAACTATAAAGTTCGATTCGAACAAATCAGAGTCAACAATTTGTTGTTGCTGGATTAAAAGAAGGAAGGTGAGTGATATGTTTGGATTCAGAAAATCAAAATCAACTTCAGACACGACTCAAAATTATGATGGGTATCAGCAACAAAATTATGATATTAAATTGGCGAATTTGGAATCGAAGTACGAATCTATGAAAGAGGATAAAGAATACTTTGAAAAAGAATATAAAAAATTGAAAGGTTTGGTAGAGAGTCTGTGCAAAAGCATTGTTTCCAACCAGTACAGCATCAGCCAGTTGGGAGGAAACAGCATTTTGCAGGATTTGAACATTTATAAACTCATTGATTTTACAAAAATTGATTATCAGAAACAAAAAATAGATAATTTGGAAACACTGAAAAAATTGAACGACCAGATTAAAATGCAGGGCGTGATGATAGAAAGCCTGAAACAGCAATTATCACAGGCCATGTTGGAACGAAACAAAGACATTTCGATAGAAGAAGTGGAAGATGCCACCGTTATCGACAATGCGGGCATACTGGAACCCGCTGTTCCGAAAGTAGCGAAGGTGGAGCGGAATACATTGGGGCAAGTAAAAAAATCAACCTCAGATTCAACTTCTGTCCAGCATACACAATCCCTCCTGTCTTCCCATACATCCCCTGTGGTGAATTTTGCAAAAAACCAATTACCAAGGCAACCGAAAAAAACTGCTCCTCCACAAGAAACAAGTCCTACCTTGACCATAGAAAATGTGGACGCATATATGTCTGCCATGACAGACATCATGTGGGATATTTTAGAGGCGATAGGAACGGAAGGCTGTGCGAAATCCAATGATATCCTCAATTGGATTGATAACCAATCCGCCAACAAATATGCCAAAAGCAATGTGCTAAACTCCTTAACCACACTGAAGAAAATGAATATTTTAAAAGCGGACAACGTGTCAACGGGTTATCGGAGATTTCAAATTTTCCAGTTTACGCAAAAAGGGGCGGAGATGTTCAAAGCCAAATTCAACAAGGAGCCAGTTGAATCGGAAATCGACCAGATTATCCGTGACCATGACAATGTAATTCATGGTTACACCATTAAGGATGCCTGCGAACTGTTGCTTGAACACCATAATTGCACGAATGCCGTTATGGATAGACAGGAAGTTTCGATTAAACTGCCGAACGGCGAGACCTACATTCCTGATATCATCGCCACCAAAGAAGACGGCTCGAAAATGTATGTGGAAGTGGAATTAGGCAACACGCCACAAAAAGACTTTAACAATAAGTGTAAAAAAATGCTTCAAGTAACCAAAGACCTTTATTTTGTCACTGATGTGGAAGAGACCATCCGAAAGAAACTGGAAGGACAAGTTTCGATGTGGATATTAAGCATGGGGGGAAAAGAAAAAGTGCAAGGGGCTACCGTTTACTTAACAACCATGACCATGCTGTCAAAAGGCGAGTTCTCAAAAGTGATGAAATATTAAAAGGGATGTAAATCCCTTTTCTTTTCTTTATAAAAATCAACAAGTTTTCTTGAATCCATAAAAATTCTTTTTCTATGATGTTTGAAATCCTGTAAAAGGGGGTTGTAACAATGAATACATTTGTAACTTTTTTAAAAAATCTATGGAGTTTTTTTGTCAGTATCAACGCCAATGCGTTCTGGACAATTGCCTATTACTTGATGCAAAACTGGTTCATTATCTTGGCGATAGTTTTTATTGCCGTGTTGATGTATACCGAAATCAAGATAAATACAAGCAACATTGTTGATGATAAGAGAGAAATGTACTAAAAAGGAGGGATGGCTATGAGAGCAGGCGATGGGAAAATCCGTTATAAAAGCGATGTGGTTCTGAAACAAATCAGAACAAACATTTTTGTTGTATTGTCATACATTTTTTTAATTTGGGTATGGCAATTCACCCTATCGTTCCAATCCTCCATGTATACTCTGATGAACGTGGCAGTATTTGTGATGTGGGCATTTGGAACAGCAGGGGTGATACTTTGTAAGGAAGACCGGGAAGTTATTTTGAAACATACAAAACACCAGATTGCTTATTATTTAATCGTGGTGTTTGTATACGACATCTTTTTGAAGGTTGTTGTGAACGATATGGCTTACACGGTTCCAGGGTATGAAATGGACCCGTCCTTGGCCGTGGCAAGGCAATTTCTGACAGTGGTTTCAACGATGCTAAAAATCGGCTTCCCGATTGCTTTTGTCATTTGGATGATTCAAAAGTTCGCAATTTTCAAGAATGGACTTACGAAACAGAAACAAATCGAAATTTTGCGTGGTGTACGGAAAGGGCTTAGCCCGAAAGACCGCAAAGGTGATGAGTTGAACGAGAAAGACAATATCAACAATCGATATTAAATCATTATGATTGTAAGGAGGTGTGACCTATGTATACGTTATCTGAAATTTTAAGAGGAAAACCAAAAATTGCAGAAGACGATATTCGGATATTACGCAGTTTTGTCGAATATCGCAACGGGCAAGATAAAATGGATTACATCATCATTGAAATGGAGATGAAAGACAGGGACGGTTCAATCGTCCACCTGTTTAAGGCGATAAAAATGTACCGTTTAATCAAACTGCCAGATGTATTAAAACAAGCCACACAAATGATGGATATTCACGCACAAATCATGGCTTCATTCTGGGAGAACAAAATTAATTTTGTCAACATTATTGCCCGAATTGAAAAAACAGGGCAAGATTCCCCTATCGGACTCATGCAGTTATATGGGGTGCAGGGAATCGCCAAAACCGTGGAAGAAGCCAAGCGGATAGCAGATGCCGATTTCAGCGGATTGACATCGGCCATCCAAGGTTCTTACCGAACCATGGAATTCCGTTTTTTGAACCATAAAGAAGCCGAATGGTTAAGAGAAAAAATGGCAAACATGAAACACATTCAAGTGGTTCGAGGGATTCCTTTGGCGAAAAAGGCAAGCAGTGAACGTTCTGCCAAGGGAATGGGCAACACGGATACGGACCCTGACAGCGAAGAGACAACCGAACAATTTGCGGCAGGTCTGGCAGACCATGAATTTATTGCCATGACCTTGGTGTCGCCGATTCAATATGAGGTATTGGAAAACTGGCTTACTTTGACCAGTAAAAAACAAACCCATTGGAACTCCATTATGCAAGGAACAACAAGCATGAATGCGGGTATCAATATCCCGATTGTGTTTGCAGCCAACCTTGGCTCCGCCATGGGCTCTAGTGACGGCGTATCCGACTCCACTACGGAAGGATATAGCACCAATCGCAGTCAATCTTATTCTACCAGCGAATCCATATCCCAATCATATGGATTCTCCAGAGGAACCACGGTCAGTGTTTCCGAAAGTTTCGGAGAAAGTGCGGGCATTTCCCACAATGAGGGTGCCAGCCTGTCAGCCAGTTTAGGGCGTTCTGAAGGCTGGAACCAAGGCATCAGCGAAAACTTCGGTTTTTCAGAAAATGAAAGTATCGGAAGCAGTTATAACCATGGAATCAATTCAAACTCTGGAATTAACCAAAGTTCAGGCATCAACGAAAGTTTTGGCATCAACCAAAGCGAAAGTGTGAACCAAAGTGAAAGTGTCAACTTCACGGAGGGAGTCAGTTATAACAAGGGTATCAGCGAAAGCGAAAGCGTCAGCCATACCCAAGGAATTTCAAACAGCGCAAGTTTAACGGAAGGGCTAACATCTACCCAGTCCAGAAGCCTTAGCACCACAAGTTCGTATTCTAATTCACAAAGTTCCAACTTCTCACACAGCCAAGGAACCAACCAAAACTTCAGTGACAGTGTTTCCCATTCATTCACAAAGGGAAAAACAAATACAACTAACTTGAGCGGTACCTTTGGTTTCGGTACATCTGTTCAAGGGGGAGTGGGTTTGGGTGTTCCAACCGTAGGTAGTGCCAATGTGGGTGGAGGACTCAACACGAATCTTTCTGCTACGCTAGGAAAATCATGGAGTAACTCTTTCAGCGAAACGAACGGTGCCACTTCCTCTCAGGGAATTGGATTTACGGATAGCATTACCAGAGGAAGTTCTTTCGGTTTCATAGAAAGCCACGGACAAACATCCAGTGCATCCTCATCCATCAGCAATAGTTCTTCTATTTCAAGAACCAGTGGAACCAGCGAATCTTGGGGAAATACACAAACGGTTGGAAGCACGGAATCTTGGGGACACTCTCAATCCCAAGGTCAATCTTTCTCTCAAGGCCGTTCACTCAGCCAAGGAACTTCACATTCTCAAGGTGTTTCTCATTCATGGGGAAGTTCCCAATCATGGGGAGAATCGGAATCTTGGGGACAAAGTGCTTCGGCTGGTCGTGGTAGAAACTGGGGTGCTGGCACAAGCCAAGGCATCAGCGGTTCCGATACGATGTCAAACTCCAAAGGAATCAACTCCAGTGACGGCTGGAGCAGAGGAAACTCTTACAGCCAGTCCAGAGGTGTGAGCAATTCCTTCTCTGAATCCCAGTCTGTATCTCAAAGCCAAAGTGTTTCAAAGGGTTATTCAGCAGGAGAAGGTGAATCTTGGAGCCGAGGTATTGGCAAAAGTTCCAGCGTATCCAACAGTTTATCCCACGGATTCTCATCCTCAATGGGTGTTGGCGCATCCCTTGGCGTTGGCAAGACCTATCAATTTATTGACAGCGAAGTAGCCAACATTGTGGAACTGTTAGAATTCCAAAAATTGCGTTTAAAATCAGCCATCCATGGCGGCACAGGTGCATTCTTTACGGATATGTACATTGCAACGGAATCCGAGGAGGCAAAAAACGCAGCCAGTACGGCAGCGAAATTTGCATGGTATGACAACAGTGCGATGGTTTGTCCGCTTCAAGTGTTAGAGCCAGACGAAGAGGAAACCGTCCACCTGCTTTATCATTTCAATGCGTTTTCCGCTTGCACGAAACGGGAGATGGACCAATTCGGTCAACTGGAATCTTACAAGTATTCAACCGTTCTGACATCAAATGAATTAACGGCTTATACGCACGTTATCCGTTTGAGTGACGGTGGTCTGTATGCAGACATTCAAAACATTCCAGAACTAGCGGTTCCATCCGAGATGAGAGGGGAGATTTATGTCGGAAAAATATTATCAGGATATCGCTGGTCAGTGGAAAACGGCTATCGAACCCCGTTCGATTACCGAATTGCCAACGATTCCATCATGCACGGACTCTTTGCGGGAGGTTCCCGTTCAGGTAAAACGGTAACGGCACTTCGTTGCGTGGCTGAAATGGCAAACCATATCCGAAGAGGACACAAGCAGAAGAGACTTCGCATCATTGCCATGGACCCGAAAGAGGACTGGAGAAAATTAGCCCGATTTGTAGAACCTGAACGATTCCGCATCTATTCCATGGGCGACCCCAACAAGTTCCCGTTCAAATTGAACCCGATGAAGGTTCCGTATGGCGTTGACCCAGAGTTCCATCTGGATACACTGATTGACGTGTTCTGTCGTGCTTATGGACTGGGTATCCGTTCCGTAACGATTATGCTGGATACCATCAAGTCCCTATACGACCGAGAAGGAGTATTTGAAACGGAAGACCCTGTGGAAATTTCCGAAAGAAGTTCACGCATTACTCTGGCCGATGCCTACAACCTGTTAAACGCAAAGAAAGAAAACAAGGAATTCGGACGAGACAAAGCCGATGCTGTAGACAAAGTGCTTGACCGTTTGGGTCGTTATGCATGGAAAAATGGTGTTTTATATAAATTGTATTGCCAACCTGACGGCATGTCCATTGACGAACTGCTGGGAGACGATGATGTGGTTGTACTAGAATCAGGTAAAATCCAATCCAACAACATGGCATTTATCTTCGGTTTCATCACCGCATCCATTTATATGTTCGCAAAATATTCTCCTGACAATTTCCTCGCCGATGACCAATATGAAACCTTGCTGGTTGTTGAAGAAGCCAACCGTGTATTGCAAGGAGAGTCCAAAGGAGGAGAAAATGTAGGAGGTATTCAAGGTCAATCCATTTTCGAAGAAATGCTTGACCAAGCCGCAGGATTAGGATTGTTTGTGTTCAGTATTACACAACAGCCATCCAAGATGCCGACTTCGATTCTAGCAAACTCTGGTTTGCTTTTCGCAGGAAGAATGACCATTTCTGATGACATTGACATCATGTTGATGGCTCTCGGACGTGAAATAAGATATGACGACCGTCAAGTTAAAAAATTCCTTCCGAAATGTCCAACTGGCTGGTTTATTTGTAAATCGTCCAGAACATTTGACTACAAAGAAGCAGAAGCCGTCCTCGTACAAGTTGACGGATTGGATGTTGAAAAACCGACAGATACAGAACTTGCAAACATCATGCTGAGAAGGCAAATAGCCCTTGAGCATGAGGCAGTCAAACAGCAGATTGAATCATAATAAATGAAACTTAAAAATAGAGTATTAGGGGAATTCCTCTAATACTCTTTCTTTTTTTGTGGCAAGGGATGAAAATCAGGGCAAAAAGTTGAATTTGTTTAACTTATCGATATAATCTCAACAAAACAGAATTATATATTTGCCAGGTTAAAAATTGATTTTAAAAGAAATCAAAAATATAATATGGAAACCTAAAATTTTGGAGGTGGTATCTATGAGTCTATTTAACAAGAAAGGAAAAGGAAATTCCGTTATTATTGTTGTGATTGTTGCGGCAATAGTGGCTTTTGGGTTATTTGCTTATTTGCAACTTAATAATACGACAGCCTTTGTTGTAGAAGGGGGAATCCTTAACGCAGGAACCGTTATCTCAAAAGACATGTTGGCAGACGGAACAATTGTTATGAAAGAAATTCCGAAATCTATGGCCAATGATTATCTCATTACCGATTTTGACGAAATCAACGGCATGTATGTCAAAGACACATTAAGACCAGGAAAAACCATTTTTGCTTACGATATTGCCAAAAGCGGGGATTTGAGAAACAACGAAATCTTAACCACCTACGAGTTGGAGGCTGTTACACTGAAAGCCGACCAAATCCAAGGGTTAAGCGATGTCGTCAACAAAGGTGATAAGGTAAATGTGTATGGAACTTATCAATATGATTTATCCGCCATTAAAGAATCTTACGGCGGCATGACATTCCCAATTGAAGCCTTAAATAAAGAATTGCAACAAGTGTTCCTTGATAACGGTTATAAATTGGATGATGAAATCATTGAGGATACGGTTGTCATAACCAAATTATTGCTTCAAAATGTTCCTGTTGTGGATGTCAGCAGAGACGATTACGAATATGTCACAAAATTAACCATCGGTGTAGGGCCTGAACATGCCGAAGCGATTTATGGAACATTGCAAACAACAGGCCGTGTGGGAATTACCGTTCTTCCATATAACGATGGAAATTATGTGGAAAAAAAGACAAAAGGTACAATTTCATCACTTGAATTATCAAACAAGGGAACTATTGAAGACGTGAATTCCAATGATTCGCTTAAATAAGAAAAAGAATAATAATATAAGGAGGGATACTGATGAACACGATTCTTTTTATTGAAAACGACACATATTGGTTTCAACAAATTTCATCCCAGTTCATGCTCAAGCCTGAATATCGGGTGGAACACTCAGCCAATCTGCTGGAAGCCATGAACCGAATCAATAGCGGAGCCAATATGTATTATGCTGTTGTCATTAATATCAATGCGTTGATTAAAGATACCGATACGGCTCAAGTTATAGCGAGCATTAAGGAAAAAGTGCCTTTTGCCAAATTGGTTTGCGTGTTGGAAAACAACGACCCTCATTTATATGTTTCATTGACGCAAAGCGGGGCAAACGGAGTGCTGATAAAACCGTATTCTGTGGATGCACTTCTTGCAGAAATTGAAAAGGACGGGCAACCTGTTGCTCAACCCCAACCACAGAGCCGTCCACAGCCAAATCAAGGTTTCGGTAATCCGAACCAAGGTTACGGTTCAGCAGGACCTTACCAGCAACCCGCTCCCAATATGCCTCCTTATGGACAATATCCACAAGGACAATATCCACAAGGACAGAATAAAGGAAATATCGAAAATCCAAACAATTTGAAAATAGATAATTTGTATGAGATGGGTCAACAGACGGGAGAAATGCATGAGTTCAGACCCAAACAGCCCCATCTCAACCAACAACAGCCTTACGGACAAAACATCCCGTATTCACAGGGTAGTCCTTATGGACAGGGTCAGGCACAACAGCCACCAAATTTCCCTCCTTTTCAAGGACAGCAAAATTTTGCTCCACAAGGCGGCCCCCCTCATTATCCTGCCGGGGCAAGGCCAAACCATGGCATTGTAAGAATTCCTGAAAACACAACCATTGCTGTCCATTGTCCAAAAGGCGGGGTAGGAAAAAGTTCCATCTCCAAAGAGTTGGCCATCACCTATGCATTAAGCGGGGTCAACGGTCAGCCATTGCGGGTTTGCTTGGTGGATATGGACATCGATTACGGGGACATCGCCGTGATGCTTGAGTTAAAACAAAATAAAAGCATTGCGGATTGGGCAAGAACCATTCGCAGCCGTATTGGCAACACCAACGAACAGGATATTTTGTTCTCCTTTGAAGAGATTGAAAAATACTATTTGTTGAACCATAAAAGTGGGTTAAAAGTGTTGGCAGCCCCTACCAACTGGAGGGACGCAGCCTTAATCAACGAACAAATTGTTCGTATCGTTATCAACAACCTGAAGAAGCATTTTGATGTGATTGTTATAGATACAGGAAACAACGTCAAGGATTTTACCGTTGTATCCATGGAGATGGCTGACCACATTGTCATGGTCTGCAATCTGGATGTTTCCACCATCAATGAAATCTTAACCCTCCGCAAAACACTGGCGCAAATTCAGTTCCCGATGAATAAAATCGGTCTTCTGATGAATGGCGTAAAGAAAGGCGATGAGGCGAATATCGACCAAATCAGTGCATTCCTTGGTATTCCGCTTATCGGCGTTCTGCCAAGAATACAAGCCATTGAAACAGCCAACAATCAAGGTGTGGCCCTCGCCATGGGGCAGGACAATCCGTTCACCATTGGTATCAAAAAAGTGGCTAACACCATCTTGCCTGTTGTTAAACGGGGTGGTCAAGGAAGACTTGGAGGGAAACAGAGAAAGAGTCTGTTCGCAGGCTTGTTTGAAAAGAAAAAATAATCCAATAAGGTTTCCTCTCTCAGGGGAACCTTATCGATTATTTTTATAAATATTATTTTAAAATTTGACGAACAAAGAGAGTGTCTTTGTTTGACAGGGAGGTGTCTCTATATGGCAGGTAATGATTATTTACTCAGCAAATTAGGAGGATTAAATCCTCAACAGAATATGCCGTCCAACCCTCAGCAAGATAACGACTATCTGGGGGCTTCAAGCCCAAATATGGGAACAGGGGCGGTGCGTGATAAATACGAGGTAAAGACAGAGGTTACCCGAGAACTGAATGAAATCATGTCGAACATCAAGGAAGAACCTGATGAAAACTTCCTAAAAACCACGATTATGAATTTACTGATGCGATACAATGTGTCAGAAATCGAGAAACAGGAAATTTTAACTGAAATCATATATGACATCAAAGGATACGGCATTCTGCAACCATTATTGGAAGATGCCGATATCACTGAAATCATTTGTTGCCGATACGACAACATTTGGGTTGAAAAATTTGGAAAGATGATAAAAACAAACATTCGTTTCGCCAATGAACGAGAGTTGAGAAACTTAATTGATAAAATCGTTCAGCCGTTAGGACGAAGAGTTGACGACTCCCAGCCGATGGTGAACGCTCGTTTGAAAGACAAGTCCCGTGTTAACATCGTTATTCCGCCCATAGCGGCAGACGGGGCGACCTTAGACATTCGTAAGTTTGCCAAAAAAGTTTTCACTGTTGAAGATTATTTGAAATTTGGAACTATGACCAAAGAAATGGCTGAATTCATTCGCTGGTGTGTGACAGGTAGAAAAAACATCATCGTAAGCGGTGGAACAGGTAGTGGTAAAACAACCTTATTGAACTTTTTAAGTAACTATATCCCTGAAACGGAAGCCATCATCACTATTGAGGACTTGCTTGAGTTGCAATTAGTTCAACCCAACCTTCGTAGACTGGAAGCCCGTGGCAAGAACGCTGAAGGGACGGGAGAAATCACCATTCGAGATTGCGTTACCAACGCCCTTCGTATGAGACCTGACCGAATTGTAGTCGGTGAGTGTCGTAGCCATGAGGTTATCGACATGTTGCAAGCCATGAACACAGGTCACGATGGTTCGCTCACGACTGTCCATGCGAATAACCCGAAAGACATGATAGAGAGACTCTATGTTATGTACCTGATGGGCGGTTTGGATGTGCCAGAAAAGGCGGTAAAGGCGCAAATCGCCAGTGCGATTGATGTCGTTGTCCAAACACAGCGTCTATCAGATGGTAGCCGTAAAATTACACAAATCTCGGAAATTGTCGGTTTCGGAAGGATGGGGGCAGACATGAATAATGCCCATGTGGAAGCGAAAGGATTGGATGGTAAGTTCAGGATTAAAAACTCTTCTTCTTCAGAGGTTTATATCCAAGATATTTACAAATTCGACATCATCCAGCAAAAATTTGTTGCAACTGGCTGGATTCCCACATTCCTCGATGAATTAATCGCTAAGGGATATCCATTAACAGAAGCCATGTTCAAAGGAGGCGATGCATCATGATGGGTAACATGTTTCTGGTCATAGGCGTTTTCATAATCATCATGACCGTTCCTCTGATTATTATGAGAATTCAAGACCGAAAAAAGACTTTGACAGATAGAATTTTGGAAAAAAAGTTTGAGGAAGAACTAAAAAAAGAAAAAGAAGAAAAGGAATTACAGGACATTCCAGGCTTGAAACCTCCAAAAGGCATCTTTGGAAAAATCGAGCAACAATTAATGGAAGCACAGTTGAATATCCAACCAAGCGTGTTCATAATGATAATCGTTGTGGTGTCCATTCTTCTGTATGTCGGTGCGTTTTATATGTTCGGCCAGCCGCTCGTATCAATCGCCCCATTGCCATTTACTCTCTATTTTCTGCCCCAGATGTTTTTGAGTTATCGCCAAGCAAAACAAATGGAAAAATTTGATTCTGAATTTGTGCAAATTTTAAGAAGAATGTCCTCTGTTTTAAAAACAGGTTCCGTCTTGCAGGCATTGGAAGATGTAAAAGACCTGCCTTCATTGACGGAAAAATCGAGAATGCTGTTAAACGAAATTTACCATCGATACAAATACGGCGACAGCATTGAGGCAGCCTTCTATAAGGTGGCTGAAAAGTCAGGCTCCGAACATTTTAAACTCTGTGCTATTTCCATCGACATCAACAAAGAGTTAGGGGCAGACTTGAGCCAAAGTTTAAATGAAGTGGCCATCAACATACAGCAAAAAATGTTGGCTGAAAAAGAATCCAAGTCTTTGGTTGCGCAATCTGTAATGATAGGCCGAATATTAAGCATCGTTCCGTTCGGTCTGATTGGATTTATGGTGACGGCGAATAAGGAATCTTATGCGGAATATTTAGCCACATTAAACCATCAAATCATTTTTCTGCTATTAATTTCCGTTATGTTTTTCGGAATTTATATAGTTGAAACTGTGGGCAAAAAACAATAAGGGGGTGTCGAGATGGAAGAATTAATCAAATTGATAACATCATTATCATCCAATGGTTTTCATACGGCGTTGCTGGTTTTCGCTATTATTTTGCTTATAGGGGTGCCTTTGACCATTTTCATTGAGAAGAAAAAAAAGGATAAATACATCAAAAGGATTGAAAAGCACCGAGAGTTTACCCGGACGGATTTATTTGAAGAGTTTAAGGAGAAAAACCGTTACTCCGATGCGTTTAACCGTTATGTACGTCCCTATATTGACAAAAACCCGACAGGCTTCAACCAATTATTAAAAAGCCTTGGGCTTGATTTACAAACTTTCCAACGACAATTGTTGCGTGCCAATATAAAAAACATCACACCCATGGAAATTGCAACATTAAAGATAATCGGTTTGTTTGGCAGTATTTTTCTTCTGCTCACGACCATTCTGTTTCTCGGGGCTAATTCCTTGATTCTTGCAGGTGGGGTATTAATCGCTTTTTATGTCCTGCCCACAATGAATCTGGATAAAACTTACAAAAAAAGAAAAGATGAAATTGTGGCGATTCTTCCGACCTATCTCCGCTTGTTGGCCAATGCCACATCAGCAGGGTTGACCATTGAGGAAGCCATACGCAAAGTAAGTTCCAAATATGACTGTCTGCTATCGGAGGAATTTAAAAAGGTAGAAAATGAAGCCAAATACTCAAACGACTGGTCGCAAGCGATGGAAAACATGGCGTTCAAAAACGATATTGAAGAGTTGTATAGTTTGGTGTCGGAAATCCGAATCACCAAGGAAAAAGGAACGCCGATTACGGATGTGCTGACCCGCCATGCTGAAAAAATTGATATGGAAAGTTCTTTTTCAGTTATGGAAAAGGCAAGAAAAAAATCAACATTGGTTATTGTCCCTATTTTCCTTTTCTTGTTCTTGCCAGTACTTGCAATTATTGTGTTGCCAACGTTCAGTACACTACTGCAAAATCTATAAAAGTATGATATTTATTTGAAATTTAAAATAACACCAGTTAAAATATACAAAACTTTTAAAGAGGTGATGAATATGATGAAAATATTTAAAGATTTCCTCAAAGAAGAAAAGGGTCAAACTATGGTTGAGTGGATTATGATATTGGCTGTTATCCTGGTTGTTATCATGATTACGATGAGAAGTATCGGAAAACAAGGAAACAAGAAAGCCAATGAAATCCTTAAGAACATGGATTAATGGCCCGTGTTTTCCATATTCCCTATCTTCTTTTGACAGATAGGGAATTATGGTATACATAGACAGTTTGATACGGAGGGGAAAACATGGATATTCGATTTATTTGTATACTGCTGTTATTAATATGGGCAGTCGTCAACGATTATAAAAACAGAACCATCAAGAACGTCATTCCATTATGCATGGCTGTATCAGGCATCTTGTTGAATTTTTATTACAAAGACATCAACTTGCTGTTCAGTTTGTTGCTGTCTGCTGTTTATTTTATATTTTTATTTTTTGTTCCCCGCTTGTTTCACATCAACGAATTTATGGGGGCAGGCGACATTAAACTTTATATGGCCATCAGTTTTTTAATGGGATGGAAGTTTTCTTTTTATTCATTCATGTATTCGGTTCTCATTGGTGCGGTTATTCTTTGTATTTTGAACTTAAGAAGATTGAAAGAGATTGGCTTTAATGTAACCATGTTCTTTTTGCGAAGGGGGAAATGGACGATGGATGAAACAGAAGAAAAAACCAATATGTTTACCCCCTATATATTGATAGGATGTGTGCTGGAATACTTTCTGCAATCCAACTGGCTTTTCTAATAATTTTTCTTAACAATCTAAGAAAAAGAGGTGATTGTAATGTTTAAAGTTTTAACCAAAAGAAAACGAACACGAAAGAAAGGGCAAGCAATGATAGAAACAGTTATGGTTCTTGGCATCCACTTGTTTCTCATCGGCTTTATGATTACGGGTTTTCAACTGATGCATAACAAAATGGTGTATTCAATGGCAGCATACGAAGGAGTCCGAACGGCTATTGCCTATAAACCCGGCTTTGGACACGATGTAAGGCTCGCTGAGGCAAGGGCACAACTGATTACTGATAATCAAATGGGTAAAACAACCACTACACCTAAAGTTAGAGTTAAATCAAGTGGTGATTATTACACATGCACGGTTGAGGGCGAAGTGAGATTTTTGTTTCCTCTTATCAATCCCAACACCCTTACCTCTAAAACCAAACATAAGGTATCTGCCAGTTTTACCATGAGAAAAGAAAACCCGATAGTTAAACCATAAGAAAAGAAATCCAATAAAGGAGAGTGAAAAATATGAACATGAAACAAAGAGTCAAAAAATACAGCAAAAAAGGTTCAATATTGTTCATTACATTGGGGTTTCTTGTGGCAAGTATCTCATTTTTATGTTTTGCCTATGATGTGGCAAGGGTGATGTACTTAAAGTCTTATACCCGTAATTTGGCTTCTGTCATGGCACTGTCGATTGTCAATGAGTGCAGTTTTGTCTATCATGACAATATCAATGGGCCAAGGGTCGTTATTGTAAACGATGCAGCATCCAGACCGATGAAAGGCTATAAAGGGAAATATTATGCTGACCATAATTATGTAAAAGTTCTTTATGATAAAAATAAAGCCGGGATGGAAAAAAATTACTACATTAATCCCCGTACCGATATCATTTTGAACCCCAATTACAATGCATCTGGGCAAATTTTGTCCACCACAAACAAAAAGAGATTTGAAATTGGTGCCGATGGGAAGAATGGAGAGGTGGAAGTCCATATTAAAGCAACCGTTGATATGCTTTTTTTAAAAAACCTTCCTTTTTCCAAAAGAAAGGTCATTATTCGTGAATCGGCTACCGCCCAGCCGACCGCAGAGGCTACGAAAAGTTATGAACAAATCCGAGATGAACAAAAAATTATCTTCGAGTGGTGGAGATGGGTTGATGATGTTGACAAATAATCAACATAAAAGCATCTAACAAGAAATGTTAGGTGCTTTTTTTAATTTGACTTGATTTTTAAAAAAGTCATTGATTAAGATGCAAACGATTCTTAATGGCATCTATTTATATTAATGCAGGTTTTTTATCATCATCATATCAATCGATATGATGTTCATATAAAATAACCCCCGTATTCCAGCGTTTCGCTCATATTGCAGCGTTTCGCTGTTTATATAAAGGAATTTTAAACATCAATGTAAATCTAAATCTGTTAGATTTACACTTAAGGAGGAATACATAAAAAATGGAAACTTTTTAATCGTGTTTTTTGTCATTATGTTGATAATATTTCCAATGATACTTTTCGGAGCGGTAAGATTCATTTTTAGGGTGTTTCGTTTTATCCCTAAATTCTTTAACACCATATATGTCCCATATGTTTCTTCCGCTCCCGATGGGGATGACAACGGATACTCCAAGTATAAGAAGTATCAGTTGAACCCCGACCAACTTGAGTTTATAAAAAACTCATTCATAGGTAAACAGGTGGGAATTCATCCCAAATACTTCAGAGAGAGAACGAAAAGAAGACTCTCTGTTGTAGGG
>FZPS01000062.1_pt4533 | contig 19659 bp, 19 predicted proteins | sample 1817821 | NCBI WGS metagenome assembly FZPS01 (sample SAMEA104158645, study PRJEB21678) | metagenome | place: Germany | collected 2015-04-21
GCTATGAGGTTTTCTCTATATTGCTGATTATTTAGAAGGTTTTGTCTTTCTTTTTTTTGCCGGTTTTTTATTTCATTAATCTCTTTTTTGGTTTGTTGCAACTCTTTTTGGACATCTTGAACAGAATTTGCAGATGATGTAGATACCATTATCGCAATCAGAAAAAGAGACATCATTATTGCCGATATTCGCTTTATCATATGTAACTGCCCCATCCTTTCGAGTAAGTTGGCTGCATATGAACAATTATCAACAAATATGCATGAATAAACTTACATTTTTATTACAATTGCTCATTATATTATATCCTCAAAATACTATACATTCAAGTGCTTTCTGACAGAAAGTAAACTTCCTATACCACCAATCACCATACCAAATATAGAATATATTATAAACATCCTGATAGCTACCGGGCTGAATTCCATGATTCTGAGCGTAGATAGCTTTAGATTTGTCAGTATTACATTTATGACACCCTGAAGCCACTGATAAGCCTGTGAGGTTAGAAAAAATGACAATACAGCTCCCATAAAACCTATCAGCAGGCCTTCAACAATGAATGGCCACCTTATAAAGCTATCCAGCGCACCCACATATTTCATTATTTCTATCTGGTGTCTTCGAGCAAAAACTGTAAGACGAATAGTGTTTGATATAAGAAATACTGAGATAATCATGAGAACAATTAAAATCGCCATAATTATGTAATTGAAAATCTTTAGTATCCCTTCAAGCTTATCCAGTTCATCTTTACCATACCCTATTCCGTTATTATTATTAACGCCTTCAAATCTGGAGATTTGTGAAATTATCTCATCACTGCTGTTTGGATCCACAAGTTTTATGTAAAATGACTCAGCAGTGTTTTCCACACTGAACCCCTCTAAAAGGGTATCATCATTAAGGCTTTCCTTAATATTCTGATACATCTCTTCTTTGGTTTCAATCCGGTATTCAGATATAATTCCGGCCTCTTTTTTACTTTCAATATAACTCAAAACTTCTGCACGCTGATAATTTGTAACATTTACGTTAAGAAACACGGTGACTTCCAAATCCCGCTTCATTGCTTCAATGTTTGATGTAATATTAATTGCAATAAGAAGTATAATCCCCAAAAAAAACAAGGTTGCAACAACTGTCATTATTGATGCAAATGACATTAACTTATTCTTTATAACATTATTTGTACCTTCTTTGACAAGAAGTTTCATTGTCCTAATTTTCATCGAAATAAGACCCTTTCTTCACATCGCTTTTGATTTCCCCATGTTCAAGTGTAACAACACGTTTTTTCATGGCATCCACTATACTTTTTTCGTGGGTAGCCACTACAACGGTTGTACCCCGTTGATTTATTTCCTCCAGGAGATTCATTATCTCAATTGAGGTTTTGGGATCCAGATTTCCTGTGGGTTCATCGGCAATCAGAACTGCCGGATTATTAACCAGTGCCCGGGCAAGCACAACTCTCTGCTGCTCTCCTCCCGAAAGCTGGTCCGGATAAGCCTTTGCTTTTTTACTTAATCCCACAAGTCCCAATGCAAGCGGAACCTGCCTTCTTATCTCCCTTGAAGTAGCTTCTACAATTTGCATGGCAAAAGCAACATTTTCGTATGCTGTTTTATTGGGTAATAATCTAAAATCCTGAAATACGACACCTAAGCTGCGTCTAAGATAAGGTATCTCCGAATGAGGCATGTCATGTACGCTATAACCGTTGACATAGACCTCGCCTTCAGTGGGAACTTCCTCATGCATTATGAGTTTTAAAAATGTTGATTTTCCTGAGCCACTTGGCCCTATTATAAAAACAAATTCGCCTTTTTCTATCCTAAGAGTAAGGTTCTTAAGTCCAACTACTCCGTTGGAATACACCTTCGTTGCGTCTACAAACCTAATCATGATATGCCCCCATAAAAATCAGAGAAGGAATATTTTACTTTGATACATCATCAAGATAACGTTTGACCATCATAGCAACCTTAAAGTAAATTGCATCGTCAAATTTCCTTAGATCCATCCCTGTTATTTTTTGTATTTTGTCCAGCCTGTACACCAGTGTATTGCGGTGTATAAACAGCTGCCGGGATGTTTCGCTGACATTTAAGTTGTTTTCAAAGAATTTTTGTATGGTTATCATTGTCTCAGAGTCAATAGTCTCGAAAACACCTTCTTTAAAGACCTCATTCAAGAAAAGGCGGCAAAGAGTTGTGGGCAATTGATAAATGAGTCTTCCTATACCAAGATGATTGTAATCAACGATATTTTTTTCCGACTCAAATATTTGTCCTATTTTCAATGCAGTCTGAGCATCCTTGTATGATCGGGCTACATCCCGCAGGCTCTTTGCTTCAGTACCTATACCTATATTTGCTTTTATCATGAGTTCACTGCTTAAGGTATCGATAATAATTCTGGCCTTTTTATGGATTTCTTCACTATCCTCATTTTCTTTTATCTCTTTAATAAGGACAGTGTTCTGATCGTCCAGCAAAATGATATAGTCCTTGTTATTATTGGGAAATAAACTCTGTATAATATTATATGCATATAATTCCCTGGTTTTTTCGGTCCTGATCAGATAAACAATTCTTCTGCAATCATTTTTTACTCTTAGCTCTTTGGCTCTGATTGTAATGTCACCGGGCAGGATGTTTCCTAAAAGCACATTTTTCATAAAATTGCTTCTGTCATACTTTTCATCGTAATAAAGTTTTGCATTTTCCAGACTTATTGAGATCAGTTCGGCCATGTTCTTTCTTTCCGGATGATTTGACAATAGATATAAAACAAAGTCCAGACGACCATTAATGTCAATTTTCTTCATGACCATATCCGGTTTTTCAATATAAGTAGAATTTGAGTTCAAAAAGTCGGCACAATTGTCATGTACCATGCCTATTTCTTTCTCAATTGTACTTGCAATGATAACTCCGGAACTATCGGTAACACCAAAATCGTAACCAATAGCTTCACGGATTCTGTATACAACAGATTGAAAAACCTTAAAAGCCAAGAAAACAACCCCCAATTAGCTAAAATCCCGATTTTATTGCTTTAATTATACACAAAATCAGCTTTCGATACAACTTTTTTTGGCCGAATCAATTTTAGCCTATTTTGTTTAGAAAGAATAAATATCATTCATTCAGCAGTATACATTCAGAAAACACAATGCGTATTGTATTTAAAAGTTCTTTATTTTTAAAGAATACCGGGTTATGAATAAAAATTCTTACAGGCGCACAGGTAAGAAGAAAACCTATCATAAAATCGTCATCTTCAATTACAGGATTGCTTGATTGAATTCCAAAGCCATTAACAATGTCTTCAGGTATCTCGAACGGTTTTGCGCCTTCCACCCTGTAAGACCCGTTGTCCTGGACAAAGACATGCAGCTCCGGTACTCTCGGCACCTGCATTTTAACAAATGATATTAGTAGATTGATATATTCCTCATATTGTCTTTCAATAAAAAATTGCCTGATGGATCTTTCTACCTCAATCTCAAGATTCTTAACATAGTCTCCGAGTCTGAAAGTGACAAACCCCTCTAAGATAATTTTATCTTCATTTCTTAAATACTCGGCAATTTTTGCTGATATCAGCCTGCGTCTTGACTCGATAAGATTGTCCATATTTCTTTCATGATGTGTATAAAGCCTTATACATGCAATACGGTAAATCTCATCTCTGTCGTTCTTTGGCAGTCCTTCGCATATGCGGGCTATTATCTTTTCTAAAATATTATTCTCATATGATTTTAGAATGTACTCAGCCAATATATCCGATAAATGGTTCAAAGTAACCAGGTACCTTCTGCCATTTTTTCTTATACAACCGTCAATCAGGATTGTCAGACAGTTTCCTTCTTTGTCTACTACCAATTTGAATGGATTTCGTACATTCATCCTAAATCTTTCTTCCAGATAACAAGCCAACCCTCTAATGTCTTTCACGCTGTCCACCTTTAAGGATGGCATTCTCTCACATCCCTTCAGGTGTATTATATGTAATTTTCATTGTCCGTTATACAGAAGTTAAAGGAAACAATCCGCCTAAATCGATAAGATTACCTCTTGCCAGGGATATGGTTTTTTTTCCATGCTTCTTGCAAAATTCAAAAATAACATCCCCTGCATTTAAGGTGTTCAGGTCTCCGAAAAAGGCAATTTCTTTATCTGAAATTAACCCCGAGCAGCCCCCTATAAAGCCGTAATCATAACCATTAATGATTATGTTCTTTTGGGGCGGAATCAGTAATGCGTCAAGTCCGGTTTCCACAGCTTTCTTATAAATCTGTAAATCTGCTGTAATAATTGCTTCCTCCGAAACAACAGCAGTCGAACATTTAGCATATCCCTGTTTAACAGGATTTACTCTGATATTATTCTTTACTAATAATTCAATAACTACCGGATCTGTATATTTTGGATTTAAAAAAACATTTTTGCCGACTATAGCACAATTATAAGCAACATCAAAAGGATAATGGTCTTTAAATGTTGTCAAACCACTTATCAATTCAAACCCGAGTTTTTTAAGCTCTCGCAGCGTATTTTCAGATACCTCCGGAGCATAAACAAATACACCTTCACTAATATTTACCATCTGCATGTCTACATGGTAAGATAATGGTGAAGGCAGCGATGAGCAAGGCTCAGTGAAAATAATATCTATTCCCAATTCTTTCAATGAATCTACGATTTCTTCTGATGCTTCCCCTGATACAATAGCTTTCTTAACTCTTCCTGATGGTAGATAGGGATATACAAGGGCAGGTTTCATTTTATCACATCCCTTGTTCAATAAGCATATCCTATTATTATCCGCACCTCCTGTTATTTTACTGACCGGTCAAAAAAAGTGCGGTTCTTATATACCGCACCTGCATTTATTGCAGGTGCGGTTAAAGTATTATCAGAACTCTCTTTACGGTTCAATAATCTGAACAACTTTTTTTAGTATTCTATTGTGTCTAATGCAGACTTAAGCTCACCTACAAATTCCAAAGGAATTGCTACACCCTTCTGGCTGGGTCTGTATTCATCGCTTTTACTGTCATACCAAAAAGTCCGTATATCCACATAAGACTTGTTGTTCTTTGAAACTTTTTTAATTTGAATTTCTTCCCTGCTGTTTTTTACAAATTTGCTTATCAATTCTTCAGAATCCCAGAAATCTGCCATTTAATTACCTCCAGAATATTTCAGACTAAGATTTGTCTGTATAAATATATTAATTCAAGCAAAAGCTTAATTTTGCTTTGCTGTATATTATATCACAGAAGTATTCAATGATTTCAATAAATAGGGAGAATTATTTTAAATTTTCTGTTAACAATAAACTATTGAAGGTGGCGTTTGTCACCTGAAATAAATAAAAGGAGTCAGGAATTATGAGAACACCGATTGACAAAATTGCACTTTTGCTCGTTATCATTGGGGCTCTAAACTGGCTGCTGGTGGGTCTTTTTCAGTATGATCTCGTTGAAGCCATATTTGGCATTGCAACTTGGGGAACTAGTATTGTATATTCTATAATTGGAATTGCAGGACTATACTGTATTAGTCTTCTTTTTCGGGATGTTCCAGTTGTTGAGTAAATACCGAAAGGATCCTTCCGTAAAAACTCGGAAACACAATGTTTCCGAGTTTTTATATTTTTATTCACTATTATCATCATCTTTGTTCATTGAGAGTTCGACCACTACATACAGGCCTATCCTGTCTTCAAATTTGATTGAAGATACAAAAAGCCCCAATATTTTCAAGGCTTCGTTAAAATCTTTTTGCATACGTTCTTTTACGATATCGCAAACAATAGTATACATGTGGAAATATAACTCCCTTGTAAATAATTAACATAGCTGTCTTATTATTATATTATATTTCCCAAGATTATCATATTATTGCTTAAATATTTCCCAAAGTTTTTTTATTTCAGAATTTTTATTTCGATTCGACGATTCTTTTGCCGGCCTTCCGGTGTATTATTGTCTCCAACAGGTCTGTGTTCACCGTTACCGGTAGCGGTAAACCGATCCGGTTCCAGGTTTTCTACTTCTGTCAAATACCTTACAACATTGGTAGCTCGTGCTGTAGAAAGCTCCCAGTTTGTCTCATATTTTTGATTGGTCTGCGGAACATTATCGGTATGACCGGAGATTAATATTTCATTTTCCATTTCTCTAAGAGATGGTGCTAATGAAGATAATACCACTTTACCCTCAGACACTATATCTGCACTTCCCGATTCAAAGAATATTTCCTGATCAAGACGAATCAGAAGATAATCCTTTTCTTCAACAACATACACCTTATCAGATATACCCTGCTCCTCTATGGTATCTCTTATTTTGTTCTTAGCTTCATCAAACTCTTTATTCTTTAACTTTTCTTCGGCATCAACAACCATTTCATTGGCATCTTCAATGTATTTTTCTTTTCGCTTTGCTTCCGCCTCTTCACTGTCGAACCTGGTGTAATCAAATACTATTATACTATTGGCACTGCTATCAAGAATTGAATCACCATTATTTAAGTTAATCATTGAATAGGATAAACTTGCCGCAACCTCTTTAAACGTCATCTGGTCGACAGTGGACATTGAAAACAACAGAACGAAAAATACTAACAAGTTGGTGACGAGATCACCATATGTCGCCATCCATGCGGGTGCACCCACTTCTTGTGATTCCTTTTTCCTTGTCATTTTTTCACCTGTCTCTCATTATACTCCGGGGGCTTCTTGTATCTCCTGTTTTCTTGTGGCTTCTTCATACTGAGTTCTCTGATCGGGAGATAAGAAGGTCTTTAACTTGTGTTCCATCAATCTCGGGTTTTCACCTGATTGGATAGAAAGAACCCCTTCCATCATCATTTCTCTCAGACGAATTTCTTCTGCACTATTGCCTTCGAGTTTTCTGATAATTGGAGCACAAACAAAGTTAGCCAAAACGCTTCCGTAAAACGTGGTTACAAGTGCCAATGCCATAGCGGGCCCTATTGATGTGGGGTCATCCAGTGACCTTAGCATATTGATAAGGCCTAATAGAGTACCAATCAAACCCCAGGCAGGGAACTGGCCAGCAAGCCCTTTAAAATATGCTTGTGCGCTTTGGTGTCTTGCAGCCATACTGTCTATATCCAGCTGCATTGTTGTTTTTACTATTTCGGCCTCAATACCGTCAACCACTAGTTCCATAGCCTTTTTTAAGAAATCGTCCTCCAATTCGCTCTGAGCTGACTCCAATGCTAAAAGGCCTTCTCTTCGTGCTTTTTGAGAAAGCTGAACCAAGGTGCTTATAGTACGCATTGCCGATGACTTTGGTTCCTTAAATATCAAGGGTAAAGCTTTTAGAGCTTTAATGGAATCAGCCAGCGGAAAACCCATCATGTTGGCACAAATGCCGCCGCCTATAGTTACAATCATCGATGATACGTTTATATAGCTGGATGCATCACCACCACTAAACATACCATAAACAACGACTGCCGTACCCGCAATAAAACCTATTAGTGTACCAAAATCCATTGTTTCACCCGCTTTTGTATATCAAATAGTATCTGATAAAATATCTTTGTGCTAAAAAATAAATGCTTTATTCTTAAAGCATATATCGGCATAAATAATCGTTTATTTAATCTTTGCGGCTAATAAAAAAGTTGAGAAACCTTTCCACCGCCTATTGGCGTCACCAAAAACTAAGCAGAGTCAAAGGATCTTAAACGTCAACGCAAAAGATTCTTCGCTCCGCTCAGAATGACAGGGAGTGTCATCCTGAGAATCGCGCAGTACCACCTATATGTCATCCTGAGGCACAGCGTTAGCGGAGCCGAAGGATCTTTTTGCGTTAAACAGAGAAGTGGCTGTAGACTGCTGCGATTTAGCGCTCCATCTCCAACATCCAGTTTCTAGTCGCGCTCGCTCCGCAATCCATGCTCCGCTTTAAATCGCAGCAGCCACGCCGCTTAATTACGTTTGTTCAAGCTGTCATACTGAGCGGCACGCATGACATTGGCTAAAGGTTCCACATGGTGTATTCATAGCAATGACCAGCTTAAAAAAAGAGAAGCTTTTCAACTTCTCTTTTTCACCATTTCATTTTTATTATTTTCTGTTTAGAAGAGCTTTTGACTTCTTATAAATATTTTCCGGAGTTAATCCATACTTTTCAACTAATTCAATGGGTTTTCCTGATTCTCCGAAGGTGTCTTCAATCCCTACCATTTCCATAGGTACAGGATGATTCTTGACAACAACTTCTGAAACTGCGCTGCCTAAACCGCCAAACAAATTATGTTCTTCACAGGTTATTATTGCGCCTGTCTCTTTAGCTGCTTTTATTATAATATCACTGTCTATAGGTTTTATAGTATGAATGTCAATAACCCTGGCCGAAACACCATCTTCCTTAAGCATTTCTGCCGCTTTTAGTGCAGGGGCCACCATGAATCCAGTTGCGATAATTGTAATATCTTTACCGTCTTTAAGCTGGTTTCCTTTACCGATTTCAAACTGGGTACCAGCTTCATAAATAACCGGTACATCCAAACGCCCAAGCCTTAAATATACAGGACCATACATCTCAGCTGCCAGCTTTACCATCGCATTAGTAGATACTGCATCGGCCGGGGATATAACAGTCATACCCGGAATTGCACGCATAAGGGCGATATCTTCCACCATCTGATGCGATGCGCCATCCTCACCAAGTGTAATACCGGCATGAGTTGCCCCGATTTTAACATTCAGGTGGGGATATCCAATGGAATTTCTTATCGAGTCATAGGCTCTTCCGGCTGCAAAGACAGCAAATGTACTGGCAAAAACAGTTTTCCCGCAGCTTGCCATTCCAGCAGCTACTGCCATCATATTTCCTTCTGCTATACCGATGTTGAAATGCCTTTCCGGATATTGCTTTTTAAAAGAATCTGTTTTTGTTGATCCAGATAAATCTGCATCTAAAACAACTATATTTTCATTCTTCCCTATCTCAGCTAAAGCTTTGCCATAAGCCACACGGGTTGCAATTTTTTCTGACATATTAAGTTCCTCCTTACACCATACCGTTGATAATAGTTACAGACTGTTTAAATAATCCTTCAATTCAGCCAGTGCCTGCTCAGTCTGTTCCTTTTTCGGAGCACTGCCATGCCATGAAGCCTGGTTTTCCATATATGAAACACCTTTGCCTTTAATTGAATGAGCTAAAATCATAGTAGGTTTCCCTTTGGTTTCCTTGGCCTTATTCACGGCATCTTCAATCTGGTCAAAATCATGGGCATCGATTTCTATTACATTCCATCCAAAAGCAATAAATTTATCTGCTATGGGCTCCGGATTCATAACATCAGTTATTTTTCCGTCTATCTGCAATCCATTATAGTCAACAAATGCGGTGAGATTATCCAATTTATAGTGTGCGGCTGCCATGGCTGCCTCCCAGACCTGACCTTCTTCAAGCTCACCATCTCCCAAAGCAGCATAAACCCTGTAATCTTTCTTATCAGTTTTTCCGGCAAGAGCCATACCTACTGCCGCAGATATTCCCTGCCCCAATGAGCCTGTTGACATATCAACACCGGGAACCTTATCCATATTGGGATGTCCTTCAAGATAACTGCTGGTCTGTCTGAAACCGGTAAGATCCTCAACCGGGAAATAGCCTCTGTTAGCAAGAGTAGAGTATAAACCCGGAGTACAATGCCCTTTTGATAAAACAAAGCGATCTCGATCAGGATCTTTAGGATTTTTAGGGTCTATACGCATTTCACGAAAATATAGAAATGCCAGAATATCGGCTAAAGATAATGAACCTCCGGGATGGCCACTACCAGCTGATGAAACTGCTGTAATTATTCCCATTCTGATTTTCGTAGCGGTTTTCTTTAATTCTAACTTTGTCCTGTCATCCATTTACTTTTCCTCCATTTTTATTATAATGATGTACAAACATTATTAGCCACCTGGTCAATTGCTGAAATCAAAGGTTACCAACAGGTTTACCTCAGAGTGACCCGAGACGGGTAATATGTTTAACCTCAAAACAAATAACTTCCCACCACCTGCACCTACAGAAGGTTTTGTTCCGGTTATAGTTTAATCGTATTTGTAAGTGCCGTTGGGTTTGTACTTGGTATATTATACAATACTGATTCGTAAACATCAATTTGTTCAATCACAAATTTAAATATAATACACTAATTGTTAACATGGCCTTCTTTGGACAAGCCAAGCGGTGCAAAACCTTCCCCCAACACTTCCCGTGCATCCATCAATAGAATAAATGCTTTTTCATCACAAGATTTTACGATATTTTTAACAACAGGTATCTCTTCACGTTTAACAACACACAAGAGCACTGTTTTGTCCTGCTTACTGTACATACCTTTCCCATTTAAACCGGTTACACCCCTGTCTACCTCTTCAAGGAGTCTCTTAGCTATTTGTTCCGATTTCTCGGATATTATTAACAGACTTTTTGAAAATCTTAAACCTTCCAGATACGCATCTATAGTTTTTGTGGATACATAAAGGCTCATTGAGGCATAAAGAGCCAATTTAACGCTCTTAAAAACTATTGCGGCAAAAATAATAACCAATCCGTCCATTAATAACAGATGCTGACCAACCGAAAATCTTGGAAAAACCTTGTGAAGGACTGAGGAAATAAGGTCAGTGCCTCCGGTGGTGGCATCTTCCCTAAGAACAATTGCCAGTCCAAACCCCATTATACCCCCACCGATAAGTGCATAAAGGAGCAAATCCGGATCGGCCATGGAAATATCGATATTTACAAAGTGTTCATTAATAATTCGGTTAAAGATCATAGCAGTCGAGTCAATCATTAATGAAAGGGTAACCGCACCAAACAAAGACCGGAAAAAAAACTTACGTCCTTTGCTCTTATAAGCTATAATAAAAAGTGGTATGTTTAAAATTAACATTAGTGTACCAACCGGAATATTACCGTTAAAAACATAATAGAGAACTGTTGACAGACCTGAAACTCCTCCGGGGGCAAGTTTATATGGTATCAAAAAGAAATTCATGGAAATTGTTATTATAAAGCAACCTAAGCCTATAGTAAGGTAAGATTTTATGCCGTTTTTTTTATAACTCATACAGCACCTCCTTTTCCTGCCTATTATATGTGAAAATTAAGATTTATAACATCAACAAAAGACCGGGTATTCCCGGTCTTTTATTTCCTGCATAAAGTACATGAAAAACATTCAGATTCTTATTTCATGCCGTACTTTTTCTTGAACTTATCAACTCGGCCACCAGTGTCCACAAGTTTTTGCTTTCCTGTAAAGAACGGGTGACATTGTGAGCAGATTTCTACACGAAGCTCTGATTTTGTAGAGCCTGTTTCAAATGTTTCTCCACATGCACAGCGTACTGTTGCTGTCCCGTATTTTGGATGGATACCTTCACGCATGGTTTTCACCTCGCTAACGACTAAAATCATTTATAAAATTCGATTTTTACTAACACTAAAAAAGCATCGATTGGTATTTTACCACACCAGCTTAGCCAATGCAAGTACTCTCTTTGTAACCTTTATTTATATATTGTGTCATAACTGTTCTTTTCCCGTTGGGTCAAAGCTATATTTATGCCATTTACAAACTCCTCGTTTGTCTTTGTATTCATAAGTCTGTTAACAATCATCTCGGTAACATCGGCTGTACCAACATTACTCATAGCCTTACGGATAGTCCAGATTCCTTCAAGTTCCTTCTGGGATAGCAGCAACTCTTCTCTTCTGGTGCCTGAGCGGTTTATATCGATTGCAGGGAAAATACGTTTTTCTGATAACTTTCTATCCAGATGCAGTTCAAGATTCCCTGTTCCTTTAAATTCTTCATATATAACATCATCCATACGGCTTCCTGTATCTATAAGTGCTGTAGCAATTATAGTCAGACTTCCGCCATTTTCAATATTTCGAGCAGATCCAAAAAATCGTTTAGGTTTATGAAGAGCTCCGGGATCCAACCCTCCCGAAAGAGTTCTGCCCGTTGGCGGAATTGTAAGGTTATATGCTCGTGCCAGGCGTGTAATACTGTCCAAAAGAATTACCACATCTTTTTTATGCTCCACCAAACGCTGGGCTCTGTCCAAAACGATCTCAGCTACCTTAATATGATGTTCAGGAAGCTCATCAAAGGTTGAATATATAACATCGCCTTTTATTGAGCGCTGCATATCGGTAACTTCCTCAGGCCGCTCATCGATTAACAGCACTATTACTTCAATCTCCGGATACTTTAATGTTATAGCATTTGCTATTTTTTTAAGTAATATGGTTTTCCCTGCTTTTGGAGGGGAAACAATAAGACCCCGCTGTCCTTTCCCGATAGGGGCAATAAGGTCAATCAGGCGGGTTGATAATTCTTTTGAATCCGACTCAAGGGTAATACGCTCATCCGGGTAAATAGGAGTCAGGGTTTCAAATGGTCGTCTTTTTTGAGCAACCTCGGGAGGATCACCATTAACTGAAGATACATATAAGAGGGCCTGAAATTTTTCGCCTTCTTTTTGAATTCTGCCCTTTCCAACAATTCTGTCACCGGTTTTCAAATTGAATCTGCGTATTTGAGAGGGTGAAACATAGATATCTTTCGGTCCTGAAAGATAATTATGACCACGCAAGAAACCATAGCCATCAGGAAGAACTTCCAGAATACCTGTGACAGGGTTTTCACTTTCTAAACGGGATAAATCTTTAGTTTTACTATATCTGGAGGTCTTACTTTCATCCTCACCGATACCTTCTAATTTTTCCTTTTCTGTTACGCTTAATTCCTCACCGTTTTTGGCATCATCCTGAGGGATAACAGAGGGAACTGCTATACCGCTGCTCTGACTGCTGTCGTCAGCATTGACATCTTCAGCACTCTGATTCTCTTTAGCAGGGGTATTTTCTTTGACAGCTCCAATTTTGATATGTGTGGTTCTCACAGGTGTTTTTTGAGGTGTGACTTCTTCATCGGATTCTTTAACTTGTGTAGAAACAATATCCTCTTCTTTAACCTCATCATCCTTTGTTGACTGGACAACAGCATTTTCTGAAGTTTGTTCCTCGGACTTTCTTGGACGGCCCCGCCGTTTTTTAGTTGGTATCTCGGCCTTTTCTGACTTAACATCCTGCTCCGCAGCACTTTCTTCAGATTTCTGTTTCGACTCTTTCTTTTCATCAGCCGAAGCAGCTTTGGGTCTTCCTCTTTTTTTCTTTTCTGCAGGAGCCTTAGCCTCTTCTGTTTTTTCCTCTGTTTTCTCCTTCTTCGGTGCTCCCTTTTGTTTTTCTTCCGATATTGACTTTGCATCAGGAGAACTCTGTTCCTTTGTTTCGGTTTCTGACTGAGAAACATCCGTTGCACTGATAATTAAATCAATCAAATTTGCTTTTCTATACTTGGTTATACTTTTTAATCCCAGCATTTTCGCAATATACCTGAGATCTTCAAGAGATTTGCGCTCAAGGATGGACCTGTCTTTCATAATACACCGCCTTGTGTAACTTTTTATATTCTAATACATGGTTGTACAAAAAAATATGCACGTAGAATTCTTTATATTAAACTAAAATAATCTAATCCCTGCCCCCGAGTAAGAGAGCCATTTCGAAAGTATAAACAGTATCATATTTATTCAAATTCCGTCTACAAATACTCACTTGGGAAATAATCAAGATATGAATACCACTTAACTGGTTTAATATATCAATTAGTATTACCATTTGTCAAGCTTTTATCTATAATTTCATAAGTATTTTCCAATATTTCAGCGGTAATTATGAAAGAAAAATAAATTTTTTCAACAAGTTGCGATTAGTTGCGACAGATATTTTATAACCTGACCATTATTATGACCAATATTGTTTTTTTCGGGGTATTATCCTTATTTTTTTCATGGTAATATTTATGCTCATGGTTTAATATAAACTTGTCTTAAGACATTACTGGTTCAGTTATTATCAATAGAGAGAAACATCGAGGCAAGAGGTATGACCAGGGGAGGTAAATATGCCATATATTGCATAAGGGCCAGCACATCATAAGTTTAGCAGCATTATTTTCGATAGTTATTACATCACAGTACATCTTCAAATTCGTAAAATATTGGATTGGTTTCTTAGCAAAGATGCGATTAGGCATTTAGCCACAATAAAGACTTAACATCGGACAAAAAGTATTGATAATGACATAACGAGCAAATTACTAGGGGGGCACCAGAGGCGACACCCAAGGCCACAGCTCAGTAGGCATCATGGTTTACAACACAGGCAACAACATGGTTTGCAGCATTAACCGCGGTATAGGCCACATCAGAGGCAACATGTTCAGTGACAGCTTAGGCAACATCATGGCTACAACCAGGTATACAATTAGAATCACAACATAGACAAACTACAGGACAACAATTTAAGCTACAGCATGCCAGGCATAAGAAACGACCATATAATATATACATAAATAAAATTTTTATCTACCTTTAGCATTGATATAAATAATTCGGGAGCTGATTACAAATCAGCTCCCGAATCTTTTTGTATCTTTTACTATTCCTCAATCTTCAAGGGGATATTGTTTTCTTCGGCAAATTTCATTATTCTCTCCAGTACCGGGTCATCCTTGTTTTCTGAAGTTACTGAATCCAGCATTTTTTCTTCAATAATCTTCACCTTAGTTTCTCTGCCTAAAACGTGACTGATGGCGCTCTCAATGACTTGAACGCTGTCATTTCGGCTTAGTACAGTTTTTTTCAATGCATCATCTGACGATACTACCACATTAGCTGTTCCGTTGTCGGAAATAAAGCACCATGTGTCCAACAGATATGCATAGACTTTCATTTTGTTTTCCGAACGAATATATTCAATTACCTCAGACCATTTTTCAAGCCTTTTGTTTTCTCCCGCATACTGGGAAATATCCCTGGTTTCTGCCTGCTTATCTTCTTTTGATTCAGTATTTTCTAAAACCGTTTCAGCGGACTTAGTTTTTTTTGTGGTACGATTTGGTTTTATATTTGCGCCCTGCTGAATCTGGGATATCCTGTCCTCTATTTGCTGGAGTCTAATCTCAAAACTGGCCAAAACATCATTGGAGATACTCCCATGTACAGGAATATCCGAACATAACTTAACCGCAGCTATTTCCATAATAATTCGCGGGTTTTCAGCCCATTTCAATTGTGCTTCTGTTTCAGAAAGCTCCTCAATTACCTTCAGGGTTCGTTCCAAATCAATCTTACCGGCTGCTTCTTTTATAGGCTGAAGTTCCTCGTCACTTAAATCAATCAGATTCAGTAACTTACCTCCGTTTTTTAACAGCATCAGGTTTCTGAACCATAGAATAAGCTGATTGCAAAAAGGTTTCAAGTCTCTTCCCTGTTCCATTGCCTCTTTAATTGCATTGAGGGCTACAGGAACATCCTTATCCACAATAGCTCCTGCAAAGGTATTAACCGCTTCAGTTGCCGATAACCCCGAAATTTCTATAACATCCTTATGGGTAATTGTGGTATTCCCAATATTAATGCACTGATCTAAAAGGCTTATGGCGTCTCTCATTCCACCCTCGGAGATTCTTGCTATCAGCCGGATAGCATCATCCTCAACTGAAACACCACAATCCTTGGCAATTTCCTTAAGCCTTTCCTCAATGCCTTTTACAGTAATTCTTTTGAAATCAAACCTTTGGCATCTGGATAAAATAGTGGCAGGGAGCTTATGAGGCTCTGTGGTAGCCAGAATAAATACAACGTTGGCAGGAGGTTCCTCCAGTGTCTTTAACAACGCATTAAATGCACCGGTAGATAACATATGAACCTCATCTATAATATACACTTTAAACCGGGTGACAGCCGGTACATACATCACTGCTTCTTTTATTTCCCTGACATCGTCCACTCCGTTGTTGGAAGCAGCGTCAATTTCTATAACATCGAGTATAGAACCATCCAGAATGCCCTTACAAGTCATACATTCATTACACGGACTTCCATCCGAGGGATTAGTGCAATTGACAGCCCGGGCAAATATTTTGGCCAGGGTGGTTTTTCCAGTTCCTCTGGTTCCACAAAACAAATAAGCATGGCTTACAGTATTGTTCTTAATGCTGTTTTTTAATGTAGTTACAATATGCCGCTGCTCTACGACATCTTCAAAGGTTAAAGGCCTCCACTTTCTGTATAATGCTATGTGAGCCATTAAATCATTCCTTCATAACAAGATATAATCCGTTCTCGAAAATCTGTAAAATGTCTTTGCTGTAATACCAGTCTATCAGTTAAAAAAAGTCTTCGCAAGGGATTAATCCAGTACTTATCCGGTGCTTATAATAAAAAAAACGAGGCAAATACCTCGTTTATCTCATAATAAAACCGTGCACCTGTCCTCGACAGGCAAGCACAAACGTACCATGCGCAGCATACTCGGACCAGGCTGGCTTGCGGCACATCCAGAGGATCCGCTTACCGCTGCTTCCTTCCGGACCTGACGGGGTTCACAGTTCTGAATTGCGCAAGACCCAATCTTCATTGTACCTTGCCACATAACTGACTTTACACTTGCATGCCTCAAACAGGAATTCGACTCCGCTGTAGCGGATTGCGGATACAGGGCACCGCTAACTCCCCGTCTAGCACGGCAAAGTATATTATATAGCATAAGCCTGGCATGTGCAAGCCCAATAAATAGGATGTAATTGATGATAATATTCTTTATCCGTTATCTTTAGCCCTGATTTCTGTGCGGCGTATTTTACCGCTGATGGTTTTGGGTAATTCATCAACAAATTCTATAATACGAGGATATTTATATGGTGCAGTATGAGTTTTTACATAATCCTGTATTTCCATTTTTAATTCTTCGGTTGGCTGGTACCCCTTTGTCAGTACAATAGTTGCTTTAACTATCTGCCCTCTTACAGGATGGGGAACACCGGTAACCGCACATTCCAATACAGACGGATGCTCCATAATAACACTTTCCACCTCAAAGGGACCAATGCGATAACCGGAGGATTTAATGATATCATCGGTTCTTCCCACATACCAGAAATATCCGTCCTCATCTTTATAGGCAGTATCTCCTGTGTGATAAAGTCCGTCACGTATGGCTTGGTTGGTTCTTTCTTCATCCCTGTAGTATTCCATCATAAGACCTAAGGGTTTCCCATTATCAAGCCTTAAAACTATCTCACCAACTTGGCCGGGTTCAACACTGTCTCCATTCTCATCCACAAGATCCATTTCATAACCCGGCGAGGGCTTACCCATCGATCCGGGCTTAGGTTCCATCCATGTAGACGTCATAAGACACAGCGTGGTCTCAGTCTGACCAAAGCCCTCCATAAGTTTTATGCCCGTTAATTCTTTAAACCGGTTAAAAACCTCTGGATTCAAAGCCTCACCTGCGGTGGTGCAATATTTCACCGATGAGAGATCATACTTAGAAAGATCCTCTTTGATAAGGAATCTGTATATAGTTGGCGGGGCACAGAATGTGGTCACTTTGTATTTGGCTATGCGTTTAAGCATCTCGTCCGGATTGAACCGGTCAAAATCAAATGTAAATACCGCACTTTCTGCTAGCCACTGGCCATATAGTTTCCCCCAAACAGCCTTACCCCAGCCAGTTTCAGCCACTGTCAGATGCAATCCTTCAGGATCTGTATTATGCCAGTATACTGCAGTAGGAATATGGGCTAGCGAGTAGTACTGATTGTGAGCCACCATTTTTGGCATGCCTGTTGTGCCGGAAGAGAAATACATCAGCATTATTTCTTCGGCTTTTGGTCTGTCTTCCCCAGTTGGAGCTACAAAATCCGGTGCCCCGGCCACCCCGTCTTCGTAGCTCAGCCAACCATTTTTCTTTCCCCTGGCCAGAATCTTTATGCTGAGGGTCTCAGTTTCACTCTGCGCTTCATCTACCAGATCCGATATTTGTCCTTCTGCAGTACATACCACAGCTTTAATACTGGCAGCATTTATACGATAGACAATATCCTTGGTCATTAGCTGGTTGGTAGCCGGAATAGCAATTGCACCAATCTTGTGAAGTGCCATCATACAATACCACCATTCATAATGACGCTTTAGAATAAGCATAACTGCATCGCCTTTTTTTATTCCCAGGCTCTGAAAAAAGGAAGCTGTTTTATCGCTGTATTCTTTCATTTCCTTAAATGTAATAAACTTTTCATCTCCGGCCTCATTGCACCAAACCATAGCTAATTTATCAGGTTTTTCTTCTGCAAGCCTGTCTACGACATCATAAGCAAAGTTATAGTTTGGATCTTGCTTAAAACTTACCTTTTCTACATTTCCTTCGTTATTCAGTGTCTCAATAACGTATTCCTTATATAATCTCGACATTAGCCCATCCTCCCGTTCTGATCCCTGATTACCACCGCCAAAAAGACACATGGTTTTCCATTTGTTGCTACCATGCCATGTTTATGTGATGCATCATAGTATACAGAGTCGCCTTCTTCCATAATAAACTCATGATCATCGATTTTAACCTTTAATGATCCGCTTAAGATATAGTCGAACTCCTGCCCGTCATGATTTCTTTGCAGAATTTCTCCCTTATCAGCGGCTTCATCGTAAGGAGCCTCCACAAGGAAGGGTTCAGCATTTCTGTTCTTAAACAAATAAGCCAGGTTCTGATATTTAAAGCCTTTTCTGCGCTCTATCGAAAGTCCCTTTCCCTTCTTAACATGAGTGTAGACCGATAATGTGGGGCTGCTGCCAGTTACTAGTTCGCTTATGTCTAAACCCAGGCGTACTGCAACCTTATAAAGGAAGGTAAAGGAAAAATCTCTCTTGCCTTCCTCATAGCTTAAATATTCTTCTTCTGAAACTTCCAACAGCTGTGCCATTTCTGCTACAGAGATGTCAAAGTCCTCTCTTAAGCCTCTTATTCGCTGAGCAATCTCAATAATCTTGTCATTCATACCTGTTACCTCCTTAATAAATTCGGCATACATATAAAAAACTCGTCTCAACAACGTTGTTCCTGTTGCTGGGACGAGCTTATAACCCGTGGTACCACCCATTTTTAGCTTTTAATAAAGCCCTCATTAAGGTTCTAACAAACCCTTGCCTGTAACGTGGCTAACGCGATACCTTACATTCAATTTCAGGTAACGGGCTCCGGAGAGATGCCTGTAATTAAATTCCTGCCTGTTCGCACCAACCACAGGCTCTCTTAGTAGGAAACCAATTATTACAGAGGCTCCTTCATCACCTTTAAACAGTTATTATTTCTATAATACAATTTCAAATCTCTAATGTCAATTTAAAATTTGTCTTTATTCTCTGTAACTCGTTTAATAATTTTAAGGCGTGAAAACTCTTCCCGCTCCTTTTCCTCCAGTACGTTTTCAATGGTTGAACATATGCTCTCGTATTTCGGTATTATTATGTTCTTTAGTGCATTAGTGCGTTTCATGGTTCGTCTGATATTCTTAGCCAGCCTGTATATGGAGTTTTCAATCTCTGCTAATTGTACTGAAAGAATCTTAGCCTCTTCAAATTTTTTTCTTGCCAGATCAAGAGTACCATTGGTCATACGAAATCCGTAATGAGGCTGCATATTTTTTTCATTAACAGATATAACAGGTATTT
>FZPS01000065.1_pt10 | contig 19654 bp, 19 predicted proteins | sample 1817821 | NCBI WGS metagenome assembly FZPS01 (sample SAMEA104158645, study PRJEB21678) | metagenome | place: Germany | collected 2015-04-21
GTTTCGCGATATACCCCTCAATGTCGGTATCCAGTTTCGGGCAGAAGACGATCGCGACTCTGTTCCGCAGGAAATCCCGGTGAAAGTCTGCGTAGGCAAAGGGAACACAGTCCCCGGAGATGAGGAGGTCCGCACCCTCGAAGTACGGGGCCCGGGGGTTGAGGAGTTTCAACTGGACCGGCCACTGCCGGAGTTCCGACTCCGTCCGTGCGGCGGGCTCCCGGTCCATGGTATCCGCTCGCGAGAGGCTCCTTGCGGCGGACCCCGGACACACCCCTGCAACCTCTGCGGTCTCGTGTTCGGGTATGGGGATACCGTTCGCGGTCAGGTACTCGACCGCCTGCCGGTAGAGCTCCATCTCCCCGTGGCCGAGAAGGTGCTCCAGGTGTGCCCTGAGGACCGCTTCTCCCTGGGGCACGATCTTTTCTGCCATCACGGCCTTCTCATCGTACGGCTCGGCCTCCCGCTCGATGACGCAGATCGCCCCCTCCGGGCACGTCCCGATACAGGCGCCGAGCCCGTCGCAGAAGAGGTCGCTCACGAGCCGCGCCTTCCCGTCGATGATCTGAAGCGCTCCTTCCGGGCAGTCGGGGATGCAGAGCCCGCACCCGGTGCATTTCTCCTCGTCGATATCGATGATCTTTCTCTTCATCAGAATCCCCCTGTATCCATTGCCCCTGCTGCTTCTCTTAACGACCCGGTACCCAAAAAACATTTGCGGCTGGGTCAGGGGCAGCCAGGTGGACGCCGAAGAAGAAAGCAGTTATCCCCGGACAAAGAGACGGTTAAGGTAATGTCCCCCGCACCGGTCCGCCGTCCTGCACCCGCCTTTGATCTCTTCAACGTCTATTTCGAGCGCCTCTATGATCCCACGATGCATGTCGTCTTCACGTTCGACGGCGAGGTCGACGTCGACGTCATGCGGGAGGCGACGGTGAGGCTCGTCGCGTCCGACCCCTACCTTCGGTCGCGGTTTGCAGATGAGGGAGAGGGGCTCCCGGTCTGGGAGGAGATCCCGGAGGGAGAGAGGGCGTTCGTCCTCGTCCCGGCCGGGGAGGGTGTGAGCCTGCCCCCGCCGCCGCTTGACGTCCGCGCCGGGCCGCAGGTCCGGGTCACGCTCTACCGGCGGGAGGAGGGGGATAGTGTGGTCGTTACCTGCCACCACGGTTTCTGCGACGCCGCCGGCGCCATGGCCCTTGCCAGGCGGGTCTTTGCGGCCTACCGGGGGATTCTGGAAGATCCGGAGTTCCAACCGGTCCCGGTGGAGCCCTACGACCGGAGCACGGACCGGATCCTTGCGCTCTACTCAGATGAGGAGCGCAAGCAGGCGCTTGCAGAGGAGGAGCCCTTCGTCGACCGGTGGCGCTTCCCGGTCGAGCGGACCGGGAGGGGGACGCCCCGGATCGCTTCCCGGACGCTCGCCCCCGAACGGCTCGGGCGCATAAAGGAGTTCGGGCGCGAGCACGGGGCCACGGTGAATGACGTCCTCATCGGTGCGTTCTTCCTCGCCCTGTTGAAGATCCGGGACGACCCCTCGGACCGGGGAGCGCCCCGGTCACTCCTGACGTCGGCCGACCTGCGCCGGCGGCACCTCAGGCACCCTGAGGAGTGCCCGCCCATGAACCTCTCGATCGCCTACGAGGTCACCCTCTCCGCGGAAGAGGGAGCAGATCTGGAGGAGATCATCGACCAGGTGACGGCGATAACCTCCCGCCGCAAGGCAGGAAGTCTCGGGCTTGCGGCCATCCTCTTCTACGAAGGGATCATGGCGGGCGGGATGCCGGCGGTGCGGGCGTTCTTTGACGATATGATGGAGCGCTACCTCTCGTCCGGCCTGAAGAACCCGGTCTTTGCGAACCTCGGGATATTCGACCCCGGCGACTACCTGCCCGTCCCCGGCCGGGACGGCACGCTGCTCGACCTTGCGGAGATCCAGTACCTCCCCTGCGTCTGCTGGCCGTACGGGTTTTTGATGACGGCCTCGACCTTCCGCGGCCGCCTGACGATCATGACGGCGTATGAGGAGGGGCCCTACTCGACGGCAACGGTGAAGCAGTTCCTCGAGTACGTGGACGGGTATCTCCCATGAGGGCCGCGATATTGGGGAGTTACCAGGAGGATGAAGATACTGTCGGGCAGAGCGGGAGATAGCGGTGCCTGGCCGGATAAGGGCGGACCAAAAAGATGCATATCGAGCAGTGTCTCGGTTGCCGGACCGCCTGCCGCATCGTTTATCCTCTAGCCCTCCTTACACCTTCCTATGGACCCGGTCATCGAAGCGATACGGCAGGAACTCACAGTGCACGGGGACCCTGATGTCCGGAAGTGTTCAGGGCGGTTCTTCAGGGAGGAGGTCCGGTGCTACGGCTTGAAGACCGCAACCGTATCCTCGATCGCGAAGAAGTACTGGAAGGAGGTCAGGTCCCGCGAGAAACAGGAGATCTTCGCGCTCTGCGAGGAACTCTACCAGTCGGGGATGATGGAGGAGGCTTTTGTCGTATCCGCATGGGTTCCGCTGCTCGCCGACCGCTACGCGCCCGGGGACATCGCCGTCTTCCGGCACTGGATTGATACCTATATCACCAACTGGGCCGCCTGCGACAGTCTCTGCAACCATGCTGTCGGGGATTTCATCGTGCGGTACCCCGGCGAGATCGAGGAGCTGCAACGCTGGACGCAGTCCGAGAACCGCTGGATGCGGCGGGCGGCGGCGGTCTCGCTGGTCGTGCCGGCAAAACGCGGGAGTTTCCTCACCGAAGCCCTCGCGATCGCCGACCTGCTCCTCACCGATACTGATGATCTGGTGCAGAAAGGCTACGGGTGGCTCCTCAAAGAGGCGAGCCGCAAGCACACGGACGAGGTCTTCTCCTACGTCATGGCAAACAAGCGGGATATGCCCCGGACGGCGCTCCGGTACGCAATCGAGCTGATGCCAAAGGACCTGAAGGCGGAGGCGATGAAGAAGGACTGGTGAGGTCGGCGGTGACCGGGCCGGTTCGTACGCTCCGGAGAGTTTCGGAGAATGGTTGCGCCGACCACCCCGATACCGAGCGACGACTCCGCGTGGTTGCCGTCAGGGGCCGTGCTCCCGGGTCCGAACGGGCATATGCATAGACTTTAACGTCATTAGAGAGAACCACGGTATGATGAAGAGCCCTTTTCACGTCATGATCATACCCACGCTCGGGTGCCCCTCCAAATGCCATTACTGCTGGAGTTCCGATGAAGGGTCCCCGATAATGAGCATCGAGACGGTCCGGGAGATAACCGAATGGCTCAAAGACTACCGGTCCGACCAGGTCACCATCACCTTCCACGGGGGAGAGCCGCTCCTTGCAGGTGCGGATTTCTATCGGCAGGCCCTGCCGATCCTCTCCGAGGGTCTCGCCCATCTCGCACCGACGTTCGCCCTGCAGAGCAACCTCTGGAGGCTCACTCCGGAACTGGCTCAGATACTTGCCCAATACGATATCCCCGTCGGTTCCAGCATCGACGGTCCGGAGGAGATCAACGACCTGCAGAGAGGAAAGGGCTACTTTAAAAAGACTATGCGGGGCTACGAGATCGCGCGGGCAAATGGGCTCGAGGTCAGGTTCATCTGCACGTTCACCTCCCGGTCGGTCGAGCATAAAGAAGAGATCTTCAACTTCTTCCTGCAGAATGGGTTCCCGCTCAAACTCCACCCGGCGCTGCCGTCTCTCCGGAACGAGAACCCGAAAGAGTGGGCGCTCGAGCCGGAGGCGTACGGGGAACTGCTGGTGTATCTCCTCGATAAGTACCTGGAGAACCTGGGGAGGATCGAGATCATGAACATCAACGACCTCTGCAAGTGCGTCTTCACCCGGCACGGCACCGTCTGCACATATGTGGACTGCATGGGAACCACCCTGGCCGTCGGGCCGGACGGGAGCATATACCCCTGCTACCGCTTCGTCGGGATGCCGGAGTACGTGATGGGCAACGTCTACGACCGCCCCACATCCGAAGACCTCGCCCGGTCGGACGCCGGGAAGTTGATGCAGGCGTTCAAGGACTACGTCGACCGCGAATGCGGGGGATGCCCCCACATCAAGTACTGCCGGGGCGGGTGCCCCTACAACGCGATAGCGCCGACAGACGGCGAGATCCGGGGCGTCGACCCCCACTGCGTCGCCTACAAGCGGATCTTCGACGAGATCAACGACCGGGTGAATGAAGAACTCTACGGGTCCCCGGTGATGGAGACGGAAGACTTCGGCTCGCCGCTCCGGAGGAAGGCAAAGCCGGGGATCATGTGGATCCTCCAGACGATGGCAACGAAGTGAGCGCCGGGCACCTCAGCGGTTCTTCCTGAGGACGAAAAACTCATAGCCGTACTCGCCGGCGTGCTCCCGGTAGACGGCGATCTCCCGCTCTGAAAAATCGATAAGGGCCTCTGCATCGGGGTCGCCGGCGGCTGCCACCCGCAGGTCTGCCAGCCGTTTGATGAGCGGGGTGTAGTAGTCCTCCCACCACGCGGACTCAGGCAGCGGAAAGGTCGCGACGACTTCATACCCGGCCCTCTCGGCGATTACACAGTTCCCCCGGACGGTCGTTATCCCGGGGTAGCACTCGTTCCAGAACGCCGCCACCTCGCTTGAGGGCTTCTCCGTGAACCAGACGGCTTCGGTGAGGCAGAGGTAGCCGCCCGGTCGGAGAAGCCGCCGCCACGAGGCCAGCCCCTCCGAAAATCCGATGACAAAGATCGAGCCCTCCGCCCAGAGGACGTCGAACGACGTGTCGTCAAAAGGCAGATCGTCCATCGAGGCCCAGACCGTGGTGATCCGTTCCCCCACCCCGGCCGCTGCCGCTCTCCGGGCGAGGTCGTCCAGGTACGGCTGGTGGACATCGACGGCGGTTATGCGGCATTCGGGGCAGATCCGGGCCAGTTCAGTCGTCTGCATCCCGGTCCCGCACCCGATATCCAGGATCTCCGGTTGGGCCGGGAGATCGGTGAGCATCGAGAACGCCTTTCTCGTGCACTCGTTGCTCCCCGGTCCCTGTCGGGGCAGGCCCTCAAAGATGGTGAAGATGAAGGAGTTGTCCATTACCGGTAGTATGTCGTATGGCCGCATAAACCCGCGCGGCGGCACGGCTGCCGTTCCGGCATGATAAATACCAGCGCCGTCCATTCATGCGTATGGAGCGAAAGACTCCTGCCTCCGAACTCCGGGACCGCATGGAGCGCTTCCGGCTCCGCATGGACACGGAAAACCCGTCATGGGAGTTTGCCGCAATCTTCGGCAGAGTAAACCAGTTTTACCTCACCGGAACGATGCAGGATGGGGTCCTCCTGATCCCCCGCGACGATGAGGCCGTGCTCTGGGTACGCCGGAGCCTTGAGCGGGCGCTTGACGAGTCGCTCTTCCCCGATATCCGGCCGATGAAGAGTTTCCGTGACGCAGCCGCCGGGATGGGCGCATGCCCCGGGACGGTCCACGTTGATGCGGAGACGGTGCCCCTTGCGCTGCTCGAACGCTTCCGGAAATACTTCCCCTTCAGGGAGACGGCGGCGCTCGATACCCAGGCAGCGAAGGTCAGGTCGAAGAAGAGCGCCTACGAACTTGCGATCATGGAGCAGGCCGGGAGGATCCACCGGCACGTACTGGAAGACTGCGTCCCGGGGATGCTCCGGGAGGGGATGAGCGAGGCCGGGCTTGGGGGTGAGGTCTTCTCCCTCATGGTCAGGGAGGGGCATCATGGCATAGCCCGGTTCGGGATGTTCGGGACCGAGATGGTGCTCGGGCAGATCGGGTTCGGGGAGAGTTCCCTCTACCCGACCGGTTTCGATGGGCCGGGGGGATGCCTTGGAGCGGCTCCCGGCGCGCCGGTCCTCGGCAGCCCCGACCGGACGCTTGAGGCCGGTGACCTGGTCTTCCTCGACTGTGCGTGCGGGGTGCAGGGCTACCACACCGACAAGACAGTGACGTATATCTTCAGGCGATCGCTCCCTGAGGAGGCGATAGATGCCCATCGCCGGTGCGTCGAGATCCAGGACGAGGCGGCCGCGCTGCTGCGGGCGGGGACCCGGCCGTCGGAGGTCTACGAGACGGTGATCGGCGGCCTGGAGCCCGCATTCCTCAAGAACTTCATGGGGTTTGGTGATCGAAGGGTGCCGTTCCTGGGCCACGGCGTCGGCCTCACCGTGGACGAGGTGCCGGTGATCGCCCGGGGTTTTGATGAACCGCTCGAAGAAGGGATGGTGATCGCCCTCGAACCAAAGGTTGGCGTCAGGGGCGTCGGGATGGTCGGTATCGAGAACACCTTCGTGGTCACCCGCGGAGGCGGCAGGAGCATCACGGGGACGAACCCCGGGACAAGATATCAGTAACGATCGAGCACGTCGACGGCATTCCCATGCTGAAGATCTCGGCCGACCGGATCGATCCCGTCTACAAAAACCAGATTGTACCGATCCCGATTGCGCCGGGGCAGAACGAGTCGGAGCTCCCAAAACCCACTCAAATCTACTCGAACCGGTATTCAGAGGAGACGCCGGTTCTGGTCGAGATGGAACTTCACATCTCCGGCACCGGTCCCGACCACGAGATAGACACCAGAACGCCGGTAGGAACCGAACCTCTCTTCATGCCCTACCAGATTGCCGGTACCATCAACGAGTCCGGCGGACGCGTTGAAGGCCTCTACGTGAGCCCGGGGACTTCCGGGTACATCGTGGAGGTGCCGTTTATCCTCTCGTTCGATGCCGACGACGAGAACGTCCTTGCCGTCTCATGCGGGTTCCTGGGGACGAACCAGTGGTGGGTTCTTGGCTGGCAGTCGAATTCGTACTCCGAGAGTGTGCGTCACGAGTTCCGGGGTGCGTGCAACGGCACCTACCCGGTGAGGGGCGTTCTCGTAACGGGCGAGGGCGTGTACTGACGCCCGCCCTCCTCCTCGTTTTCCTGCAGGGGTGCGCCTTCGTTCGCCCGGGTCGTTTGACCGGGCGCTCTCGAGGGCTCCGGGGTGCTGTTCCGGCGGGTTGTCCATTCAAGTCTTCTCTGCAGCGATGACCGTGAACCCGGCCTTTGACTCGACCTCAGTTACGCAAAACCCGGTGCGCCTGAGGAGGGCTCGCACCTCGTCCGATGAGTAAAAGCGGGCGCGGGAGAGGAACCTGTGTTTTCCCCTATCATGCCGGTACTTCCGGGCAACTGCTCCTTCACGCTCAAGAAACCCAATCACAAGAGTCCCCAGCGGAGCGAGGATCCGGTGGAGTTCCCGAAATACCAGGACCGGGTCGTCCAGGAAACAGATGACCGTCACCAGGAGCACCGATGAACACGCCTCGTCCCTGATCGAGATTGATTCTCCTCTCCCGCGGATCACCTCGATCCCCCGCCCGCGTGCCATCCGGGCGAGGGCAAGCGAGGGCTCGAGCCCGAGCGTAATCCCGAGCGGGGCGGCAAACCGTCCGGACCCGACCCCCACCTCGATGGCACGGGAGTCGGGGCAGGGGAGGAGGCGCCGGACCTGGGCGAGTTCCACGTGGTACTCGGCGCGGTGCTCCTCAAACCAGTGGTCGTACTCCTCTGCGAACCGCTCAAATACATCCTCAGGCAACGTGCTGTCACGACCCATAGAGATGCTCTTGCACCCGTCTCTCGATCGCCTCCTCCCGCCGTTTCAGCAGGGAGAGGTCCATCGGTCCCTCCCGGTAGGCTGAGAAGAGGAAGTAGACGAAATCCACCGTCAGGTCCATCACCTCTTTCTTGAACCTGACCTCAACGGTGGTGTCCCCGGCAAACCCCTTGATGGAGAACCAGTCGGTCTTCTCGAACTTGTAGAACCCCTCACCGAGGTTGGGGAGCGCTTCAACCTTCCCGAAGTTCTCAAGGTAGGCAAAGAACCCCTCCGGCACCGGAGCGTCGAGGAGGAACTCCTTCATGAAGGAGCCGTCTGCACAGACTTTATGACGAACCGACCGAAGAATTCGCATTCCTTGCAATCTCCCTGATTGCTCTGGCCGTGATCCGGCACTCTTCATCGGTCGTGAACCAGGAGAGGCTGAGCCGCACAGAGCCTTTCCCACCGTCGATCGCCCTGTGCACGAGAGGAGCGCAGTGGAGTCCGGTGCGGGCAACGACCCCGTAGGCGCGGGCGAGGATGAACCCCACGTCATCGTTCTCGATGCCCAGGATGTTGAACGAGACGATGGGAAGAGAGGGGTGTTCGTTGTAGACGGTGATGTTTGGCTCCTTCGTTAACTCTCCGATAATGAACGCAGTCTGGCGCTCTGCTTTCTCTGCGATGGCCGCAACACCGATAGATGCTATATAGTTCACGCCGGCCGCGAGGGCCGCAAGGCCGGGGTAGTTATGGGTCCCTGACTCGAACCGCTCCGGCATCTCGCGGGGCTGGAAGAGCGAGAAGGAGTCTGTCCCGGTCCCCCCGTAGCGGACGGGAGCGACCGATTCCGGGTCCCGCAGGTAGAACCCGCCGGTGCCCGCGATACCGAAGAGGCCTTTGTGGCCGGTGAAGGCGTAGGCGTCGACCGGGAGAGCCCGGAGGTTGACTGGTAGGTGACCGGCGGTCTGGGCCCCGTCGACGATGAAGGAGACCCCGTGATCGTGCAGGACCTCCCCGATGCGGGAGACGTCCTGCACCGAGCCGAGCACGTTGCTCCCATGGGTCGTGACCATGAGCCTGGTATCGGGCGTTATGGCTGCTTCAACACTCTCTGGGCTGACGGCGCCGTCCTCAAAGGGGAGGACCGTCAGCCTGATGCGGCCCTGCCGTTCGAGCTCATGAAGCGGTCTTAAGACCGAGTTGTGGTCGAGTTCGGTCGTGAGGACGTGGCAGCCTGCCTCTTTCTCGGCAAGGAATCCCTGGATGAGGAGGTTTAAGGAGTCGGTCGCGTTCTGGGTGAAGACCACGTGCTCCGGCGGGTCTGCGGCAAGGAGGCTCGCGACTGCCTCCCGGGCCAGCGTGACGTAATCCTCTCCCTGGCTGCCGGTGGTCCTCCCCGACCCGAAGACCGGGAGGGCAAGGGATTGCCTGACAGCTTCCAGCACTTCCGGCGGTTTCGGCCAGGTCGTGGCGGCGTTGTTTACGTAGATGATCGGCGGGCGGTCAGCCGTAGAACTCATTTTCAAGGAGTCTGTTCTCCAGTGCCAAAAAAGAATCGTTCCGGATACCCGGGAAGCCTTATCACTGACGGGCGTGACGGATTGGGCTCGCAATCGCCGGCGAGATGACCGTACTCTTCCGGCCGATTCCTGCACGAACCACACCGCCTCACAGGGAACCCGGGGGGGATCCGTCCTCACGGGAAGCGCCGCCTCTGCAGGAGGTAAACCGGTATGCCCGCCAGCATGACCGCACTCCCGATGCCGACTGATGCGACCGGCAGCGTGAACGCGAGCGCAAGACAGCCCAGAAGACCAGGCACCGCGAGGTTCCTGCTATAGAGCCTCTCCTGCTCGGTTAGGGTGTATGCAGAGATGTTTGTGACCGCGTAGTACAGGAGCACCGTAAAGGAACTGAACCCTATCGCCGCACGGAGATCCGCGAGCAGCACCACCGCGACCAGGATTACGCCGACCGTCACTTCGGCGAGGTGCGGGACCCGGTGCCCCGGGTGAACCCGGGCCAGGTATGCAGGCATCCTGTGGTCCGCCGCCATGGCAAAGAGCATCCGGCTGATGCCCGTCATCAGGGAGAGCAGGACCCCCAGTGTCGCAAAGGTCGCACCGACCCTGATGATCCACTGCCACTGCCCAAACCCCGCCCCGGCGAGCGCCGTCACCAGGGGCGCGTTGGACCGGGAGAGCGCGGCAGGCCCGGCGAGGAGTAACGCCGAGATGGCGACGGCGGCGTAGACGATCAGCGTGATGCCGAGACCAAGCACGATCGCCTGGGGGATGGAGGTCTCCGGGTCAATGACCTCTTCGCCTAGGGTGGCAATCCTCGAGTACCCTGCAAACGCAAAGAACCAGATCCCCGCCGACTGCAGGATCCCGTATACGCCGCCTGAGCCCAGGAGCGGGGCCAGGTTACCAGGGTCCGGCTCGTCGACGACCATGAGAGCGACAAACACAGAAAGGGAGAGCAGGACCACCGCAACGATGATCTTCGTCGCGCCGGCGGTCTTCTCGATCCCGAAATAGTTCAGCGCCACAAACGCGATCACCGCCCCCGCGGCAAGGTAGCGTGCATAGTCAGGAGAGAGGTAGTAGCCGAAGGTGAGCGCAACCGCAGAACAGCTGGCGAGTTTCCCGACCACAAAGCCCCAGCCCGCCACCCAGGCCCAGAACTCGCTCAACCGCTCCCTCGCATAGACGGTGCCGCCCGATGCCGGGTAGAGGCGGGCGAGCTGTGCGGACGAGGCAGCGTTGCAGTATGCAACACTCGCCGCAATCGCAAGCCCGATGACCAGCCCGGCCTGAGCGGCGGCTGCCGCCGGTGCGAGAGCCGTGAAGATGCCGGCGCCGATCATGGAGCCAAGCCCGATAACTGTGGCGTCTCCGGTTGTCAGTCTCCGTGAGAGCCTGCTTGCCTGCGTTCTGTCGTGGGGCGGCGTTGCCATACGACCTCCACCACCCTGTTGAGGACGGATGCGAACCATACCCATCCGGTGCTCAAGAGAGTCTCCGTGGGCCCGTCGTCGTCAGGGCGCATACTTAATCGTTGCGCCGGCATCAGGTAGTTTCCAGCGCGGAAGGAACGAGGGCACTGTCCCGGATCAAGGAGTGCGACCGGCAGCGGGACGGACCCGGAAAAAAAGAGGTTCAAGCCGAGAGGTCCCGCCGGGGGCGCCTCAACTGCGGAGCTTCGGGGAGTTGAACCAGAGTCCCTGGAGCTGGTGGGATTCGTCGCCTTTTTTGAAGACGAACCGGATATCCACCCCGTCCTCCCGCTCGAACGTCGCCTTGTAGACTACGGCGATGTAGTCGCCGGTCTCTGTGACGACAGGGTCTCGTCTGGATTCGTAGAGCCCGATCCGGGATGTGACGAATTCGCGGTTCTGCTCAAACGCGGCCTCATCAAGGCCCTGTTTCATCTCCGGGCTGAAGTCGCGGGAGTACTTCGTGTAGTTGTCTTCGTTGAAGCCAGCAAGGAGGTTGTCGGCGACCGGGTCTGCGTAGGCAAGCACCTGCGTCGCATCATCATCGGGGACGACCGTTTCCCGGTCCATGCAGCCGCATGCGGCGACCGCGAGGAGAATAAGGAGGGCGGCGAGGAATGGGATTGTGCGGAGATTCATGGTACTGAGTCGGATTGGGGGGAGATTAATCTGCGGGTGGAGGGGGGCGGGGGCAAATAGAGTCCCCACAACAGGGTTGACTTTTGCCGCGTACGCTGCCGGTAGCGGGCGAAGGTCGAGCTCGGCCGGTGTGATATTTGTCAGACGTGGAAGGCGATCTACCGCTCACGGGCGGCGCAGGTGGGGATCTGTGAGGGGTGTTACGCCCGGTTGGTGCGGTGAGCCGTCTCTGCGGGGCGTGAGAGGAGTCGCCGGTCACACGGGACGTTGCATGAATCAACGGTTGTCGGGATGGTGATGCGTCAGTCCCGGGGTGCGTGGGAGTATCCGCTGCCCGGGTCCGCTACCTCTCCACCCCCCGGCACAGGGATCACCTTCCCCCGACCCCGGACGGCCGGATGCGCACCCATATTCTAAGCGAGGCCGCGGGGGAGTCGTGCAATCCGGCAAAGCCATCACAAGGTTATTATGTCCGTATCGAGACGGTTTACATCGGCGATTCTATGGAAGTGAGTTCGAGAAACCAGCTGAAAGGTACTATCAAACTGATCAAGAAAGGCCCCGTGAACAGCGAGGTGACGGTCGCCCTCCCCGGCGGGATTGAGATCGTCTCGGTCATCACGACCTACTCGGCCGAGAAGATGAACCTGAGAGAAGGATCGGCGGTCTATGCCCTGATAAAGGCCTCCGAGGTCACGATCGGTAAGGACTGAGCGGTTCGTACCCCGGAGGATAACAAGGTATTGCAGTTTGCGGTCTGCGTTGGAGGGGGGTTTTGCAGCCGCCAAGTACGCCCACATCGCTGCCGGTGGTGCGGGTGCTGGTGGAGGACAAACGGGGTCTTTGTCTCTCCGTGGAGGATTTCTTTCGCCGCCATGAATACTTGGCCAGAGTAGCAACGTGTGGTGTTCAGGCTGAAATAGAGTGGAAGTGGGCAAAACTACAAAGTAAAAATCTGAAAGGCGGGCTCTAAATTTGAAATCGACATCTTGAAATACCTCTTATTAGTTATGTTCAACGTATTACGTGGTGTTTGGTGATAGGATGGAGGAGGATCATTCTACTAACCTAATTGATGTAGATCTTAAGTTGCTTTCTGTGTTACTTCAGAACCCCTTCCTCTCGCGACCCGAGGATGAAATTGGGGAGACTGCTCTCGTGAAATGGGTTGAACGAGAGTACAAGTCTCGCATAGGAACTGCAACCAAAAAAGAGGATATATTCGGTCTAATTACGAAATTAATTCTAGAAGGGGTGTTCATTGGGAAAAGATATGGGCAAAAGATGCTTCTGAAGCCGACACACAATTACTATTTGCTGAAGGATGGTCAACCAATGGTCCAGAAGAAGAGAGCAAAAACTCAGGTGTCACTCTTTGCAGACAATGGAGATTGCTTATTTGTAAGAGAAACTGAACTCCCTGAGGCTAATGAGGCCGAAAACATCCTTTTGGATGCTGACGAGGAATCTATCCTGAGGCAATATTCGTCAAATAGTGTTGTTCCCTATAGTCATTATCTTCTGGAAGAAATACGTCATTACAATGGACCAGATAAAGATTTGGTGAAATATTTCCCGGCTTTCTTCAATCTTGCATGCAATATCTTAAATGACAAGTATACTGATTGGCACACCAAGATCCTCATCAGTTCGGCTCTCGGTTACTTTGTACTGGGAGAGGACGTCATTCCAGACCATACTGAATTTGGGTATCTTGATGATCTGTACCTCCTCTCTTATGTACTCAGAGAAATCAAGCGACATGTTTCACCATCGCTTCTTGATGATAACTGGGAATATTCGGAAAATGTCCACGAGTTAATCGAAGAAGTATATCAGGATACATATATTGTTGTTCAAGATTATGCTTGTGAAATACTCCATAAAGTAGGTTTGAGGAAATTCAAAGAACTAGAGTTGGAAGAATATTCAGGAACCTACCCTCAAAAAGTTGCCAAATTGGCTCAAGAGAAACGAGAATTGATAGCTTTAACAGCCTATCTCGTAAAACTGATCTATCGCACTAACTTGAAGGGGCGAGATCTTAAGAGAATCAAAGACTTCCTCATGCAATATGGCGATTATACTGAGATTGCCCGACTTATTGAACTGTCCAACAGGAACTACGAAGCAGAAGAGGTAGTTAGATCAAGCATGGAGTCTTTTGAGGCCGATCTCGAGAGGGAACTTCAACAGGCACGTCTGAATGCGCTGCTCGAAGATCGAGACGCGGAATAGGGGTAAAATGTCGTTTCGTGATCTTGAGTTAAAACATTCATATACATCGGAAAAAGATGATCTTCTTGAAGATTTTTACATACCAGTCCTGAAAGAGGCGACCGGTTATAAGCGAATCACTGGTTATTTCTCCTCGAGTTCTTTTTTGACTGCCGCAGCAGGCCTTGGCCAATTCATCAAAAACGGTGGGCATCTGAAGTTTATTTTAAACGTTGTTCTTTCCGAAGATGACTACAATCAGATCGAGAAGGGAACTCAGAATCCTGAGAAAATCATCGAAAATTATCTGATTCATGATCTAAATGCCTTTGAGGATGAGTGTAGGAGTGACCACAGTAAGGTATTGGGATGGCTGATAGCGCATGACTATCTGGAGGTGAAAATCGGTTATGTTAAACAGAGACTAACCGGCAACGAGATACTCCATCAAAAAATAGGTATACTGACGGATGGGGAGGGCAACATCCTTTCGTTTAGCGGCTCCAACAACGAGAGTTTGCATGGGTGGGCCTATAATTCTGAAAAGTTCAAAGCGTTCTTCAGTTGGGAAATGAATAACGATGCCTTCATTTCCCAGGACCTTGAAGATTTTGAGGAATTATGGGATAATAGGTCGATGAAAACGGAAGTCATCCCTTTTCCTGAGGCAGTCAGAAAGAAAGTTATCTCTATTGCGAAGAGAGAACCCATTGATATCGACGCCCTCCTGAAGAACATTGCCAAAGCCCAAAAGAAGACTGAGGTTGGACTAGATGATACAGTAAATTCTCCTAATGTTCGAACCCTAGATTATCGACATGAAGCGACTGACACTTGGTCCCAGAATGAGTCCCGTGGGGTTTTTGAGAAGGGGTCTGGGGCAGAAAAGACATATGCTGCAATTCGACTTCGCGATTATCAATTAGAAGCAATCAACGCCTGGTTCCAGAATAAATGCCATGGGATTTTTGAGATGGCAACAGGAACAGGAAAGACATATACGGCGCTCGGTGCGCTCAAGCAACTTTTGGAAAAGGAGGATAAACTAGTTACAATAATAAGTGTCCCGTTTCTTCATCTCGCCAACCAGTGGGAGCAAAGCCTGAGCAAGATGGACGTAGAAGTTCCCGTTATCTATGCAAGTAGCGCAAATCCAAAATGGAGAGAGGAGTTAAAGACAAAGATTCTGGATAATTGGTTAGGTAAGGAAAGATACTTTGTCATTCTTACTACACATGACTCGCTATCCTCTGATTCGTTTATCGAACTGATACACGATGTGAAGTCTTCGATCCTACTCATTGGTGATGAAGTGCATGGTCTTGGTGCTGTTACAAGGCTGGAAGCATTACTGCCAGTTTATGCCTACCGGCTGGGGTTGAGTGCGACCCCCGAACGGTACTTCGATGAGTTAGGTACCCAGGAACTGATGCAATTTTTCGGTAAGGTTGTGTATACTTTTGATCTGCACAGAGCTATAAACGAGATCAATCCAGATACAGGCGAGACGTACCTGACCCCATATGAGTATCATCCGGTCTTTGTTGAGCTGACGCACGAGGATATGGATGCGTACTCGATTCTAAGCGGACAGATAGCTATTCTCTGTGGCAAAAAAAATAAAACTAAGTCAGATCGGCTAGCTCTTGAGCAAAAATTGCGCGAGCGCCAGGATATCATAAAAAATACCAGCACAAAATACCCCGCATTCAGAGAACTCGTCAGTGATCTAGCAAAAGATAACGGGATTAAACAGACTCTTATTTACTGTTCCCCACAACAGATCGAAACCGTCCAAAAGATACTCCGGAGCCAACGCGGTATTGTCCAGCATCGCTTTACAAGCAAAGAGGATGCGACTAAGAGGCAAGAAAAATATTGTGGCTTGACTGAGAGGGAGTATCTCTTAGATAATTTTGCAAAAGGGAACTACGACGTCTTGGTTGCAATCAGATGTCTGGATGAAGGAGTCGACGTTCCTGCGACCAGGAATGCTGTGCTCATGTGTAGTTCCGGAAATCCGAAAGAATATATCCAGAGACGTGGTCGCGTCCTCAGACGCTCTCCCGGGAAGAAAAAGGCACATATATATGATATAACGGCTATACCCACCGTCATAGACGGCCGTTACGCGCATATCAACATAAAAATGCTTGAATCCCAGTTAAAGAGATTGGAAGAATTTGCTAAAGATGCCATGAACCAAGACGATGTTGAGAGAGATATCTTCAAAATTCGACGGAGATATTCTGCTTATGGAGGCTAAAGAATGGCAGGCGGTCTTGAGATTAACCACTTGATTATGGAAACAATACACGAGCATTCCCCGAGTGAGTCTGTTGTCCAGTTGATCCTTGAGTCACTACAGTATGAACTTGACATCTGGAATAGGTACCTTCCTTGGAGTGATATTTCGAGCCAGTATGAACTAATAGTAGACAGAATTGTGAGGGGGATGTTAGATTGAGGTTCGCTATATCCTCCATCACATTGACCAATTATCGACAGTTTCAGGGTACACAAACACTCAATTTCTCATTCGACAAAAAAAAGAATGTTGTCGTGGTTCTAGGGAAGAACGGGGCTGGCAAATCAAATATACTTAACGCTCTGACATGGTGCTTTTACGGTATAGAGGTCCACAAAGACGAGTTGGCACAGGAGACCGGTGGAATGCCTATCGTCAATGTGACCGAACTCGAAGCACTAAAACCAAACCAGAGTACGTATGCAGAGGTGCTTGTTAATATTGAGACTGACATTGGCCCTTGGACAATTAAGAGGCGTATTGAGGGGGGGAGAACCGCTCTTGGCAAAATGTATCTCGATTCACCAAAGTTAACGGTGATTTACCCAGTTGGTGGACAGGACAAGATTGTCGAAGGGGAGGAGACTCAAAAATTGATTAATAACCTGCTCCCAGAAGCACTCCGCAATTTCTTCTTCATCGATGGTGAGCAGTTGAGAGAATTCTTTAGATTTAGCAGTCCTAAGGAGGTTGCTGCGGCAATCGACAATGTTTCTCAATTAGATCTGATGTTCAAGGCGGCGGAAAACCTAAAGAAATATGAGAGACAGTTGCGGAAAAATGTAAAGGCAACAACACCTCAACTTGAAGCGGTACAACAACAAATCGAGATACTGCAAAAGAATATCGAAGAAAAAGAGTCTTCACTGCAGAAGACTGAAGCGGATATTGAAAGGGATTCCCTTGAGTTGACCCAGGTAGAAGAATACCTCCGGAAGCACAACGATGCATCGGTCGCCGCGTTACAGCGTGAACGGGACTCTCTGGAGAGCGATGTACGAACCTTAAAGAAGCACCTTCTGGATGAAGAAGCGGGTCGGAACGATTATCTTGTTGATATTGCCCCGTTTATTCTCCTCAAAGATGAGATCGAGACTGCTTATCAACTCATTCAGCACAGAGTTGACAAAGGAGAGTTACCCCCACGAATAAAAGAAACATTCGTTCGGGAGCTGATCGAGCGTGGCCGATGTATATGCGGAAACGAACTCATCGGCGATGCAAAACGGGAACTTGAAGCATACAGCACAAAGCTTGCTCTCTCTGAGTTGAGCGAGGTCAGTATCAGCGGAAAAACAACCATAGAAACTATTCTATCCGATATTGAAGGTTTCCCCAGCAAAATTGATAAGTTCAATGAAAAAGTTGATCAATTTAAGGATCAGTTTGATCAGAAAATGAGGCGGTTAGAGCATATCTCTGAAGAGATAAAAGCTCACAATATCGATGAAATTCGGCGCTATGAGGAGAGAAGGAACCAGTTGACAAATGCAGCCGCTCGCAAGAAACAGCTCCTGATGGTGTATAAGAGTGATATTGAAACCTTGAATGCCACTTTAGCAGATAAACGAGATCAAGAGAAAAAAGAACTATCGAAGGATAAAAAGAACACCCAGCTTCGGATAAAACTTCAACTAGTCCAAGATGCCCTTACGACGCTCGCAGAGACTGAATACATCGTTAAGACAAAGATTCGAAACCAGGTTGAGAGGAGTACCAAAGAGAACTTCCTGACTCTCATTCGGAAAAAAACGGCGTTCACGGACGTTCTAATCGATGAGGATTTCAATGTTAAAATCATCCATTCGCATGGTTATAACGCCATTAATGACCTTTCTGCTGGAGAATACATGATCCTTGGCTTATCCTTTATGAGCGCGTTGATGACAATATCTGGATTCCATGCACCTGTTATCATCGATACTCCGCTTGGGAAGATTGATGATGAGCATAGGGAGTATATCACCACAGAGTTACCTAAGTTTTTATCGGGTACCCAGTTAGCTTTACTCGTCACCCCGACCGAATACGATAGTAATGTCAGATATAACTTGCAGGAATATCTGCTGGCGGATAACTTCTTTGAAATTGTTGAAAACGAGTCTAAGACTATCTCAGAGGTGAAGTCACATGTCTGTTAGACATTTCAATGAGCCGAGAGACCTAGCCTACAGCAAGCAGCATTCTGGACTATTCCAAGGGAAAGAATCTTGGATTGACAAAGATTCGGGGAAGATGTTCGCCGCGAAGACCCAGAGAGATCTCTTTATATTTGCAATGGCTCTGGGCAAGTCTCGCAAACAGAAATCCGATGTAAAAGACCGACAGGCCAATATTCCGGTACAAAATATGGCTGAGCGGCAAAAGTGGGCAATTTTATCCGTCGCTCTTGCCGAGCATAACAACCTGATGTGCCTGAAGGACGAAAACCCCCTCTACAAAGAGGCAGAACGTTATGCGGAAGAGGGTTTGAAGATATTACAGTCGCATGTGGATAAGTGGGGTTCAAGCTATCCGAAATACCTTGAAGCTGAGTTGAAGGATATCCTTCAGAAATCCGAATCTAATACTGAATAGATTGGTCATCTCATTCTTTTATTTTAACTCCCATATGCCTCGTGGGGAGTTTGCTTTCAGTATGCCTTCTTGGACTAAGCGGTACCTCATCCACTGTGCGCTCTTTCTCCAACGTTCGGTACCATCGCTCAGATGTTCACAATCGGCATCGGTAAGTATGCCCCGGAGTCTCCTCTCCATCTCAGTTTCTACCTCTTTACAACGTGCAGAACCTCCGAGTGCTTTGAGGGATTCGATCAGGGTTCCCCTCAAGGTGTCTTGTGAGACATAAGAGCCTTTGTTGGTCCTTGTGCTCGCCCGCACCGATCTCATCGATGCCGTTTGTGCTGAGCGTTGCGTGTTCTCTAATCTCCGGACTCTATCAGAAATTTTCTCTAACTCGTCTTTTAAAAACGCAAAAACAACTGATACTTCGTCGCGGTCTAGCACATCAGCCTTTAATCTCTCCTGAGTGTCGGTGAGATCCTGAGGTATGGACAGATCATTCGTCTTTAGTGTTGATATTGCTCTATTGACTGCATCGAGTTGTTTTTTCAATTCATCGAGTTCTTTATCCTCTTGAGACTCGAGATCTGTGATTAAGTTGTTCAACTGTTGAATGAGAACCGCCGCTTTCGCAATCATCTATTGTAATTGTGTTCGATATAAATATAGGTACGATCCAAAAGGGTTAGCGAAGTCGATCGGTGATGAATATGCACGAGAGGCAGAGCTTTTGGTAGCTGATGTTTTATCCAAGGTATTCTTGTGATATTACAATCCTGATGTGAACTCTTCGGGTAATACGGTCCTCATAAAGATGACAACGTTTATAATAAACTTGATATTATTCCTATTTATGGGTGTTACTCCAAAAGACAGAACGATATTTCAGTTATTATCTGAATCAAATACGCAATTTGTTGTCCCGAAATATCAAAGGAACTATGTTTGGCAAAAAGATGCTTGGACAGCATTATTTGATGACATAAGTGAGAATCGAGATCATTTTTTAGGAAATTTTGTATTGGTCGAACTTGGTCAGGAAGATGAGAAGGGTTCTCCAAAAAAATTTGAGGTAATTGATGGACAACAGCGAGTTACGTCAATATCCCTCCTCTTACTTGCGATTTATGATCGTATTGGGAAATTGTTTGAGAGTTACACGAAAGATGAGACCACTAGAGAAAAAGAAGGTTGTGTCTGTATAGTCCTGTAAAATAAGATCAGACCCGTACCGAACATTAATAGGCTCGCTTCTCACTTAAACGTTTCTCGTACGTATAGCCTATGACTGTGGACCGTGGGAGGTATCTCCACAGGGGTGGGGTCCGGGGAGGGGACAGATG
>FZPS01000048.1_pt477 | contig 19652 bp, 22 predicted proteins | sample 1817821 | NCBI WGS metagenome assembly FZPS01 (sample SAMEA104158645, study PRJEB21678) | metagenome | place: Germany | collected 2015-04-21
ACAGCTCATTCTCTGTACTGACAACTTTATCATAGATAACATTGCCATTAACCTTAACAATAACATGTATATTCTCTTTATCACGGTCTAGCAGGATCGGGATTTTTTTAGTAACTTCATTGTTTCCTTCACCATTATTTCCACCGGATGGGCTGGGTGACAGTTCTTCTTCGGTTGGAGATGGAGACGGTGTATCTGGTGGGCCGATACTAATGTGGATAGATACGGGTGTTCCCTCATCAATTAACATGCCCGGCTCAATACTCTGCCAAACTACCTCTCCTGCAGGTTTTTCACTCTCTACAAGTGTCACTCCTCCGTCCGAAAGCTTGGCGTTTGAAATTGCCTGCTTTGCTGCCTCCTCACTTCTTCCGTAGAGGTCCGGCATTTTCACCTGGACAACATCAGGGCCCAAACTTACATATAGTGTTACCGAGTCGCCTTCTGTCAGAGTACTTTTAGCAGGCGGATCAGTTCGAATAACATTGTCTTTGAGTACGGTATCATTCTTTTCGCGGATAATCTCGGTTACCTTTAAGCCCTTCTTGAGCAGGTCACTTTCGGCATTTCGATATTCCATATCCTTGTAGTTGTCTAATTCTATATACTTCTCCCCTAAGCTTACAGTCACGGTTATAACCTCACCCTTATTCACCTTACGGTTTGGAGATGGACGCTGGTCAATAATGGTGCCTGCGGGGCTTCTGTGATAAACTGATTCACTGCTCACAACAATTTCAAAGTTATCGGTATATTCCGTATTGCTTAGGACATCCTCTATCATCAGTCCTTCAAGAGCCGGAACTTCAACACTGTTCGATTCGGGATTCAGTAACGGGCTGATAACAGTCTGCCATAAAAAGAAAAATAGACCGCCCGTAAATAGCAGTACAGCTAATACTGCAACAAGCATTGCCGCCGTCCTACTCTGGCGACCTCTGTCATTGCTCATGGTAGAGACCTTCTTCCTCGAAGTACCGGTTTCGCGACCGACGCCAGCCATTGCTGCCTCGGAACTTACCGCAGGTAGCTTCTTTGTGGGTTCTTCCTCTTCCGGAGAAATATCAAAATCATTGAGGTTGTAATTAAAAAGTATATCTGGGTTTTTGCGGAACTCCTCAAGATCGAGATGCATCTCGTGTGCAGAGCTGTATCTCTTCGATGTGTCTGCAGCCATCGCTTTCAAGGTAATCTCCTCAAGACCTTCGGGTATTGAGGGTACGATTTCCCTAGGTGAGAGCGGCATTGAGTTTATGTGCTGGATTGCCACTGAGACAGCGGAGTCCCCCTCAAAGGGAAGTCTCCCCGTCAGCATCTCGTAGAGGACAACACCGACTGAGTAGATGTCGGAGCGTGCATCTATATGGCTTCCTTTTGCCTGCTCAGGTGAAATGTAGTGGACAGATCCCAGGGCCTCCTGTGTCAAAGTGCTCTGAGATGCGGTAAAACGTGCAATGCCAAAGTCGGCCACCTTAACACTGCCGTCCCGAAGCACCATTACATTGTGGGGCTTAATATCCCTATGGATTATTCCCCGACTATGTGCATGCTCTAGTGCACGTACTATCTGTGCAGTAAAATGCAATGCCTCACGCCAGTTCAGCAAACCTCTGCGGCTCATGTACTGTTTAAGCGTGATTCCATTAATGAGCTCCATTACTAGGTACTCGATATCTGCAGTCTTGTTTACGTCATATACTGCCACTATATTTGGGTGCGACAACATCGCTACCGCTTGACTTTCAGCGTGGAAACGGCGGCGGAAGTCATCATCTCTTGCAAATTCATCTCTGAGTATCTTTACTGCTACAAGTCGGTTCAGTCTGTGGCATCGTGCTTTATATACTACCGCCATTCCTCCCGAGCCAACCTTTTCGAGAATCTCATAACGATTGTCCAGCATCATGCCGATATACTTGTCCGTACTTTCCATAATGAACTCCATTTCTCCGGCGGCAATCTAGTTAAATCTCGAGTAGGACGACTGTTATGTTGTCCTTGCCGCCACGTTCGTTGGCGATATCTATAAGCCTATCGCACGCAAGCTCTTTCTTTCCTCCGTGCAGCACCTCATAGAGGATTTCCTGATCCTCTACCGGATTTGTCAACCCATCGGAACATAGCAGAATATTATCTCCCTGCTTTATATCTAAGGTAAATATATCACACTCTATGGTCTCTTCGGTACCGAGCGCTCTTGTTATTAAGTTCTTTCGAGGATGACTTCTAGCCTCCTCGATTGTGAGGTCTCCCTTCATCAGTAAGTCCTCAACGAGCGAGTGGTCACGGGTAACGCGGACGATATTGTTTTCATCTATCGAGTAAGCACGGCTGTCACCAACATTTGCGACAACAGCGTGTTTGCCGTCTGCTATGACCGCAACCAGAGTTGTCCCCATTCCGGAACACTCACTGTCAGATACTGATTTCTCATAAAGCAGTCTGTTAGCGCTTAGCACTGATTCCCTAGCAACTGTCTCTATGTACTTCGCAGACATATTAAGCTTTAGCTTCTCCTTGACGCTTTTTACGAATGTCTCTGCGGCAAGCGAGCTTGCGAGTCCCCCGGCTTTTGCACCGCCCATTCCATCGCACACTACACACAATGCGATGTTGTCCTCATTAATAAGGTCCACATAGTAAGCATCCTGGTTTTCGGTGCGTACTAAGCCGTTATCTGTTTTCCCCCATGCTTTCATATAGGCCTCCATCTACCGGCGATCAGGTGATTGAGCTCTGCGCTTTAGACGAAGCTGTCCGCAAGCTGCATCGATATCCGCACCCATGCGACGGCGCACAGTTGTACGAATTCCACCTTTTTTCAGAGCTTCTGCAAATGCGGACACCCTGTCAGGGTCACTGGGTCTAAAGGCAGATCCCTCTACAGAGTTGAGCGGTATCAGGTTTACGTGTATGAGCGGACTGAGCTCACTACTCATTCCGTTAAGCAATGTTATAAGGCTGTTCGCGTGAGTATCACTATCATTTATACCTTTGGCCATTATATATTCAAAGGAGATTCTTCTCCCTGTTTTCAAACAATAGTATCTGCAATCGTCAATCAGACGAGCTACTCCGCCTTTTCTGTTTATTGGCATCATAATGTTTCGTGTCGCGTCATCGGGCGCATGTAGAGAAACTGATAATGTAATCTGTAAGCCCTCATCTGCCAGTCTTCGTATTCCACCCTCTGGACCACTTGTAGATAGTGATATGTGCCTCATACCAATACCTAGGACATCGGGGTGATTTACAAGTTCTAGAAACCTAATAACGTTTTCAAAGTTATCTAGCGGTTCACCGATTCCCATGATCACAATATTTGAAATCTTCTTTTCTGCCTTAAAACCCGAATAACGTACTTGATCGAGCATTTCTGAAGCGGTGAGATTTCTAACGAGTCCACCCCTTGTCGAAGCACAAAAAGCGCACCCCATTCTACAACCAACTTGTGAGGATATGCAGACAGTGTTTCCGTGGTTATAAGACATCACAACACTCTCAATTGCATTCTTATCAAAGAGCTCCCAAAGAAGCTTTACGGTTCCATCACTAGCCACTTGCTTATTGAGACATTTTGGACGGTAAAGCAGGCAGGTTTCCTTCAATCTTTCCCGAAGTGCAAGCGGTATGTTTGTCATCTCGTCAAAGGATGACACCCCTGCCCCCAGCCATTTGAATATCTGCCCTGCCCTGAAGGCCGGCTCACCCTCATGACTTACGATCTGAGCTATCTCGTTTTCCTTCATCGATTTAATATCATACATTATTTTTCCTCATAAGGCAAATGAAAAATCCGTCAAATGTCAAAGTCTCAGGCCAAACAGTATATCTACCCGCCTTTACTTCCCCAATCGGTTCAGGAAGCACAAAGCCCTCCAAACTATAATTAGGGTTCTCTTCTAGGAATCTACTGACCACTTCTCCATTCTCAGCCTCTCTCCAAGTACAGGTGCTGTAAAGGATCAGTCCTCCGGGCTTTAAGTACTTTGCCACGTTTGCGAGGATTCTGCTCTGCAGTTTAGGAAGTTCAGCTACCCTCTCCACATCGACGTACCTAATATCGGGCTTCTTTCTTATTACGCCGAGGCCGGAACACGGGGCGTCGCAGATGACCATGTCAAACCTCTCAAAGTATTCGGGGATGAACTCTGTCGCGTCAGCCGTACCTGTTCGGATCTTCATTTCCATCCTGTCGCTCCCCTCCCTGACAAGCTCCATCTTTGGAGCGCTTATGTCAAGTGAGGTTATCTCAGCTCCTCCTCCGGAAAGCACAGCAGCAGCAAAACTCTTACCTCCGGGTGCTGCACATACATCAAGAATTTTATCGCCCTGCTTCGGGTTAAGTGCCATAACTGCAAGCATTGATGATGCGTCCTGAACCCAGAACCATCCCTTCCTATATGCCCCCAAGTCTTCAATATTGCCGGAGCTGTATAGGTTGAAGCAATTAGAGACTACTGAGTGCGGTTCTACTTTGACTCCTTCTTCTGCGAGGGTATCAGCTACAGCAGAACTGTCCTTTAGTAATGTGTTGATCTGAATAGTCACAGGAGGAGCCTCATTGTTTGCTGCAAGCACATCTATTGCTCTTTCTTCTCCTAAGGCTTCGATAAGTTCTCTACATATCCATTCAGGGTGAGAATACATTATTGAAAGTCTCTTAACCTGGTTCTTCTCCCGCACCTCATACGGATCATCAATTGATGTCATTGCTCTCAGAACAGCATTGACAAATCCCGCTACACGGCGGTTTTTCCCCCTGCACAGAGCAACCGTCTCGTTGACAGCAGCCCTCTGGGGGATAGAATCAGAAAACAGGAGCTGAAATGCCCCCAAACGGAGAGCACACAATACCCTTGTCTCCATCTTTTTGAGCTTGACCGATGAGTGTCTCGCAATATGGTAGTCAAGTAACATCAGGTTGCGAAGTACACCGGAACATAGATATGTTGTAAGGGCGGCATCACGTCTGTCAAGACCCGCTTTAACTATTGCATCGGACAACTTTCTTGCAGACCAGACTCCACCAGCCTGCCAAGCTGTCAGGGCATCTAGCGCCACTTCTCTAGCGCTCTTTCCGGCCATTTATATCTCCTCAAAACTAGCAAATACTTATGCTATCTTTACTTCTAACAAATTATTAGACCCGTCATGACATAGGAACTATCTGCGCCGTCTGCCGAGCATTAGCAAGCGCGTAAACTGTGCAAGTGATACAGCTAACGCTGCCAGATAAGTCATCGCCGCAGCGCTCAAGACCTTCTTAGTCATATCTACCTCTTCGTACTCAAGGAGATTGTTGCTTTCAAGTGCACGCACAGCGCGACTCGATGCATTAAACTCCACGGGCAGCGTTACAACTTGGAACAGAATTGCAAAAGCAAAAAAGACAAGGCCCAAATTAACCAACAGGGGCAGGGACAAAATGATACCCAAAAGAATTAGAGGTGTTGTAAGGGATGCGCCGAATTGGGTAATCGGAATTATGGCGGTTCTAACCTTGATTGGACCATACTCATCCGCATACTGTACAGCATGACCTGCTTCATGTGCAGCAATACCTACGGCAGAAATCGATGTTGAGCTGTACACCTCTTTAGAGAGTCGAATAACATTATCGCGGGGGTCATAATGGTCTGTAAGTGTCCCCTCAGTAGTCTCGATACGCACATCGTTAACTCCGTTTGAGGCCAGTATGCGGCGTGCTGTTTCTGCTCCGGTTATACCTTTCTGCGAGTATACTTTCGCATACTTGTTATAAGCAGACTGTACTCGGCTCTGCGCAAATAACGATAGTATTATTGCAGGTAGAACTAGCAAAACATAATATGAATCAAAAAACATTCCTTCACCTCGCAACTAAGCTTCTTTACAGAAAGCTGTTTCCTCTCAAGAAATCCTGAGCTGTCATCCTCCGCTTACCGGGCACCTGAAGCTCGGTAACAAACAGCGTACCGTCTCCAGTTGCAACTTCGATTCCGTTTTCCTCTTCGGCTATGACTGTTCCGGGTTCCACCCCCGGTAATGCCTCTTTCTGACCAATGGTGGAATCGTATATCTTTATTGGTTGTCCGTTAAGTTCGCAATAAGCTACAGGCCACGGATTATATCCCCTGATGTGGTTGCGAATCTCAACACTGGACTTTGACCAGTCGATCTCTGCATCCTCCTTCTTTATAATTGGAGCATAGGTTGCCAGGCTATGGTCTTGAGGAGTACGTGGTGCTGAGCCCTGTTCAATGGCGTTTATTGTTCGAACCAGGAGCTTTCCACCAATATCTACATAACGGTCATGTAATGTTGATGCAGTATCGTTGTCATATATCGGAGTCTCTTCCATGAATATAATATCCCCAGCATCCAGCTCAGGAGTCATATACATTGTGGCAACACCGCCTGTCTTATCGCCCGCAATGATTGCCGCCTGAATGGGTGCAGCACCTCTGTGGCGAGGTAGCAACGAGGCATGCAGGTTGACAGCTCCGTATTTGGGGTAATCCAGCACCTTAGCAGGTAGTATCTTACCATATGCGACAACCACAATGAGATCCGGGTCTATCTCACTTATTATATCCATACTTTTACTCAGTTTCAGCGGCTGATATACATCAATACTCCGGCTTTGGGCATATTCCTTCACAGGCGGAGGTGTAAGTACCATTCTCCTGCCTTTCGGTCTATCGGGCTGAGTAAATACTGCAGCGACATCGAACCCCGCCTCACATATTGTTTTTAGACATTCCGCTGCAATCTCGGGAGTACCCATAAATAATATTCTCATCAATTCCACCCCTTGAACTACTCTTCAGAGCTATCTTCGCGTTCTTCAAACATTTCCTGAAGTTCCTCAGGTGTTAGGATGCGCTCAGCCCTCTCGGTAAAAACAATACCATCGAGGTGGTCTATCTCGTGACAGAATGCACGTGCGACAATTCCTTCACCTTCAAGGGTGAACTCCTTGCCGTGTCTATCCTTTGCGCGGACGGTCGCCCTCTCTGGTCTCTTCACAAGGCCATATAGCCCAGGAAAACTGAGGCAGCCCTCCGCACCTTCCTGCTCTCCGTCTGTCTGAATTATTTCAGGGTTTACAAGTTCAACTATACCATCAGGTGTAGCTACCACTGCCACCCTACGCAGGACCCCGACCTGTGGTGCGGCGAGACCCGCTCCTTCGGCTTCATGCATAGTCTCAGCCATATCGTCAAGAAGCTCATGGAGCCGATTATCGAAATTAACAACTTCCCTTGAACGCTTGAGTAGGGTTGGATCGCCATCTTTTAATATATTTCTAGTTGCCATGGAAGGTATCTCCTCTCATATGGTCTAATTAGTACCGTTAGGCTTAAAGTCAGCTGATATTGAGCAGTCTTTAAGGTATCTGTTCTTCCGAAAGTCTTTAATTACTTTAGTGACTAATCTAATTGCAGCTTTTGAATTCTTTGTTGTTAAGGTTATTTGAAATCTGTAGCTGCCTCTTAATCTAAACACGGGTGCCTGCGTCGGGCCAAGGACCTGAATCTCAAAACCGTAGTGTAACACCATCTCCCGCAGCATCTTCGCAGTCTGAAGAGCTGCATTCAAAGCTTTTCTTTCATAGACAGATGATACGGTCAATAGTAGAATCTCACAAAATGGGGGTGTACAGAGCCTCTCTCTCAGCTGTATCTCCTCACGATAAAAGGTTTCATAGTCCTGTTCTACAGCTGCAAGAAGTATTGGATTTTCAGGAGTAAAGGTCTGTAAGACCGCTCTTCCGGGCTTTCTCCCCCTACCGGCACGTCCGACAACCTGGGTGATAAGGGAAAAGGTTTTCTCATGTGAGCGGTAATCCTCCGCGTAGAGCGACTGGTCCGCATCAATTACTCCGACAAGAGTCACATTCTCGAAATCAAGTCCCTTGGCAATCATCTGGGTGCCGAGTAAAACGGGGATTTTCTCTTCCCTGAAGCGTTTGAGAATTTCCTCGTGTGAGCGTTTCGGAGCAGTTGTATCCGAATCCATTCGCAACACCTCAATGTCAGGAAACAACTCCTTTAGATCTTCCTCACATTTCTGTGTTCCTGCGCCAACGAACTTGAACTCACCGCCACACAGATAGCACCGGTCTTCAGCGATGTGGGAAAACCCGCAGAGGTGGCACATGAGCCTGCCGTTAGCGGAGTGGTATGTCATTGCGTTGCTGCACTGCTTGCACTCCGGTATGGCACCGCATTCACCACAGACAAGTCTTCTGCTATTGCCCCTTCGGTTCAGGAAGAGAATGGTCTGCTCTCCGTTCTTGATGTTCTTGACCATCTCATCCTTGAGAACCGAACTTATAGTGGAAGAGTTTGCGTCGGCCAACTCTTTTCTCATATCGGCGATCAGAACCTCAGGTAGTGGTGACTTGTTGTATCTTTCACTTATATTGAATAGGTGGTAAACTCCCGATTTTGCAGAGTAATAGCTCTCAATTGAAGGTGTTGCGCTTGCCAAAATCAAAAGTGCATTATTATAGTATGCACGATACTTCAAAACATCCCTTGCATGGTAGCGAGGAGTGTTCTCAGATTTATAAGTATGCTCCTGCTCCTCATCTATAACAATAACACCGATGTTACTAAGTGGCGCAAAGGCAGCTGATCGTGTACCCAGAACAATGTCTGCCTGGCCTCTTCTAATACGTTTCCACTCGTCTGCCCGCTCTCCTGCTGAAAGCATTGAGTGCAGAATTGCTACTCTGTCCCCTCCAAATCTGGATTGGAAGATTCGCATAAGCTGGGGTGTAAGTGCAATCTCAGGCACAAGTACCAGTGCCTGTCTTTCTCGCTCCAGAACGTGTTCTATAACTGACATATAGATATGCGTCTTACCGCTGCCGGTTACGCCGTGCAAAAGTGCCACAGCTGACTCCCCAGTTGAATACAGTGAAATAAGTCCCTTAACTGCTTCTTTTTGCTCAGAATTCAATACTATTGGGTTGGGGGATACTGCTTCTGAGATAACTTCGGGGCGACGCATCACCTCCTGCTCTTCTAGCAGGATAAGCCCCTTCTCCTCAAGTCTTCGTATCGAAGCTCTACCGCAACCGGTAAAATATTCAATTTCCTTCTCGGCAGCTCTTTCGGTAGATACTAAAAACTCCAAAATCCTTGCATGGTAAGGCGCTCTTTTTGAGTTTTTTGCTATGTAATCCTCGGCTTCGTCAATCGATACAGCAAGCGACGCTATGCGGACAGTCTTATCCCCAACTCCGCGTATCGCCGCTGTTTTTTTCTCAATAATTCCCTTTTCCAACAGACCCCTGATCGCAACAGCCGAATCAAAGCTGAGTGCTTTCTCCAGCTCTTCAGCTGTCATTGGCTTGACCAGCGTCTCAACAACAGTTCTCTCTTGTTCACTTAGTGATTCAGCGTCAGATTGGTCGAAACCGTCAGTAAGACACAGTCTCTGCTCCAAATCAAAACATATCCCGGCTGGCAGTGCTGCCTTGAGGACGTCGTAAAACGTGCAGAAGCATGAGTCCCGGACTCTTAGTAGGAGCTGAATCATCTCCTTGTCCATAACGGGCTCCTCATCGAGTACACGAATTATCTCTTTCAGTGAGCTGAACTCGGTCTCGTCGGAAAGCTGGAGCACCATCGCCTCAGTTCTTCTGTTGCCCTTCCCGTATGGGACGATTACCCGAACCCCCGGCTTTACCTGGTCTGCAATAGCTTGAGGGATACGGTAATCGTAGGGCCGGTCAATACCGAATGTTATCGAGCTGACGGCAACCTTGGCATAGAGCCCAACCTGTCTACTCGGGTTATCAGTCATTTTTCAACAATGGTTTCAGGACCATTTATAAGCCTCCCGCTCAGCTTGCCTTCTGCAATTTCCTCTATTGCTGCCGATACAGGCTTTATTTCAAGTTCCTCTCCCCGCATTTCCGCTTCGTCGGCAATCTCGCGTGCGCGCTTTGAAGCGATGTTTACGAGCAGGTATCTATTATCTATGTTTGAAAGTAGGGTGTTTATTGATGGATAAAGCATTAATTACCAGTCCTCCTGTGCTAGCACTTTTTTATGTCTTTAGGGTTTACTCGTTTCGCGCTACAGCGCTCTGCCACTAAAATGGCTTGCAGCCTTGCTGCTGCATCCTCAACGTTATCGTTTACTACAACATAGTCGTATTGTGAAACATTCTTGTATTCTCGTTCTGCTATTTCTAGGCGCTTACGGATTGTCATTTCTGACTCGCTTCCCCGCAACCTCAGCCGCGATTCGAGCTCTTCAACAGTTGGTGGTATAAGAAAGGCCAAGACGACATCCGGTCTGCGTTCCTTAACCTGTAAACCACCCTGGATGTCTATTTCAAGTATTACGTCTTTGCCCTCCGAAAGCATTTTGTCGACCTCGACGGCAGGTGTCCCATAGAAATTACCGGCATACTCCGCGTACTCTAGTAGCTCGCCCCCTTCAATCATTGACCTAAACTCGCTTTCGGATACAAAGTAGTAATGCTCTCCCTGCTTCTCGAAGGGGCGCGGTGATCGGGTCGTAACCGAAATAGAAAGGTAGGTGCCCTCCGTCTGAGCAACCAGCTCCTGAACTACAGTGCTCTTTCCTGCACCGGATGGTCCGGAGACCACCATCAGTATTCCTTTACTCATCGGCACCTTCCTCTTCCTCGCTTGCAGCTCCGAGCCTATGCGCTATTGTTTCGGGCTGTATAGCTGACAGGATGATATGGTCCGAGTCTGTTATTATGACTGCCCGGTTTCGCCGGCCGTATGTTGCGTCGATTAATGTTCCCCTCTCTCTGGCATCCTGAATTATTCTTTTTATTGGTGCGGAGTCGGGGCTAACAATTGCAACGAGCCTTGCTGCAGATACCATATTCCCGAATCCAATATTAACTAGCTTCATATGCTCCTCCAAAGATCTACTCAATATTTTGAATCTGCTCACGAATCTTTTCTATTTCGGATTTTATCTCAACTACATATCCTGCAATCTGTATATCATTTGCCTTTGAACCGACGGTATTGATCTCCCGATTAAACTCCTGTATCAAAAAGTCGAGTTTTCGGCCAATCGAGCCGCCCTGTTCGAGCATATCCCGAAGCTGTCCTATATGACTTCGTAACCTTACTAGCTCCTCATCGACTCCGACCTTATCGGCATAGATTGCAGCCTCGAGCAAGATCCTGTTTTCATCTATCCCGGCTTCGCCTAGAACCTCCTGCATTCTCGCAAGCAGTTTCTCTCTGTACTCGGGTAAGGCATCTGCTGCGATTTTCTCAATCTCACAGGCATTTCTTTCAATTGCCTCCGCATGTTCAAGTATGTCGTTTTTCAGGTTTTCTCCCTCGCGCATGCGCATTGTGTTAAGACCTTCAAGTGCCTCATCAAGCGCTGCCAAAATGCCCTCAAGGATGATATCGTCATCTGTCTCCTTTGTGCCCGTCGTAAAAACCTCAGGCATGCGGGAAAGCCACATCAAATCGATATTGCTCTTAAGACTAAGTGTCTCACTCATGTCTATTAATGCATCGACATAGGCTCTGGCAACATTAGGGTTATACTTTATCTCTATATTTGACCCTTCTTTGTGCTCAATAGTTACAAAAACATCTATCTTTCCTCGGGAAACTTCGCGTTGGACCCTTGCCTTGATATGCTCCTCCATTGAAACGTAGATGCGGGGTATTCTCACCATACAGTCATAATAGCGGTGGTTAACCGATCTCAGCTCTACGGTAATATCGCACTCGTCAATGCTTGTCTGAGCTCTGCCATAGCCGGTCATGCTTCTAATCATTGAATCCTCCGTAATAAATATTCATCTCTGCATCAAACCGCACCTACAACCACTTTGCAAGCCTCTCAATAAATAGGCCAATCAGTCTTGTAAAACCTATGTCGTAGATGACAAAAACGATGCTACCAAAAATATATAAGAGCACCACCGCAAGCCATACGGGCAAAGAGATGCCGACAATTTGTATGCCCATTAGTATCCCCGGTCCTAAAATCGCAAGATTTATTAGCAGAAATACTGTAAGCAGGACATTAAACAGCGACACTTTTATGACCCATTCGACCCATAGCTTGTCCAAGCGCTCTATCAGACTTTTGAACATCGGATAGTGCCCAAATAGAACAATATATAGAATCGCATTGCCTTTACTGGGAATAATCAGCAGAGAAAGCAGCGACACGACCGCATAGAGAATAAAGCCCGATGGAACACTATACTTCTCAACGATTATGGCTGGCAAGATGCCCACAAATGCAACCATAGCCAGACGTGTTGTAGGCATAACCGAAGAGAGGTAAAGAATAAGAACGCTCAATGCCGCAATAAGTGCTGTAAAGGCAATTTGTCTAGTCTTCATTCTATCTGCACCCGATACATGGAATTAAGTTTCCTCCCATACATTCGCAACAGCAGTCGGCACAAATCAGGCTTGTACAACAGTCAACGTTTGAGTACCCCCCATATTGTTGGGGTGTACGGTATGCCCTTCCTCCGGTCTGCATCATATTGACCGCCTGCCGGTACTCCATGTTGCTTGGGTCCATGTCTGCAGCGATCCTGTAATGCCGCATTGCTTCGTCAAACCATCCCTTTCGATGATAGACGGCACCGGTCAGGAAGTACCACTCGGCATTTCGGTCGGGAACAGAATTAAGCAGTTGTTCCGCCTGGGCAATATTCCCTGTTGCAATGTACTGGCGCACTCTAGCATATATGCCTGATCCACCATAGGTGTTTCCAGACTGTGAGCTGTATCCGGAACTGTACCCGCCCTGATTGGATGAAGTGCCCGATCGCTCCTTCATTATCTGGTCGTACGCCTCATTGATTTCCTTCATCTTCTCTTCTGCAAGATCGGAAAGGGGATTTTGTGCGTAGTTGTCGGGGTGATATTTCCTAGCAAGTTCCCTATACGCCTGCTTGATTGTTTCAGTAGAAGCATCTCGGCTTACATTCAGTACCTTATAGGGGTCTTTCATTGGCTTTTCTCCTTCGTTGCCAGTTTCCACTGAGTACCTCAGCAGTCACTGCATACAATCCTTTGTACACTACATTTCCCACCAGACCCTCCCAGTTCTTCCAGTCTATAAGTTCATAGGCGGATGCGGCGCAGGCAAGGGAATGTGATATGGTTATTTCAAGCTCTGACTTTATTGACTCAGGTAGAGTTGAATCAGAAAGTTCATAACGGTATGCAATTGGATTGTACTGTTTTTTCTCAATATCCTCGGTGTAGTCGTCACACGCATCAATAATATATATCCACCGGCCGATATGGTAGAACATAGTTTGAAGTATTCTGGATGTCTTCTCGTCTAGTCCGGCATCTCCTACAGCATCCGATAGAATTACGGCAAACGTGTCAGCAGTCCTGTCGATGGAGGGAGCCTTCTCGCGCTCCAACTGAGAGAGATTCTCGAGTGACTTTTTGATCTTTTCAGAAAGCTGTGGTCGAAATCTGCGAGCCCGCTTATAGAACGGCCTGAGCAAAACAGTGAAAAATAGAGCTGGAAGTTTTGATAAACCCTTTTTATCCTTTATCTCATCTTCTAACTTGAAGTATGTGAGAAGCACTGTAAGGTCAGCGGCCAATTCTGATGAAGAGGATGTACATGCGGTACATTTCTTACGAAACGGACTTGCGATGCAACGGCTGCGGCTTATGGAAAAATCGTCCGAAAGGGCGGTAATTACCGTCGCAAAAAAAGTTAGATCATAGCTCAGGACAAACCTTGATGGCAACCCGTACCGCCTACCAAGTGTATGACAGAGCCCGCAGTACACCGCTTTGAAAAGCTCGTACTCGGACACCTTCAATTCACCTTTTAGTGGCCGTACATACCCGAACATTCTTCCTCCGCTCCGTGCCCCATACTTTTCTTACCTATCTATAATACTACAAAAGTACAGGTGTTGGCAACTGTTTGAAAGCAACAGGCAGCCCCCCGAACATGCAACCGCAAATTCAGGAGGACTGGGACGGCCTTTCAAGGACTTGAGTCACTGTTAGATACACCTTTTCTTTTCGCTTCGCGGCATATATTACAGGGCAAGCGAGTCCAATCAAGAACCCTGCAGCGGCACAGAGGCCGGGGGCATATTCTGCAGTAAACAGCGAATCCGCTAACAGATAGCATGCGATGAGCATCAAGACAGGGAGCATATAGACAAATGCTGCGATACCGAAAATATCTTTTTTGCTACTCTCAACTACTACCAGATCGCCTGCTACTGCACCGAGTCTATTATGGGCAACGGCCTTTATTATTTTGCTGGAATCACAACCTCCACAGGAAGCACAGTGTCCACCACAAGCAGACTCGCGTGTTAGCTCCACTGTACATAATCCATTGTTGTCTGATTCAACTACACGTACCGTCTGTGTCACTAATCTTCCTCCGATGATACCTCAATGACAATCCTGTATTCACCGACAACACCGGCATCGGAGTATCCGTCCAGGAAGAGGTCGGTTATAACGGAATATCTGCCGTTCGAAGATAGTGATGCCTCTGCCAGGTCAGCCACAGCCCTGAGATTGTATGAGTATATGAGATCAAGTATCTCCGCCCTGCCGCGTACACGAACCGGTATCTGATTTGTAATGATTTCAGCGTAGAGCCCCTCGGGCAGGTTTATAACGGTGATATCTTCACAGATGAATTCTCGGGTTTCTACGCCAACTATGCGGTTGATTGATACAGTACACTCAGTCTCGCCACTTATGCTCTCCACATCGTTTGGCAGCTTGATTTTGAAGTGGATTTCTCCCGGACTGATTATCTTCGACAGTTCTATTCTTCCCACTGTAATGTTGTTAATGCCGTCTAGGGTAGTTGTTGACCCGGCAACGGTGATAGTCTCGGGTGATATGGAGTACTCAATATTCTCTTCTTTGGCTCCCCCACCGTCAATTATGTCTACAAGTAGATTAACTTCTTTGATCTTCTTAACGGGGAATGTCACGGTCACCGTCTCGAGATCGACGGTTATACCTTCCTTATCAACTTCCTCCCCCGCACTGTTGATAAACACATATTCACAGTTGTCTGTCAGCGTGCGCTCTTGATTCTCGCGAGTCCAAACAACTTTGGCATACTCTATTGATTTTATCTTTTCTTCCGGGCCTGAGACCCTCAAGAACTCTGGTTCAACCACAGGCGCGTCGGCCATAAATCCCTCGGCTATACTGCCTTTATTCTGCACAACCACTTCGATTATGTCGGTCTCGACCTTGTCTACCTGGAGGTTTATATAGTAAGGACTGCGTTCGATGATACTTACCGTGTCTACGGGCAATGTCTCAATATCGTAAGCGAGACTGTATGGGCCAGCAGAAGTGATAACACTCAAGTCGGCAGTCACAACAATTTCGTTCTTTTTAGAATTCAGCTTTGAGAGGTCCATCATGTTTCCGCGCACAAGCAGAGATATTGTAGGGATGTTCTCAGTCGTTACTACAAGTCTCCTATCCTCAAAGAGCTGTTCCTCGCCCTTTAGAGAAACTTTTATTCCGGATATTGTTTCTTCCTTCTCAGGCTGCTCCACGCCGACCATATAGATCCACAGAAGAAGAGCAATGAGAACAGATAGAATCATATATGGAATTTTCCTACTTCTTTTCATTGTTCTTCCCCTTTATAAGGCGTAGTAGTAGGCTAAAGATACCCTTCTTTGCTGCCGGGTCCTCCTGCTCGATCAACTCGTTTTTTAGCAGAGTCGACAGCGTCTCGGTGTTAATGTGTCTCTTTAGCATTCCGCCGACGGCAACCGATATCGAACCGCTCTCCTCCGAGACTATAACGGCTACAGCATCAGAGTGTTCACTTATCCCTACGCCGGCCCTGTGTCGCATGCCCAGTTCACGGCTGAGGTGGGTATTCTCAGAGAGGGGCAACATACACCCCGCTGCAATGATCCTTCCCTCCCGGATTATGACAGCGCCGTCATGAAGAGCCGCATTTGGAAAGAATAGATTCTTCAGAAGCATACTTGATACCTGGGCATCAAGAGGAGTGCCAGTTTTGATTGCATCGCTTAGAAAGACCTCTCGCTCGAAGACAATAAGGGCACCAACCCGGTTCTTCGAAAGTTGGCTGCAAGCGTTGACGGTCTGATTAAGCACCATCTCTATGCGGGTCTGCTCATCATCAGTCCTGTTTATCAGGAGTTTCGGAAAGCGCCGTGCTCCGGCACTCTCAAGCATTTTCCTTAGCTCCGGCTGGAACAGGACTATGATCGCTGTAAGTCCAACCTGCATCGTGTTTGAAAGTATGAAATTCAGCATCTTTAATCTGAGAAGCGCGGAGACTCCAAGGACAACAAGCAGCAATCCAATACCTTTAAGAACTTGAGCAGCCGTGGTGTTGCGAATAAGGGCTAACAGCTTGTAGACAAGAAAGGCGACGATAAGAATGTCGACAAAATCTCTCCAGTCAGCAAGCCATGCATAGTTTCTTAAGTTTTCAAGCAGCTCCAAAGACCAATCCATTAGCAACATCCCTAATACTCAGTTAAATACATTTTAACATACATTGCATAACATTGTGAATAGCTTTTTATATGAAATTTCGTCCTTTCATAACGAAGGATGTGCTTTTAATGCTGAATATGCCTACATTTCGTATAAAATATCGCGTAAAGCCCTCAACAGCCTGGTGGCTTCGTATGGCTTTGTGAAACACGATGGACTTATACGCAGAGTTCCTGTTTTATGAGTACAGGCGCTGCGGTGTGCGAGCGGAGCACAGTGCAGACCAGCTCTTACACAGATTCCTTTTTGCCCAAGAGCTTCCGCCACTGCTTCACAGTCCCCGTTTCTGAAAGACACAGAGAGAATTCCAGTCTGGCAGTAAAACTGCCTGCTCCGGTATTCTTTGATATGGGGTAACACCTCAAGTCCCTCAATTACCCTGGCAGCAAATGCCCTCTCATGGTCAAGTATATTGTCTGTTCCGCGCATAAGCACATAGCGTATCCCCTCTGCGAGACCAGCAATACCGTGTACATTCGGGGTGCCGGCTTCGATACGCTCGGGCAGATAAGCTGGCATTTCAGTGCTTCGCGAGTCGCCTCCTGTTCCGCCTGCAATTAGCGGACACACTTCCGGCGTCTGGCAAATTAAGATACCGGTACCCTGGGGACCTAGGAGACCCTTATGACCGGGCATACATATGAACTTCGCTGCTTTTAGCTTAGAAGCATCTACTGGCAGACAACCTGCTGACTGACTTGCATCAATAATAAGTGGTACTCCGCGCTCAGCACAGATTTCGCTAACTCTTTCTATTGGAAGAATATATCCAAAAACGTTTGAAACATGAGTGCATACCACTGCTCCTGCTCCACGATCCATCTCGGTCTCCAGCTTATGCAAAAAGACTTCCGGCTCAAAGAGAGGTGAGATGACGGGCACCGTAGTAACTCCGTCGGCTCTTAAGCCGTGAAGAGGGCGTAAGACTGCATTGTGCTCATACCCCGAGATAAGCACCCTGCCATCCGAGTGGCTTTCGGAGAACGCCCTACTCCTCACTATGCTGTGTATAGCAATGTTGAGCGCATGTGTGGCGTTGTGGGTGAAAACGATTTTGTGCGGTGAGTCAACTCGAAAAAGTTCAGCGGCCAGTGCTCTGCACGAGTAAAGGAGCTCTGCCGCGATCATTCCGGGAGGGTGTCCCCCCCTTCCGGGGCTGCCGCTCTTACGTAGTGCTGATCTTACCGCCCTTGAGACCGCCCTCGGTTTCTGAACAGTTGTAGCAGCATTATCCAAATAAACTTGCATCCCCATTATATGATAACCTCTTCACAGGTCTTTCCTTCAATACGAAAAACCCTCCTATAACTAAACCCGCGTTCCCGAATGATCCCCAACGCCTGCATGAGCTGATCCGGATTCACCTTCACAGCATAAGAGCATCCCCTTTCTGTCAGCTCCCCAGGTAACCGGCAAGTGGAAGCCTTTATCAGAGACCTGTCGAGCAGCTTCTTAATCTGTTGAGCATTGGTCATACCGTTACATTCTATTAGGCAGGTCATAAGAATCCCTCCTCTTACATATCGTATGCCCGTTGATAATAAGAGGTGCTCTGCTCTGCTGCCTAGATGAATATCACATTATTTCAGGAATACATATTAAGTGGTGTATGTTGAAAAGGGAGGTAGTGATGAGACATGGCAATGACATGGATATGGGCAATTATGGCAATACTCTCTTTCGTTTTTGGGCTCGTAACAGGAAATATTGGGGAAGTCTCGGCAGCGGCCATCGAAGGAGCGGCTGCAGCAATAACCCTTTCGATATCGATAGCTGGGGCACTATGTCTCTGGACAGGGGTTATGGAGGCAATGAAAATCTGTGGTTTTTCTTCCGCACTCGCAAAGACTATGCGTCCTCTTCTTTCAATCCTTTTTCCTAACGCTTCGCGAAGTCGTGAGACGCTTGAAGCCATTTCCGCCAATGTATCCGCGAATCTATTGGGTTTGGGTAATGCCGCAACGCCCCTGGGCATAAGGGCAACACGGCTTATGAGCAGAGGTGAGGTGGCTACAGATGAGATGTGTCTATTTGTTGTGATAAACACCGCATCAATACAACTAATACCGGCTACGATAGCGGGAATACGATCTGCAATGGGCTGTACATCGCCCTTCGACATAATCCCCGCAGTATGGATGACTTCCATACTTTCTGTCTCTGCCGGCATTTTAGCTTCAATAACTATGGCGAGGTTTAGTAAATGAATACAATACAGTTAGGATTCTCTGCCATTGTTCCCGCTCTTTTTGTGCTGCTTGCTCTCACCGCGATTCTGAAAAAAAAAGATATCTTCCCTGCGATAAAGGAAGGTGCAAAAGAGGGCTTGACGGTAACTATAGGCATTGTCCCCTCCCTTGTTGCACTATTTTCTGTCATATACATGTTCAGAGCATCGGGTGCCATGGATTATATTACAGGTATTCTCGAACCTGCCGCTAAACTGGTTGGCATCCCTCCCGAATGCGTCCCCCTAATGTTGATTAGACCACTTAGCGGTAGCGGAGCACTGGCTCTTGGTACAGATATTATCCGCGTTCATGGTGTCAACTCGCTTATCGGCCGTACGGCGGCCATAATGTTAGGGTCCACTGAATCTACCTTCTACGTAATCGCTGTGTATTTTGGTGCTGCGGACATAAAAAAAACCCGCCATGCTATTCCCGCGGCACTTGTTGCCGATATTGTCGGGTTTTGCACAGCGGCTGCTGCGGCCAAATTGTTTTATTGATTCACATGTTGGCGTTATTGATTCACATGTTGACGTTTATGTTATCGATACCATTTGTCTCAAACTCAGAGATATATTCGTTTATCCGCTTTATTATCTCTTCGCCGTCCTGTTCACTTAAGCCATCAGATTGGACATCACGCCTGGCCAGTTCTTCGGCGAGGATCTCAAAAAAGACCGAATCTTCATAGTCCATTATTGCTTCGTGTATTCCACCTTCTATAAAGGCGCGGGATGGCACTGCCTCATCACCAACTTTATCAGCAAGGATCCCCATCCCATTTTCTATACATAGAGAGAAAAGCTTTCTCTCTACATCATCATAATCACTGATGCGGTCACCGCCGCGATTTGAGTTTAGTACCCAATTGCCTATATAGA